>Ga0209646_1000045_pt1 | contig 333765 bp, 223 predicted proteins | sample AraplaL_Col_mTSA_FD_184259 | JGI IMG/M metagenome (GOLD analysis project Ga0209646, IMG submission 184259) | Arabidopsis root microbial communities from the University of North Carolina, USA - plate scrape CL_Col_mTSA (SPAdes) (version 2) | ecosystem: Host-associated > Plants > Roots >...
GATGGTCCGGCCGGTTGATGATATGCTGGTAAAAATCAGCCGCTTCCTTAAAATTACCTATCTCCTGGTAACAGCGGGCCATTCTCATCCACTGGTCAACGGGCATTTTATCTCCCCTGCTACGTGCCAGCCGGTTATACAGCGCACCTGCCACTGCATATTCCTCCCGGGCATACGCTTCATTTGCCGACTGCAATACGCTTTTCTGCTCCTGGCTATACAAGCTGTAACCAATGAGTAACATCAGCAGGATGATAATTATAGTACGACGTATCATGCGATAGTAGCTAAGGGTTTAAAAATACCTGGGGTTCTGTATAGTATATTTTTTAGAAGGGAATAAAAATCCCAGGGATATTTCATGGGAACCGCCCTGGTAACCTGCCATTTTATTCACGTTCAGGTCATAAGAGTAACCGATGCGCAGCTTCTCTGAAACATAATATTCCACCATTGCACTGGCAGCATCCAGTTGGTTCAGATCACCCGGCAGGTTGTTCTTATTCCACAATTTTACATTCGTGCGGTAAGAAGCGCCTATCCATAGCATGTCATTGATCAAAAGAAATGCATTCACGTCTACATTTGTTGGCCCCTTAAAATCTTCCTTTACCAGTATGGATGGTTTTAGCTGCAGGTATTCCGACAGGGGGAACATGGCGCCTGTGGTAACATACAGGTGCTGCGTTTTCCGGATGGTGGAATAATTGTTCCCTTTCCATGAATAGCGGGAAGCATCTGTATACAGTGAAAACAGGTCCATTATAGAAGCCCCGGCATAAAACCGCGGTGTGTAGTAATAGATCCCGAAACGGGCATCCGGCACCCATACGCTCTTTTTACCCAGCGGTAAGGCTACATCGTCATTATCGGTATACCGCAGGGCATTGCCATCTATAGAATACTGGGTAACGCCGCCGCCTATACCAAAACATAAGCGCCGTGTGCCCTCATCGTCCAACGGGATCCGGTATGAATAAGAGCCATATAACGACAGCGCTTCCTGCGGGCCCAGCTTGTCAAACAACATTTGCAGGCCAAGCCCCACCTTTTCACCGGTAATACCGTCTATAGACACGCCGCCGGTACGCGGTGCGCCGGGAAAGCCGGCCCACTGATGGCGGTACACCGCATTCACATACAGGTCTTCCTTATATCCGGCATAAGCGGGGTTTACGCTTAAGCCGTTAAAGACGTACTGGCTGAACTGTATATTCTGTTGCGCCCTGGCGCTTAAGCCTATGTTTAACAGCAAGGCAATTATTCCTGCTCTGATTACTGTTTGCATCTTTAACACTTTTTTGATCAGCAGATGATTGTTGTTTACCGCACAATTGTTACCCATCCTTTATACTTTTTTATACCATCCGGTTTCTTCACTTCCAGTATATAGTAGTACGTACTTTCATTCAGGTCAGAACCGTTCCAGTCATTACGGTAATCTTTTGACTGGTACACCATACCGCCCCAGCGGTTATAGATGTACAGGCCTGAACCCGGGTACTTTTCCAGACCGCCGATGATGAACCTTTCATTCTTACCATCGCCGTTGGGTGTGATCACATTCGGGAAGGCTAAGTCTGAACCTTCTATTGCTACGCTGGAAGATGCAACGTTGTTGGAAGAATCGGCATCCGGCATGTTTGCGCTGTAGGCTGATGCTTCGTTGATCAGCTGTCCGCCTTCTATTACACGGCTGGTAAGCGTCATTTGTACAGTGCTGCCTGGCTGCAGATCACCTATGGTCCATTCAACCAGCTTGGTATTGGGTGTTACCGTTACCACACCTCTTTCTGCGGAGGTATGCGTAGGCACATCCAGCTGTACCGGCAGGCGGTCTTCTGCTTTTATGCCTGTTACTGCTATGTTACCTTTATTCGTTACCGTTATGCGGTAGGTCAGGTCTTGTCCCATGCGGTAAGGACCTGCTGCGGGCACTACTACTTCTTTTGTGATCAGCAGGTCGCCTGCCAGCTTATCATTATCCGTGATGGTTACGGTTGCCTGGCCCGGAGCCGGCGCTGTATAAGTATAGTCGGCAGACTGACCGCCGGTAAGGATCATTACCACGGTTTCTGCAGGTTCCACCTCACTGTCATCTATCACTGTTACGGGAACCGTTACACTGTTAGCACCTGCAGGGATGGTAATGGTACCGGTAATGGCCCTGTAATCAGCATCCGGTGTGGCCGTGCCACTGATCATATACTGTAGGGTAATGGGCGCTGCCGTACGTTTACCACCGGCCAGGCTGATGGTGTATTCGCCATTAGTGGCTGGTTCTGCTGCATCCGGTTTGCTGGCACTTATTACCAGGTTCAGGTTCGTATGGTCATCATCTGCGATGGTTACCGTGGCCACGTTCGTGCTGCCCGGCGTAAAGGTAAAGCCGGTGGCTGTGCCGCCTGTTATAGTGGCTGTTACTGTTTCTGATGGTTCTACCAGGTCATCATCCAGCACATTAACGGGTACGGTTACACTGTTCTGGCCAGCCGGTATCACAATGGTACCCGTAAGCGCCGTATAGTCATTAGCGCTGGTGGCGGTACCGCCTATGGTATAGGTAACCGTAATATCCTGAGCTGCAGTGAGCCCTGCCGGCAGGCTGATAGTGTAATTACCGTCGGTGGCCGGTTCGGATGCGTCAGCTCCTTTGGTCACATTCAACACCAGGTTAGTGGGGATATTCTCATCATCTGTAATATTTACTGTGGCATTCCCGTTTGTGGTACTCGGCGTATAAGTAAAGCTGGTAGATGTACCGCCGGTAATTGCCAGTATTACTGTTTCTGTTCCTTCGATTATCTGGTCATCTGCTACCGTTACCGGTACGCTTACGCTATTGGTACCAGCTGGTATTACAACCGTACCGGTAAGCGTGGTGTAATCTGTGCCAGCCGTAGCCGTACCGCTTACCGTATAATTTACGGTGATGGCTTCTGCAGCCATTATACCTGCAGGCAGGTTAATGGTGAATGCACCGTTAGTACCTGGTTCTGCGCCATCTGCTATCTTGGTTACACTCAATACCAGGTTGCCACTGTTACCTTCATCTGTAATATTTACAGTAGCGCCGCCTGTAGCGTTGAAAGTAAAGCTAGGTGAGCTGGCCCCTGTGAGGGTGAGTATTACGGTTTCTGTTTGTTCTATCAGCTGGTCGGCCATTACGGTTACCGGTATGCTTACACTGTTTGTGCCTGCAGGGATGGTGACTGTGCCGGTGAGGGCTGTATAGTCAGCACCTGCAGTTGCCGTACCGGCGATGGTATAGGTCACCGTGATATCTTCTGATGAAGTAATACCCGCCGGCAGGCTAATGTTAAAGCTGCCGTTTGTAGATGGTTCTGAGCCATCTGTTCCTTTGCTGGCTGTCAGCACCAGGTTGGCCGGTGTAGTAGCTTCATCGTCTGTGATGTTCACAGTAGCATTACCTGCAGCGGTGAAGGTAAAGCTGGTAGCGGTAGCGCCGGTCAGCGTCATGATCACCGTTTCTGTTTGCTCTATCACCTGGTCATCTATAACTGTTACCGGTATGCTTATACTGTTTGTGCCTGCAGGGATGGTTACGGTGCCGGTAAGCGCCGTATAGTCTGTACCTGCAGTAGCAGTACCTGCTACAGTGTAGCTGATCGTGATATCTTCTGATGAAGTGATACCAGCAGGCAGGCCTATGTTAAAGCTGCCGTTAGTGGCCGGTTCTGCACCGTCGGTTCCTTTGGTAACGCTCAGCACCAGGTTAGCCGGTGTGCTGGCCTCATCGTCCGTAATATTTACGGTGGCGTTACCCGTTGCTGCGAAGGTGAAGTTAGGAGAAGTAGCCCCAGTGAGGGTTGCTATCACTGTTTCTGTTTGCTCTATCACCTGATCATCTGTAACGGTAACGGGAATGGAGATACTATTTGTACCTGCAGGAATAGTAACTGTACCGGTAAGGGCCGCGTAGTCGTTACCTGCTGTAGCTGTACCTGTTACTGTGTAGTTCACGGTGATGGCTTCGGATGAAGTGATACCTGCAGGCAGGCTGATATTAAAGCTGCCATTAGTAGCCGGTTCTGCACCGTCTGCACCTTTTGTTATGCTCAACACCAGGTTGGCAGGTGTAGTGCTCTCGCTATCTGTAATATTTACGGTGGCGCTACCATTGGCACTGCTAACCGTGTAGGTATAGTTGGCAGATGCTCCACCTGTGAGCGTCATGATTACCGTTTCCGTACTTTCTATGATCTGGTCATCTGTTACGCTAACCGGTACGCTCACACTGTTCTGGCCTGCCGGTATGATTACTGTGCCGCTAAGGGTAGTATAATCTGTACCTGCAGTAGCCGTACCTGTTATAGCGTAGTTAACGGTAATGGCTTCAGAAGGCAGGATACCCGCCGGCAGGCTAATAGTGAATGCACCGTTAGTACCTGGTTCTGCGCCATCACTGGTTTTGGTTACACTCAATACCAGGTTAGCAGGATCGCTCTCATCGGCAATATTCACGGTAGCATTGCCGCTGCCGGTGAAAGTAAAGCTGGCGGAGCTGCCACCTGCAAGTGTCAGGATCACCGTTTCTGTTTGTTCTATCACCTGGTCAGCCATTACGGTTACCGGTAAACTTACGCTGTTCGTACCTGCGGGAATGGTAACTGTGCCGGTAAGGGCTGTGTAGTCCGCACCTGCGGTGGCCGTACCTGTGATCGTGTAGTTCACGGTTATTGCTTCAGATGAAGTGACACCTGCAGGCAGGCTGATACTGAAGGCCCCGTCAGTGGACGGTTCTGCACCGTCAGCTGTTTTAGTCACGGTAAGCACCAGGTTAGCGGGGGCAGTAGCTTCATCGTCCGTTATATTCACCGTGGCATTACCACTGCCTGTGAAGCCAAAGCTGGTGGATGTGCCGCCCGTAAGCGTCATGATCACGGTTTCGGTATTTTCTATGATCTGATCATCCAGTACCGGTACGGGTACAGCTATACTGTTCTGGCCAGCAGGTATTATTACCGTGCCGCTAAGCGTTGTATAATCGGTGCCGCTGGTGGCAGTGCCACTAATGGTGTAATTCACCGTAATGGCTTCCGCAGCTGTTATACCGGCGGGCAGGCTGATACTGAAGGCGCCGTTAGTAGCTGGTTCTGCACCATCTGCTGTTTTAGCTACACTCAGCACCAGGTTTGCCGGCGTAGTGGCTTCATCGTCTGTAATATTTACTGTAGCGTTACCACTGGTAGTGCTGGCCGTGAAGGCAAAGCTGGTGGAGGTACCACCTGTAAGTGTTGCGATCACTGTTTCTGTATTCTCAATGATCTGGTCATTGGTTACGGTTACGGGAACGGCCACACTGTTTTGACCAGCCGGTATTACTACGGTACCACTGAGCGCGGTATAATCTGCTCCACCGGTTGCCGTTCCACTGATCGTATAGTTTACGGTAATGGCTTCCGGTACGGTAATACCTGCAGGCAGGCTGATAGTAAAGGCTCCATTTGTGCCTGGTTCTGCCGCGTCGGTAGTTTTCACGATACTCAGCACGCGGTTAGCCGGTGTGTTCTCGTCATCTGTGATATTTACGGTAGCGTTGCCATTTGCCACGAAGGCGAAGCTGGCAGAGCTGCCGCCGGTAAGGGTCATGATCACGGTTTCTGTGTTTTCCAGTATCTGGTCATTTAATACCGTTACCGGTACCGGTACGCTGTTCTGACCAGCCGGTATGGTTACCGTACCACTCAGTGCTGTATAGTCAGCACCCGCTGTAGCGGTGCCACTGATAGTATAGGTTACCGTCACATCTTCTGATGCTATGATACCTGAAGGCAGACCAATGCTAAAGGCGCCGTTAGTGGCTGGTTCTGATGCGTCAGCGCCTTTGATCACGCTTATCACCAGGTTAGCCGGTATGTTTTCATCATCGGTAATATTCACAGTAGCGTTACCACTGGTAGTGCTGGCCGTAAAGGCAAAGCTGGTAGAGGTACCACCTGTAAGTGTTGCGATCACTGTTTCTGTGTTTTCAATGATCTGGTCATTGATCACCGGTACCTGTACCGTTACACTATTCTGACCGGCCGGTATCACTACGGCACCGCTCAGGGCTGTATAGTCCGTACCTGCCGTGGCGGTGCCAGCGGTGGTGTAGGTAACATTTATATTTTCTGCCACAGTTATACCGGTAGGCAGGCTAATGGTAAAGACACCATTGGTAGCCGGTTCTGCACCGTCAGCTGTTTTAGTTATACTCAGTACCAGGTTAGCCGGGATGTTATCATCATCCGTAATGTTCACCGTAGCATTACCACTGGTGCTGCTTGCAGTAAATGCAAAGCTGGTGGATGCGCCGCCGGTAAGCGTTAATATTACCGTTTCGGTATTTTCTATAATCTGGTCGTCGAGCACCGGTACGGTAACGGTTACACTATTCTGGCCAGCCGGCAACACTACTGATCCGCTTAGTGCGGTGTAATCGGCGCCACTGGTGGCGGTGCCTGTTATCGTATAATTCACGGTAATGTCTTCTGATGAAGTGATACCTGCAGGCAGGCTGATATTGAATCCGCCATTAGTGCCTGGTTCTGCACCGTCTGTTGTTTTTGCAACACTCAGCACGCGGTTAGCCGCGGTATTATCATCATCCGCAATATTTACAGTAGCATTACCCTTGGTGGTACTAACCGTCAGCGTAAAGCTGGCAGAGCTGCCACCGGTAAGCGTTAACATCACTGTTTCTGCAGGCTCAATCACCTGGTCATTAGTTACCGTTACGGGAACGGATATACTATTCTGGCCGGCTGCGATCACTACAGATCCGGTGAGCGGGGTGTAGTCTGTACCACTGGTGGCAGTACCTGCCACGGTATAGTTCACGGTAATGTCCTCAGAGGCTGTAACACCTGCGGGCAGGCTAATGCTAAACGCACCGTTTGTTGCCGGTTCTGCGCCGTCTGTTGTTTTTGTAACACTCAGCACCAGATTAGCGGGTGTGTTCTCATCATCTGTAATATTTACTGTAGCGCTGCCATTAGTAGTGCTCGCGGTGAACACAAAGCTGGTGGAGCTGCCGCCGCCCAACGTCATTATTACGGTTTCCGTATTTTCAATGAGCTGGTCATTGATCACGGTAACTGGTACGGCTACATTATTCTGGCCGGCCGGTATGATCACAGAACCACTCAGGGTAGTATAATCGGTACCATTAATTGCTGTACCGGTAATGGTATAATTCACTGTAACATCTTCAGAAGACGTTACTCCACCAGGCAGGGCGATGCTGAAGCCACCGTTTGTAGCCGGTTCTGCAGCATCACCTGCATTGTTTACGCTTAATACCAGGTTAGCCGCGGTATTATCATCGTCGATAATATTTACCGTAGCATTGTCATTGGTACTGCTTGCCGTAAGCGTAAAGCTGGCAGAAGCTCCCCCCGAAACGGTTGCTATAACCGTTTCTGTATTCTCAATGATCTGGTCGTTAATTACGGTTACCGGTATTGCCGCACTATTCTGACCGGAGGGTATTACTACGGTACCGCTTAAGGTAGCGTAATCAGCGCCACCTGTGGCTGTACCACTTACTGTATAATTTACGGTAATGGCTTCCGCAGCTGTGATACCGGTTGGGAGGCTCACATTAAAGGCGCCATTGGTGGCTGGCTCTGCCCCATCGGTTGTTTTGGTAATACTTAATACCAGGTTAGCCGGGATGTTATCATCATCCGTAATATTCACCGTAGCATTACCGCTGGTAGTGCTTGCTGTAAATGTGAAGCTGGTGGAAGTGCCGCCGGTAAGTGTTAATACCACTGTTTCGGTATTTTCTATGATCTGATCATCCAGTACCGGTACGGTAAGGGTTACACTATTCTGACCTGCAGGGATTACGACAGATCCGGCAAGAGCGGTGTAATCAGTGCCACTGACAGCGGTACCTGCCACACTGTAGTTCACGGTGATGTCCTCTGATGCCGTTATACCAGCCGGCAGGCTAATGGTAAAGGTGCCGTTAGCAGCTGGTTCGGAAGCATCCGTTGCTTTCACCACGCTCAGTACACGGTTAGCAGCAGTATTATCATTGTCTGTAATATTCACTATGGCATTACCGTTGGTGCTGCTGGCAGTGAACGCAAAGCTGGTAGAAGTGCCGGCTGTAAGCGTGAGCGTTACGGTCTCCGTGCTTTCGATCAACTGATCATCCAGCACCGGCACAGGTATGGCTACGCTGTTCTGGCCTGCCGGGATCACTACGGTACCACTGAGGGCAGTATAATCTGTTCCACTGGCAGCGGTGCCGCCTATGGTGTAAGTCACTGTAATGTTTTCAGATGCTGTGATACCTGCAGGCAGGCTGATATTGAAAGTTCCGTTGGTACCTGGTTCTGCACCGTCGCCAGTTTTCACAACACTCAGCACCAGGTTAGCCGGTGTGTTATCATCATCCGCAATATTTACAGTTGCATTGCCACTGGTAGTGCTGGCCGTCAGCGTAAAGCTGGCTGATGCCCCACCACCAAGCGTTGTTATTACCGTTTCCGTATTTTCTATGAGCTTGTCATCTATTACGGTAACGGGTACGCTTACACTATTCTGTCCTGCTGGTATAATTACAGAACTGCCTAATGTTGTATAGTCTGTACCGCTGATGGCAGTACCCGTTACGGTGTAGTTGACCGTAATGCTTTCAGCTGCCGTTACGCCTGCAGGCAGGCTGATACTGAAGCTGCCATTGCTAGCCGGTTCTGCACCGTCGCCTGCATTGGCGATGCTTAGTACCAGGTTCGCCGGTATGTTATCATCATCTGTTATGTTCACGGTAGCACTGCCGGCTGTGCCGCTGGCCGTAAGAGTGAAACTGGCAGAGGTACCGCCCGTGAGAGTGGCTATTACCGTTTCTGTATTTTCAATGATCTGGTCATTAGTTACTGTAACCGGTATGGCTATACTGTTCTGGCCTGCCGGCAATACAATGGAGCTGCTAATGGCGGTATAATCGGTGCCGCTGGTGGCAGTGCCCGCCACGGTATAATTTACTGTTATATCTTCGGCAGCGGTAACGCCTGCAGGCAGGCTGATGGCAAATGCGCCATCAGTAGCGGGTTCCGCACCGTCAGCTGTTTTGGTGATGCTCAGCACCAGGTTAGCCGGTGCGTTGTCATCATCTGTTATATCCATGGTGGCACTGCCGCTAGTAGCGCTGGCGCTATAAGCAAAGCTGGCAGATGTACCGCCTGTTAAGGTAAGGATCACCGTTTCCGTATTTTCTATGATCTGGTCATCCGTTACAGTTACCGGTATAGTTATACTGTTCTGGCCTGCCGGGATCACTGCCGTACCGCCCAGGGTAGTGTAGTCTGTGCCATTCACGGCGGTACCACTGATGGTATAATTCACGGTAATGGCTTCAGATCCTGTTATGCCTGCGGGCAGGCTGATAGTGAATACACCATTAACTGCTGGTTCTGCGGCATCGGTGGTTCTGATAACGCTCAGTACCAGATCGGCCGGGGTGTTATCGTCGTCTGTAATATTTACCGTCGCGTTACCATTGGTGGCACTGGCGGTGAAGGTAAAGCTGGTAGACGTGCCACCAGTGAGCGTCATGATCACGGTTTCTGTGGCTTCTATGATCTGGTCATCCACCACGGGCACCAGTACGGACACGCCGTTCTGGCCAGCCGGTATTAGGGCTGTTCCACTCAGGGCGGTATAATCGGCGCCGCCTGTTGCGGTACCAGTTATTGTATAATTCACCGTAATAGGCTCTGTTGCCGTGATACCTGCAGGCAGCGTGATACGGAAGCTACCATTGGTACCTGGTTCAGATGCGTCGGCTGTTTTAGTTACACTGAGCACCAGGTTAGCGGATGTGTTATCATCATCTATAATATTTACCGCCGCATTACCACTAGTTGTGCTGGCAGTGTATGTGAAGCTGGAGGAGGCGCCGCCGCTAAGGGTGAGAATCGCTGTTTCGGTACCTTCTATGATCTGGTCGTTAGTTACAGTTACCGGTACGCTTACGCTATTCTGATTAGCCGGCAGCAGCGCTGTACCGGAGATAGTCGTATAGTCTGTTCCGTTAATAGCAGTACCCGTGATGGTATAATTTACCGTAACCGGTTCTGAAGCGCTGACACCAGCTGGCAGGCTGATACTAAAGGAGCCGTTAGTACCTGGCTCTGCCCCATTACCGGTATTGGTTACCAACAGCACACGGTTAGCCGCCGTATTGTCATCATCTGTGATATTTACGATGGCATTGTCGTTGCCGGCAGCCGGTGTAAATGTAAAGCTCGTAGCAGTACCACCCGTCAGCGCAAGTGCTACCGTTTCTGTATTTTCTATCAGGTTGTCGTTGGTTACGGTTACCGGTACGCTTACACTGTTGGTACCGGCCGGGATCACCACAGATCCCGTGAGTGCCGCGTAGTCTGCGCCGCTGGTGGCGGTGCCTGCTACGGTATAGCTCACGGTAACCGGTTCAGCGGAGGTATAACCTGCAGGCAGGCTGATGCTGAAGGAGCCGTTGGTAGCCGGTTCCGCAGCATCTGCTGTATTGGTTACCAGCAGCACTTTATTAGCGGCCGTGTTATCATCGTCTGCAATATTCAGCGTTGCAGTGTTACTACCCGGAGCGGCGGTATAGGTAAAGCTATTACCATCGGTACCACCGTTGAGGTTGAGGATAGCCGTTTCCGTATTCTCTATGATCTTATCGTCTGTTACATTTAATGGTATAGTTACACTATTGGAGTAGGCCGGTAATGTAATGGTGAACACAGTATAATCTGTATTCCGCGTAGCTGTACCGGTCATGGTATATGACAGCGTGGTATTGGCGCTGGAGCTATAACCCGCAGGCAGGCTTACGGTGAAAGTACCCGGAGTGCCTGGTTCTGCTGCGTCATTGGTTTTCACCACAGCAAGCACCTGGTTGGCGGCAGTGGCATCATCATCCGCAATGTTCACAGTAATGTCATCGTTAGCCGGATCCGGCGGGAAGATGAAGGCATTACCACCGCCATCTGTAGCACTGCCGGACAGCAGCGTGAACGTCATTGTTTCAGTGGGCTCAATGATCTTGTCATCCAGCACATTGAGGTTAATGGTTACGCTGTTGGTGTTTGCCGGGATAATGATGCTGCCCAATGCCTGGTAATCCAAGCCGGATACGGCGGTACCGGACACACTATACCCTACAGTAACAGGCCATGCCGATGTAGCAACGCCTGCCAGCTTCACGGTGAAGCTACCGTTTGCGGCCGGTTCTCCTGCATTGGTGCCGGTGATCACCTGTAAGGGAGTGCTGCTGGCAGCATTGGCATCCACAATGTTCACTACGGCGCCATTGCCTGAGGGGTCTATTGTGAATGGATAACTGGCTGAAGCAGCACCTGTGAGGTTAAGCACCACGGTTTCAGGGCCTTCTATGATGCCGTCGTTACCGGCATCTACATCAATGTATACTTCATTGGCGCCTGCAGGGATAACTATATTGCCGGCGGACAGACCCAGCATGGTATAATCTGTTGTGATGGTAGCAGTGCCTGTTGTGTTGAAAGTAATTACCACGTCTTCAGAGCTGGTGACACCCGGCGGCAGGGAGATCCTGTACTGGCCGTTGGTGCCGCCTTCTATAGCGTCGGATACTTTTGTAAGCAGCACGATATTACTATTGGCTGCATGGTCATTATCCGCAATGTCCACGGTTGCGCTGCCGCCGCCCGCAGCCACGGTATAGCTGAACTGCGCATCACTGCCACCGCTGATGTTCAGGATCACCGTTTCGGTGGGTTCTATTACGGTATTGTCTATAACCACCACCGGGATGCTCACACTGTTAGCACCTGCCGGTATGGTCACCGTACCGCTGATTGCCTGGTAATCAGTGCCAGGTGTGGCTGTACCGGCGCCTACACTGTAGGTTACCTGTATATTCCTTGCAGCGGTAATGCCGGCAGGCAGGCTTACGGCAAAGCTGCCGCTGGTGCCTGGTTCAGCTGCATCCGCTGTTTTAGTGATCGTAAGCACCTGGTTGGCAGCGGTATTATCATCATCTGCTATGTTTACTGTTGCACTGCCATTGGCAGGGCTGGCCGTATAGGTAAAGTTGGTGCTGGCTCCATCGCTTATAGCCAGGATCACTGTTTCCGTACCTTCTATGATCTGGTCATCTGCAACGGTCACAGGCACCACTACACTGTTCTGACCAGCCGGAATGGTGGCTGTGCCGGTGAGTGATGTATAGTCCGTAGTTGCTGTAGCGGTGCCGCCGATGGTATAGGTAACGGTTACATCTTCAGATGGTGTTACACCTGTGGGCAGGCTGATAGTGAAGCTGCCGTTAGTGCCCGGTTCTGCTGCGTTGCCGGTATTGGTAACACTCAGCACCCGGTTAGCCGGCGTATTCTCATCATCTGTAATATTCACGGTAGCACTACCATTGATAGCGCCAGCCGTGAACGTGAAGCTGGTAGAGGTACCACCGGTGAGTGTTAATACCACGGTTTCGGTATTTTCCACCAATGCGTCATTGATCACTGCAACTGGCACGCTTACGCTGTTTTGACCAGCCGGTAATACTACCGTACCGCTCAGCGCCGTATAATCTGTGCCACTGGTGGCTGTACCAGCTATGGTATAACTAATGGTAACCGGTTGTGCTACGGTGTAACCTGCAGGCAGGCTAATGGTAAAGGCCCCCGCAGTAGCTGGTTCTGAGCCGTCGCCACCATTGGTAACAGTCAGCACCTGGTTAGCCGGGATATTGTCATCATCCAGGATATTGGCAGTAGCGCTGCCATTGGTAGTGCTGGCCGTAAAAGCAAAGCTGGTAGAAGTACCGCCGGTAATAGTGGCTATCACTGTTTCGGTACCTTCTATGATCTGGTCATCTATTACATCTGCTGATATTAACACGCTATTCTGGCCGGCAGGTAAAATCACGGATCCGGTCAGTGTTGTATAGTCTGTACCGTTGGTACCGGTACCGGTTACAGTATAATTCACGGTAACTGGTTCGGAAGACCTGATCAGCGACGGAAGGCTAATCCGGAAGGCGCCGTTGGTAACCGGTTCCTCCACATCGATCAGTTTCTGGATACTAAGCACACGATTGGCTGCCGTATTATCATCATCCGCTATACTTACCGTAGCGCTGCCATTGGTAGTGCTGGCCGTGTAGGCAAAATTAGCAGATACACCGCCGGTAAGGGTGGCTATTACTGTTTCCGTATTCTCGATCAGCTTATCATCTATTGCATTTACCGGTAAGGACACACTGGTTTGCCCGGTTGGGATAGTGGCGGTACCGCTTAAGGTAGCATAATCTGTTCCGCCTGCAGCTGTACCGCTGATGGTATAAGTTACGGTAATGTTCTCCGATGCTTTTATACCTGCCGGCAAGCTAATACTGTAAGCTCCGTTAGTGGAGGGCTCAGCGCCGTCCGCAGTTTTAGTGATGCTCAGCACACGGTTGGCCGGTGTGTTATCATCATCGGCAATATTTACAGTAGCGCTGCCACTGGTGGTGCTGGCTGTGAACGCGAAGCTGGCAGAAGTACCACCTGTGAGGGTCAGCACCACGGTTTCTGTGGTTTCCAGGATGGGATCATCTGTTACGCTAACAGGTATGGTCACACTATTCTGGCCGGCAGGTATCACTACTGTGCTGCCCAGGGCAGCATAATCAGTACCGTTTATTGCTGTACCACCGACCGTATAGTTTACCGTGACAGGCTCAGATGAAGTAATGCCTGCCGGCAGGCTGATACTAAAGCTACCATTGGTGGAAGGTTCTGCGCCATCCGCTATTTTGGTGATGCTGAGCACGCGATTGGCAGCCGTGTTGTCATCATCTGTAATATTCACAGTTGCACTGGCGCCAGTGGTGCTGACCGTAAATGTAAAGCTGGTAGAAACGCCACCTGTGGCTGTTAATATTACCGTTTCTGTATTTTCTATGATCTGGTCATTTGTAACAGTAACCGGAACGGCCACACTATTTTGTCCGGCAAGTATTGTTACCGTGCCGCTTAACGCTGTATAGTCTGTTCCACTAGTGGCTGTACCGGCTACGGTATAATTAACCGTAATGTCTTCATCTGCCGTTACACCGGTGGGCAGGCTGATGCTGAACCCTCCGTTGGTAGATGGTTCTGCCCCGTTAGCGGTGTTACTTACACTCAGCACACGGTTAGCCGCAGTGTTATCATCGTCTGCAATATTTGCGGAAGCAGTAGCATTGGTGGTGCTGGCAGTATACGTAAAGCTGGTGCTGGTACCGCCGGTAACTGTTAGCACCACTGTTTCCGTATTTTCTATTACCTGGTCGTTGGTAACGGTAACCGGTACGGCTACGCTGTTCTGGCCGGCAGGTAAAGTTACCGTACCACTCAGTGTAGTGTAGTCAGTACCGTTTGTAGCTGTACCACCAATAGAATAGGAAATTGTAACAGGTTCTGAAGCAGTAATGCCAGCGGGCAGACTAATGCTGAACCCTGCGTTGGTGGATGGTTCTGCGCCGTCCGCTGTTTTGGAGATGCTGAGCACACGATTGGCCGGTGTGTTATCGTCATCCGTAATATTTACGGTAGCATTACCATTGGTGGTGCTGGCTGTGAACGTAAAGCTGGTAGATGTTCCACCGGTTACAGTAAGTATAACTGTTTCCGTATTTTCCAGCAACTGGTCATCGGTGACAGCTACTGGCACCGTTACACTGTTCTGGCCTGCAGGTATTACTACCGTACCGGTCAGGGTAGCATAGTCAGTGCCGTTTGTAGCTGTACCGCCTGTCGTATAAGTTACCGTAATAGGTTCTGAAGAAGTGAAACCTGTGGGCAGGCTGATGGTGAATGCGCCGTTGGTAGACGGCTCTACTGCATCACCACTCGCATTGCTCACGCTTAATACGCGGTTGGCCGGGATGTTATCATCATCGGCAATATTTACGGTAGCGCTACTAGCTGTAGTGCTGGCCGTAAACGTAAAGCTGGTAGAAGTACCACCTGACAGCGTTACTATAACGGTTTCTGTATTCTCGATCAGCTGATCATTGGTTACAGTTACCGGTATGGATACACTATTCTGTCCTGCCGGTATCACTACTGTGGTGCCCAGGGCAGTATAATCAGTCCCACTTATGGCTGTACCACCTGCGGCATAAGTGACCGTAATATCTTCTGCCGCAGTAATACCTGTGGGCAGGCTGATACTGAAGGCGCCATTGGTACCCGGTTCTGCTGCATCGGTGGTTTTGGTTACGCTCAGCACACGATTGGCTGCCGTGTTATCATTATCCGCTATGCCGGCTGAAGCGCTGCCGTTAGTAGTGCTGGCCGTATAGGCAAAGCTGGCAGAGGTACCGCCGGTTACTGTTAGTAATACCGTTTCTGCAGTTTCAATGATCTGGTCATCTGTAACAGTAACAGGAACGGTTATACCATTCTGGCCGGCGGGTATGGTTACCGTGCCGCTTAAGGCCGTATAATCAGTGCCACCTGTGGCTGTACCTGCAATATTATAGCTCACCGTAATGGGTTCCGAAGGTATAACACCAGCAGGCAGGCTTATGCTGAATGCTGCCCCGGTGGACGGTTCTGCGCCATCTGCCGTTTTGGTGATGCTAAGTATACGGTTAGCCGGGTTATTATCATCATCTGCTATGTTCACCGTGGCGTTACCGCTGGTAGCGCTGGCAGTAAGGCTAAAGCTGGTTGAGCTGCCGCCGGTTACCGTTAATACAACGGTTTCCGTATTCTCGATCAGCTGATCATCAACCGCAATCACCGGCACTACTACCCCATTCTGTCCGGCAGGGATCACCACAGATCCGCTCAGGGCGCCGTAATCCGCGCCCGGTGTGGCAGTACCGGTAATGGAATAGTTCACCGTAATGTCTTCAGACGCGGTAACCCCTGCTGGCAGACTAATATTAAAGCCACCGCTGCTGCCTGCTTCTATGGCATCGCTGCCATTAGCTACGGCAATCACGGTTTTAGCCGGATCGTTGCTGTCATTATCATTAATTACCAGGGCAGCGTTATTCACGGTGCCGATGGTATAGGTGGCGCTGCTGGTATTACCGGTAGCTGAGTTCAGCGTAACGGTCACGCCTTCTGCTGTTTCAATAATGTTATCGTCCGTTACGGTAACGGGCAGGGTTACACTATTACTGCCTGCCGGGAATATTACGGTTCCGGTTAATGTGGTATAATCGGTGCCGTTAGTTGCCGTACCCGTAACAGTATAGCTCACGGTAAGGTCCTCAGTGGACATTACACCTGCAGGCAGGCTAATGCTGAAAGTACCGTTCTGTGTGCCTTCTGTACCATCCTGTATTTTCTGGATACTCAGGATTTGATTGGCGGTAGTTACACCACCGAACGTAGAGAAGTTCTGGATGCCGCTGAATTCAACATAATCAACGCCATCCTGCTGGCCGGTGGCTGTGGGCACCAGCTCGGTAATATTGGCCAGTCCTGCAGGCGCCAGGTCTGCCAGGGTTGCGGTAATATCACCGCTGTGTTTAAACCAGGCCCACTTTTGTGTACCGGTTACACCGCGGGTAACAGACAGTGTTGTTTCTGCATTTGTCTTTTCCACGGGGTTCCAGAACAGGCGCAGGGTAACACCACCATTTGCGGTAAGGTCTGCACCGGTGTAAGTGATCTGTAACAGCCGGCGCATGATCTGTGTACCATAATCGGTACCGCTATTCTTGCCAAGGGCGGTTAACATATTCCTGTTCACGTCTATTACTGCAGAAAGCTTGGTAACGTCCATGGTATTACCGTTCAGCGCTATGCTGGCTATGTACTTATTCGGATCAGATGGGTCAATGAAATACAGGGTACCGTTTTCGATACAGGTGGCGCTCACAGTTCTAACAGTTGCATCCGGCACCAGGTTGGCGGTACGCTGAGGATGGCTGGTAGTAAGGGTGAATACAGCACCGTTGGTAAGCGCGCTTACGTTATCAAAGCCCACTACACCGGTATTAAAGTCTGATGCAGGTATTTCTGTAATGGCGCCGGTAGTAAAGTCGCCATCCCCATCCTGGTCTATCATCAAGGAGAAATCCGCAGCTGCAGTACCTGTAACGGTGATGCCGGTAAGGTCGAACTGCAGGCGTAAGGGATGCATAGCTATATCAAAGCTGGTGAGCTGCGCTTTCCATTCCTGTGTAAGGCGCTGGGCGATACAGCTGCCGGTAGGCAGGTCGGTACCAGTTACAGTAAGTGCGGCACTGTTGCTGGCTACCATAAAGAAGCTCTTATCGGCAGCAAAGGTATTGGTATTGTCTGTATTGGTAGCTGCGATGGTACGCAGACCTACGGTAAGTATACTGCCGGGGTTTACGCTGCGGGATTGTTTCTGCAGTAATGCAGAAGCATCGTCGCGGCCAATACCTGCAATATTGATCTTATAAGCTCCGTTGGCAGCAGCGTTCCACATAATGGATGCATCTGAGGCCACGTAATTGGTTGCTGCCGTCTGATCAAGGGTAAGGCCGTATTTGATGGCGAGATAAGATTCTACACGGTTGTTTTCTGTAGCTGAAAGCGCAGACCTGTAGACGATGACTTCAGGTATCTTACCATTAAAGATACGGGCATCATATACAGCGGGTCCTGATGTGCGGCCGCCTACTTCGAATAGGGTGGTTGCATAACCGAGACAGTTTGTACCGGCTGCTACTTCTGTTTTGCCATTAACAGCAAGGGTAGAATTAAGACCATTACCTGGCACTGTGTAAATACCACGTACTGCTCTCGGCACACCTGTGGTCGGTGAGGTGCTTACACCGGGATTACAGCCAGCTCCATCAAGCTGATAATTAGCCGGACCAGCATTCAGGCCCATACCTGCTGAAGGCGTTGGACTATCAGATATCCAGTCGTTCAACCCGTCAAATACGCCTGCAAAGGATCCGGCACTGGCATTACCCATTGGGCCTTCCACTACACTTACACTAAAGAGGGTTGTTGCAGTGGCGTTCCAGTCGGCAACGGCATTGCCTTTCAGGGATCTGCTTGCAGTACCGGCAAAATCAAGTGAGGGGTTGAAATTGATGGCGTTTGGCACCTGTACTATGGCTGCTGTAGGTGTGATAGGATCTGTATGAGTGATAGCAGCAGCACGCAGTTCTGTAACTGTATTGTTGCTGCCGCTCTGGTCAATCCACTGCTCTACCTGGTTGCTGCCATCCACCTGTACACCGGCATCTGCTTTCACCCACAATACATCTCCCAGCACACCGCCCGGCGCTGTTACCAGCGCGGCAAAGGTGAAGTACTGGCCGTTGTTCAGGTCAACAGTAGCTGCGTAGTAGTCAACACCACCTATAGTGGCTAATGAAAGTGCGCTGTACTGGTCGCTTCCATCAATGGTTGCATCATTGCTTACCACCAGTTGAGGCGATGAAACGCTGGAAGATATGGCAGTAGCAGGAATGGCTATTTGCACATTACCTACCGTACCGGTTTCCTGCACTTTCCAGATGCGGGTTATGCGGGCAGTAATACCTGATACTCCTGTCATGGAAGTGGCAAAACCGGTGGATGCACCATCATCACCCCATACCAGGTATGTTTTATCTGCAGTAAAATTATTCGTGTTGGAGAGGTTGTCCGTCGCAATAGCGCCCAGGCCCACTATGGGCTGTAAGCCGGTGTTAATGCTTTGCGATTGTTTCTGCGCAAGGCCTTCCACATCATCACGGCCTATGCCGGCTATGTTGTTCTTGTAGGCAGTGTTGGCGGTAGCGTCCCATACCTTAGTGGCTCCGTCAGTAGCCAGGTAATCGGTGGCGCCATTGTTCAGAGTAAGCCCATACTTGATTGCCAGATAAGTATGTACACGCTGTACTTCCGGAATAGTGAGTGCTGAAGTATATATAACAATTTCCGGAATGCGGCCATTGAAAGAAAGAGACGCATTACCACCGATCAGATAATTGGCATTGGTGCCTGTGAGCACGGTGGCGCCATTACCGGTTGCACGGGACTGACCGTTCTGGTAAAGCACCTGCCTGTTGGAAGCCAGGGTAATATTGCTGGTACCGGACCACATGTTGATCTGGTTATTAATGCCACCGGTGTTATAGAAAATGCGGTTGCCGGTTGCAGGCGCATCCCAGTATACTACATTATCGCTCCAGGTAGCATGCATATTGAAAGCACCGCTCGTGCTGGTCTCATTCCATATAGATACATTCAGCGGAGCAACCTGGCTGTTCACCACAAACATTGCGGCGGCGTTATAGCTGTTGGCCTTTAATATGGATGCGCCGCTCATGAAGGTATTAACGCCGTTGAACCTTATTACCGGGTTGAAGTTGATATTATCCGCTGTATTGTTCTTATACAAGGGTTGGTTAGCTGCCGCTGGCTGTGTTGCATTATTCAGGTCGGAAGCATAATCTGTCCAGCCACTGATACCAGTATTATCGGTAGTGCTGGAAGTACCATCATCTGCACGTAACCAGAGTGAAGTACCCACTACGCCACCGGGGGCCTTTACTGACGACCCAAAGCTGAAGTACTGTCCGTTCACTAGATCAACAGTTGCGGCATAGTGTTTCACTCCATTCAGGGTTATTCCGGTTAATGGAATAAACTGGTCTGTTCCATTGAAGGTAGCATCGTTACTTACGATGAGGAATGTTTCATTTGCATTAGGCAGCACATCGTAAGGCACTGCGATCTGTACACTGCCAACTGTGCCGGTTTCCTGTACTTTCCAGATCCTTGCCATACGGTAGTTGGCTCCCGGATAACCGGTTAAAGGTGTTTTGAATAGTGTCGCAGCGCCATCATCGCCCCATACCAGGTAGGAATTATTTGCAGTAAATGTATTGGTGTTAGCAACGTTATTATCTGCGAGGCCGCCGGTACCAATGGTCACCTGCATACCTGCATTTACGCTGCGGGATTGTTTCTGATTCAGGTCTTCCGCATCGTCGCGGCCGATACCGGCAATATTGTTCTTATAAGTGACGTTGGCCGTGGCATCCCATACTGTGGTAGTGCCGTCGGTAGCAATATAGCTGGTAGCACCGTTATTAAGGGTAATACCATATTTGATGGCCAGGTAGCTTTCCACCTGCTGCTGTTCGGCGGCAGTAAGCGCGTTAGGATATACGATCACATCACCCATCAGGCCGTTGTAGTATAAACCGCCCCCGCTCACCAGGTTATCACCAAGGTATGCGGTTGCCAGTGAAGATGTGTTTATGGTTGTATTACTACAACATGAAAAAACGTTTGTAATGCCGGCGCCATTGGCCTTCATTTGTGTGGCCGACGGCGTGGAGCTGGCGGCATTGATAAAGGTGGTAATACTGGGAAGCAGGGTATTGCCGCCGCTGTTGCCATAACGGCTATTAGAGGATTCAATATAGCGTCCTCCCCCGCCTATTTCCATTGAATAGCGGGTACCATAACTTGTTGCAGCCTGATCACCCCAACTGATCACACTGCGGTATTGCGTTGCTGCATTATTGGTCAGCACAAAAACGGTTCTCGCACTGGTACCTACCGGCAGTTTTGTGCCGTTCAGTATCATACGCTGGCTGGTGCCATTGAACTTTACAACCGGGTTAAAGTTGGTATTATCTGTTGCATTATTGGCATACAGGGGCTGGCTGCCTGCTGTTGGCTGACTGGCATTATTAGCAAAACTGCCCATATCAGACCAGCTGTTGATAGCGGTATTATCTGTTGTGGAAGAAGTACCGATATCAGGACGCAGCCATAAGCTATACCCTGCAACGCCACCCGGGACTTTTATGATAGCGCCGATAGTAAAATAGGCGCCATTGGGCAGCTGGCTGCTGTTAAAAGTAACGGTGTTGCCGTTGAACGGAATTACAGCATTGATGTTCCCGGCACCAAAGGCAGGATCTGTATTGCTGATAAGCAGGAATTTGGAAGTACCGGTAATACCGGCCTGGAAGGTAATATTCTGATCAGCCCAGTTGGTCTTCTGCACTTGCCATACCCTTGACACACGCCTGGTGATATTCGTGTTGATCGGTGTATTCACCAGCACGCTATAGCTGTTGGACGACAGCCCATTATCAGCAAATACAAAGAAAGACTTATCGTTGGTGATGGTGTTAGTATTCAGTTCATTGGTGAGGGCAATATTACTGCCCAGCGCCACCGTTACAAAGCCGGTGTCCTGGTTGAGGGATTGTTTGGTATTTAAGCTAGTATTATCATCGCGGCCAATACCTGTAATGCGGTATTTATAAGTAGCATCGGCTGCCCAGTAGGAGGAGCCGTCTGTTGCCAGGTAATTGAGTGTGCCATTGTTTAACGTGATACCGTATTTCAATGCCAGGTAGCTTTCTACCTTTTGCAGTTCGGTAGCGGTGAGCGGCCGGTTGTAGGCAATGATCTCTGACAGGGAGCCATTAAAATAGTTCGCTGTATTGTGCCGGCCTACATAATATCCCGGTACCGTAGTAGTAGCATTCCAACCGGCAACTGAGCTGGTAAGCGCACCACCGTTCGCTGTGGCAGAAACGGTAGTGGGATTATACATTGTGCGGATGATGAATGCGGAGTCGGGCGTGTTCACGCTGGCCTGAATGTTATTAACATTCACCTGGTTAGCGCCGATCTTGTTATTTACATCTGTAACCGTAATAATAGGACGCAGGGTGTTACTTGTGCGGTTGTAGCTGATCAGGCCTCCCCAGGCTATATATGAACGTTGATCGGCTACTGCGATCAGGGTAGCGCTAGTGCTGGAGAGCAGCGGGTCGATCATATTCTCCATGAAATCATCCGCACCGTCAAATTTCAGGGTATAATTATAGTTAATGCCTTTAGCGTCTGTTACCGGCTGGCTGATGACAACAGGTTGGGAGGCACCGGCGCCGAAGTTGCTAAAGTCGTTCCATTTGCCTCCGGTGGATACGCCATCGTCCGCACGCAGCCAAACCATTATACCATCGTTGACCGCATTGGGGCCTTTAATTGTTTTGGCGAAGGTAAAGTATGCACCATCCGGCAGGTTGCTGCTGCTCAGAGTAACAGCACTGTCTGTTAACGGATAAACCAGATCACCAGCGCCAAAAGTGGCGTCTGTGCTCACCACTAACTGTGTACCTGCTGCCGCGTCTTTCAATTTCAATGTGATCTGCTCTGCCCAGTTGGCGGTTTTATCCACTTTCCATATCCTTGCCATGCGGAAATTAATGCCGGTTAAACCAGTGACAGGTGTGAGGAACGTAGTGGCGCTGCCGTTATCGCCGAATACCATGAAGGCTTTGTCGCCTGCAATGGTGTTAGCATTGGCGGCATTACTGGCAGCCACTGTGCTGCCCAATGCAATGGTAACAAGGCCGGTATCGGCGCTCACAGACTGCTTCTGATACAGCAGGCCGTTATCATCACGGCCTATGCCGGTTATATGTTTAGCATAAGCACTGTTTACTGCAGCATCCCACATTTTGGTGGTGCCATCACTGGCCAGGTAATCCTGGGCAGTGGTCTGATCCAGTGTAAGCCCATATTTCAACGCCAGGTAAGATTGCACACGCTGGCGTTCAGGGCTGCTCAATTTACGGGAGTACAAAATCACTTCAGAGACATCACCGTAGAAAACAACGGTATGCCCTGCACCTATATAATTGTTTAGCGGCGCCGAGTTAAGGCTGACCGTGTTAACATTAGAGGTTAACTGCACTCTGCCATCAAAACCGGTAGCCCAGTCATTGGGTGCACTCCAGGAATTGAGCAGGTGTGCATTCTGCACATTCACCGTAGCCGGTATTACAAAGTTCCTCCGGCCATTCGCGGATCCGAAATAGGTGTAATGATTGTTAGCCCATGCATACTCGGCTGCAGCGTTAAAGTTGCCGCCGAACTCCCAGGGGAAGCCCTGCCCGGTGGCATTATTATCCAGCGTTTGTGTCTGAACTGAAAATATATCAGCTGCAGTAAATGTTTGTACAAACTGTGGCAGCGTAAAATGATTTGTACCGCCGAAAGCAACGCCCGGGTTAAAGTTGAATTTGGCAGTATTCAAAACAAGCGCATTGGCATTCGCCTTAAGCCATACACGGCCGGACGGCGCCTGGTCTATCCATCCTGTTACGTTGGTAGTTGTACCCACCACGCCGGAATCCGCGCGGGTCCAAACTTCCAGCCCACCTGGCACACCACCGGGACCTTTCTGTGCAGTGGCCAGCGTAAAGTAAAGACCATTGCCCAGCTGTGCGGAGCTCAGGGTAACCAGGCTGTCGGCACTCAGCTGCAGTTCGGTGCTGATAGTACCAAAAGCCGGATCTGCACTCACAATAAGATAGCGGGATGTTGGATTATTGACGTTGAACTTAAGGGTTATATTCTGAGTTGCAAAGTTTGTTTGCTGTACTTTCCAGCTACGGCCCATACGGATATTGGCCTGTGTGCCGCTGACCGTGGTGGTCCAGCCGGTAGTGGCGCCGTTATCACCAAATACCAGGAATGATTTGTCATTTGCAAAGGCCGTAGTATTGGCAGCATTGGAGGCCGCTATACCTGTACCTGCTGCTATAGTTACAAAACTGTCCACAGCTGCTCTGGATTGTTTCTGATATAACTGACTGGCGTCATCCCGGCCAATACCGGTAATGCTCTTATTGTAAGTTCCATTGGCAGCAGCCGTCCAGAATGGAGTGGCGTCAGATGCCAGGTAATTAGTCGCCACAGTCTGATCCAACGTAATGCCATATTTCAATGCCAGGTAAGAATGGATCTTCTGCTGATCAGTGGTGGTTATGGCGGTATTATTCGTGTAAACAATGAGCTCCGCTATCTTACCTTTATAATAAGCCCCACCAGGGTGCCCAAGATAGAAGGGCGCATTCACACCAAAGAAATTCCCTAACGCAGCGGTGGAGGTGGCGATGCTTTTGTTATTAACCAATGCCTGCATGCTGGTGCCGGATGGTTTGCGTATGAAGGTGAACAGGTTCTCATTACTGAAAGTGCCGCCCCATGGAGCGGAGATGCGATAACCATAAGGCGCATCAAAATATATATTGCCATCTGTAAACGGAGCATAACCGCGCAAATAGTCTCCATTGCTGGCCAGTTCAGCGAACATGGGGGCTGATCCCGGCGCATCCGGCAATCCTACTGCAAATACAGAAACATTCTGCAAACTTCCGGTACCTAATATGGATGTGCTGGTCATTACCTGGTTGATTCCGTTGAATGACAGGGCGGGATTAAAGTTGGCAGCGGAAGCAAGGAAACCCGGCTGCGCAGATGCTGTGGTCTGTTGCTGCATTTTACCATTACCGCTGTTATCATTCCAGGCAGCCGGTGAAGCACCGGCATCGGCACGCCACCAGGCTGCTATGCCTGCATTTACTGCAGCGGGGCCTTTAATGCTGGCGCCTACTGTAAAGTAAACACCATTAGTCAACAAAGCGGAACTGATAGTTACACTGCCGCTTCCATTCAACTGCAATTCCTGGGAGATCGTAGCAAAGGCGGGGTCGGTGCTAATGAGCAGGTAATTATTTGCGCCCCCCGCATTTATTTTCAGGGTTACCTGCTGATCCGTCCAGGTGGCTGACTTCTGCACTTTCCATACGCGGGCCATGCGTTGCGTTACGTTCGTACCTGTTACAGGAGTGGCGTAGGCAATGGCAGCGTTATCATCGCTCAAAAAGAGGAAAGACTTATCATTGGCAATTGTATTGGTGTTGGCTGTATTAGAGGCCATTACAGCCGTACCCAGCGCCAGGGTAACAATACCATTGTCCTGGCTCAGTGACTGTTTCTGATAAAGCATGGAGCAGTCGTCCCGGCCAATACCAGTGATACGTCTGCCATAACCGGTGTTGGACGTTGCAGTCCACATCTGGGTGGTACCATCGCTGGCGATATAATCCGTAGCACCATTATTAAGGGTAATACCATATTTCAGCGCCATGTAAGAAGAAACACGCTGCATTTCCGCAGCCGTAAGGTCGCGGTTATAGATAAATACTTCCGGCACAAACACCTTTGTAAATTCCCCAAAGGCTGCGCCCCCTACATCCAGTGTCCATACACCGGCGTCACTGGCCGTACCAGCATTCAGCAATCCGCCGTTACCTTTGAATTCATAGGCACCGGTAGCAGCCCGTTCAAACGAATAGAGCTTTCCATTTGTGGTGATGGCGCCGCCGGTATACTGCCAGCCTTCCACATACAACCTGTTCTCAAAACCTCCATGCCAGCCAAACAGTTTATTGCCGGTAGAGGAAGTGAACACCCTTCCGTTCTGTGAGCCATCCAGCTGCCCCATGCCCATAAGGGTATAAGCCCCGGTAACACCAGCCGAAGCGGGCACGCGGTGGGCATCGTTGCCATCATAATAAATGGCGGGATTAAAATTCACCAGGCCGGTGGTATTATCAGGATCGCCTATAACGGTCATATGATTTGCGTTGCCGCTGATATCCCCCCAGTTCACGCCATTCACAGACTGGTCTGCCCGGTACCATGCCACTACACCATTGTTGACGCATGCAGGGCCGGTAGCGCCCATGGGGATGGCGTTGCTAAATTCAGAGGTGCCGCAATTATTGGCGGGTATGCGTAAGGTGGCTGTCCAGAAACCAAGGCCGGTAGCGCCCGGCCCTGTGTTATAGTTGACGGTTTGCGTGGAAGTACCGGCAGCAATCCCCGTTAAAGTGGTAACATAATATTGCCCGCTCGTTTTAGACGTAGCGGGATCATTGGCATATATATCTATGGTATACTGTGCCCCAGCCGTTATATTTGGAATGGTGAGCTGCAGTTGGTACTGCCCTCCTCCCAGTGCAGTAGAAGATACCAGCACCGGCGTGCGGCCGGCAGCAGCGGTGTAAGTACAGTTACCGGCCGGGTTGGCAATCCCGAAGCCGGTATTATTATAAATGGCGTTGTTGGTAATGACGACCTTATTGGGCGCATCGTTGTTTATACCTGCGCCGCCGTTATTACGGATCACGCAACCGCTGACCTGTGCATCCGTTACGCCGGCCCCGCCATAAAACCAGATACCATGGTTAACGTTATTCATTACCGTATCGCCGGTAAGGTCAACATCTGTAACGGCGTTGGCCCCATTGACCAGGATCCCGGACCGGGCGCCACCCGTAAAAGAAGAATTAATGATGTCTACATTAGTCCTCGCGGCATTATTGTAAAATTCTATACCATCAAAATTGTTGGTGAATTTTGAGTTTGTTACCTGAAAGTTGGTTGCAGCGCCACTTACGTTCAGGCCATCGGAATCAAACTCATTAAAGGTAACATTGTTGACCGTTACATCTGTTGCGGTACCGATGAACACAAGCCCTAAATCGACATCATCCGTAGTATTGAGCTTATCGGCGTCCAGCACGGTGTTCGCTATATTCAGCGTATTAACGGTAGCCTCGAAACGAATGAACTGACCGGAATATCCATCTCCAGGTGTAGGATCTGACAAGCGGGAATTAGTAATAGCGATATTGGAAGCAGCACCATTGAACCAGATGCTATACAGATCGGCATCCTTCACACGCACGCTGTCGAGGGTGATGCCATTTGTTGTATTATCGAAGCGGATGGAATAATCACCGTCATTTGTTGAATTGAGCACGTCCAGATCAATCGTAGTATTATTAAGGGTGACGTTAGTATTCACAAAATCGGAGTAAAAACCTAATCCTGTGCCACTGTACAGGGAGTCTATTGTTACATCGCTCAGCAGGACATTATTAGCAATTTCAACAGGCCCGCCTGTATTATCCAATACAACAGCATTCTGAAAACCACTGATGCTGCTGTTGGTAAGCGTCCACCCGTTTACGGACGCATCGCGGAAAACAATACCTTCACAACCCCGTGTATTACTTAAAGTACGGAGCTGTATGTTATCCATTATAAGGTTCGTTTGTGTTCCACCGGTAAAATAAAAAGCCCTTCCAATAGATGCATTGCCTCCACAGGGCTCTATGTCGGAAGAGATAATATTTTTGATGGTTAAGTTCGTGGATGCGCCGGTTACATATAAAAACGTATTCAGAAAATTACCTACGGTACTGTAGGCCACGATATTTTCTATCGTAACTCCCGTTGTATTGGCCAGTATGTCAAAATCACGATCCCCGTTATTTGTAAGGGTAAAATTGCGGATGGTCACACTATCCGCATTGATCACAAAGGGATTGATTATGCCATTGGTACCCGCGGAGTTAATAGTGATCCTGTTCTGCCCATCTATAGTAAGCTTCTTTGCCGTAATGGTGGGCAATGATGTTAAGAGGGTAATTTGCCCGTACACATTAAATACAACTGCGTGCGGCCCTGCCCCACCGGCATTTGCATCGAGGATAGCCTGTCTTAATGAACCCGGCCCGGCATCATTGGTGTTGGTGACGGGGAAGTTGCTGGCTAATGCCGTACCTGTTATTATCATACTCGTCAACAACAGCAATACATGTTTACCAGCACTGGTAAAAAAAGTGGAATTCAGGATCGATACATTTGAACGGGACATGGTGCAATAGCTTTGGGTAAAAGAGGGGTGTCTGGTGCAGCTGCTATCAATAGTGCACCAGGAAAGTTCGGTATAAGACTCTCTACAGTAGTGTTATAAAGTTATAAGCTAAACGCTTACAAATACAGAATGCCAATACCGGCACCAGCCTTGGTTATATACTAATACAGGCTGTTGCAGGAATGACTGGTTTAATGTTAAAAAACACTTATTATCTATTAAGATCAGGGGCTCGGTAAAGGTTCCCATGGATAGAGGTTATGGTTATGGTTATAGTTAAGGATATAAATCTACATACATTTGGTTGAGCCGTTAAATAGTGCACTTAATATCTTCACATAGCTAAAATAGACAATTGAATCACATGCATCTATAGTAGTAGTACGGAACCTTTGTAATAATTATTCTACAAGCAAAAGCATCACAGATAATGAGATAAATTATACCTTAGCAGTGTTATAAGCGATTATTCATCCTACAATCTCTCCTATGAAAACCGTACTTATTGCAGACGATCACGCGATAGTCCGATTAGGTGCGATGCTGATCATTAAAAGCATATTCCTTGACGCACAAGTTATAGAAACTGAAACCATGGACCAGGCTATAACGCAACTGGAATCAAGGCCTTTTGACCTGTTAATATTGGATATTAATATCCCTGGTGGCAACAACCTGCAGATGATAGACGCAGTAAGATTAAGGCAACCTAGCATTAAGATACTGATGTTCTCTGGCTGTGATGAGCACCTGTTTGCTTTAAATTTCATACAGGCTGGTGCAGACGGTTACCTCATAAAACATTCCACAGAAGAGGAGATAAGAAGTGCTCTCCGGATGGTAATGAATAACGAGAAATACCTCAGCGCAGCGGTAAAAGACCAGCTCATAGCGCAGCTGAACCAATCAAAAACACGCGCTGAAAATCCTATAAACTATCTGTCATCCAGAGAAAAGGAAGTATTGAATCTGCTGATCAAAGGCAATAGCATGGCCCAAATAGCAGATATACTGCACTTGCAGTTGACAACGATCAGCACTTATAAAACCAGGATCTTTGAAAAGATGGGCGTGGAAAATATTGTTGAATTATTAGAGAAAGCAAAGCTTTATAACCTGCACATCGGCTAAGCTGCAGGCAGCTCTATTTTTAAAGTGGCTCCTTTCACATGGTTATTTTCTGCTATCAGCTTTCCGTTCACCAGCTCCAGCAGCTCCAATACGATCAGTAAGCCTATACACCATGCATTGGTGAAGCCTCTTGGCCATTTAAGCCATGGTAACCCAGAATTGCAGATCCGGCGGCACGTTGTTCTCAATACTGGTGGACCGGGTCAATTCAACACTATGAAAGATGTCTATTTTTTCTTCAAGCAGCTCAGGTACTTCATGGGGGTTTTAATATAATTATTTTTCCCAAAGCCGTTTATCTTGCGGATGCGCAGCTGGTAAGTACCCGAAAGGAGTGTTGAAAATGACAGCGTATGAAGAGGAAAGAAAATTTTTACTTATAATACAACGCTACTAATGATATAAAAATTTCTATCAACGTACAGCTTTTTAGGTTGACTTTCAAGCTTTAATGATTGCCAACTTTCCGTCGGCTTTATCCAAAAATATTCATCGGTTATTATTTTTACAGGCATACTAAAGTCTTTTACGCAGTTTATAAATCTATATCGAAGTTCATTACCTGATACTTTATATTCAAATTCCGGTATGTTTGTTGTTCTCAAATATTGATCAAATACCGCTGAAAAATCAATTCCAGATCTTTCATTAATGTAATTTTCAATTTGCTTCGTTGTTACCGTTTGATGATAAAATTTTTTGTTCATACCAATTAGAATTTGTCTGAACTTTTCATCATCATTTACAATATATCTTATCATGTGCAACATATTTCTTCCTTTTGGGTACATATCGCTTCCGCCTTCTTTACCAATATTGTAAAGACCAATAGCCGGTTCATCATTTTTTATATTATCTCTTGTTCCTATTACATATTCATCCCCGGCACTATTGCCAAAGTAATCTTTCATGTAAAGTATATCTGCATAACAAGCAAAACTTTCATGTATCCATTTATCAGCAGGATCTTTTGCGGTGATGCTGTTACCAAACCATTCATGTGCGCTCTCATGAACAATCAGAAAATCCCATTTCATTCCAAACCCTGTCCCGGAATAATCTACTGCGTGATTGCCGTTGACATAACCATTTCCATAAGCAATTCCACTTTGATGCTCCATTCCGTAACCCGGTGCATCAACCATCTTAAAACCGTCTTCATAAAACGGATAAGCGCCAAACCAATGTTCAAAACTTTTCATCATTAAATGCACCTGTGGCAGCATATGACTTTGTGCTTTAACATAATTGTAATCTAATACCCAATAACTCAGGTTCAGAGGCCCTTTCAAACCTTCGTATACTTCTTTAATATTTACATATTTTCCAATGTAGGGACAGATGGCATAATTATTAATTGGACTCACAACATACCATTTATACTTTTTGGTATGACTATCGATTTGCTTTTCAAATTCTAATCTTCCATTGCCGACTGCTACCAATGTATCAGGGACAATCATTGTTAACGACGCTCCTAACTCTGGCTCGTCACTTTGTAAATCTTTACATGGATACCATGTACTTGCTCCAATGCCTTGACAAGCTACTGTCATCCAGGGTCTGCCCAGGCTATCAGTTGTCCAAATCCACCCACCATCCCAAGGTGGATTTGCTGCCTGATGTGGACTTCCCGAATAATAAATGGTAATGCTGTCAATATCCGATTGATGGCCTGAAAGAGTCAAATACCAAACATTCATTTCATTTTTAAAAGATACTTTTCTATTATTACCAAGTTTAACGCTGTCAATTTTTAATGGCCTTTGCAAATCAATTTGCATGATGCCTTTATTGTCTTTGGTTAAAACTTTATACTTAATAGTATTAAATCCATTTATTTTTTTTGATAAAAAATCTGGTTTTATTGTTATCGCATAGTATAGGACGTCCCACCATTCTCTTTCGGGAGTTACGGAACCACGCAAGGAGTCTTGATGGGTTAAGTGTGTTTTATCATTCCAAGGTTGGGCTTGTACTTTATTTATTACAAGGCAAAATAAAAAGCAGGATATTAATCTTCTCATTGTATGACATTATCATTAACTGTTAATTTAGTCAAAAGAGCTTATGCTTTATAATATAATTTGAGTAACTATTTGCTATGCCTTCCGCCAAGGGACAGATTCGTCCAACTGAGCGGCTATGGACATGATACTGATTTATCCATTGGGTTCGAAATGCTTGTTTTTCTCTGTGCAGAACGAGCAGATCAGGCAATCCTTACAGCACATAAAGAATGGCATCCGCAGCGCAGGCGGCTATTTACGGGCTACCAACGCAATTATTGCATATTATCAGCAGGCGATCCAAACAGATATTTAAGCATGAAATTCAATAAAACGAATTTCATGCTTTTTTGTTTTAAGCTGTTGCTACCTGTGGGTTTCAGTTTTAGGAACAAATGAAACCAAGAAGTGCATTTGTACGTATATCAACTAAATACGTATAGTATACTTGAAGTTCAACTGTACCTGGAAATTCCTTACATGGCCAATGAGCCGGATGAAATGAAGCGTAAGGCTGCCGCTTTAAAAAAGCTCATGGATAAATGCCCAGGTAGACTTGCTCACCAGGTCGTATCAACAGAAGTTACAAAGAAAATGCAAGACACTATAGACGGTCCCACTAAGAAACTAAAGGGACTTGAAAAGCTAATGTATATGATCATTGTAAAAGAAGGAGATAGAGACCCGAACCTGGCTGCCAGTCGTGAGCAGAAATTCAAAGACCTTGTTGGTGATAATCTTCTTCCGGCACCAGGTTATGTTAGCTCACTAAGTTGATGGTTCTATGTTTTCGTTAAGGCCCCATAAATATCAATTCATTTTTCACCCTCAAACCATTTTCTATGGAATCTCAAGTCAAATCTTTATCAATTTCCCTGTCAGAGGCTGTCCAGTACGCCAAATTAGTTAATCTGGCAGACATTATTTACAAACAGGCAGTAAAGGAGAATGATACGTCAGCACAACTTAACCCTTCATTACAGGCGTATCAAAATGTCTGTAACAATAAGGACTACCAGGCGCTGATAGACAAAGACTTCATGACAGACTACAATGTATTGTACAATGTTCAGATGAATGACATTATTATCCCCGGAAAGTTTGATCTTGTCTATTACGGGTTTATAGCGCAACATAACAGCACTCAGGACTACGTAATCGCTATCCGTGGTACAGAAAATGTGCTTGAAGCTATCGCAGACGCCTTTTTCGTCCCCACTACTTTTAAGGAGTTTAACAATGGGTTGGTTCCATCCGGCTTTTACGATCTTTATGAATCAGGCCTGATCGTATCACCGCCCGATGCTACTACGCAGATCGTACCCCTCCTGTTACAGATTGTTGCAGCCGACCCGGCACTTATGATGCCGGATGCCAGAAATGTGCGGACAGTGATTGCGGGTCATAGCCTGGGAGCCACACTGGCAACCTACTATGCCGCCGCTGCCTCCACCGGCCTGGGCAAAGGTCTGAATCTTAGCGTATATACCTACGCGTCTCCGATGACTGGCGATGCCACCTTTGCCGGTATCTATAACAACAGCGTGGCTGACAATTGCCGGATATATAATGTCCCGGATGTTGTTCCAAAAGTTCCGGAGTACTTCGAAAACGGAGTTAACATCTACACCCCTCTGGCCGGGGGCTACAAGATCGATTCAACCCAATACCCGCTGGTAAACCCGGGTGCTCCTTGCGCACATCAGCTGCCGGTTTACCAATATGTACTTGAGAGACTTAATGGAACCGATAACCCGGACATCCTGAACTTTGGAGATGGGGGCTGTAGAGCAAGTAGCTAAAAAAGGGACCGTTGATGGAATGACCGGGGCCGTTATTCCGATGCAAACTTTCTTAGTGAAGATTTCAGCTAAAAGGTCGAAACGGGCAGGGGCAGATCCTTTTGCTTTGAACCTTCATTGTGCGTTACGATCTTATCACCATTTACAGGATTTGTTTAAAAACACAGCGGATCGCCATTCCAGCGATCCGCTTTTATTTTACTGCTATAATTACTAAATGTCTTTCCTAACTATTCCTTTAATCCAATGAGCCAGCGATCAGATAATATGACGCGTAGCTTTCAATGGCAAATAGATATTTTAATGGAGCTACTGCCATTAGGAGCGTTTTCACCACAGTTAATAATAACTCCGGTAATTCTTAATTCCTGAAGAATAAGATTTATAAATCACACTGAATTTATATCCAGATTTCTATGTATTGTGCCTTTTATCACTTCTGTAAACGATTGCTTAATGTTAAATTGTGAGCTGAACTTCTGAAAGCTTATGGTTGCCCCTTTCCACCTGAAGAGCCATAGATTTGACCGGTAGCAAAGCTTGCATCGCTTGCTGCCAGCTGAACATAAATAGATGCAAGTTCTGCCGGTTGTCCGGGCCGCCCCATAGGAGTATCGCCGCCAAACTTCTTCAGTTTTTCCATGGTTGCTCCGCCGCTTACCTGTAAAGGTGTCCAGATAGGACCAGGAGCCACCCCGTTTACACGAATGCCTTTGGGACCAAGCTGTTTCGCCAGTGACTTTACATAATTGGCAGTTGCTGCTTTTGTCTGCGCATAATCATACAGATCAGGCGATGGATCATAGGCTTGCTCTGAGGTTGTTCCAATAATAGTTGCTCCGGGTTTAAGGTATGGCAGCGCTGCTTTAATGATCCAGAAAGGCGCATAAATATTTGTTTTCATGGTGGCATCAAAGTCTTCTGTAGACAGGTCAAGAAGTGATGCCCTGGCTTGCTGGCGGCCGGCATTGCACACCAGAATATCTAATCCGTTCAATTCCTGTACTGCCTTTGCTACCAGCTCCTTACAGAAACTCTCCTCACGAATGTCGCCAGGTATGGCAACTGCTTTCCGGCCTGCTGCCTTAATCAGATCTATCACTTCCCGGGCGTCCGGCTCTTCGTGGGGCAGATAATTAATAGCTACATCAGCGCCTTCCCGCGCATAGGCAATAGCAGCTGCACGCCCCATTCCGGAATCACCTCCGGTGATCAGCGCTTTGCGTCCACCTAAACGCCCTGATCCTTTATACGATGTTTCTCCATGATCCGGGCGGGGCGACATTTTACCTGCTAACCCCGGCCAGGGCTGAGTTTGTTCATTAAAGGGCGGCTTAGGGTATTTGGTGGTCGGATCTTCAAGACCTGCATTTGTGCTTAATTTCAAATTGGAGGGCACCGCACCTTTTGTAAAGATAGATGGGGCCATTGCGAGAGTCGCCAGGCTCCCTATTGCTCCCCGGCGGCTCATTTTGTTTGACTGATTCATATTAAGAAATTAATTTGAGAACATTAGACATGCTAAAGACCAGATTGCTTTGGTGTTTACCAGCCGGTTTGCTAACTAATAAGCATTACTGCCAAATGCATGTGGCATGCATTGCCACATAATTATGACTTTACAAATTTTAAGCCATGCCGGATAAAGCCAGCTGCTCACTTTCCTTATTGCCACGCGCCTGCGAAATGATATCGCCGACAGGACTTAGCTGCCAGTTGTTACTAATTAATCTAAGGTATTAAATCGCTTTTCTATTCTTAGTTATACCAGGCTTTGTCAGATGGTTCCGGCTTGATACCAACTGCAGAATTCTCCAAAATGTTACCTTATGAAACAAATTGTTCTTGTTAGATTCACGAACTTTAACAACAGGAGATATCGTTAATGCTTATTATACATTATGGAGCAACCTGAACATGTTCGGATACCCAAACTTATGATTTTGCCTAAAGACCATAATATTTAGTGTAGAAGGAAGCTTTCTCAGGTCAAACGGCTGTTAAGATTGTTTGCGAACTACAGCCGCTATACTGCTTTTTGATCGCTCATATCAATTTGTATCAAAGGATATCATCTGGTTAAGATCTAAACATCTAAATGAATTTTGAGGTGCTGTCCGGTTACAGATCTGTTATTTTTGAGCAGGTCTTCCGGCGTACCTTCAAACATAATTTCACCTCCGAATTTACCTGCTCCGGGCCCAATATCAATAATCCAATCGGCGTGTGCAATAATATCCAGGTTATGTTCTATTATAATCAGCGTGTTACCTTTAGTCACTAAATCATTTAGGTAAAGCAAGAGCTTTTTCGTATCACTGGGATGCAGTCCTGTGCTTGGTTCATCCAGTACCACAATGTTATTGCTCTCTCTGAGTTCCCTGACGAGCTTTAGCCGCTGCCTTTCGCCGCCTGAAAACCCGTCCAGTCTCTGGCCCAGGGTAAGATAGTCCATGCCCAGTTTGCCTAACAGATCGAATTCGTGACGGAATTGAGCCCCGGTAAAAAATACTTCAGCCTCTTTAACGGTCATGTCCATTACCTGACTGATATTTTTCCCATTATAAAGGTATTGCAAAACATCAGGGTTGAATCCCGAGCCGCCGCAAACTTCACAAGGTTGTTCTATGTCGTCCATAAAGGCCAGGTCGATCTTTTCAATCCCAAGCCCTTTGCAGTTTGGGCACGCCCCGTCGCCGTTCCTGCTGAAAAGCCTGTCCGGCACTTTATTGGCTGAGGCAAAGAGCTTTCTAATAGCATCTGACAAATTTAAGTACGTCAATAGCGTTGACCTGGAACTTGCAACAAACAGAGATTGATCAATAATCTTTACTCCGGGATAATGCAAAGGCAAAACTTTATTGATGAGCGTACTTTTCCCGGAGCCTGCAACCCCGGTAACGACCGTCATTACCGATTCCGGAATGTTAACACTAATATTTTTCAGGTTATGCAGCTTTGCATTTTTAACGATCAAAAAACCTTTATGCTGGCGCGGTTTTCTGTTATATGCCGGTTTTTCGGAAAAGTAAAGACCGGTTTTGCCGGTTGATTTTTTTAATGCGGAAAAGCTGCCCTGGTATATAATTTTGCCTCCCTTTTTACCTGATCCCGGCCCCATGTCCACTACATGGTCTGCAATTTTTATTAGGTCGGGATCGTGTTCGACTACAAGAACCGTATTTCCTTTGTTTCTTATCTGCCTGATAATTCCTGCAATATTTTGCAGGTCATGGGGATGCAGGCCAATGCTTGGCTCATCAAAAATATAGAGAAGGTCAACCAGGCTGCTCCCAAGGTGTTTGACCATTTTTATCCGCTGCGATTCACCACCCGATAAAGTATCCGTACGCCTGTCGAGTGTCAGATATTGAAGCCCGATATTCATCAGGTGCTGTAGTTTCATTGATAATTCCCTTATAATTGATGCATAGGGCTGAGAGCTTAGTCCTTCGATAAAAACAAGCAGATCGTCAATGGAAAGGGCCGTGCAATCTGCAATATTTTTACCGTCTATCCTGCAGGTCAGAATTTGCTTGTTTAATCGTTGTCCATTACAGGAGGGACAAGGTTTTTTGACTACCACCTTATTAAGGGAATCTTTTCGCGTAATGTTTTCCCGGGAATCCTTTTTCAAAAAGCCTTTTTCAATCCGTGGAATAATGCCTTCGTACTTTACGGTTTTCCCCCATTCTCTGGCCGGTTTTTTGGGTTTGTGCTCATCAGCGTACAGGAGCAGATCAAGTTCCCTGGCAGTGTAATCTTTCAATTTTTTATCGTTATCAAAATATCCGGAGTATACATATCTTGTCCACCGCCACCCTCCCGGCTGAAAGGTCGGAAACCGGATGGCGCCTTCGTTGAGTGTCTTTTCCCGGTCTATCAATTTTTCCAGGTCTACCGTTTGAATGAAGCCTAAACCTTCACATTCAGGACACATCCCCTGGGGGTGATTAAAAGAAAATACGTTGGAGTATCCAACAAAAGGACTGCCCATCCGGGAAAAAAGCAACCTTAGTGATGCGTAAATATCAGTTGCTGTACCTACTGTTGATCGGGCATTTCCACCCAACCTCTTCTGGTTTATAATTACCGGTACATTCAGGTTTTCAATTTTGTCAACATCAGCTACTCCAAAATGCTGTAATCTATTCCTTACAAAACTATTTTGCGTTTCGTTGATCTGGCGCTGTGCTTCGGCTCCGATGGTTTCGAAAACCAGAGAGGATTTACCTGAACCGGAAACGCCCGTAAACACGGTTATCTTGTTTTTGGGTATAGATAGCGATATGTTCTTAAGGTTATTCTGCCTGGCGTTGGTTACAATAATGGATTTCATGATAATTTCATTAACTTTGTTAATATTTAACGAAGTTAATCATTTTAATAGTGAACCCAACCCAGAAGTTGTTTTTTGAAGTATTTACTGATCTTCAGTGCTTTATTTTAGCCCACATGAATAAAGGCGATTACAATGGGGTTACTGCAACCCATTATAATATCGTTGAGCTTGTATATAGAAAAGGCAAACTAAATGGAAAGGAGCTTGCTCAAAATCTTGGAGTCAGCCAACCAGCGATCTCCAGGCAATTAAAGTTCCTGATTGAAAATGGTCTTTTAGTTCAGGAACAGAGTAATTCCGACCGCAGGGCATTTTATTTAAATGCGACTGAAAAAGGAAAATTGCTTATTGACGGATCCGAAAACTTTCGCAAAAGTGTGGCCATGCAAATTGGCAGTATCCTCAGCGCAAAGGAACTTCAGGACTTAACTTCCTTGTTAGCAAAGGCCATGAAAAATTTAAAAAGTAAATAGCTGGTTCGGGCTCCATGCTAAATAATGTATTGCAAATGAACGTTAAGCGCCAATTTCAAGCTTATATCCTTTTCCACGTATAACCACAATTTTAATACCCGGATCAAGCTCTAATTTTTTTCTAAGTTTTGATATGAACATATCCAGACTACGCCCCACAATAACGCCTTCATCTTCCCAGATCTCTTTTTGCAGCCGGCTTCTCTCGATGGTCTCGTTAGGAGACAACGCGAAAATGTGCAGCACACGGGTTTCGGTACCGGTTAAGTCTGTCGTCTTTTCATTTATTATGAGCTTACGATTCTTCACATCAAATAAAAACGAGCCCAAAGTAATCATGTCCGTATGCTGCCCCTCCTGAGGTAAAGCTCTCCGTGGCTTAACGGATCCCCAGAAAAGAAAACCAATAAATGCTAAAAATGGCAGGCTGCCCAGAAGATATCCATTCTTTGCTGTATTTATTCCTGCCGGCTTGAATTTAATGTTGATCATGTAACATGCCCTGGGTTGCTCTCTTCCTATGCATGCTACAATATCATCTGCTTTATTTTTGGATATAGCGAATCCATAGGCCACGCTGGAGTCGCCACAATTCAGAACCTTAACAATATAATCACGCGCAAGGGGGTCTTTGGCCAACAAACGCCGGGTAGTATTCACCAGGGCGCCCGGTCGAAAAGTAAGCTCATTCTCAAACCCGATCTGATATTCATTTTCTGCGATCTTTTTTACCGGGAGCACCCTTGAGGTACTGTCGCCCGACTGTAAAAGCAGCTCATGTCCGATCCTGCGGAATAAAACTTCCCTTCTGGAGATATCAAAATCGTCACTTCCCCCCATACTGAAAGCCACGCAGATTACCGAGATAAAAAAGCATAGTATCAATCCCAACAGGTATCTGCGTTTTCCGGAGAGGAGATTTTGACTAAGATGCATAGTGTCAAGCGTTTATTTACAAAGTTTACAATTCTATTTACAATCCAAATTCCCTGCACTGAAAGATATCAAAGTAATTTCGCCGGATCAACTTTGATAGGATATGAAAATAAAAAAATGAGCTGCATTGGCTGCCATCAGAACTATGCAGCTATTATCAATATTAAATAAATAAATACCATATGAAATACATACACTTATATACTTTGTTCCTGATGTTTGTTTGTCACACCTCCTGTGGACAAAAGCATACAGAACCACATAAAGATAACATCAATTATAATATCAAAGACACCGTCACATCCTACGGGCCTAACACAATGGTCCGGAATGTAAAGCAGGATAGAAACGGAAACATTTTGATTGCTGCATCATGGGGTGGTGATGTACCGGCAAGCCCCTTGTCCTTACCTGTTGGGAATGAAAAATATTTTATGATAGATACGAAGGAAAGTGTTGTAGTATGGGCCGGTTCAAGTGTTCATGGCAAGCACGAAGGGTACGCCTATATATCAAAGGGAGGGTTGATGATTGAAAATGGTCAACTTATAGGTGGTACAGTTGAAATAGACATGAACAAAACCGAGGGTCCTGGCCATGACAGAGATAATAACCTTATTAATCACTTAAAAGGTCCTGATTTTTTTGATGTTAAAAAATTTCCTGTCTCTACAATCGCAATTACCAGGGTTGAGTCAACAAATGATGGTAATAAGAAAATTACGGGGAACCTAACGATTAAAGGTATCACACACCCGGTTACTTTTCCAGCCAGCATAGAAGTTAAAGGTGGAATGGTCAAAGCCAGTGCTAAGCTGGTCATTGATCGAACGCTATGGGGTGTCCGATATAACTCGGGAAAGTTCTTTGATAATTTAAAGGATGAGGCTATTGCGGATTCCATTGAATTTCAGGTTAAGATCGTAGCAAGAAAATGAACACAAGAGCTGTTAGGTTCTTGAAATTCTTAAGTAATTAAAAGAAACTATGAAATATGCACAAGTATACGCTTTGTTCCTGGTGTTTGTTTTTCACAGCTCCTGTGGACAAAACAAGACAGACCTTCCAAAAGAAAAAATCAAGTCTAAAACCAAAAACGTATCCACTTCCGGATGGACTGATACCAAATATGAGTACATCGATCCGGTCGGCAAGCGTCTGATCATACAAAACGGCCTCCCAAGAGGGGGGCTAAAATACACTGACCCGAATGGTAAGGTATATGTTTATGCTATATTCTGGACCCGAATCATAAATGAAACAGCTAATCCTTTCGAATTGACGATTGATTTCCCTGTAGATTCATTTACACTTCCCTCTTCACCCGGCCGCTACTTTAAAATATTTCTTCCTTCCGATTCAATGACACTTGAAAAGGAAGATTTATTTAATTATGGCCTGCCAGCTTTAAACTCTTTTTTAGATCAAGGCCTTCAAAAAGCGTCTTCGCTGAAAAGAACTGTTAATCCTGGAGAATCAAGTGGGTTTTATTTCGTAACGCTCTTTAACCGGGGAGTAGATGGCGCCTTACGAACAGGACTTAGCCTGAAAGGGCAAGATCTTTTTTATAGAATAAACGGTAAAGAAATTCGTTGTGGAAAGATCAATCTAAAAAAATTGATGCTGCAAAAATAAGGGAATGCAGGGCCTGCGGTCCTGCATTTATTCAATTAAAATTAGAAAAGCTGGTTTCAAGGTATTCCAGCCACTTTACCCGTTTTTCCCGGTTTACAGATTTTACCAATGTAAAGCTTATCCATTGCAGGTTCTTGTATCCCATTGTTCGGAAAACACTTTTTAACATTACTTTCCGGATCAGGTTCCCAATGAGCAGGGAGTACAACCATTTAAATGCGCTAAAATTATAAAAACAAATCAATTATCGCAGGCCTCATAATAAGTCCACTGCAACATTCTATACCGTTCGTTGTAACATTTCAGAACCCGGCCCCAAAGAAATATGGGTAATTTGCGAAGATTGTAAAAACGTATGTTTGCCATTATTGCATGCAAAAAAAATTCCATGAAAAGATCTCTTTTAATTTTGTCGCTGATTATCATCACACACCATTCCTTTGCACAGGTAGTTGTAGATTCCTCACTGCTGCTTCCGCAAAAAGACCTGCAATGGTGGAAAGATGCCAAGTTTGGATTATTTATTCATTTTGGATTGTACTCCGTTTTAGGCGAGGGTGAATGGGCTATGTTCAACAAACGGATAGATACTTCTGAATATGGAAAGCTGAAAGATTCCTTCACCGTTTCAAAATTCTCCGGCAAAAGCTGGGTGGATGCTGCAAAGCAGGCCGGATGCAGGTACATGGTGGTAACTTCCAGGCACCATGACGGCTTTAGCCTGTTTAATACCAGTGCTGGCAATTATAATTCAATGAACAGTCCTGCAAAAAAAGACCTGATCAAAGAATATGTTGATGCAGCCCATGATGCCGGCATGAAAGCAGGCATTTATTATTCTCCGCTTGACTGGCGGTATCCCGGTTTCTTTTTTCCTGACCTGTACTATTCCAATGCCCTTGAAATGAAAAAACAAACCTATACACAGGTTCATGAGCTGTTAAGCAATTACGGCAAGATCGATGTTTTATGGTATGACGGTGGAGAAGATTACTGGCTTGGCTTTGCAGGTTTGATGTGGGATGGGGGCAAAGGCTGGTATACCCGTGGTTTCGACAAACCTTACACCGGAAAATTCAGCTGGGAGCCGGTAAAGCTCAATTCAATGGTAAGAGAGCTGCAGCCAAAGATCGTGATCAATCCCCGCAGCGGATGGATGGGTGATTTTAATACGCAGGAAGTAACATTGAGGGGCAGGGAAAGCAGGCCCTGGGAATTATGCACAAACCTCAGTCAAACAGCGTGGGGCTGGACACCTCAGGCAGCAGACCGTATAATGTCCCTTGACAGCTGTATTCGTTTACTGGTGTCCGTTGTATGCCAGGATGGAAATTTATTGTTAAACGTTGGGCCCAAGCCAGATGGAGAAATTGAGCCTGCACAGGTACAGCGGTTGAAAGAGATCGGTGATTTCCTCGCCAGTTATGGGGAAAGTATTTATGGTACCAAAGGAGGAGTATGGGATGCCAAATGGGGTGGAACAACTTTTACAGATAAAGCGGTCTACGTGCATGTTCTAAAGGTTCCTGCGGATGGAAAAATTATTCTGCCAGCTGTTCTTCAAAAAATTACTGCTGCAAAATACCTGGGAACAAATGGTAAGGTAAGCTTTAATCAAAGTGAGGGTGAGGTTGTATTGAATGGGATCGCCAATACAGAAAACAAAACAGATATGATCGTGAAGCTAACTTTGAAATAGCCCGGATCCATTTGGCCGGTGAGTAATATCACCGGCCAAATGGGAAGGCTTCATAATTTATTGTGCAACCGGCCAGCTATCAGTTCGGAAAGGCACAACAGGTAACCCTTCCGAAGAAAAAATATTCCCGATACCGGCATTAGAGAAAGCGTATCTCACCGCTTCAGGTTTCTCCACCTGCTTACTCCAAACGATCAGCGCATCTTTTTCCACCTTTGCGGATGCTTCATAGAAAACATGATCTGCCCCGGCTATATACAAAGCAGCGGGTGCTTTACCATTGATCTTCAGGGCAACAGGAACGTTGCTGAAATGCAGCACTGCCTTGTTCTTATTGATGCTCATTTCTTTGAACACCGGGCTTTTCCAGGTAAATCCAGTTTTACCGTAATCCTCTCCAAGCGCCCAATTGGCAAGCCTGTTCCCAACGGTTCTTTTATCCTGCGGATGAATATCTTTTACATTTTCTGTAACGTCGGCTACTACTACCATACCGGTTCCCGCAAGGGCGCTGCTGCGGGCCTGCGCCTCACGGAGCAAGGCAGCCTGGTTTTCCTTGTCGTAGGTGAACGGTGCTATCTGCACATAATAAAAAGGCAGCTGTTTATGCCATGCATCACGCCAGGCCTGTATCATACCGGTGAACAATGGCGCGTATGTTTCCGCAGTGTTCACATTGGCTTCTCCCTGGTACCAGATCACTCCTTTTATGTTGAAATTGGTAAGCGGTGCTATCATCGCATTATAAGCATAACCCGGCTTATTCGGCCACCAGGCAGCAGGCAGTAACTTAGCAGCAGCTGCAGAAAGCTGGGGTTCATTGGTTACAAGATGTTCCGGCGCCCATACTTCAGCCGGTGTTCCTCCCCAGCTGGCATTGATCAGCCCAACCGGTACACCCAATGATTTCTGCAGCTTTACCCCGAAAAAGTACCCCACCGCACTGAAGGGCTTCAGGCTATTGCTGTCGCATACTTCCCAGCTTGCATGACAGTCGTCCTGAGGATATGCAGCCGTAGTTTTGGGTATGTTAAAGAACCGGATATTATTGTTATTACAAACAGGCAGCTCCTCTCCTATCTGCCGGATGCCGTTATAGTAGCTGTATTCCATGTTGGATTGCCCTGAACACAGCCATACTTCTCCGATCAGGATATTTTTCAGTACAATCTCATTAGATCCTTTCAGCCGTATTTCGTAAGGGCCTCCGGCTGCCGGTGTATGTACTTTCAAAGCCCACTTTGCATCACCGCTGGTGGTAACGGTTGCTGTTCTATTATCCCAGCCCGTAAATACCGTAACTTTCTCTGAAGGGCTTGCCCATCCCCAGATAGTTACACTGTCGTTCTGCTGCAGCACCATGTTGCTGCTAACGAGGGCCGGCAAACGGATGGCGGCATGAAGCACCGCAGGTAACAGCAGTACAATGCCGTAAAGGAAGAGTTTTTTCATACAACTTTTTTCATCTTTTAATATATTCAGCTTTTCTGCTACCGTTTAAAAATATATTGGGAAAACAGATACAGGTTACGATCCCACTCCTTATTGTCATGGCCATTAGTGTCTACATTCCAAACGTGGGGAAAGTTCATTTCCTTAAGGTATTGATGGGCACTTTCACTGATCCGCCAAAGGCCGTCTTTATTACCGCATCCTATCCACAGCAGCTTCAGCTTTTCCCGGGCAGCGCTAATATCCGGAATAAACTGAACATCTGTATACATATTACCAAACTTATTCGTATTAGGCGCCGAAGAAAATCCACCTACATAGGCAAACGTTTCAAGGTGATACAATCCTATATTTAACGATTGTCCGCCGCCCATTGACAATCCTGCCAATGCTCGATATTCAGGGCCGCCGGCAGTGGAATAATGTGCATCAATGTAGGGGATGATATCTTTTAGCAGATCCTCTTCAAATGACTTTCCGTAACCTTCAAAATTATCTGCCCTCCCTGAACGGCCGGCAGCCGATGTATCTGTTACCGTGAGCTTAGTATCGCAGTTGGGAAAAACCATTATTACAGGCTGAATTTTACCATCTGCGATCAGGTTATCTGCAACATTATCCGCCTGGCACCATTCAGTCCATTGACGATAGTCCTGGCCCAAACCATGCAACAGGTATAACACCGGATATTTCTTATCAGCAGAATATCCCGGGGGCGTATATACGCTCATTTCCCGGCGTTTCCCGAGCGTTTTTGAATCATATTGCACCACTGTTAATTTTCCGTGGGGCACATTATTATGCTGCTCATTAAATCCGGCAGGCGGATCAGGAAAAGTGGGTATGGTGTCCGCCTTAAACGAAACCTTATCTGTTTGCGCCTGGCAGACATGGCCGGCAACCATAAATACGATCGAAATAAACAAATACCTGTAACTCATTTCATTTTTTATAACGTTAATTTATTCGTTTCAAACCAATGGTCCCCGGATCTTTAAATCACTCAAGCACCATCACAAATCCACCACTTGCATTCAAAGTAAGATCAAGCTTCTTTTGTTGCGTTGTGTTCAGGACTGTTTTTGAAAACAGCTCACTTTTTACACCGTCTGTGAACAGGGTTGCCTTTCCTTTCTTAAAGGAGGCAATGTCAAGATTAATTTTCTTTTCACTCTTATCTCCATTAATACCGGCAATGTACCAGCGGTCACCGCTTCGCCTGGCAATAACAGCGTATTTCCCGGGGTAGCCATCCATAAATCTCACATCATCCCAGTTGTTGGGAAGCTTTTTTAAGAACGCTTTCACATCATCAGGTACCTGCACCATTCCCTCCGGTGATTGTGCATAATGCTGTATGCCGGATAAGAATAAAACCGAAAGGGCCAGCTCAAAGGCGGGAGTGGTTTTCCTGGTACAATTAGACGATGTAAGCCCCGTAAGGTTCATAGGAGTAAAATCCATCGGGTCAAATGCATTCCTGGTGAACGGCAACATAGCGCAATGGTTGGCCTGCTGGTCGGCTGCGCTCTGGTCAAAGGTTACCATCTCCATTCCATAAATTGCTTCGGCCGTCATAAGATGAGGATATGTTCTTTGCCAGCCTCTTGGCAATGTAGCGCCGTGAAAGTTTACCAGCAGCTTATACTTTGCAGCATCATTTAAAATGTCAATGTAGTATTGGATCATGCTCCGGCCATCGCCACCGAAGAAATCAACCTTTATGCCTTTAATGCCTAATGCCTGCAGCCGGCTGAATTCTTTTTCCCTTCCTTCCTTTGTAAGCAAAACATCCTTAGGATGATATTTGATCGTGTTCCAGTCGCCTGCAGAATTGTACCATAACAGCAATCCAACATTCTTTTGCTTTGCATAGGCTGAGAGCTCAGCTATTTTATCATACCCGATCTTAGTATCCCAGTCTGCATCAATCAGGCAATATTGCCAGTGCATGTCACAGGCATAGTCAATATATTTCTTTTGCTCGTTGAAAGTGATGTTGTCATCCTTGCTATTGATCCAGCTCCAGCTGGCTTTTCCGGTTTTTACAAAAGAGGCATCCTTTAACACTGCTGCCGGCGCCAGATCGGTACCCAATGTTGATTCTGCAATTGTTTTCAGGCTTCCAATTGCTATAATACGCCAGGGTGTATGCCAGGGTTTATTGTTTTCCGGTAAATAGCCACCGCCAGTAAACACTTCCCTTGGATCGGCAAAGCCGATTGAATAAACAGAGGAGGCGGAATCATTGATCAATCTTGTGCCACAATAAGTGCCATCCAGCGCGGCTTCGCTGATCAATACCCAGGTATCATTGGTTTTAAACAAGGCAGGGTACACCCAGCCAGACTTTAACGGCGATACCGTGCCAACAGGAATATCCTGCAAATAATGTTCTTCATAAGAGGGATGACAATGCTCGAAGCCCGTTTTGGCTTCACTCATGGGTTGCAGCCAGGCTTTTGCTCCTTTATCAAATGCAAAGGAGGAATTTTCTTTAACGATCGTCTCATTATCCTTTATCCAGGGGAAGGAATACCGAAAAGCCGCGCCGTCGTTGGATAACCGGAAAATGATATCCATTTTCTTCTTTTCTTCATTCACAAAAGATACTACCAATTGATTGGCCTGATAAAGAATGCTGCTTTTTTTTGCATTCTTTGTTTGGTAGTTATCTCTTACAGGCGCCGGTTTGGATGCCGTGAGCAGTTTCAAGCCTTGTGTAAAATCATGCCCCTTCATCATCACTCCTAAAGCTGAAGGCTGAATGATATCAACACCGGATCTTTGGATACTGTATTGGATTTCACCTGAAGCGGATAAGGATACATTGAGCGCAATGGACTTGTCCGGACTTTGCAATTGAGCAAGCTGCTGTGCCTGCAGCTGATTCGTTATTCCAATGCCCCCAACCAGGAGCCAAACTAAAAGAATTGTACTTTTAAAACCCATTTTCATAACCATAATAACCGACAATTTTATCAGATTCAAAAAAAATTATAACCCTGCACTGCTCTTATTTGGTTAAAAGATACTTTTAGGAAAATGGGAACGCCTCCAACAAAGCATCCCCATTTTCCTGTGAAAGATCTGTTAATGAACGATCAGCTTCTTCGTGAAACTGGATCCATTTGAATCTATTGTAACAATGTAAAACCCTGCATTCAGCCGCGAATTAACCTCTATCTTGTTACTACTCTGTGTTTTCCTTTCATAAAGCATTCTGCCCTGGTTATCATAGATCCTCACGATCGCATGTGCCGGGATCTCCTTAAGCAGGATGGTAAACCTTCCTTCAGTGGCGGGGTTCGGATAAATGTTAACCGCATCCTCATTAACGCTGATGTTCTGTGATATGCCTGCGGCTGAAGTATCGCTCAGCCCTGATCTCGTTAAAGAGCCGGTGAGGGTAATGTTAAAGGTCTGCGTGCTTTTACATCCTCCGCTGTTGGTGTAGGTGGCCACGTAGTTCCCTGCCTGGCTGGACTGAACATTTGATATATATATTTCCCGCGTAGCTGCACTAAAATTATTGGGCCCGGTCCAGCTCCAGGCTCCACCCTGCGTGGGCTGAGGACCAAACTGTACGCTGCCGCCTGCAGCTAAAGAAGCATTGGCGGTCTGCTGCCAGGTTCCGTTATTAATATTTACATACGGTGTGATGGCAGTAGGCGTACAGGCGGCAGGCTCCCAATAAATCAAACCTCTTCCGCCGCCGGCGCTCATATACACCCTTCCATCAACGTTCATGTCGCCAACCAACAATGGCGCGCCTGCAAACTCGTGGGCGTCGTCATTCAGCCTTGACCAGGTAGCTCCCTGGTCTGTTGATCTGAAAAGACCCGTTACGCCGGAAACTGTTCCCCATATAAAAACAGTAGGATAGCTGGCGCCTGATATGGCCTTTCCTATGCCGATGGTTTTACAATAAGTTACATTTGAAACATTCGTATAAGCTGCGCCGTAGTTGGTTGAATATTTTAATCCATTGCGGCCAAGTGGTACCCACACATGCCCTTCATGGCCTGGTACGGTCCTGATCAGGGCTGCTTCCCACGGATAATTTGCAGTTGAGGCGCCCGGCGTGCCTGCTAATGAAAAGCTCACTCCTTTATTGGAGCTCCTTAGCAGCTGCCCATTGTTCGGAATGTATATATAAAAATAGTTTGCGTTTACCTGGTCAGCAACCGGAACAGCGTCTCCTAAGGATACACCTGAACAGGCAGACCAGCTGCCACCGTTGTTGGTAGTATACCAGGTAGTTGTGGAACCTCCGGGGCAATGCAGTATAGTACCTCCGTCAGCGCTGACAGCTACCTTTCCTCCTGTTCCCTTATTGGTGGGGGCTCCTGTCCAGGTAGCGCCTTTGTCGTTGGAATAGTAAACAACGTTTCCTCCGTTGGAAGCTCTTACGACTTTATTTGTGTTGCCTGCAGCATAGGTAACGCTTTGGTTGTTCCCATCTGCAGGAGAAAGTTTTTTTGACGGATAAGCCGTCAGCGGATTATGCACAAAACCTGTTACATCTCCAAAGGAAGAAATAAACGGCCCTCCCGGAATGCTTGTTCCGTCCAGCAATGCTGTTTCTTCCAGCCCGATCACATCATATTTCCATGAAGGATTTGCGGCTGTAATATCGGAGCAGGTATATACGCCGCCGCCGCCGATCACCCGCACTTTTGAAAGATTGGACTGGTCAAACTCGATACAGTCCATCCAGTTAACCGCGCCGCCCACAGTCCATCCTATGCCATTACTATCATAGGTGGCGTTTGTGCCGTTCTTAAGCGTCCAGCTGGATCCGCCATCAGTAGAGAGGAAAACAAAATCGCCCCAGCCGGTACCGAACTGGTTGTTCCAATACATGCCACAGGAAGAAACTATTACCCGGTTAACATTCGTTGGGTCAATACTTACGCCTCCGTATGCATAATCCTTTGAAGAAACGGGGGTAACGTTTGTCCACACACCGGTAGCCGTGTTAAGCTTATACAGTTTTCCATCCCCATTGCTGGATTGGGGGCCTGCATCATCCGAATAGGTAACATACATGGTAGTTCCCTGCAGCGCTGCGCGATGCGGCATAAAGCTGGTGGTTGCAGAAATGGCGGTAAAGCTGGCGCCTCCATCCGTGCTCTTATAAATATTCGCACTTCCTGTGCGGGAAACGCCTATGTACATGGTTTGGGTTGCCCCGCCCACCACAGCGCTGGAAGGGTCAAAAACTACAAAACATATTCCGTTCTCATTAGGCGTAGTGGTTACACCGTTCCAGGCAAGGTTCCAGGTAACGCCGGCATCTGTACTTTTCCATAATCCGTTGGCCCTGGTGCCGCAGAATAAAATGTTACTGTTCTTGGGATCTACTGCAAGCCGTTCTCCGTTCCCGCGTCCGTTCCCATTTCCATGCGCTTTAAATTTAGCCGTAACATCGGTATAGGTGAAAGTATTTCCTTTGTCCGTAGATTTCAATATAGCCGTTCTTCCGTTGTTGATATAGGAGGTGCCGCAGAGCATATAAACATTATTGGCGTTCTGCGGATCCAACGCCAATGCTTCTACGCCAATAAATCCATTTTCTGATTCGTTAAGCCAGTCCAGCAGCTGGATCCATTTATTGTTCGCTGCATCCCAGCGGTAAGCTCCGCCTACATCTGTGCGGCAATACCGGTCGCCGGATGTTTTGTGGGTAACGATCCCTGTCACAAATCCGCCGCCGCCAACAGGTGCATTTTTCCAGACATAGCCGGTGGCCTGCGCGTTCACTTTATAGCCCTGAAACACAATACTTAGGAGTAGAAGACTGAGAAAAGCGAGCTTTTTTTGCCTGAACTGCGGGAATACCCGCGGGAACATAAAAGATCTGAAGACAAAAGGCAGCATGCCCTTTTGCTTAAATGGTGCCGGTAACTTTGTTTTCATAAAGGTTTATGGTTTAGGTGAAATTGTGTGGAGAAAATTGGCAAAATGATATGCGCCGCCTTTGTGTGTATGACGATAGCTCTGACAACATGACATTACACACGGATGCAACGGGAAGCTTAGCGGCAGCAAACGTATTTTCATAACGGGAATCGTTCTCTTAACTGAATGTTGTAAAACTACTCAGCTATTCCTTGGGAGGGGTTCTCAAATGTTGCAGATCATGGCAGGAAATGTTTCAAATGCTGATTTTTATAGGGGTTTTGCGGGTTAACTTCATTACGGCCCTTTTCATTTTAGTATAGGCATACTGTGACGATAACCGCGGAATTTTATTTCCGGCTGATCTTAACTGCTACTCTGTCAGGCAAAAAACACACTGGTACCAGATACAATGGCGAAGGCCGGAACACCGGCCTTCAATATCGCTTATCCCCAACTTAGGCAATCCTTCTAATTGTAATGCCCCATTGCCTGGAACACCTTCCCATTCTCATTGAACACAAAAAACTCCGCTGCCTTCTTACCCTTCACACTTGTGTAATAAATGATCACGGTATTCATGCATGATAAAACTTCGTGCAGATCGAAGTGAAGATCAGGGTAGTTCACCATTGCCTTTTCCCAGTAATTCCGCACGTTTGCCTTTCCTTTCAGGCGGCCATCCGGGTTAATGCCCATTTGCTGAATAAAGGGACTGCTCATTTCAAAATCTTCCGTATAATGTGCGAGTACCGCATCCAGGTCGTGCGCGTTCCATGCGGCTACCCATTCGTTCGCAAATTGCAAGGCTTGTTCACGTGAGATCATATGCTTTTTTTTGTAAAGGTAGGGCGCGGGAATATGAGGGAATAGGACAAAAAGGTCAAATTGCTGCCTGTCCCGGTGTATGCCCAAAGGCCTGCCTGTACCTGCGGATAAAGTAGGACACATCTTCAAATCCGCTGCTATAGCAGGCTTCCTTCACGGATACACGCTTGTGCTGCAGCAGGTATTTTGCCTGTTGTAAACGCTTTTCGATCATCCATTGGCCGGGACTGCAGCCCACCTCCTTTTTGAACCAGCGTTTAAAAGTGCTCAGGCTCATGTTGTGCATGCCGGCGTAATATTGCAGCTGCATACGGTCTGCAATGTGGCAGGCCATAGGACTGAGCAAGGTATCCGCATCGCCCAGCAACAGATTGAGGCTTACGAAAGGTTCCCGATTCACGCGGATATCAGAATACAATATGGAATTTTTCGGCACCAAAAGCGTATCGCCTGCCTTCATATCATAACATTCGCCGTTCAGGAAAACCACTTTCCGGCCTTCGCGTACGTAGGTAAGCGTGGTGTAGGGTATGAAGAACGCATCTTCGGAAGAGCGGCGGTACTGGCAGAATGCCATTTTCATGGCGCCATCCGCATACAGCAGCTCTACCTTTGCCTTGCGCTGGTTAAAATTTTCATACAGCCGGATCATAGGCCCCAAATTACAAAGTCTTCCTGTTTTTGTAACAAAAAGCTATGTTCCGCTTAGTATTATTTAAAAAGCAGCTGCGCAAAATTAAACAGGTTATTCCGCCATACCGGCCAGGTATGGCCGCCCGGATATTCGCTGTAGGTGTGCTTAATATTCAGCTCATCCAGTTTTGACAGCATCAGCTGGCAGTTCCTATAGGCAATATCTTCCTTTCCGCCCATGGCGATCCATAGCGCTTTCAGGTTGCTATTGATCATAGCTGTATTGGTTTTCATAAAATTGTACTGGGCCTCTGCAATGCTACCCTGCCGGGCCTGGATCCAGCCCGAGCTGAATACTCCCAGGTAGGAGAACAGATCCGTATTTTTAATACCGGTATAAAGCGTGTGAATACCGCCCATGGATAAACCGGCCAATGCCCGGTGGCTTGCACCGGTTTCAGCACGATAACTTTTTTCTACCAGGGGAATAATAATATCCTTCAGCTCCGACTCAAATGCTTTCAGCGCAGATTCATCAAAAGCAGCGACACCCATATTTGCATCGGGCATAACCACCAGCATGGGCTGCGCTTTTTTTGAAGCGATCAGGTTATCCAGGATCAGGTCCGTTTTGCCTTGCATAGCCCAGCCGCTTTCATCTTCACCGCCACCATGCAAAATATAAAGCACGGGATACTTTTCGTTTGTATTTTCATCATAACCGGGCGGGGTATAGATATAGAACTGCCGCCAAGAACCGGTAACCTTTGAGAAATATTTCCGGATCCGGATATCCCCATGCGGCACATCCCTTAATGCATAATAGCTGCCGCCGGCAAAGGGTATTTCAATACCGCTGGCCATTCTGCCCATACCATAAAAAGTTTCACTGGCGGGGTCCGCAACGGCTACACCATCTATCAGCAGGGAATAATAATGAAATCCTTCACCAATAGAATCTGTTGTTGCAATCCAATAACCACCGGTATCCTTTACCATGTCGTACTTGCGGCCCAGGTCAACCTGCACCTTCTGCGCTTCCGGCGCCTTTATGCGGAAAATAACGCGATGGTCGGCCAGGATCTGCGGATACTTTGCGTTGCGTACATTGGTTTCGGCAGGCGCACCCACTACAGGATATTTTGAGAAGGTGGCCGTATCCACCGGTTTAAAGATCAGCTGGGAGAACATATACAGTCCGTTCTTCCACACTTTGAAATCATGCACCCCCGGCTCAATGTAATAGATATGCGGTACGTTATTCTTTTGCAGGTAATCATGGGTGCGTTTGCTGAAAGAAACCAGTCCGTCGCTGGCGCCACAGGAGATCCACAGCAGCTTTATCTTTTGCCTTGCTTCGGCGGGATCGGGCACCAGCTGCTCCGGTGCTTTAGTGTTTGGCGCGGATGAGAAACCGCCGATCCACGCGAACTTATCCAGGTTACCCAGGCCAAAGTTCAGCGACTGCCCCCCTCCCATTGACAGGCCGGCAATGGCCCGGTGCTCCCGGTCCGTGTAAACAGGATATTTCTTTTGTATATAGGGAATGAGATCGTTCAACAGGTCTTTTTCAAAAGTGGCAAAGGCCTGTACCTTGTCGGGTGCCATAATATTGCCGGTGGCCCGGTCATCTTTCATGGCCCTGCCGTTGGGCATAACAACGATCATAGGCTCAATTTTCCCTTCGGCGTACAGGTTGTCCAGCACTACCTGGGGTGTGCCGCCCCTTAGCCATTCCTTTTCATCGCCGCCGATACCATGCAACAGGTATAACACCGGGTATTTACGCTTTTTGGAAAATCCCGGGGGCGTATAGATCAGCGCTTTGCGGGAATTGCCTACCGTTACCGAGTTATAGCTGATGGTATCAATCTGGCCATGTGGTATAGCTGCACGCAGGGAATCAAAACCGGGAGGCGCATGTTCAATGACTCCTTGTGCAAAAGCGGGTATGGCAAATAACAAAAGAAGGGGGAGGTTGAAAATTAACTTTTTCATGCCGCATGATTTTCATTAAACGTGGGTTTGCCATAGGTGCTGTGAGCAGTTTCCGGCATTGTAAAGAAAGGGAATTTAGCGGTTCAAAAAGTTCAAAAATCACCGCCGTTAATTTTTATACGTCATAAAAGCATACGATTTTTTTAAAGCTGAAAGATCTGTTCCATCATTACCCATTTCTCTCCTTCTTTTGCCCAGGGTAAAGGTTGCTGGAACTTCCACATTAATTGTTCCCATTCCTGCACTTTAGGATTGGCAGCATCTGCAGCCGCTTTTGCAGTTGCATTAAACTGGTCATTGGTTTCCATGATCATCATTAAACGATTGCCCGTTCTATAGATCTGCATTTCCGTAATACCTGCATCCAGAATGCTCTTTTTAATTTCAGGCCATCCATTTTCGGCCCGGTGCCAGTATTCGTATTCTGCTATCAGCTGAGGATCATCCTTCAGATCAAGGGCTAAACAGTATCTTTTCATATTCTTATTTAACAATTATAAGTAGCTGGAAGCATAAGCTTCCTCAATTAATCCCTGTGCTGTCATTTCCTCCCAAAAACCTTCCGGAATTATTGATTGAGGCAATGCAACATTCTGTGCAACCCTTTCTGGCTGGGTGGTATTCAAAGCAATACTGTTAACACCGGGCGCATTCAGGCCAAAGATCACACATGCCTCTACCGGCTTTATTTTATAATCAAGGCACAGCTGATAAAACCGGTGACGCCAGTGATACAGGTCTTTATCTTTTTCCGGATCTGTTAACTGATAATTATAATAAGCTGATCCTGTTAAAAAGCCACCATTAAAAACAGAAGAATTTATAATTACGGTCCCCTGCTGCTGAAGCTTTAGCATAAACTCCACCAATTCCGCGGGATGGCTGTGAACCGTCATACTATTAGCGATCATTACCCAATCCAGCTTTACATCAGCTGCTATTCTTTTTATGATCCGCCAGTTCTTTGCCCCCACCCCAATAGCTTTGACCTTGCCCGCCTCCTTTAATTCATTTAATGCCTGGTAAGCACCCAGAATATCCTGGTAACGTTGTGCCTGTTCCTGTGTGTTGTTTGCTGCTGCAAGGTATTCATCGGGGTCATGCACAGATACCAGCTCCGCATGATAGCCGCCAAGCAGCTCATTTCCCTGTTCATAACATTCCAGGATGCCCTCATAGCTTATTTTTTGAACGGCATCGTACTTCAGGTCCCGCCATATTCCGGGTTCAAAAGTGGGTTCGGCTGTTTTTAATCCGGTACGCAGCCAACCCAGCTTATTACCGATCAGCACATCCGAAGGGCTAACCTTTAATTGCTTTAAGGACCGTCCCAGCGCTTCCAATGCCAGCCCTGCGCCATATTTACCAGCTGAATCAAATACAACCGGCTTGGGGGAGCATTTCACACTTTCATTCACAATAGATAGCTTCACTTCATCCGGGAGCGCTACGTATAAATTTCCTAACCCGCTGGTGCCAAAAATTACTTTAGGCAATGTGATCTCCTGCATAAGTGTATGGGTCTTTGCCATCTTTAAATTTTAAATTTGCAGGTGACCAGCTAGGTAGAATTACCTGCTCAGTCACCTGCTGGGTCCTTACGGATAATTGGTCTTTGAACATTTATACGATAGCTCCTTCAATTTTCAGTACAAATGCATTTTTGCAGGGCGCCTGTTCCGGCAGCTGCACCTTTAGCCCTTCAGCTGTTTGCTGAAAGTTCAGCTTGTCATTGCCCAGCAGGCTTACCTGGCTTACCTTCCCCACCTGGTCATTTGCAGCCAGTGTTTTAACCAATGCAGTTTTATCCGCCGGCCAGCCTAACATCACTGCATAAAGTGTTTTGCCTTTTGTAGTAAAACGAATATCCTCCGCTTCAAATGGTTTGCCTTTTCCTTCATTAAAGCCCTGTGCGCTCAATGCTGCCACTGATTCCATGGCCGGCCCTTCCCCAAATACTTTCCAGGGGCGCGTACTATAGATCGCTTCACTGTTCACCTGCATCCATTCGGCCACTTCTTCCACTACGGCGCGTTCCTCACTATCAATGGTTCCATCTCCACGTACGGGAATATTCAATAAAAGATTACCATTCTTGCTTACTATATCCGCTAAACTATGTACTACTGTTTTAGCGCTTTTATAGCCTTTGTTATCAAATATGCGGCGGTCGTAATGCCAGCCTCCGATACAGGTATCGGTTTGCCAGGGCAGGGGTTCTATCTGGTTACTTTGCCCGCGCTCAATATCCCAGATCATACATTTACGCTGCTGCTCGTTCAGCATCTTTCCAAACAGGGCAGCCTGCAATTTTCCATGCTTCTTTATGCTGGTATTGTATAAATGCGCCGCTATCTTTAATCCTGCATCGCTTACCGGCCAAAGCGGCAGCGCATTATCATCAAAATAAACAAGCTCAGGGCCATATTTATCAATGAGCTCAAGGGTACGGTTTAAGAATTTATCACAGTAGGCCTTGTCCGGCACACTTGCGCCATTGCCCCAGTACCAATGCTCTCCCATGCTGTTATCATCAAGACTGTCTTTACTCAAAGCATGATTCTGAGCATACAGCTGCTGCGGATCATAACCATTCCACCATTTGTTGCGGCCATCGGCTTTAGTAAGCTTGCCATCATAAGGCACGCCCGCATAAGGACCGCTTTTATCGGAACGCTGCGCTACCTCATACCAGGTCCAGGCATGGGAAGCATGCACCGTTACACCAAAAGGCAGGCCCTGTTCTTTAGCTGCTTTTGCCCAGCCTCCGATCAGATCTTTTTTGGGTCCCAGCTTAGTAGCATTCCAGGGTTGATATTTACTATCGTACAGGTCCAAATTATCGTGGTGATTGGCCATGGCCATAAAATATTTGGCGCCGGCTTTTTTGTATAAGGCAACCAATTCTTCCGGATTCCAGTTCTCGGCCTTCCATTCATTTATCACATCCTTGAATCCAAACTTTGAAGGGTGACCGTATTTCTGTAAATGATATTTATACTGGTCGCTGCCTTCCTGGTACATGCCGCGGGCGTACCAGTCGCCATATTCGGGCTGGCATTGCGGGCCCCAGTGCGCCCAGATCCCAAATTTTGCATCACGGAACCAGTCCGGTACCTGGTACTGCGCCAGCGAATCCCAGGTGGGTTTAAACGGGCCTGCAGCCATAAGACGATCCGGCTGGGATGCCATCAGGCTGCGTGCATAAATATTCGATAAATACAGGGATGACAGACCCGTGGCTAAACCTTTTATCAGTGTTCTTCTTTGCATGGAATTTAGTTTTATTAGTTTCAATACAAGCCGGCAAATGATACCTGGTGTTTTGTAAATAGTCTGTAGCTTAATTGTGACTGATAAGTGATAAAATCAAACTTACTGCTAAATGCTTACTAAACATTTAGCTTAATAGGACTTTTTTTTATACAAAACCGACTATTTGTTTATTATTGCTGTATGATAAAAAGGGCGCTAAAACATACCTTTACGTTATTGAACGTTGACCATGTTGAACTGGATTCAAAATGGAATTACAAGAACGTTATCAGTCCCTACTTCAGACTATACTATATTAACGCGGGCGCAGGGGAGATCTCGGATGTTTCAACGAACCTCAAGCTGGAGCCGGGTTTCCTTTATATCATACCCAGCTTCACCTTATGTAACCTTTTCTGTAAAAGCTATCTCAGCCAGTATTTTGTCCAGTTCTTTGAGGAGTCGTCGGACGGCATTTCCCTGTTTGCAAATAACAGGTCTATCTTCCGGGTTAAAGCAACAGAAATTGATATTATGAATTTTGCCCGCTTACTGGAAATAAATCCGGGCAGAGGCATTAACCGCTCAGACAATCCAAGCGTATATGAGAAGAACATTTTTTATAAGGAGTACCAGGAGCTTAATAACCGGCAAAGCATGTCAACCTTCACCGAAACACATGGCATTCTTTTACAGCTGATTTCCCGGTTCCTGACGCCGGAGATCTTTGAAAATAAGGATACCGGCCATGTGCCGGCTAAGATCCTGAGCGCTATCAGCTATATTCAGCTAAACCTGCACCGCGACCTATCGGTAAGCTACCTGGCGAAAAGAGCGAACCTGCATACTGATTATTTTTCACGCCTTTTCTATCAGCATACCGGGGAAAGGCCTGTAAGGTACATCCATGAAAAAAGGATTGAGCGGGCGCAATACCTGATGGTAACTACCCAGATGACCTATGCTGAAATTGCAACACAGACCGGCTTTGAAAATGTGTTTTACTTTTCTAAGATATTTAAAAAGATCACCGGTATGTCCCCTGGCAATTATAAAAAACAAATGAACCAGGTGAACTAATGGGTGATCACATCCAGCTCCGCATAACCTGCGGCATCGTTCTGCTGGGTATTGTGTAACGCGCGCAACCTGATATAACGGGCTTTTACCGGCTTAAATTCCTTTACCTGCCACAATGGGTTATTTTTAATATTGGAAAACTCTCCTTCATCTGCTATTTTCCATTCTTTATTATCTTCTGACACCCAGAACTGGTAGTGCGTAATGATCCCTTCTGTCCGCCCCTGGCCGGGCAGGTATCTGAAGCCGGCTATATGCTCCGTCTTTCCCATATCAATATCAAGATCTGCCGGCAGTTTTGTACCCGGTTCCTGGTACCAGGCTGTTGCAGGGTCTCCGTCTATCACACGGTTAGCTTTATCATCCTTAATATCTAATATTTTCCAGTCCTTCCTGGATATGTCAAACTTCTCCCCTGCTACGGCACTGCTTTTTTTCGATATGGGGTCATAAACGACCGCCTTTACATTCACTTTTCCATCCGTTTGTACAGGTCCTTCGTAGCGCTTCGCATCTTTTGTGGGCTGGCTGCCATCCAGCGTATAATAAATAACGGATTCCTTATCAGCAGGCCTGATATGCACCGTTCCCGACTGATCCCTGATAATTTCAGGGGCCATCAGAACAGGAGGTGCATTATAAACTCCTATATTGGATATAAGCGGGCAGGCTTTTGCAGCTGTAATGGTAAAACGTAGCTGCGTTGCCGTTACTGACGGAAAAAGCAGGATGCGTTTGTAACCAATAGTTGTTCCGTTAGCCAGCTCTTTCCAGCTGCCGTTTATCAAGCCCTCAACTTTAAAAGCTTTTACACGCTGGCCTAATCTTATATATTCCTGGGCAAGAAAACGGTTAAAGGTAGCCGGTTTACCAAAGTCTATAGTCAGTGATGCGGATGTTATTGCATCATCGGTTGCCCAATAGGTGTTCTTATTTCCGTCCACTGCCATGCCTGCGCCGTAGGTTGTTGCGTTACCGCGCACATTGGAAGCGCTCACTTTTTTCTTTTCGGCAAGGTTCACTGCAAATGCTTCCTTTACGGCTTTGGCCAGTGCCAGCGCTGCCTTCTCATCGGTTTCATGGATCAGGCCTCTTCTGTCTACCGGAAAGTTCAGCAACAGGGCGCCGTTACGTCCAAAAGAGCTATAGTAGGTGTTCAGCAGATCGGGCAGGGATTTTACGCGGCTGTCTTCATAGGCATGATAGAACCATCCGGGACGGATGGAGGTATTAACCTCAGCCGGCACCCAGGAATCGCCGTTCTCCAGTCCATGGTGCAACATATCGTACGGCACCTCTCCGGTAGCATTCAGCAGGCTCCAGTTCGTTTCACCCACATAACCACCCTCTGTGCCTACCCAGCGCAGGTCGCCGCGATCGCCGCCGTCGTTCCATATAACGATCTTTGGCTGCAGCTGGCGTATAAGCTTATAAGTGTTCTTCCAGTCATAATAGGTGGTCCGGTCTATTTTACGGGTTTCCCTTGTGCCGCCGTAGTAGCCCGAACCACCGTTCGCTCCGTCAAACCATATTTCAAAAATATCCCCATAGTTTGTAAGCAGCTCTTTCAGCTGGTTCCGGAAATAAATAATGTATTCCGGTGTTCCATACACAGCGCTATTCCGGTCCCAGGGAGATAAATAAATACCCAGCTTTAGACCGTATTCCTTACAGGCATTTGCCAGGTCACGAACAATATCCCCTTTGCCACCGCGCCAGGAAGAATTTTTAACAGAATATTCAGTGTACTTTGACGGCCATAAACAAAATCCCGAATGGTGTTTGGCTGTAAGAATAATTCCCTTCATACCTGCTTCTTTACAAACACGGGCCCATTGACGGCAGTCCAGGTTCACCGGGTTGAAGATCTTAGGATCATCTTCACCATACCCCCATTCCTGGTCGGTAAAAGTATTGGTAGATAAATGGATGAATGCATAATATTCCATTTCCTGCCATTTCACCTGGTTTTCAGAAGGCACCGGACCGCAGGGGCCGGGTGCGCTGGTTTGAGCATAACCACTCATGGCCAGGCACCCTGCGGCCATAATTATCTTACAAATTCTTTGGATCATCACACTATGGTTTATTATTCTCCGGCCAATGTATTATTTTTTCCTAATTAAAAAGCCGTATCAGATTCAGAAAATAAACATCGTTCTCCCGGATCTCCAGCTCCCTTGAAAAAGGAGCGCCTTCTTTCACTTTTATGATCTCCTTTGAAACCGGACTACCATCATTCTGCGATTTAATCTGCGCTACCTCTTGTTTTGAAAGCTGTGCCGGTTTTCCCATGGAGAGGTAAGTGGAATAAGCATCATTACTGCGGTAACCTACTTTATATACTTCAAGCGCATACGTTCCTGCCGGTACGTTTGTAATATTGAGCTTCAATTTTCCTTTGGATTTTGCAGGAAGATCACGGATATAATATTGCTGATTGTGCACGGAATCTCCGGGATGCGTATTAGTAAAATCCCAGGCCAGCACCTGTATGTTCCCGGTTGAATCCCTGCAAACCCATGAAGTGGAATCGGTATTTGCCAGTTCAATATTTCCCAGCCGGTTCATAAGCTGGTATGCATAGAATACGGGTTTGTTAATGCCCTGGGTGTTCAGCATACCAAAGCCTCCGTGAAAGGGTGTAAAGCGGGGCCCGGGCTCTTCGAAAATATCGGTGAACACCCAGTACGACATTGAGTTGGCAGCCTTGCCAACCTGCTTCAGCTTTTGCAGCACATATGCTGCTTCGTGATAGCTGTCATGAATAGGATCAGCCGGCGTATAGGATGCGCTCCATTCGGTGTAATGGAGCTCCAGACCAGGCATTGCCGAAGCGGCAATTTCTTTTCGTGACTGCAGCACATCGCCGCTCACGCTCATGGGATTTTTATCGAGCACAGTACCCGAATTGCCAAATTCATCGAGATAGCCCTGCTTTACACCGTAGGCATGGGTGCTTATAAAATCTATGGGCACATTATTCTTCTGGCAGTATGCAATCATTTCCGGTTCCCAGGCAGCACCGGCAGTACCCGGCCCTCCAACGCGGTAAGATGAATTGACGCTTTTAATAGCTTTCGCACTATAGGTGTATAATTTAAAGTAATCCTCCTGTGTGCCTGCCCAGAAACCATCCAGGTTAGGCTCATTCCAAACTTCAAAATACCAGGTCTTTACCTCATTGGCGCCGTAACGTTCTGTAAAATGCCGGGTAAGGTCCTTCACCAATGCACCCCATTTTTCGTAATTCTTCGGCGGCGTTACATTCCCCCGCCACCAGAAGATCGTTTTGGAACCGCTGGCCAGCGCGGAAGGCATAAAGCCCAGCTCAATAAAGGGTTTCATGCCAATGCTTTGTAAAAAATCAACCAAAGCATCAATGTACATGTAGTTATAAACCGGGTTACCTTTACTGTCCTCTGTATACACAGCCATGTCATCTGTTAACAGCCCGTGCATGCGGATATACCTGAAACCACATTCTTTTCTTACATAGGCAAGCTGCTGCTGCCAGTCGGCCCGCAGCCCTTCATTGGCGCGGCCTGCGCCTACACACTCATTAAACATGTTGTTGAGCTTCCCTGCTGTTCTGTTGAAATCAATATTAATTGCCCGTTCCTGCATAGCCGGCCCGCTGCGCTTTGCGTTTTGGGCAACCAGTGTTCCTGAAATGGAAGCAAACAGGATCGTTAACAGTATCAGATTCTTTTTCATTCTTAAAGCCTTTTATCTTTCTTATAACTATTCATTCCAAACCAATACTCCGCCTGGTTGCAATATTTTTTCACCTATAATAATCCTGGCTGCTCCGGGCATATTCATGGTATAATTATCCGAAGAATAATTTACCGCCACATAAAAACCATCCCGCCAATAAACATATACACCGGGCGGATAATTTTCGGTGGTAGCGCCTGCAGCAGTATAAATGCCGCGCAGCACGTCCTGTTCCAGTTTTGAATCGTCGGTATCCACACCGATATAGGTTACTGTGCCTTTACCAACCTTATGCTTTACTACCGCTGCTTTTCCTTTATAAAACTGGTTATCAAATACAGCAAGTGTTTCCGTATTCTTATCCGGCGCCAGCAGATCGGCCCAGTTGTTCCAGCTGTAATGAGCTGTTCCCATAAGGACCTCTCCCCTGCCGCTATTGGAAAGCATATCGGTTGCTTTCACCTGCGCTCCTATAAGGGCGGATATAGGAGCGGCCCATTCCGCTTCCCAGAAATGTCCCATGCGATCTTTGGTAGCGGTACGGCAGGTAATGATCAAATGCCCTCCGTTAGCTGCATATTCACTCCATTTCTTTACCAAAGCACTATCCGCCATTTCATAGGCCGGTACAATCACAACTTTGTATTTAGACAGATCAGCAGTTTCCGGGATCACATCTACCGGCGCGCCGAACGACTTTGCTATTTCCATGAATTTAACCGGGTAATTCCAGGTGTCCCATTGGTAGGTTTGTTTTTGCCGGTCAATAGTCCAGTAATTTTCCAGGTTCCAGAGAATGGCTGTTGAGCGTGCAGCCAGTGTTGCCGGCATGACAGCACCTGGTTTGTATTGCTTCCGCAGCGCTTTCATTTCTTTCATGAATTGCATATACTCCTCCCCGCCCGGTGAAGGGGTTACGCCATCCGGCAGTATTACACCGGAATGGTATTGCTCCGAACTATAATTGATCTGGCGGAACCGGTAAGAGGAGGCCAGTTTTCCGCCTGCAGCAAAAGTGTGGTACAGCCACATACGTACGGTACCCGGTAAAAGCAGCGGGTTGTAGCTGCCCCAGTTCACGGGGCCCGGCTGCATTTCCATTACGCCGGATACACCGCCTACTGCTTTGTAATATTCAGCAGCAAAGAGAATTACCTTGCTATTTCCCAAACGAAAACCCAGCTCCCCTATATTATTGGTACCTCCATTCGGATAAGCAGTATATGTAGCAAAATCAAGCTTGTTCGTTCGCCTGGGATCAGCACCTGTGCAAACAGCGGTATAATTGGTGGTCACAAACTGCTCCCTGGAAATGTAGCTCCGCAATGTTGCTGCCTCAAAATCGAGAAATTCCGCCTGGGCATCTGCCGAGTATCTTTTAAAATCAAGCAGGGCATGGGGGTTATTGCCCCACCAGCCTACCAGGTTTGTATTGGGAATAATGATCTGATCAAAATTATCGTACCACTGGCTCCAGAAAGCAGCGCCCCAGGCTGCATTCAATGCCTCAATGGTTTGGTATTTATTCTTGAGCCATTGCCGGAATGCTTCCTGCGAAGAAGGACTATAATCAGGTTTGGCATCCGGCTCATTATCCAGCTGCCAGCCGATCACATTTTTATTCTGACCATAGCGTTTAGCCATTTCTGTTACAATGGTTGCTACAAATTGGCGATAGGCAGGATTAACGATCGACCCTAAGCCGCGTGTGCCATGCTCCGCACGGATATAATGGCCATCCATCACAAAAGTCTGGGGATATTTAACCCTCATCCAGGCTGGGGTGGCTGCGGAAGGGGTGCACATAAGCACTTTCAGATTGTATTTAGTGCAGAGCGCTATCACCTTGTCCAGCCAGTTAAATTCAAATTTCCCTTCTTCAGGTTCCATTTTAAACCAGGCAAACTCCGCCAGGTGCACAAACTCATAACCCATACCGGCAATCTTCTTTATATCCCGTTCCCATTGATCTTCGTTCCAATGCTCAGGATAATAATAAATGCCGGTTGTAATGAGATCTTTCTCAGGAAAAAAGCGGTTGCCCTTCTGCGCAGCTGCGTTTAACCCTGAGATCAGAATGGTTATAATAAAGAGTATTGCGTATTTCTTCATCTGTAAATCTGTTATTTTTCTTATTTGGCGCCAGCCATATTGGTATTTGCTTTAATGCTGATAGCGCTTTCCGGCAAACCGGGTGAGCTAACCGTAAGCTTAACGTCACCGGCATGCTGCGTACTCCGGATCACGGCCAACGCACGTCCCTTCCATGCTTTACGTGAATCACCTACATAGGGATCAGTATCTTTGATATCTGCATTGGCTATTCCTGCAACAACACCCGGCCCATCTATTTTGAAATGCAAACGGTTTGCAGCATTGGGCTGAAATATTCCGTCCTTGTCCGTTATTTCAATGGTAACATACACCAGGTCCTCCCCGCTGGCCAGCATTTCTTTCCGGTCGGCCGTTAGCTTTATTATTGCTGCAACGCCGGCAGTTTGGAGCGTGACCGATCCGGTTTCATTATCATTTTCCACAGCGACTGCTTTTAGTACACCTGGTGAATAAGGCACAGAAAAGGTTGCCTTAAACTGTTGTTCAATGGTGGTTGACTGTTCGCCCATAAGCTTGTTGTTGAGGTAAAGACGGACTTTGGGATATTTGGAATAAACTTCTACCTGCACATTACGGCCTTCAAAGCCGGGCCAGGTCCAGCTTTCCCAGGTAGGCCATACGGACCACCAGGTTTCTTTGATCTCAATGGGCTCCGGAGCCGGCTCCCTGACAGCCATGAAGAGCTTTTCACTATTATTATACAACATGGTTCTATAATGCGATATAGGTTTTCTCCATCCCACCAGGTCTATATCACCACAATAAGCCGCATGCCAGGGAAAGAAATCATGCTCCCAATGTTCGCCGGGAACATCGCCCGAGTAGTACCAGCGGCCAATTGCCGATTCGCCCAGGTAATCAATTGCTGTCCACACAAAATCCCCGATAACATAACTGTTATCCTGTACCAGCTTCCAGTTTGTAAAGGCATCCTTCGGATAGGATTCCGTTTGAACGATCATGCGTGCAGGAACCCGCTGATGGTCGGAGGGTGCGGCATACAGGTGATAATTGTAACCGGCAACATCATGTACCGCCATCAGCGGATCAAACGCGGCCCAATTCTTTCCATTTTCTACAATAGCTGATGTAACGGGGCGTGAGCTATCTATTTTCTTTATAGCATCTGCAAGCATTTTTGCAGTGTTCACCGCTTCGGGCTCACTTCTCTCCGGTATCTCATTCCCTATGCTCCACATAATAACTGCAGGATGATTACGGTCGCGCAAAATCATTGCTCCCAGATCACGCTGCCACCACTGATCAAAATACGTGGCGTAATCATATTTTGTTTTCCCCTTTCTCCAGCAATCAAATGCTTCATCCATCACCAGCATCCCTAATTTATCACAGGCATTTAAAAAAGCTTCGGAAGGCGGATTATGAGAAGTTCTTACCGCGTTGAAGCCGGCAGCCTTCAGCTGCTCAACCTTACGTTCCTCTGCACGGTCAAAAGCAGCAGCGCCTAAGCAGCCATTATCATGATGTGCACAGCCACCGTTTATTTTCACGGTTTTGCCATTCAGCTGAAAACCGTTTAGGGCAGTAAATTTTATGGAACGGATCCCAAAAGCGGTTTGAGTTTCGTCCGCTACTTTTTTATCCTGTAACACCTGGATCTGCGCCTGGTATAAATTAGGAGCATCCGGTGACCAAAGCAAAGGGTTTGATACCTGTATGGTTTGGGTGATTTCCTTTTCACTATTAGCGGGTAGCTGCACCTTAACCTGATCAGCACCTGCATTTATGGAATTTTTATTCCAAAGAAGGGTTTTAAGCATAATGCTTTGGCTAACCGGTGTTTCATTTTTCACCCGTGTTGTTACCTGAACAGCTGCGCTTTTTGAAGTAACAGCGGGGGTTGAAACGGCAATACCCCAATGTGCTACATGCACAGCGCCCGTAACCATCATCCAAACATGGCGGTAGATCCCCGAGCCGCTATACCAGCGGCTGTTCACCTGCTTAGAATTATCCACCCTTACAGCTATGACATTCTCCTGCCCAAACGCTAAAAAAGGAGTAAGGTCATAGCTAAATGAAGAATAACCATATGGATAAATACCAAGGGATCTCCCATTAATAAAAACCTCGGAGTTCATGTAAACCCCTTCGAAATAAATAGAAATATGTTTACCCTTCCATTCACCCGGAACCTGGAAGGTTTTCCGGTACCACCCTATCCCTGCGGGGAAGTATCCGCCTGCACCTCCTGTTGGGTTTTTAGGACTTATGTTCCCTTCTATGCTCCAATCATGCGGTAAATTGAGGCTACGCCAGCCATCATCCCTGAAGTCTTTTGACCTGGCTTCAGGGATATCGCCTAAAAAGAACTTCCAGCTATCATCAAATAATTGCTTCCGGGCCAGGCGGCCGGAAGGATCTTCTTTTGATAAAGCTATCCGGGCATAACATAACGACTGAAAAAAAATCGTTACTACCAATGCAGCTACAACTCCTGTATACTTTTTCATGTAATACAATCCCTGTAAATTCTATTTAACCAAAATTTTAACCGATCCTGAAATATTGTTTGATGCATTGCCGATGTGCAATACAAATTCACCTGCTTCTACGTTCCAGGCCTTTCTGGCTTCGTCATAAAAAGCCAGGTCCGCAACTTTTACATTCAGTTCAAGCGTTTTTGTTTCACCGGGATGCAGAAAAACTTTTTCAAAAGCCTTCAGCTCTTTTTCGGGCCGTAGAACAGAACAAACCGGATCGCTGACGTAGAGCTGTGCAACCTCCGCTCCATACCGGGAGCCTGTATTTTTTATGGTGCATTTTGCATGGATGGTCTCTCCTTTTCCATAGCTGGCTTTATCCGTAGAAAAATGGCTTATTGAAAAACCGGTATAGGAAAGTCCATAACCAAATGAGAACTGAGGAACAATTCTCTTTGTATCAAACCAGCGGTATCCTACTAAAATATCTTCCTCATAATTTACCTGAAGGTTTTTCCCCGGGAAATTGCCTAGTGCATGAGCGGGTGATTGATCCAGGGACACGGGCAATGTGAACGGCAGCTTACCGGATGGATTTACTTTACCGCTCAGCAGATCGGCAACGGCATTGCCAGCCTCCATTCCACCAAACCATGACCACAATATGGCAGGTACCCGGTAAACAATTCCAGATAATTTCACCGGTGAACCGGCAATGATAACCACCACTGTATTAGGGTTTGCTTTGGCCACTTCTCGGATCAGCACATCCTGCCCGTAAGGCAGATCCATATTCTGTTTATCGGAAGATTCTGTATCAAAATCATGATTTAATCCACCGAAAATGATCACGGCTTCCGATTCCTTTGCCACGGCTACCGCTTCATCGATCAGCTTCCAGTCAACCAGATCTGACCTGGTTTGCCCTGTATTGCTGCCTTCTTTGAAAGTGGATTGCTTTTCATACCCCTGTGCAAAATTTATTTTCACCGTAGCGCCAAATTTTTTCCGGAGAGCGTCCAGCGGAGTAACTTCGTACAGGGCTTTTATTTCGGAGCTAAGCCCGCCATTGCAATGCTTACGGGTAGCATTATCCCCAATTACCGCAATGGATCTTATTTTATTAAAATCCAGCGGAAGCAGGTTCCCTTTGTTCTGCAATAACACGGCCGCTTCAGCAGCATCATTATAGGCAGCCTGCTGGTGCTGCGGCGTATTCATTTTCCCTTTTTCCCGCTTTTCTTCATCAAACATTTTTGTCGTCATCATCACCCGCAGCACATTGGCCACCTTTTCATCCACAATGGCAACAGGGACCTTACCCTCTTCTACTGCGCGGATCAATGGATCCGCGAAATACCATTCGCTGTAATCCTTTTTATCCGTTCCCATTTCCAGGTCAAGGCCGGTTAAGGCGGCTTTTATGGTTGAATGTGCGGCCGCCCAGTCGGTCATCAGCACCCCTTTAAAACCAAACTCTTTACGAAGGATCTCCCGGTTCAGGTATTCATTCTCGGAACACCAGTCCCCTCTGAACTTATTATATGCCGCCATTACAGTGTAGGCCCCGCCTTCGGTTACCGCCGCTTTAAATCCCGGCAAATAAATTTCACGCAATGCTCTTTCGCTCATATACACATCAATAGAATCCCGGTGCGTTTCCTGGTTATTAGCCAGCCAGTGCTTTACACTTACCGCCACATCTTTTGACTGCAATGCTTTGATATAGGCAACCGACATTTTTGAAATAAGGAATGGATCTTCGCTCATGTACTCGAAATTCCTTCCACAAAGCGGCGAGCGGATAATGTTGATGCCAGGTCCCAGTAAGATGTCTTTTTTCCGGAAACGGGCTTCTTCACCCAATACAATTCCGCGCTCATAAGCCAGCTTAGGATTCCAGGTAGCGGCCAACGCTGTACCTGGTGGAAAACAGGTAGCAGAATCATTGGTCCATCCGGCATAAGCCCAGTCGTGCCGGTTTATTTCCGCACGTACGCCATGAGGCCCATCGCTCAATGCCCACTCAGGAATACCTAATCTTTTTATGCCCGATACGTAAAATTTTGAATTTCCATGGAGGAGGCTAACTTTTTCCGCCAGCGTCATTTGGCTGATCCATGAGCGGATCTTTTCCTCCTGCTTACTGTCGTTTACCACAAGCTGCGCACTGGCCACACCTGCCAACAGCACGCCTGCTAAACCAAGTACAAATTGCCTTACTACTTTTTTCAATTTCATCAAATTCCTATTTCAATACACTCACTTATTGAGCCGTTTAAAAAATGTATAAGGGATGCGTTAAATCTCATCCCCTATACATACAAATCATCCATCTTCTAAAACTATTTACCACCCGCTACAATAGCATCAATGGTGCGTTTATCCAGCACCGTATTATTCCGCCTGTCCAAAGCGCCGCCCGTATCCCAGTAAAAAGGTTTCAGACCATTTGCTATGGCCTGTTTGGTTACATAGGTCAGCCAGTAATCCACCGCATCATTGTGGGTAGCCAGATCTTTGGGAACATACTTGCTGTTACCACGCCGGTAGGTTCCGTATTCGCCCATTATAACAGGGATCTGTTTATCGGTGTATTTCGTTTTCATTCTGGTCATGGAGGCATTCACATCACTTTCCTCTCCCCAGGTGGCATTACGCTCAGGCTCAATGGTAGAATGATGCCCGGTACCCCAGTAGTAAAACATTTTACCCCAGCTTGCGTCGCCATCCATCAGTATACAGAACTGAGAAGGGGAATAATAATGTACCTCCACCATCATCCGGTCTTTCGCCGGATCTGTGGGGAGGGTATTCATCAGGTCATTGGTTTTTTCAATATTCGTTTCCGGTCCCTGCACCACCAGCACCCGGTAGCTGTTACGTCCGCCGGTAGACCGTACTGCGTTAACAAAGGTTTGATGATAGCTGGCCAGTACCGCCACCTGATCAGCATTAGCGGCGGCAGGTTCATTGGCGCTTGCAAACATTAAGTGCTCATCAAAATCACGCATGGTGGTAGCAATCTGTTCCCAGAAAGCCTGTTGCTTTGCATTAACCGAATCCTTCTTTTGGGCGGTAATATTGTTTTCCAGCCAGCCACCGTCCCAATGGATATTGAGCAGCACATACATATCGTTATTCACACAATATTGCACCACCTGCTTCACCCGGTTAAGCCAGGTATCCTGGATCTTAGCGGTAGCTTTGTCGGCATAATGGTCCCATGAACAGGGCAGGCGGATGGCGGTAAATCCCTGCGCTTTTACAGCCTTGATATAGCTTTCGGTGATCAGGGGATTTCCCCAGGCGGTTTCCCCGCCAATTGCTTCCAGCGTATTTCCAATATTCCAGCCCAGCTTAAATTTGGCAGCCAATTGCACGGCAGTACTTCCCATGCCGGTTGCATCAGCCGGAGCGGGCGACACATTATAGCCAGGATATAAGCTGCTGGCTTGTGTTACGCTTATCCTGCGCACCTGGCTGTTGCCCGCATTAACCTCCAGCACCACAGAGCGGGCAGCGCCTGTAGTATTGGCTGCAGCGGTCAGCTGAACGGAAGCCGGGCTGCTATTGCCGCTTGTTTTGCTCAATTGCAACCAGGAAGAAGCGGGGTTGTTAATATTCCATTCTACGTTACTGGTGATCGTTATCTCAGCGGTGTCCGCCTTTGCCTCAAAAGCAATTTCAGATAAAGAAACCGACAATGCCGGTGTGATCACGGCCTTTTTACTACAGTATGCCGACATTACCGCCACCATTACAAGGGCGGTAAGCGCACACCAGATCCTGGTTTTCATATTTGTGTATTTGGTTAAAAATTTTTGCCTTATTTGATCTTCACCACCCTGATATTATCAACAGCAGCCTTGAGGCCCGAAGCCGATGGTGCAGCGGCAAAGTTCTTGGTCTGGATATTTATTGCACCATTGCCACTGGCGCCCAGCAAAGTGCTCAGGCTTGCAGCGGCCGAACCCTTACCGTCATTGTTCCTGAACAAGGACAATGGAATAGTTACGGTACGCCACCCTTTTGTAGTGAAGGGGGTTACTGTGCCATTGGCGCCCTGCCAGGGCTCATAGCGGGCCAGATAGTCAAATGAATAGCCTTTTATTACATAAATAGAAGTACCGGTCCATGCGGTGGGTACGCTGATCTCAAACTTAACGGCATAATCATCCAGGGAAAGGCCTAAGCTGTCAACAGGCACCCACTGTACGTCGTTGGTATTGATACTGCGCTGCCAGCCCCACCAGGTGCCGTCGCCGGCAGGCAGCACGTCGTTGCTCAGCACTGCGTAGTTACCCCTGTTGCCGGGAAAATCAGTGCTGCTGCTCTCAATACCGGTACCCCAGCTGAAAGTATTTACATTATCAAAGTCACACAGCATCCCCGTTGTAAAATCATTTACATTAAAGGGCGTAGATACTGTTCCGGATTTAGTGGTCACTACTACGGGTCCGCTTTGTGTAAGCGCCGGCAACACAAATCCTATAGAAGTACCGTCGCTGGCTGTATTGTATTTCGTAACCGGCGTACCTGCAAAGGTTAGCTCCTCTATAAAAAACAGATTCAGCCCGTTGATATAAACGGAATCACCCTCTTTGGCACTTTCGTTGGAAATGCTGGTAATAGTAGGCGGCGGGGCCACAATGCCGAATGTAAAGGTGGTGGCGCCCTTGCGGGTAACGTAGTGGATGGTGTTCAGATCTTGTGCAGACACTGACGGAAACGGTATCACCGCAGGTACCAGCACCGCAGCGCTGGTATCAGAGAACATAACGCTGTTGATAGTGGCAGGTATGCCATTGAAGGAAACCTGCACCGCATCTTTTAAGTTATGGCCTATCAATACCACCCATTGGCCGGTGGTGATGTTATTCACAAGGGTATCGGCAGGCGATGCTGCATAATTCCTGACACTTGTTATAACAGGAGCGCCGCCGTCCATTGCCTCTTTTTTACAGCCTGACTGTATCCATACAAATGCCGCAGCAAGCACTAAGAACAGTAAGCTTCTATATCTTTGGTTGATTATTACTTTGTTCACGGTATAATGTTTTTAGTAGTGCTTAATAATAGGACACCGGAGGCTCCAACAGTTTCGGATTGGCAGTAACCTCAGAAGAAGGGATCGGGAAAGTGAAGCTCTGAATAGTTGCCGGTGTAATTACACCATACGGATCTGCAGGCGTTAACACACCATTTGGCAGCGTAAAGGTCACACGCCTTTCCCCGTTCAGCTTGCCGATTGCCTTTGTTGGGTTGTAATAGGACAACCTAACCAGGTCTATCCAATATTGTCCCTCTGCTGCCAGCTCTATCCTTCTCTCTTTATACACGGAATCCATATCAATTTTAGTGGTTGGCTCAATCCCTGCCCTTTCGCGTACCTTGTTAAAGTACAGCAGCGCATCACCATCGGTGCTTGCACCATTGTTGCCCAGTATGGCTTCGGCATAAATAAGGTACACATCCGCCAGTCTTAATAATGCATTATGTTCTGATGAGGAGGTCAGGTTCATGGTTGGCGCATTATTATCCTTGTTTGTACCGATAATATGCTTCTTCAGTCCGCAATCACCGGTGTATTTATATCCTCCGCCGGCTGCGTTCAGCTCAGGGTAATAATCACCATTGATCATAAAAGTAGCCTTACGCCGTATAGAATCCTTTGTGGTGTAAAGCTGGTACATATCGATGGTTGGGCGGATGTTAAACCAGCCGGCGGAGCCATTGGCTGATATTTCCGTGCCACCCGGAGAATAGATCTGCAGCATATTGCCTTCCAGCCATCCCCCGCCCGGAGCCCATTGCAATGCGAACAATGATTCGGGGTTATCGTTAAACTGTGTTTTGAAAAGATCGGCATAATTTGCCTGCAGCGCCAGGCCGCTGTTCTTACAAACATTACCTGCGTATTTCCTTGCACTGTCCAGGTAAGCCTGATCCCTGGTGCCGCTGCGGTTTAACCCGGCTGCTGTTAAATAAACCTTACTTAACATGCCCTGCGCCGACCAGGTAGTTACCCTTCCGGCCGCATCAGCAGGCGGAAGGTTTTCTGCTGCAAAGGTCAGGTCATTGATAGCGAACTTAAATACGTCCTCCGTTTTTATACGGTTGATCAATGGAGATATGATCAGCTTACTGTTGTCCTCAATAACAGGTACAGCCCCCCATAACACCGCCAGGTTGTAATAGGCAAATCCGCGTATAAAACGGGCTTCGGCAATAGCAGCATTCTTGTCCTTATCGGGGATGGTACCGGGCGCCTTTTGCGTGATGGCATTAATAGTAACATTACAATGCGCAATAACATTATACATCCCTTTCCAGTTAGAGATCATGATGCCATTTAAGCCGGTAATTGTAAAAGTGTTCAGCTGCACGGCATCTCCCCAGTAACCTACCGCCATGTTCCCGCTCAGCACATCGCCTACAGGTAAATAACAGGTATAATTCCAATCACCCCAGGGTGTACCGGCATACAATGCGGCGGTTGCCAACCTGAGATCATTGGGCGTTTGATAAAAGTTATCAGCACTTATTTGCGACAGGGGCGGGCGATCCAAAAAACTTTTGGAGCATCCTGTCATCACTATCGCAGTTACCAGGAAAGCAATTATTTTGTCCAATATCGATTTCATAACTATTTATATTAAACAGATGAATATTTACTTACTCAATTTGATGTTAGCGCCAATGGTATACACCCGTGGCTGCGGATAATAACCTCCGTCAACACCTGCGCTTAGCGGATCCCAGGATCCGATCTCAGGATCCATTCCCTTGTAGCTTGTAATAAGGAAAGCATTGGAAACATTGAAATAAACCCTTACATACTTAATATTAGCTTTTGCAATCAGCTTTTCGGGGAGGGTATACCCTAAAGAAATAGTCTTACACCGCAAAAAAGTGCCGTTCTCCACAAACTTGTCGGAGTTCCTGTTATTATCATTGGTATTATCATTCCTGATGCCGGGGATCCTGGTATCTGGATTTGTAACCTGTACATTATTAATATCGGTAGCAGAACCGTTGGGATCTATCAGGGTCAGCTTTGCATAGTTGGAGAGCGCCCGGAGATATCCAAAGCTTGTACCCGGGTATTCCCCGTTCACACGCAGCTGGTTATATACTTTATTACCAATGTTTGCAGTGAAGAATATGTTCAGATCAAAATTTTTATAAGAGAAAGTATTGTTTAAGCCAATCTGGTACTTGGGTATGGGTGTGCCCAGGAAGGTTTGATCCTGTTCATTGATAATACCATCCCCATTAAAATCTTTGAACTTCAGATCACCATACCAGATGCTGCCACCGGCAGCTCCAACCGGCAGGGGCGCACCGTTTTTAGTGGGTAATGCGTGGGTCTTAAAATCTTCCTTCGTTGCAAATACACCTCCGTCAATAACATACCCGTAAAACTCGCCAATAGACCTGCCTACAATTGTTTTGCTGTACTGCCGGTTCAGCGAGGCGCCATCCGTATTGAGCTTCAGCACCTCATTAATATTGCGTGAAACGGTTACGTCCGTTTTCCAGCTGAAACTTTTGCTTTTAACATTGGTGGAGCTGATCCTGAAGTCAAAACCTTTGTTATTAACTGTACCTACATTCACATAGGGCGCATCCAGCGAGCCGGGTGAATAACCAATGGCCGTACCGGAATACAGTGGTAAAGGGATCTGTAGTACGAGACCATCGGTTCTGCGGTTATAAAAATCAACGGAGAAGTTTATCCGCCAGTTAAAAAGCGCACCATCCAATCCTATGTTCGCATATTTTGTTTTTTCCCACTGTACATACGGATTGCCCACATTCTGGGTAAGCTGTGCAATACCTGTAAGCCCGGTGGCCACCGTAGCCAGTGTGGAGGTATAGGCATAATCCCGGATGTTTTGATTATTCGTTAAACCATAACCCAGGCGCAGCTTTAATTCATTAATACTTTTTACAGACTGCAGAAATTCTTCATTATTTATTTTCCAGGCAAATGCGCCTGAGTAGGTATTTACCCAGCGGTTTTCAGAAGCAAACTTTGAAGATCCGTCTGCCCGGAGATTAGCGGTAAACAGGTATTTATCATTGATCCCCAGGTTTATACGGCCAAAGTATGATTCCTGGGCGCTTTGCCCCTTGCTGCCGGAATTAGTGGCGGTGGTAGGATCCCCACTGCTGATCACCTGCACACTGTTGGATGGAAAATTCGATCTTGCGGCAGAAGAACCTTCATTGGTGCTTAGCTGCGCTTCATGACCCAGCAACACATTTACATTGTATTTATCTTTAAACACATGTGCATAGGTTAAATAGTTCCTGATGGTTGTAAACTGGCTTTGCGAAAAATTATAGGATGCGCTATTAGTATTATTTTTTACCAGGCCAAAGGTGTAGGAAGGGTTAAACCGGTCTTCCGTTGCCATTGAAAAGCTGGCTGTTGCTTCATTTCGGAGGGTCAGATCTTTGGTAAAAGCAATTTCTGCATATAAATTACCAAAAAGCTGTTTCCTGTTTGCCTGGTCTTTATTTATAAGGGCTATGGCATACGGGTTCACGGTACTGTTCACCCACCCATTCGGGTTATAGGCGCCGCCCCAGCTGCCATCCTCATTTTTCACCGCGATATCCGGTGTCTGGCTTAATGCGGTATTAATTACATTGGAGCTCGTTGAATTCACATTTTCTTTGATACTAACAAGCTGCAGACTGGTGCCTATCTTAAGCCAGTTGGTTGTTCTGTTGTCAAGGTTCAGCCTTAATGAGATCCTGCGGAAATCGGATCCCAGGGCAATACCTTCCTGGTTAAAATAAGAACCGGACAGCAGGTATTGTGTTCTTACATCTCCCCCACTGATGGTTAAGGTATGGTTTGACATCGGCGCATTTCTAAAAAGCTCTTTCTGCCAGTCAGTTCCATCCCCCAGGTATTTTGGATTTACAAACTCCGGCCGGGTATCAAATCCCCAGCCTAAACCGGTATTCCTTTCATTTATAAAAGCTGCATATTCCCTTAAATTCATCACAGGCAGCTTTTTAGGTATTTGCTGGAAGCCGGTATACATATCATAGGAAATGCTTGGCGGAGCTACCTGCCCCCTCCGGGTTGTTATTACTACTACGCCGTTTGTTGCCTGGGATCCATAAATTGCCGTTGCAGATGCATCTTTCAACACATCAATGGATTCAATTTCAGAGGGATTGATACCGGCCAATGGATTTACACCTGCGCCCAATGAGGCTGTGCCGCCAATAATAACCCCGTCTATCACATACATAGGCGAGCCGCCGCTAAAAGAAGACAGGCCCCGGATCTGAACAGACACGGCCCCACCCGGCTGACCTGATATTTGCTGCGCCACTAAGCCGGGCACTTTTCCCTGCAAGGCCTGATCAAAGGTTACAGGTTGTGTTTTACGGATCTCATCACCGGAAACAGAAGATATGGCGCCGGTAACATCCGGCCGTTTTATTTTGCCATACCCAATTACCACCACATCCTCCAGCTGGGAAACATTTTCAGCCAGCTTCACCTGGATGGAAGTGTTTTTATCAACCACTACCTCTTTTTTCAGGTAGCCTATCATTGTGATCACTAATACGTCACCTGTTGACGCGTCGATCGTAAACTTTCCCGCTTCATCGGTGATCGCGAAGCGCTGGGCGCTCTTTACGCTAACCGTTGCTCCCGGAACCGGCGTGGAGTTATTCTGATTGATGATGGTACCACTGATCTTTATTGTTTGTGCGGAGAGGTTTATGCTGAAAAGGAATCCCAAAAGGATACCCAATAGCGGCAGTATTCGCAAGCGAATCGTTTTGGTTGACTTCATACTTAATAATTTTAACTTGACTAGATTATTGTCCTTTTCTTCAGCGTGGATGACAGTTCATCCGGACGGATCTGAGCTTGACTGTTTGAGGTGAACCAGGAGGTATAGGGATAGGATAGATAATCTGGTCTGCAGAACCTCCACTATGGGTGGAAGATCCGGCTAATAAGTCCCTGAACAAAGCATAGGCAGACAGGATAAGCTGCGACAGTTGTAGATTCATATACGTGGATTGAATATTATAAAGTTATTGTTATACTCTTTAAAACCCGGGGGTCAAATGATTCAACCAGGGGGCCAAAATGTTACAATAGCCCCCTGGTTACAATCTAAATCAGTTCATTACCATCCTGCATTTTGTTTCAATACGTTATTTGACAAAGTGATCTGCGTATAAGGTATTTGTACCAGGCCCTTTGTTTCCGTGACCTTTGATGCTAAAATGGTTTTTGTTGTATTTACTCCGCCATTTTGAACGGTCGTTGATTCTGCAATGGCAGCTGCAGCAACATTTATGCCCTGGCGAAGGAGATCCCAGTAACGGAGCCCTTCTCCTGCAAACTCAAGCTTTCTTTCATTCATAATATTTGCCTGGTTCACAGGGATCTGCACAAAGCTGGTGCCCAATGCTCTTTTGCGTACATCGTCAAAGTAATTCTGTGCGCCGGCAGCACCTAATTCAGCAGCCATCAACAATACATCTGCATAACGGATAGACACATAATCCTGGTACTGGCTGATCATGAAGCTTGCACCTCCCATTTTTTCCGCCAGGCTTCTACCTGCTGCATCCGCCATGGGTGTATATTTTTTAATGGTATAGCCTGTATACTCCCTTTGATCTTTTATATTCTGAAAATCAAGTCCTTCATCCTTTATAGAAATAATAGAGGCATTTCTCCGGCTGTCGCCCGGGGCAAAGGCATTCCAAAGCTTAGGGTTCACGGTTGCACCTCCCCAACCCATTCCATATGGGTAAATACTTTGAACACGGATACCATACATTACCATCCAGGTATTGCCATCCACGTTGCCATTCCAATCGCTGGTATAGGTGTACTTGATAGCAAACACGGTTTCCTTATTATCCTCTCCTACATAATTATTGAGAGAGGCGGCCGGCCATAAATTGGCAAATTTGTCAACCAGCCCAAATCCTCCGTTGTTAATCACATCTTCCAGGTAGGCAAGCGCCTGCGCCTTGGACACCTCTCCCACCAGGTCGGCTTTGTTATAAGCGCCGGTGTAGTAAAGGAACACACGGCCTATCAAAGATTCAGCGGCCCATTTGGTTACCCGTCCGCGGGTGGCAGGATCCTGACCGCCGTAACTGGTGGCCGGAAGATTCTCTGCCGCAAATTTCAGATCATCTGTAATGAGCTTATAAACGCTGTCTACACCCGTTTGCGGCACATTATCAGTAGTAGGTTTTGTGATCAATGGAATATTGCCCCACAACCTTACCATATCAAAATAGCAGAACGCGCGTATAAACCTTGTTTCAGCTTCGTAGGTCTTACGCAAATTGTCATTTCCCCCCCAGTTCACCCCGTCCATGTGCAGCAAAAGCATATTGGCACGGTAAATAGCTTTGTAATAAAGGCCCCAGCTATCGCCAAACATATTCTGATCGGAAGGTGAACGGAGCTTGTCAAATTCGTCCATCATCTGGAAACCAAATCCGTCTGCATTGCCGGTGCCTCCGAAGGCTTCATCTGACATCACCACAGATGCCACCGGAAAAGCCACCCCGCCTGACCATACACGCTGCAATCCATCATATACGCCTACCAGCGCTTTCCAGGCATCATCCGGTGTTTTGTAAAAATTCTGTTCGGTGGCAGATGTTACATCTTCCGTGTCCAGGAAGGTTTTACTACAGGCTACCAGTGATAACAATGCAGCAGATAGTATATATATTCTTAAGTTTTTCATTGCTGATTCATTTTTAGTTTAAAAGCGAATGTTTGCTCCAACCATGTATGTTCTGGGCCTGGGATAATATCCAAGGTCCACCCCGGATGAAAAGCCTTCATTATATCCCACTTCCGGATCCATTCCCTTGTAGCCGGTAATGGTGAAAGCATTCAGCACAGAAGCATATACTCTCAGCTTGCCCAGGTAGCTTTTCTTAACCAGGCGTGCAAAATCATAACCAAGCGTAATGGTGCTGATACGGAGGAATTTTCCATCATAGATATACAGGTCGGAGAACTGCGCCCAGTTAACGCCATCTTCCGTTACCCTGGGAATTCTATTGGATGTTCCTGCACCATGCCAGCGTCCCAGCACTTCTGTAGTATAGTTACCGAAACCACCCGGACCTCTCCAGGACTGCACCAGCTGGTTGCCGGAAACACCGGATGCCTGTACAAACAGGTCAAAGCCTTTATAATCCAGCGCTACGTTAAAACCAAATGTGAGGTTAGGGTTGGGATCGCCGATCTTTGTTTTGTCGTTGGCATCAATAACGCCATCGCCATTCAGATCCACATAACGGATATCTCCCGGCAGGGCGGTGGGCTGAATGGGCGCGCCTGTTTTACCTTTATAGGCCTGCACATCTTCTGTAGTTTGAAAAATACCATCTGTTTTATATCCCCAGAAATAACCTACCGGCTCACCGTTTGCTGCGCGGTAAAACTCACCGGCATTGGCATACAGCACATTGGTATTGCCATGAAGCACATGATCATTTGTAGGAATATTCCCGATCCTGTTCCTGTTATAGGCGCCGTTAATGCCAATTGAATAATTGAAGTCCTTACCAATGCTGTTCTGGTAGTTAAGCGCCAGCTCAACGCCTTTATTCGTTACATCGCCCCCGTTGATCAGCGGCGCATCGGCGCCGGCAGTAGCCAGAATGGGCACCGTAATTAACCAGTCTTTTGTTTTCTTGTTATAATAATCAAAAGTTACGTTCAGTCTTTTCAGCACGGTAGCGTCAAAGCCGATATTGGTTTGCTCGGAGGTTTCCCATTTTACGTTCGGATTAGCAATGCGGCTTGGGAAGGCGCCCTGCGTATTTGCCCCTTCAACGGGTCCGAAGATATAGGCCGTATTACTGAAGCTGATGGGAGACAGGAACTGGTAGGCTGCCACATTCTGATTGCCTACCCGGCCCCAGCTGCCGCGGATCTTCAGGAAATCCAGCCAGTGAGCGCCCTGCATAAAGCTTTCCATAGTGGTCACCCATCCTGCGGACACGGAAGGGAAATATCCCCAGCGGTGCCCGGGTGCAAACCTCGATGATCCATCAGACCTGAAGGTGATATTCAGCAGGTATTTTTCCCGGTAATCGTATTGCAGCCTGCCGAAATAAGACAGCAACGCATTTTCAGTCGGTCCTCCGCTAACGCTCATATAAGGCGCGCCCCTGTTCACATTCTGCGCTACGGAAAGGTAGGCATGCTGCAGGTCGGCCACACGCAGGTACCAGTTGTTACCACTGATATTTACTGTTTTTGTTTTCAGCGAAGAGCTACCGGCCATTACACTGAAATGATGATCACTGGCTACATTAAAATCATAGCTCAGCAAATTATCAAACTGAAGGGTTAGCCCGTTACCCATTGACTGGCTAACCTTGGAAGTATCATTGAATGAATAAATAGAAAGGTGATACACCGGCGTATAACCGTGGCTTTGATTAGCCGTATAATTTATGCCCAGGCTGGAGCGGAACTTTAATCCTTTAATAGGTTCTGCCTGTATATACACATCGCCGAACAACCCCTGGGTGCTGTTCCGGTTGCGCGTAGTATAATCCATTACCCCGTAAGGGTTAGACTCTGTATTGTTCCATGCCTGGTCGGGCTTTCCCGGATACCAGCCTTTCTGGTCGCTGCTGAAATAATTACCGTTCGCATCATACATGGGCAGAAAAGGGCTTGTACTGAAAGCACTCCGCAAAGTGTTGTTGTACTGGCCATCCACTAAAATTCCATGGTTGTTCTGGTAATTGAATGTAAGATGCTCGCCTACCTTGATGATATTCTTGTATAAGCTATGATCTGAGTTTATCCTGAATGTATAACGCTCGAAGTTGGAAATACCGGAGCCGCCTACAATACCACCCTGGCTTGTATATCCCAGTGACAAAGCATAGGCGGAGCCTGCGCCGCCGCCCTGTACGCCCAGCACATAGTTCTGGGTGGGTACGTTGCTCTTAAACATCTCATCCATCCAGTTGGTATTTACGGGCAGGTTGTTAATTACATCATTGCTGAAATAAGGCGCTTTACCGGAGTTAACTGCCGCTTCATTTATAATGGTGGCATACTCTTTTGCATTCAGCAGCTTTGCTTTACGGGCAACGTTCTGGGCGCCGTAAAAAACATCCAGGGTAACCTGCGCTTTCTGATTGTTCTTCCCTGAGCGGGTGGTAACCAGGATAACGCCATTGGCTGCCTGTGAACCATAAATGGCAGCGGAAGCAGCATCCTTCAGGATGTCGATGGATTCAATATCGGCAGGGTTCAGGTAGGAAATATCTCCGGTTTGAACACCATCAACAATATAGAGCGGAGAAAAATTACCTACCGTACCCTTACCACGGATAATAACGTTCATGCCTGAGCCGGGCTGCCCTGAATAAGAGGTGATCTGCACACCGGGCGCCTGCCCCTGCAAAGCCTGCATTGCATTGGTAGTATTCTGCTTTTGAATATCGGTGCCTTTTACCTGTATGTTGGCGCCTGTTACCAGCTTTTTCTTCTGTGTACCGTAACCGATCACCACTACATTCTCCAGCTGGTTCTCTGATTCCTGCAGCTGGATCCTTAATTCCGGTGATTCAACCTTTACCTCTTTTGCAATGAACCCTACAGAAGTGATCACCAGCACGTCGCCTGTGGATGCGTTAATTGAAAATTTTCCTGATTCATCCGCAATGGCGGCGGTTTGCGTGTTCTTCACATTAACCGACGCACCCGGAACCGGGGCGGATGTGCTTTGGCTGGTTATTGTTCCACTCACTTTCGCAGTTTGCGCAAAGGTGTTTTTGCTTAGGGTAAAAATCATAATCGTCCCCCAGAGCAGCAATATTCGCAAGCGAATAATTTTGGCTGACTTCATACGTGTGAATTTAAATTGGCTATTTTTTTATGTTTAAATGTTTTCCTTCATAAACCACTTCTTTATCGCATGTTGTATCAAGCTCCAGACGCCTTGTTTTATTGGGCGTTATCATATTTATACGGAATGTTCTTTTCTGCAGCATTCCATTGAATGATCCCTTCCGGTCGCCGATAGTAACGGTTCCTGTTGCTTCGTTATATTGTACCGGGATGATGGAGAAAGCACCTTTTTCGTAATTGTAATTGGCTCCTTCATCTTCATACAGGTTAAAGGATGCATCCGCCCCGGTATAAATATTTAAGGTGATGGTATCGGCCGGTTTTTCTGTAGTGTATTGCAATTCAGGTCCGAAAGGCAGGATGGATCCGGCTTTTACAAACAGCGGCATCCGTTCATAAGGCGCTTCGGCTGTAATTTTCTGACCGCCTGCATACCATTTCCCGGAATAGAGATCATACCAGCCCGCACATTGAGGCAGGTACAGGGCGCGTTCCGTTTTCCGGTATTCACAAACCGGGTTTACCAGCAGCGCAGGGCCGAACATATATTGATCCCCGATGTTCAACACAGCGGTATCTGTTGCAAAGTCCATTGCAAGGCCCCGCATAATCGTATAGTCATTATGGTAACCCCAGCCTGCCAGCGAATAGATATAAGGAAGCAAGCGGTAACGCAGCTTATCGTAATAAAGAAAACTTTTATAGGCAGGATGGTCCTCAGGAGCAGTATTAAATACTTCGCGGTAAGGGAATTGCCCGTGTGAACGGAACAACGGAGCAAATGCGCCAAACTGCGACCAGCGGGTCGCCAGCTCCCTCCACTCTTCCAGGTTTTCGCTATCCGGTTTTTCAAATTTCGCAGGCACTACAAAACCGCCTATATCCATGGTCCAATAGGGCAGCCCTGACATAGAGAAATTCAACCCTGCGGTTATTTGCGCTTTCATATCCTGCCAGGTGGAGCCAATATCACCGCTCCAGATGGCTGCGGCATAGCGCTGGGAACCTGCAAAGCCAGAGCGTGTAAGCAGGAAAACCCTTTTACCGGGGTCCGTTGAACGCTGCCCTTCATAGATCCCTTTTGCATTTTGCAGGGGATAGGCATTCAGAAATTCAGCTGCGCTGCCTAAAGCGGTGGGCGTCATTTGCAGCTTTCTTTTTTCCGGGCTTACATTAGAGAGAATGTCCGGTTCACTGGCGTCCATCCACCATGCGTCAATCCCTTTACTATAGATCTTATTATTGATCAGGTTCCAGAATCCTTTCCGGGCATCTTTATTGAAGGCATCGTAAAAAGTAGATACATATCCATTGCCGATCCAGTCCCTTTGCCGGTCGGCTATATTCCTTTTATACAGCCATCCGTTCTTATCAAACTCGTTGTACGCTGATATGCCGTCATAAAATTTAGGCCACACCGATATCATGATGCGGGTATTGTATTTTTTATGCAGCACATTGATCATGCTATCGGGAGAAGGAAAACGTTTTTCATCAAACTCCTGGCTGCCCCATTCGGCTTCCCTCCAATAGCTCCAGTCCAGCACAATATTGTCAATAGGGATCCTTCTCTTACGGAATTCATCAACCGTGGTAAGGATCTCGTCCTGTGTTTTATATCGTTCCCTGCTTTGCCAGAAGCCCAATGCCCATTTCGGCACTATGGGCGCCTTACCGGTAAGATCCCGGTAACCGGCGATCACCTCATCCATATTATTACCATAAACGAAGTAGTAATCAACCTGTTTGCCGGCTTCGGAACAAAAGCCAAAACTGTTTTGCTCTTCTTCGCTCAATGGCTCCTGCCATTTCAAAGAAATATAGGATTCACCTCCTTCAGGTATCCATTCGATCTTAACTGGTATTTTTTCTCCTTTATTGAAATTCCAGGGAACCAATGCCGATGCCGGGTTCCAGGCTTTACGCCAGCGGTCTAAAACAAGCTTTCCATCCAGCCACACTTTCAGGGAACCGCCGTAGGTGAACCGGAACTGGTGCAGGCCCGACAGGTGGCTGGCAAGGCTCCCTTCCCAGGTTACTATGCCCGTCGCAGCTGTAAATTCCCTGGGAAGCTGGATCTTAGAATCTCCCAGGAACTCCATATTAATATTTGCCTCTGCTCTTTCTGTACTTATCTCCTGCGGCTTATGCGCATTGTTGGAATAAGTAGCGGTAAGCCAGCCCGGTTCTCCCCGCTTTGAAAAAAGCTGCATGGAAGAAAGCGGGTGAAGCGGCCTTACATCGCCGGCCCTGGTCAGGGAATAATTATCCCACAGAATGCCATAATTTTTACTGGAAATCAAAAATGGAACGGCAACCTCAGTATTGTTCTGGAAGAAAGTAACCTGCTGCCCCCGGTAATTCATAATACCTTCCTGGTGCTGCCCCAATCCATACCAGGCATCATTGCCTGTTGTCTGGAAAGTTTGCGTGAGCGTGTAAGAGCGTTTGCCGTCAAACACTACGGATTGAAAATTTCTTCCAAACGGCTGTTTTTCAGCCAGTATTTTTTTGCCGGCGAGATCCGTGAACGTAACAGCCCCGGTTCTACGGTCGATAGTAGCGATTAATTTGGAGGTTTTGAGCGTAAGGCTTTCTTTAGAAGGGATCACATTCCAGGTAAGTCCCGGCTTTTTATTGTAAACCGTGACCAGGCTATTGCCGGGGGTTATTTCCTTTCCGGGAGCTGCGATCACTCTTATAATATTATCCGCAATCACTTCCAGCTTAACGGCATTCGGCGAGCCCGTAAGCAAAGGATCTGTAAAAAGCATTACGCCATCAGGAAGTTTGACATAGGCGGGCGGAACTGCCAATAAGTCATTCAAAAACGCAGAAGCCAACAGGCTAAACAACAGCAATCTCAAGTTCATACACGTGGATTAGAAATGCTGTAAAGCTATTACCTGGGCGTTTGAAAGCAGGCGGTTGAATGTTTCAAACTAGGGGGTTGAATGTTACAAACAGCTGGTTTTCACCACCATTTATTTGAGAGACAGGAAACTAATTGTCTTTATTCCTAATGTTTGTTAAGTACTGTGAAGGCAACATATTAAACTCTTCCTTGAAAAACCTGGAGAAGATCTTGGGGTCATTGAATCCGACCTCGTATGCAATTTCGGCAATTGACATTCCACTTTTATCCATTAGCTGGGCTGCCCTTTTCAAACGGATGGAACGGATAAACTCCAAGGGCGACCTGCCGGTAAGCGAAACTATCTTCCTATAAAAGGTAACCCGGCTCATGCACATTTCACGGCTAAGATCTTCCACCGAAAAATCCGGGTTATCTATTTGCTTTTCAACAGCTTCCAATGCCTGCTTCAGGAATTTTTCGTCCACAGGGGTTATGGTTACCTCGCCGGGATTCACCTCAATCTGCTTCTGAAACCTTTTCTGCAATAATTTTTGCTGTGCCAGCAGATTATTGATGCGGGAAGCCAGGATCTCGAAGGTGAAAGGTTTGGTAATGTAATCGTTCACCCCTGCTTTCAACCCCTCCAGCTGTTTCTCCTCACTTCCCATGGCGGTAAGTAAAACAACCGGAATATGGGCAGTGAGCGTTTCAGTCTTAATTTTTTTGGCCAGCTCTACCCCGTCCATTAAAGGCATCATAATATCGCTCACCACCAGGTCGGGGTTCAGCTGCTTTATTTTTTCCCAGCCTTCTTTTCCGTTTGTGGCTTCCTCTACATGATATTGCCCTTTCAGGTTGTCCTTTAAATAAAAGCGCAGGTCCTCATTGTCTTCCACTACGAGTATGGTTTTCCGCTTATCGCCCTTTTTACTTTCTTCCAATACGATGGGTTCTCCATTTTCTGACGGTAAAGGGGTGGTTACGGCCCGGGCCGAAGGTTCATAGATCTTCTTTGCAGGCAGCAGCACGGTAAAGCAGGTACCCTGATCCGGCTCGCTTTTTACGGTGATGATGCCGTTATGTAATTTTACAAACTCTTTTGTAATAGCCAGGCCAATGCCGGTTCCCTGGTTCACCATACTTTCCGGCACCTCCGTTTGAAAGAAGCGTTCAAAGATCTTTTCGTGCTGGCTGGCCGGGATCCCGATACCGGTATCTTTTACCTCAATGGCAAGCGTTCCATCCACTTCATTATTTACCGGCGGCTGATAAATAAGGTTAACGCCCACGGCGCCGTTATCATGCGTATATTTAAAAGCATTCGAAAGCAGGTTGAATAAGATCTTTTCAATTTTGTCCTTATCGAAATAAATTTCCAGGCTGTCAATGTTAGCGGAGAAGGAGAACCGGATCTTTTTCTTTTCCGCAATATCGGTAAAAGAGTTGCTGGTGTCCTTACAAAACCCTACAATGTCACCTATAGCAGGATGTAATCTTACCTCCTGCACCTCCATCTTCCTGAAATCCAGCAGCTGGTTTACCAGGCTCAATAAGCGTTTTGCGTTACGCTGTACCAGGTTTAGCTGCTTTACCTGCTCCTCGTCCGTAGTATGCTTAATGATCTTATCCAATGGGGCAATGATCAGGCTTAACGGTGTGCGGAACTCATGGCTTACGTTCGTAAAGAATTTTGTTTTTAACTGTTCCAGCGCATGCGCCCTTTCCGCCTCCCTGCGCTGCTGCTGCACTTCAAAGCGCATGCGGATCCTTTCCAAAGTAATACGCCGGGCAAGTAAAAACAATCCTGCAGCGATCAACATATAAATAATATAGGCAAGGGGGGTTCGCCAGAATGGCGGCTCAATATTGATCTGCAATGTTTTAATGCTGCTCCAGGAACCATCCCGGCCTAAAACCTTTACTTTAAAAACATAGTGACCGGGATTAAGGTTGGTGTAGGTAACCCTTCTTTGGCTGCCATCTGCATAAAACCAGTCTGTATTAAACCCTTCCAGCATGTATGCATACTTATTATAAGTATTACCGCCAAAATCAAGGGACGCAAATTCAATAGAAAAAACGTTCTCTTTATGTTTGAGGTCAATGTGCTGCAGCCTTGACAAAGATTGTGGCAGCAAGATCCTGTTATTGATCCGCTCACCCGGCGCCACTTCTTTATTTAAGATCTGCAAACCGGTAAAAACAATTTTAGGATGGTAAGCCGGCTTTTTTATGTTATCCGGATCAATAATATTAAACCCAAAGGGACCGCCAAAGATCAACTCACCGGCCCGTGTTTTAAGCGCTGCATTTTCATTAAATTCACGGTTCTGCAGGTTGTTCGTTTCATCATAGCTGATAATAGAAAAAGTAAGTCCGCTATTCGTTTGCTTTGGAATGGCATTACACAAACCATTGGGCGAAGAAAGCCAGAAGGTATGATGATCGTCTTCAAGAATATCCAGGACCATGTTATCGGGCAAGCCATCTGAGATAGTGAAGATCTGAAATTCCTTTGTTCGTTCGTTAAACAAATTCAAACCTTCCGCCGTTCCCACCCAGATCCGTCCCTTGCTGTCTTCCAGGATACAGGAAACAATATTGTTGCTTAAACTGTTTTTGTTATTTGTATGCTGATATAAGACCGGAATGTTTTTATTCTTTTCAAAAACGGCCACCCCGGCATTTGTACCGATCCATAAATTGCCCTTTCTGTCCTGAAGGATGTTGAAAATGTAATCGGAAAGTGCCCCCCCTGTCCGGCCTTTGTAATGGTCAAACTTGTTAGTACTCCTGTTAAAACGATTCAGGCTGCCGCCTAAAGTACCGATCCATAAATTCTGGTCCCGGTCCTCAAATATTTCCCAAACCCTGTCGTCTCCCAAACTTGAAGAATCACGATCGTCATGCCGGTAGTGCGTAAACTTCTTCCCATCAAAACTGTCAAGGCCGCCCAGGTAAGTTCCGATCCAGAGTATGCCTGTATGGTCTATCCACAAGCTTACAATTACATTTCCCGTCAGGCTGTTTTGATTGCCTGGATCGTGCAGATATTGTTTAAAGGTATTGTTCTTCCTGTCAAAATAAATGAGCCCCCCGCCATTGGTCCCGATCCAGATATTCCCCAGCCTGTCCTCAACAAAACGGTTTACATCATCGTATTGAAGGCTCCTGGCATTCATTTCCTGGTGATGATGATATGGAAATTGTACGATGTTGCTGTTTAAATAATTTACCCCCTGCTTGTATGTTCCCAGCCAGATAATTCCATTGTCATCTTTATAGATGGTGGTGATACTGTTCTGGCTCAGGCTTTTAGGATCTTGCGGATCATTCAGCAGGTAACTGGTTTGAAAGCTGTTCTTTTTATCGATCAGGGTTACTCCACCATGGTCTGTTCCTACCCAGATCAAACCATTATTATCCTGAATGATCTGGCTTACTACTTCTGAGATTAGCCTGGATGGAGCCGAATTTTTATTTAACTGCCTGATCGTATTATCCCGCGGATGAAAAAGAAAAGCTCCATAGGTGTAGTACCAGATCCAAACATCTCCATCACTGTCCACAAAAAGGCTATTGGAATTATTTCCTTTATGCTGTTCCTGCAAAGCAGTGCTGGAAAGTATGACTTTGTCCAATGCGATGTCATATTCCTGCAAAAATCCATTCTGGTATACGAGCCATAACTTCCCGTCTTTTGTTTCTTTAACGGAAGTGATCTTTCCGGGATGATGTAATGTGTCCTGGTACCGGAATGGTTTTATTTTTTTATCAGTAGCTGAATATAAATATAAACCCAGGTCATTGTAAAGGAACCAGTATCTGTCATTATTCCCTTTTACAATGGTTGTGATCAACCCGGGAGGTAAGCCAAGGAGCTGTAAATAGTTAAAATAGTCGGCATCAAACTTTTCTGTGTCCGGATTATAAATACAGGCCCCTCCTCCTGTCGCCACCCACATTTTTCTGTCAGGAAGCTCATATAAAGACAGGACATTATTATTCTTTAGCGAAGAGCTGTCACTGTGATTTTGGCGGAAGATCCTGCACGTATATCCATCATAGCGGTTAAGTCCGGCAGCGGTACCAAACCATAAAAACCCATCCGGATCTTTCAACACCGCATTCACCTGGTTGTGTGAAAGCCCGCTGTGCATATCAAGCTTGGAGAAATTATAATGGTCACTTTGTGCAAAAACCCAAACCGGCAGCAGCAAAAAAACAACTGCAACAAAAACCAATCTAAGATAATACAAAGCAGACTCTGTCATGTTTACGTTTCATTGTTCAGGAACTCCTGTCATAGGAAAGGATCCAGCCCCCGTTTATGCCTGTAATTTTCAGCTGGGCTCCAAATATAATTGATAACCGGGAAATTATAAGCCTGCAGTTCTCAGAGGCGCCGGATGGGGCCGGAAACCGATGGTGGATTTGGTAAAAATAAAGCCTTAAAACCAACGCAGTAGCTGGCTTTAAGGCTTTTTATTTCCCCTGCTATTTATGGATTTATGTCTTAAAACTTCAATTTGGGCCGGAGAATGGGCCTGCAATTAAAGTATATCTCTGTTTGATGGGGTCATGTACCACAAAATTTCTGTATAAATTAGCATTTTCCTCAATCGGGCAATAACGCCGTACATTTTACCTCCACGAACAATCCTGGATTTGCCAGCACAGTTGTGCCGATCGCTGTCCACGTCGGAAGGCGGTCCAGGTTAGTGAAATACCGGTCCTTCACTTTCATGAGCAGTTGGAGGTCGCGCATATCAGTAAGGTACGTTATCATCTCCACAACATCGTCGAACGTGCACCCCGCCGCTGTAAGCACTTTCTTAACGTTTTCGAACGCCTGGGCCATTTGCGCCTCTTTACCTTCAATAACATTCATACTTTCATCACGGCCAACTTGTCCAGCAATAAAAAGAAAGGGTCCTGCTTTCACACCAGGTGAGTAGTGAAACTTTTCAGGAATATCCTTCATATCCTTTGGTACTACGGATTCCCGCCTCAATGTGTCTTTGATTTTTGTCTTTTGATCTTCGTTCATTTGAAAGGGTTTTACAAAAAGTACAGAAATTTATCCTAAACGGGAGCATTCACTCACGCGGCACTGAAATCAATTCAATAAAACCGGGGTTTTTAGTATCTATTCTCCGGAACCCTGTCTGAGATATCATTAAAGCAGTACCGCAAAAACATAAACAGGTCAGGAAGCCAATAAAATTTTCACCTTCCTGCCACTGCGGAAAATTAATGGAGTAATAAAGGTGTAGCAATAGTAACCAGATAAATAAATTTAACCCTAGCAGCAACAAGATCAGCTTTACTTTATAATTACTAAAAATACTTATTGCTGCCCCCATGAGTGTAACCCCGCCCAGGAAAGTCCAGAACTGTGGGAAAGGAATATACTTTGGCACTATATGCTGATGCCTTCCAGGTTATTGAAATGGCCCACTCCGAAATTAAATAACATGATTGCAAACAGGTACTTACCCAAAGAGCCTGTCCGGGCAGCCAGCTCCATTAATTTATGCCGCTGTTTTGGTGGATTAATTGTTGAGATCACCAGGAATCCTCCGGACAATGCTAAAACCTTATTAAGATTCACCCAATAATTATTAAAAGACCCTGCTGATAAAAATCTGGGCAAATGACCAAACAGGAACAGTAAAAAAAACAGGATCCCCATTAACAATGAAAGGTTACTATACCTTTTACCAATGGCAATTAAAACCCCTGCACCCATTAGCAGCACAGCTATACAATAAGGGATAAAAGAACGAACACCTGTTAATTCAGGTATTATAATCGGCCTGATCCCCGGGTAGAAAAAATGCAGCACTCCTATGCCTGCTATTCCAATGGCAAAAAATATGCGGCCTGCGCTTGTCCATGTATTCATATAATATTTTTACAGTTTTTTAAGATGATAATTTTGAATTTAGACTGGTATGCTTCAGTGAAGCATTGAACGCTGGTCAGGTTGACTTAACCATTTTGCCAGGATGCCGAAGTATGACGGAGCATCCGGTGCAAACGCGGTTGCATTGGAAGGCTCCAGCTCCTTCTCCGGAGCCACGGTGGTTGCCATCTCATGATTTGCCCCGGTAATAACTGCATAGCTCAGACCCGCTTTCCTGTTAACCAATTTGCTGAGCAATTCCGCAGAGATCCTGACCGGCACCCAGGGATCATCTGCCCCATATAATATAAGTACGGAACAGCGGACCCGGTTAAGCGTTTTGATTGGATCGAGCGTGATCTCCTTCGCCCACTGGGAATGAGCAGGATCGTCCAGCATTGGCGAAATATAGCAGTATTTAAACCAGTGTCTTTTAACCGCATCAGCCAACATTTGCTCCACAGCGGGGCGGTCTCCCCGCCCACGCATAAAATCGTCAACAGCTGTTCGTGTGCTGATGGCTGCTTTGATATCTTCATCGCGGAAACCTTTAACACGCAAAATGTTTCTCACTGCAAAATTCATTTGCACATCCGGCGTTGTGAGAGGAGCGGATATGGATATGGCGAAGGCCACTTGCTGTGAGCGGGATGCAGCAAGCAATGAAAGCCAGCCGCCCTGGCTCAGTCCCCAAAAACCGATCTTTCGTGCATTGATCCGCTTGTCAGTGGCAAGCATTCGCAATGCGGCCAGGCCGTCATCCGCCAGCGTATTGAAATCAGTACCGGCGCGTTGGCCGCCCGACTTGCCGCTACCACGCCTGTCATAGATGAACACCGCATAACCCAGGGCCGGCAGCAGGTCTTTTAAATGTTGATAGAGTGGAAGGTCACGCGTTGCTGAGGAGGCAGAATGGAGTGCAATAATGGCTGGACAGGGTTCCGGGCCAGCCGGCAGGTAAAGCGTACCACGAAGATGAACGTCACCGTTCTGAAATCCCCTTTCCTCAGCTACCACGATCGTTGATGCCGGCGCGCTCCAGCTGGCTGTCACGACTTGCGCTATTGCCGGAAAACTGCTCCAATAAAAGCCTAGCACTGCTATCGTTAGCACCTGCAGCACCCTGGAAGCTAAAGCTTGTTTATTCATAGTAAATTGTTAGTTTTAAATCCATTTTTCTACAGCACCTTTCCATTGATTGCGGTTAATTCGTACCTATTTACAGTAAGCATCATTGAAATGTTACGCAAGTAAACCACCGGGCCTAAAAATTCATTACCAAAACCCCGGCAAAAGCCCCCAAAAACCAACAAACAGTGCCTTTCAGGGAATTTTGGGCGGCTTGATAAGAACCGGAGGGTTCCTATTATCCGGGCCATTTACATTAACTAATTTCGACCGTATTAAGATTGCTTTATGAACGAACAGGCATTAGTAAAAACCAGTGTAATAGAGATCTTTAATAAAAATGGATATAGTGATCTCACCAGGATGACCCAACGTGACTTTGATCATATTGGGGAGCAGCTGCAACAAAAATCCGGCATCCTGATAAGCGGAACCACTGTAAAACGGCTTGCTCATGGTGAATTCACCCGTTTGCCGCAAATAGCCACCTTAAATGCAATTGCCAATTACTATAATTATAAGACCTGGCAGGATTTTAAAGCCAGCAGGATCGAAGAAGCGCCCAAAAAGGAGATAGCCCCCAAATTAAGGAGGAGATTTAACATAAAATATTTGTCTGTACCGGTCGTCATCGTGATGCTGGGAAGCTTTTATTTTTTCCGCTCAACAAAAGGAGGCGTGAAGCATGCAGAAAAGGCCTCTTTTTCATTCCGGATGAACACCCCGAACGATCTTCCGAATTCGGTGGTTTTTAGCTATAATATTGATGATGTGCAGGCGGATAGTTTTTTCATTCAGCAATCCTGGGATCAGAACCGCAGGATAAGAATTTACAAGAACAGCTACACACAAACAGATATCTATTACGAGCCCGGTTACCATATTGCCAAACTCATAGCTAATGATTCTGTGATCAAAACAGCAGATGTAAGCATTCCTACAGACCGCTGGTTCTTTTATGCCATTGATAATATAGCCAATTACAACACTCAGTATATTAAAGTGGATACTTTCAATCGTAATGGCAGCCTGGGCCTGAGCATACGGCAATTACAGAAAAACAATATTGAAGTCAGCAAAGACAAACGGTACCATTACGTGTACTTCCCCAGCCGGATGGATATACCCGCTGATAACTTTCAATATAAAACCAGGGTGCGAATGCAGGAAGTAAGCAATAGCTTATGCCCGTACATTGAAATAGAGCTCTATTGCCAACGGGCATTTATGAATATGAGATGTACAACAAAGGGATGTGCGCATGAGGCGTTCGTAATATTCGGGGAACAATTAAAGAAGGGAAGTGAGAATGATCTCTCTCCCATAACTTTTGACGTAAGCCAGTGGACCGATATAGAAATAACCGTAAAAAATAAAACGGCGGTTGTGAAAATAAATGGTAAAGAAGCTTTTTCAACACACTATACTACAGATACCAGGTACCTGGCCGGACTTGGTTATATTTCAAACGGGTTATGTGAAGTGGATAGGGTAGAATTGAATAGCCTGGATGGAAGGGTTATGTACCGTAATGAATTTTAACGATAAGGTATGGGGCAAATTTTCCTGGAAAATATTTTTTTATTCAAAAATTCATTATGTTTGAACATTCATACATGAATTTAAGGATCGATCATAAGAGTAAATTGCCACTTCACATCCAGGTAGAAGAACTGTTACGAAAGCTGATCAGTCAGCCCGAGTACCAGAACGGATCTTTCCTGCCTAAGGAAGTGGAACTGGCCAACCGCCTGGGTGTTTCCCGTAATACCATCCGCCAGGCCACCAACAAGCTGGAATATGAAGGCCTGCTGGACCGGAAAAAAGGAGTAGGTACCCGGGTAGCACAACGGCAGCTCTCCACCAGCCTGCAGGACTGGCAAAGCTTTACCAGGGAGATGTCTAAACGCGGCATCCCTACCAACAACCTCCTGTTGTCGCTGGGAACAGCCCAAGCCGATGAAAAAATGGCCCGCTTCTTTAACATTCCGGAAGGTACTCCTGTTTGCAAGCTGAGTAAGCTCAAAGGCGTTGATGGCGAACCGATCGTATACTTTGAAAGCTACTTTCATCCACGGATCGTTCTCACTGAAAACGATGATCTCAACAAGCCGTTGTATGAGCTCCTGTCTGAAAAGTTCAACATTGTTGTAGTGCGCTCCAGTGAGCATATCAGCGCGCTGATCGCCGGCAGCATCGCAAAAAAGCTGCAGGTGGAAGCCAGGTCCCCGGTGTTGTTCCGCGAGCGGTTCGTTTATGATCCGGGAGACAGACCTATAGAATATAATGTCGGTTATTACCGTTCGGACAAATTCACGTACTCAATTGAAATAAGGTCAGAAAGCTGATCTGATAGCATGTCCTTTTTCTGTTTCCACGCAGAAAAGGGATATTTTTTTCTTCATTTTTAATATGTTCAAACATATGAACAATAACTATGTACTTGGGGCGGACATTGGGGGTTCTCACATCACAGCAGCGCTTATTGATCTGTCCAATGGTGTAATAGCAGAAGGTTCCAAGTGCAAGGAACCGGTGAACGCCGGCGCTGGTGCAGAAGATATCCTCGGCAGCTGGTCAAAGGCTATCGACGATGTGCTTGCGTTTGCAGGTATTGAAATACCGGCTATCGGCATAGCTATGCCGGGCCCCTTCGACTACCCCGAAGGCATTTCACTGATCAAAGGCGTGGCCAAATATGAATCCCTCTATGGCATGAATATCAGAACAGCCCTGAAAACATTGCTGAATTTTAAAGGGGATATCTATTTCGAGAACGATGCTTCCTGCTTTGCATTGGGCGAAGCATGGGCCGGAGAAGGCGCAGAATGCAGCCGCATGGTGGCTGTAACCCTGGGCACTGGCCTGGGCGGCACTTTCCTGCACAACAGTCACATTCTGCATGAAGGAAAAGGCGTGCCCTCCGGCGGCTACATTTATAACCTGCCTTATAAGAACGGCATTGCAGAAGATTATATCTCTTCCCGCTGGTTGCTCAACGAATACTACCAGCGTACCGGTACACGCCTGTACGAAGTTAAAAGCATCGGTGACCTGGCGGAAAAACAGGACGGCACCGCACTGGCACTGTTCACGGAAATGGGCAATGCATTGGGCGAAGTGCTGGCGCCCTGGCTGCGGGATTTTGAAGCGGAATGCGTAGTAATAGGCGGCAATATCCGCAAAGCGCATCCCTACTTTTTACCGGCCCTGCAAGCCTGCCTGCAACAGCACAAGATCAATACTACCGTACAAATTTCCAGCCACGGAGAAGCCTCTGCCCTCTCCGGTGCGGCATGGTTATGCAGATCCATACTTGAAAAAACCAACGCGCTATAGCAATGAACACTACGATGAACTGGAGAAAAACCAGCCAAACACTGATGCCGGCTGAAGTTACAGGAACACCGCTTTCACCTGCGGGTAAATACAATATGCACCCTTTTGCAAGTCTGGGCGCAGGCAGCATCCACAGCGGATATGCCAGCCTTGCCGGCTGGATGGCCGGCCATGAGACCGTTTTGATAGATGGATATATTGGTAATGATTGGGAGCTCATTGCAGCCTCCCTCGAAAAGGAGCTGCTGGCTTCCGGTATAGCGGTGAACTTCGTGTATACATCCATGTTAATGAAGCCTGCAGATGAGGTGGAGGTATTGGTAGCGCCTTTCCTGGGCGAGAAGGGAACGGTTTGGGGTAAAAGAGCCACCATTACATTGGATGAGCTGTTCGATAAGAACAAACTGAATGCAGTACAATCATCAGCCGGAGCCATGACCATTGTTATTGGTGCAGGTGCAGCGCTTACAAAGCTCCGCGGCCCGGTGATCTATATAGATCTTCCCAAGAACGAATTACAATACCGCATGCGCGCCCGTACCGCCAATAACCTTGGCAAGCTGGAGTGGGACGATAACCAGGAAACCTACAAACGTTTCTATTTTGTTGACTGGGTGCTGCTGAACGATTACAAACAGCGGATCATGCCCCGCATAGAAGTGATCGCAGACGGCCAGTGGCGCCATACTATTAACTGGGCTACACAGGCAGCCATCAGCAAAGGCCTGCAGCACCTGTCGCAAAACGCTTTCCGCGTAAGGCCCTGGTTTGAAGCCGGAGCTTGGGGCGGCGACTGGATGAAAGAAAAGATCCCGGGCCTCAACAAAAATGAAGTGAACTATGCATGGTCTTTCGAGATGATAGTACCGGAAAACGGACTGGTGTTTGAAAGTGATGGCCTTTTGCTGGAGATCGCATTCGACTGGCTCATGATGCAGCATTCGAAAGAAGTGCTGGGCCAGGATGAGCAGCGCTTTGGGATCCACTTCCCCATCCGCTTTGATTTCCTCGATACCTTCAACGGCGGCAATCTCTCTATTCAATGCCACCCGCGCCTGAAGTACATCCAGGAACATTTTGGCGAAACCATTACACAGGACGAAACCTATTACATACTGGACTGCAAGCCGGGAGCAAAAGTATACCTCGGTTTCCAGGAAGATATAGATCCCGCTGCTTTCCGCAATGCGCTGGAAGAAAGCGTGACCACCAATCAGCCCGTAGCCATCGATCAATATGTGCAGGTGCACAACGCACATAAGCACGACTTCTTCCTTATTCCCAACGGCACCGTGCACAGCTCCGGGAAAGATAACCTGGTGCTGGAAGTAAGCGCCACGCCTTACATTTTCACATTCAAGATGTACGACTGGGTAAGGCTGGACCTCAACGGCAGGCCACGTCCTATCAATATAGATCATGCCTTCAACAATCTCGATTTCAGCCGCAAAGGCGCGAAAGTAAAGGAAGAGCTGATCTCCCGCCAACAGGTGATAGCAGAAGGAGAAGACTGGCAGCTGGTGCACGTACCCACTCATGCGGAACATTTCTACGACCTGCACCGGATGGAATTCAGCAACGGCATAACGGTTGAAACGTTTGGCAAATGTCATGTGCTGATGCTGGTGGAAGGCAGCTCCGTGATCCTGGAAACAGCCAACGGCCTGCGCCAGCGTTACAACTACGCGGAAACATTCGCCGTTCCTGCGGCAGCAGGTTCTTACAGGATCATTAATGAAGGCGACAGCACCGCCAAAGTAGTAAAGGCTTTTATAAAATAACAGGAAGCTGTCCCGCTTTCTTAAGCGGGACAATTCATTACGACTAAACAAGCTCAGTTATGAAAAAGGAAAATTGGATGCTCTGGTTGTTACTGCTTATAACAGTATCACACCTGGGCGCACAGGACAGGAAAGAGTTAAGCAGCTATGTGGATCCCCGGATCGGCACCGCACATTGCCGCTGGTTCCATTTTGCACCAGGCGCTTCACCATTCGGTATGGCTAAGCCAGGCCCCTCTACCAACGGGCATTACGGCAACCCAAGCGGCTGGGAAGCAGTGGGGTACGACTACAGGCATACATCCATTGAAGGATTTCCCAATTTTCATGAGTTCCAGGTAGGCGGTGTGTCACTCATGCCCACGAAAGGAACACTGATCACCACACCGGGTGAGCTGGAAGATTCACTATCCGGCTACCGCTCTGCTTTTGACCGTGCAGACGAAAAAGCTACAGCAGGCTATTATGCTGTGTTACTGAAACGTTATGGCATCAAAGCAGAAGTGACGGCCACACCGCGTGTAGCCTTTCAGCGTTTTACTTTCCCTGCCGGTACCGACTCTCATATCCTGTTCGACATTGGCAACAAACAGGGTGAAAGCGGTGATGTGAAGGACGCCCATGTATACATGACGCCCGACGGCCGCATTGAAGGTTACGTGATCACACTGCCTGCATATGTACAAAAGTACCAGCGCGGTGCAGAAGTAGCCATGTACTTCTCAGCGGTGACAGACAAGAAGCCCGTATCCTACGGTACATTCCGCGGCGCCACGCAAACAGCCGGAGAAAAAGATATCAAAGGGCAGGGAGCCGGTATGTATCTCACCTTTGCTACCGGCAACCAGGAAGCGGTGACCGTTCGCCTGGGTCTTTCCTACACCTCCATCGAAAATGCACGCCTGAACCTGCAAACAGAGGCGGCAACACTGAGCTTTGATGAAGCCCGTCAGCAATCGCATCAAAAATGGAATGAATACCTGGGCCGCATCACCGTTAGCGGCGGTACGGAATCCGACCGCATTAAATTCTATACCGGCCTGTATCACGCTGTATTGGGCCGCGGCCTTGCCAGCGATGTGAACGGCGCGTATCCGAAAAATACCGGTGGCGTTGGGCAGATCCCGCTGAATGAAAACGGCAAACCACTGCACAACCATTATAATACAGATGCTGTATGGGGCGCCTACTGGAACCTTACGCCGCTTTGGGCACTGGCTTATCCTGAATATTATTCCGATTTCGTAAGCAGCCAGCTGCTTGTATATAACGATGCGGGCTGGCTGGGCGATGGCATTGCCAACAGCAGGTATGTATCCGGCGTAGGTACCAACTTTGTTGGTCTGGTAATGGCCGGCGCTTATAACTACGGGATCCGCGACTTTGATGTAGCAAAAGCTTATGAAGCCTCCCGTAAGAACGAGCTGGAATATGCAAACAGGCCGGAAGGCGCCGGGAAAGACGATGTAGACCGGTTCCGCAAATATGGCTATGTTGATCATATTGATCCAAAGCCAGGTGACTGGTGCTTCTCCGGGTCACATACCCTCGAGTATTCTTTCAGCGCATATGCCGTGGCTCAATGGGCAAAGAAGCTGGGCAAAACGGAAGATTACAATACCCTGCTGAAGCTCTCCGGAAGCTGGAAGAACATTTTTGATCCTGCTACAAAGTATATGCGCCCCCGTTATGCCAGCGGCAAATTCGCTGACAATTTTAAACCCACCGAACCATGGCGCGGATTCCAGGAAGGAAATGCAGGACAGTATTCATTTTACGTACCACACGATCCGCAGGGCCTGATCGCGAAAATGGGCAAGGCCGAGTTCAACAAACGGCTCGACAGCATTTTCACCGCTGCTCAGAAAACCACTTTCGGCGGCGGTAATACCATCGATGCATTCTCGGGCCTGAGCGCACCCTACAATCACGGTAACCAGCCCTGCCTGCAAATGCCGTGGATGTTCAACTACTCCGGCAAACCATACCTGACCCAGAAATGGGTACGCGCCATCTGTAATGAGTTCTATGGCACAGAAGGCATTCACGGTTACGGTTATGGGCAGGATGAAGATCAGGGCCAGCTGGGCGCCTGGTATGTGCTAAGCGCCATTGGCCTCTTTGATGTGCAGGGCGGCGCTTTGGCCCAACCCATGATGCAGATCGGGTCTTCCCTTTTCGATAAAGTAGAGATCAGGCTGAATAAAAAATATTACAAAGGGGACAAACTGGAGATCGTTACACACAATAACAGTGCTGACCATATTTATCTCCATCAGCCAACATTCAATGGCAAAAAGCTTTCGCAGAACGCTATCCCTTTTGCGCAGCTAACCCGGGGAGGAAAATTGGAGTACAGCCTCTCCGACAAACCCGCTGCGTATTAATGCGGCGGCCATTTTATAAAATAATATTCCACATCTGATCAAAAAGAAAAATTAAGCCTATGTTAGATTATTATCACGTTATCAATGAAAGACTGGCGCGATGGAAAGGCCGTCTATGGCTGCTGCTCCTGGTATCAGTGGCCGGCCAAACGTATGCACAGCAGTCGCGCACCCTCACAGGGCGCGTTACGGACAGCACCAGCCGCCAGCCCATACCGGGTGTATCCATTTCGCTTAAAGGTACCGGTATTGGCACGGCAACCTCGGCCGAAGGTACCTTTTCACTGAACATACCCGCCGGTCCTAACCAGCTGCTGGTATTCTCTTCTATTGGCTACACATCCCGCGAAGTACCTGTTACGGATGCTGCTCAAATGAACATCTCCCTTTCATCGGCCAGCAGCACCTTATCCGATGTGGTAGTGGTGGGTTATGGCACACAAAAACGTACCAGCCTTACGGGTGCGGTGAGCGTAGTAACGGCCAAAGACCTGCAGGGCAAACCTGTAACAAGCGCCGTACAGGCCTTGCAGGGCGCAGCGCCCAACCTGATCATTCAGCAGAATGAAACGGAACCCGGTGCAGCCATCAACATCAACGTACGTGGTGTAAGCACTGTCAACAACTCCAGCCCGCTTATACTGGTGGATGGCGTACCCGGCTCGCTGGACCTGATCAATCCTAACGACATTGAAAGCATCAGCGTGCTGAAAGATGCTGCATCTTCCGCCATCTACGGTTCGCGTGCAGCCAACGGCGTTATACTGGTCACCACCAAAACCGGGCGGCATAACAAGGTGCCACGCATCACCTATAATGGCTTTGCCGGTGCGCAACAACCTACTTTCCTGCTTAAACCGGTGAGCGGGGTGGAATACATGCAGCTGAAGAACGAAGCGCTGGTTAACTCCGGGCAAACAGCGCAGTTCTCTCCCGACCAGATCCGCCAGCAAGGTTTAAAGGGTACGGAAAAATGGTGGATGGATGAGGTAATGAAGAAAGCAGCTTTGCAGCACAATCACAACCTTAGCGCTACCGGCGCAGTAGGTAAAGTATCTTACCTGGTATCAGGCGGATACCTGGATCAGAACAGTCTTTACCGCGGTCCCAATTATGGATACCAACGTTACAACACACGCGCTAATCTCAGCACACAGCTGGGTAGGCTGAAGCTGGGCGGCAACTTTGCTTACGCCCGCCAGAACATCCGGGAGCATGCGTATTTTTCAGACTGGCTGGTATCCACTGCTATCCGCATTCCTACTATTTATCCAATCAAAGACACTGCCGGCCATTACTTCCTGGCGCCAACAGCTTCCAACAACCCGCTTGCGCAGCTGGAACAGGGCGGCCGCAGGCTGTATAAAAATGACAGCTACAACTACATGGCCAATGCGGAATATGCCATCACCCAACATTTATCAGCCAAGCTGGTATATGGTGCAGATATCCGCGTAAATAACATGGATGAGTTCCGCCGTTCTATCGATTACGCACCTTACTCCGGCTCCGATAACCAGAGCTCAAGAACGGTGAACCATGCACGCAGCGTACAGGACAACTTCCAGGCGCTGTTGAATTATGACCAGACCTTCAATAAAGTGCACGAGGTAAAAGCATTGCTGGGATATGCTACGGAAGGCTGGAAGAACAAATATTACCAGACCCGCCGCCTGAATGTAGATAATAACACCGGCGATTCTACAAACGGCACTCAAACGCTTACCGGTTTCAATGATACCTACAGCACCCGCATTGATCAATGGGCACTGAACTCCGCATTCGGCAGGTTGAACTATGCATTCAACAACAAGTATTACTTCGAGTTCAACTTCCGTTATGATGCATCCAGCCGTTTTGCGAAAGGCAACCGCGGCGCATTTTTCCCGTCATTCTCCGCCGCATGGCGCATTACAGACGAGCCGTTCATGGCAATAGTGAAAGAGAAAGTTGGCGACCTGAAGCTCCGCGGCTCCTGGGGTCAGCTGGGTAACCAGCAGATCATTTCCAACTACGGTTATCTGAATATATACACCACGGTAAGCAATAGTTACGGTTTCAACAATATACCCGCATCCGGCAGCTCCTTTGCGGTGGGCAACCCGGTGATCACCTGGGAATCTGCGAATTCTGCGAACATAGGGTTTGACCTGTCTATGCTGAACAACCGGCTCACCATTAGCTATGATTACTTTCACAAGATCACAGACAATATTCTGCTGCAGCTGCCCGCTCCCGGCCTCTATGGCGCTACACCGGCCTTCCAGAACGCCGGAAAGGTAAAGAACCAGGGCTTTGAGCTGGCCATAAACTACACAGCTAAAACAGGCGCCTTCAATCATACCATCGGGGCCAACCTGGCGGACAATCTGAATGAGATCGCGGACTTCCGCGGCAGAACCACCATACAGGAAGGCGATGTCACTTACATTAACCGTGAAGGCTTCCCGATCAGCTCTTACTACGGATACCAGGCAAACGGATTTTATCAGAACCTTGATGATATTAAGAACAGCCCCAAACCCACTTTCGCGAATGAGGTGAAGCCGGGCGATATCAAGTATGTAGACCGGAATGGAGATGGTATCATCGACAACAGGGACCGTTTTGTTATGGGGAACCCCTTCCCCCGCTATACTTTCGGGTTTAACTACGGTGTTACCTGGAAAGGCTTCGATGCCAGCATTTTTATTCAGGGTGTAGGAAAGCGTAACGTTTACATGCGCGGCGAAGGTGTAGAGGCATTTCACAATAACTGGGACGATGTATATGATCAGCACATCGACCGCTGGACACCGAATAATCCGGACGCATCATATCCCCGCCTGACCATTGGCACCGCTTCGGTGAATAACAATGCCAACTCAACTTTCTGGCTGGCCAATGCCGCCTATGCAAGATTGAAGAACGCGCAGATCGGTTACACATTACCATCTGATCTTACAAAGAGAGTGAAGATCGAGAAAGTGAGAGTATACCTCACCGGCCAGAACCTGCTCACTGTTACCAGCATGACCAGCGGCTTTGACCCTGAGCTCACGGAGTTCAATAACACCCTTAACCTGAACCAGCTTAGCAGCGCTACCAGCGGGCGTATCTACCCCGTGCAGAAAGTATGGGCAGTAGGGCTGGACATCAACTTTTAACCACGTTTAAATGATCGAATTTATGAGGATTAGAAAGTATAGCTTAATAGTGATGGGAGTACTGCTACTGGGTTCGGCAGGCTGTAAAAAGCTGGACCTGGGGCCCTCCTATCAGGATACCGACCTCACCTTCTGGCAAAAGCCGGAAGCAGCGGAACAAAGCCTCAACAACTGTTATGCAGGCATGTATTCCGACGATTACTTTTTCTTCAATGAAAGCCTGAGTGATAATGCCTTTTGCTCCAGCCCTGTTAACGGCGGCGCCGTGCAAAGCATTGCTGCAGGCGCGTACGATGGCCGTACCAACCGGGTAGCAGGAGAATGGGCTTTCCATTATGGCGGTATCCGCAATGTCAATAACCTGCTGGCGAATATAGATAAGGTACCTAATCTGGCTGCTGACCTGAAAGCCCGCTACCAGGCAGAGGCCCGCTTTATCCGCGCCTTCCATTATTTTCACCTCGTTAACTGGTACGGTAATGTGCCATTGATAAAAGACGAGATCTCTTACGATGAAAGCTTCAACATTGCACGCTCACCTAAAGCCGATGTGGTTAGCTATATACTCAGCGAGCTGGATGAGGTGACCGCCTTGCTGCCGCTGAGATCAGCCTATCCGGAAACTGACAAGGGCCGCATTGCCAAAGGTGCTGCAGCAGCGCTCAAAGCCAAGCTGCTGTTGTATGAAAGCAGGTGGGCCGATGCGGCTACCGTGCTGGAAGGCATCATGGACGGCACTTATGGAACCTACACGCTGTACCCTTCCTTCTCAGGCATCTTTCAGCCGGAAAATGAGAACAACAGCGAAGTGATGCTCGACCTGGAATTTGTGCCCGTGCAAAGAACACAGTCCATGCAGCGCTTCTTTATTCCTTTTACGGAAGGCACGCTCATCACCGGTATGGCGCCTTCGCAATCCCTGGTGGATGATTTCATCATGGCTAACGGCAAGGGTATCAACGAATCAGGCTCCGGCTACAATGAGAACACGCCCTTTGCACAACGCGATCCCCGCCTGGAAGCAACCATCATACATGATGGCTCTTCTTTTGTTACCAAACGCGGAGAAACAGTCACGATACGCACTGCGCCCGGTACAGGAGATAATGCGGTGGATAAAGCAGACGCCTCTCCCACCGGATACTACTTCCGTAAGTATTACGACCGCACGGCAGACGGCAATAACAATTCCGGTCTGAACCTGATCCTGATCCGCTACACTGATGTGCTGCTGATGTATGCCGAAGCTAAGGCTATGCTCAACCAGATGAATGAAGATGTGTGGAATAAAACAATTAAAGCCATCCGCCAGCGTGCAGGCTTCACAGACCCTGCAGCGCTCAACTATGCTGATTATGCGGCTATAGGCAACACAGCCATGATCAACCTGGTGCGCCGCGAACGCAGAAGCGAAATGGCGCTGGAAAGCAGCCGGATCTTCGACATCCGCCGCTGGAAGATAGCGGAGACGGTGCTGAACGGTACCCTTTATGGTATGAAGGTGGGTAATACCAACCTGGCCGTAAACCGCCGTGTGTTCGACGCCGGCAAGCATTATCTGTGGCCGGTTCCACAGGCCGATATTGAAATGAATAAAAACCTGCTGCCCAACAACAGCGGCTGGTGATCATTCTTATCTATTGCCAGATGCAAGCTCTATCAACATTTATCAAATCAACTATCATGACACATACTTTAAAATTCAGGATATATACCATCTTCGCCGTACTGGCCGCCCTCGGCGTTTTCTCCTCCTGCGAAAAGGAAAAGGAGATCAACAGCAACATCTCCACCGTAAAGGAATTGTATTACCCCGAAGCGGGCAGGTACTTTAAGCTGCAGCCCGCCACCAATGCAGTGGTGAATTTCGAATGGAGCGCCGCCAGGGCTGAAGATGGCAGCCTTGTAATGTATGAAGTGGCATTCGATACCGTTGGCGGAGATTTCAAACGCCCGGTGTATTCCGTAGCCTCCAATGGCAACGGCGTGCAGAACTCCCTTTCGCTTTCACACAAAATATTGAACAGTATTGCCAGCAAAGCAGGTATTCAGCCCGCCACCACCGGCTCGCTGCAGTGGACGGTGATCGCCAGCAAAGGCCTTAATGAAAAACGTGCCGACTCCACGAGAACGATCGTGATCGAAAGGCCTTCAGGTTTCACTGAAATACCGGCCAATGTATTCATTACCGGTGAAGCTACCGAAGGTGGTACGGACCTCTCGAAGGCAAATGCCATGAAGCTTGGTGCAGACGGTGTATTCGAGATCTTCACACGCCTTAAAGCCGGCACCTTCCATTTCGCAGACCGCAACAACGGCACGCCGGTGACCTATTCCGTACAGGGCACCCGCCTGCAGGAAGGCGGTGAGAACCAGCAGGCTGCTGAAAAGATCTATCGCATTCGCCTGGACTTCGCCAATGCTGCTGCTGAAATGATTGAGATCACCGACGCAGGCGTTTTCGCATCTGCTTATAATAAAGTGATCGGCAAGCTTATCTATGCAGGCAATGGTACCTGGACTGCACAGAATGTTCCCATTGCCTATTATGATTTCGGCAGCTGGAAAGATGACCGTTTCAAGTTCCAGTTCACCACGGCAGATGCAGGCGGTACACCTGGTACCCAGTATTACGGCAGCGTAAACCAGTCCAACTCCACCCCGCCGGATGCCAATACGCCGGAGGCGTACTATCGCATTGTACCGGTAGATAATTCCCAGTGGGATTACACCTACAAATATCCCGGCGGTTCCGACGGTAAAGCAGGTGACTTCGCCCTGAAACTGAATGCACAGGGAGAATATTCCTATCAACTAACCGTGCATTGATTGCTGAATCATTAAAGCGAATTACATGAGATCGATCATTCTAAGTATAACAGCCGCGGCGCTCATTCTTACAGGATGTTACAAAGAGCGGGAAGACGTACCGGTGAAAGTTGAGCGGGATACTACTTCCACCACCCTCACCTATAAGCTCAAGGCGCGCCAGGTCCTCGACGATATTTATAAAAGCTACGGCATTGGCGGTAGCCCGTACGTTAAAGAAAGCTATCCCGTACAACCGGGAGACCCGAAATATGCTTATCTCTGGCCCTATTCAGCTATGTTCACCGGGGCAACATTATTGAAGCAGCTGGGATATACAGATGATGCGGCGCAGGGCTATTACACCAGCACCCGTACCGGCATGGAAGGCTATCTCGACGCCACGCGGACACCTGCAGCCTATCAGTCCATTCCGGTAAGCGAAGGCATGGCAGACCGTTTCTACGATGATAATGCCATTACCGGGATAGACATGCTCGAAGCTTTTCACGTAACCGGTGATGCGCAGCTGCTGCAGAAAGCAAAGCTGTGCTATACCTTCTGCGCCTCCGGCGAAAGCACGGAAGCCGGTGGTGGCCTGTACTGGAACGAAGGGGTGCTGAATAATCCGGATCATCCTGATTACATTAAAGCAACCAATGTGACCACCTTATCAGCCACATTAGCGCTGCAACTATACCAGCAGGAAAAGAGTGATGCATACCTCGCCGCCGCCAAACGCTGGTACAACTGGGTAAAACAAAAAATGCTGGATCCTGTGGATAAGGGTTTCTGGAATTCCATCTGGATCAAAGACGGCAGCATCAACTATGCAAAATGGGCGTACAACTCCGGCGCCATGATCCAGAATGCAGCGCTGCTGTACAAGATCACCGGCGAAGAAGCTTACCTCACAGATGCGAAAGCATGGGCACAGGCTGCGTATAACCTGTTTACCTACCAGGCACCGGGTTTGGGGCGTTTCTATGTACAGCATGATCCCTGGTTCACCGCTGTGCTGCTCCGCGGATATATTGAGCTGCATGCGATAGATAAGAAAGCAGACTACATCAATACCCTGGTGTCTAATGTTGACTATGCCTGGCAGCATGCAAGGCTGCCGGAAACCAATCAATTCTATGAAGACTGGACCGGCTCTGATCTGGGCAGGTATCACTCCCTGCTTACGCAACTGGCCATGGTAGAGATCTATGCAAGAATATCCATCTGGAAAGGCGAAAAATAAATTGCGGGCTCACCGCGGCTGCAAGGCCGTGGTGAGCCTTTTTAAAGGAATTCTATGAAAGGCATTTTACTGAGCTTGGCATTAAGTACATCGATGCTGGCCACACAGGCACAGCACCTGCAACCTGCGCACGAATACCGGCGCAGGGCAGAAGAAATGTTTCACCGCATATGGACCTTATACCGGGTGCCGCAGCATGGCCTCTTTTCAGAATATTTTCCGCAGCAGCACAAGGATTCACTCACCTATATGCAGGATGGGAATGTGCAGTCCAGGGAAGTGAGCTACCTGTGGCCGCTCAGTGGTGTAGTGTCTTCCGCCAATATTATCATACGCCTGCAGGGTAAAAAAGCAGCTTATTTACCTTATGTAGATTCAGCCATGAATGCCATGTATCAATACCGCGATACATTGCGCACGCCGGCCGGCTACCAGGCTTACCCGGCAAAGTTCGGGAAGGTAGACCGTTATTATGACGACAATGGCCTTGTAGCAATAGACTACGCCGAAGCTTATACGAACACCGGCAATCCCCTGTACCTCAGCCGCGCAAAAGAGGTATTTACCTTCATCATGAGCGGATGGACGGATGTGCTTGGCGGCGGCATTACCTGGCTGGAAGGCCACGGTGATCAGAAGCCGGCCTGCAGCAATGGCATGGCTACACTCGCTGCGCTTAAACTTTACGGAATTACTAAGGAGCCCTATTACCTGCAGCAGGGCATCCGTTTTTATGAGTGGATGAATAGCCACCTGCGCGATTCCGCCGGGCTTTACGTAAATGATATTAAAACCGCTACAGCCGTCCGCAACCCGGTCTATTACACCTACAATACCGGCTCCATGCTGGAAGCAGCCATGATGCTGTATCATTTTACGAAACAGAAAAAGTACTACCAGGATGCGAAGCAAACGGCGGTAGCTGCTTTCCAATACTTCGGCCGGCCGGAGAAAGGCCTGCGCAGTGAGTTCTGCGATCTGCCCTGGTTTGCCACGGTGCTGTTCCGCGGGTATGAAGCATTGTATGAGGTGGAGAAAGATCCGCAGTATTTAAAGGCAATGATCGCCAGGGTAGATCATGCATGGGATAACCGTGACCGTAACGGCCTGCTTAACCATAACTGGAGCGATGCGCGTGATGAAGCCGGCCAGCCGAAATGGCTGCTGGACGAAGCCTGCATTGCAGAGCTATACGCACGTATGGCGCTCCTGAACTTAAAATAATAGCTATGCCGCAAACAATCAGCAATACGTCACCAGCATCTGCCGGATCAAATGTTTTACAGCTGGCGCCCATTCTCTTTGGGTTCTTTATCATAGGTTTTGCAGACGTGGTGGGCATTGCCACCAACTATGTAAAAAAAGATTTCAACCTGTCTGATACGTTGTCGAACATGCTGCCCATGGCGGTTTTCCTTTGGTTCCTGATCTTTTCCGTGCCCACCGGCATGCTCATGAACCGGATCGGAAGAAAGCGCACCGTACAGCTTAGCATGGTGGTAACAGGCCTTGGTTTGCTTGTACCCCTGCTGTCTTACAACCTGCCGGTGATACTGGCCGCCTTTGCGCTCATTGGCATAGGCAACACGCTTATGCAGGTTTCACTCAACCCTTTGCTTACGAATGTAGTGAGTAAAGACAGCCTTACCAGCAGCTTAACGGCCGGGCAGTTCATTAAAGCAATATCTTCTTTCCTGGGCCCGGTTATTGCGGCTTTTGCCGTTGCACGGTTCAACCAGTGGCAATGGTTGTTCCCCATATTTGCCGGTATTACCCTGCTTTCTTTCCTGTGGCTGAGCCTTACCCCCGTGCAGGAAGACAGCCATAAAGAAAACACCTCCACCATCGTAAAATGCTTTGCGCTGCTGGGAGATGCTAAGATCTTCCTTTATTTCCTGGGGATACTTACCCTGGTAGGCATCGATGTGGGCCTGAATGTTTCCGCTCCCAAAATATTGATGGAAAGAACCGGGATGCCGCTGGAGCAGGCTGGTTATGTAACCAGCATTTACTTTGTATTTAAAACAGCGGGCGCTTTCCTGGGAGCCATACTGCTGGCAAAATGGCCGGCCCTTCTTTTCTACCGCGTTTCTGCTTTCGCAGCAGTGATAGCCATGGTGGTGTTATTGTTTGCAGGAAATGCGGCTGCCATCTATGCGGGTGTTGCACTGGCAGGTTTCGCCTGTGCAAATATCTTTTCCATATTATTTTCCTTTGCGCTGCAGCGGATGCCTGACCGCTCCAATGAAGTATCCGGCCTGCTGATCATGGGGGTTTCCGGCGGGGCTATCTTTCCCTTCCTGATGGGAATAGCATCAGATGCTGCGGGTGCGCAGTGGGGAGCGGTAGTGGTATTGCTGGTATGCTGTTTTTACCATTGGGGGCTTGCTGCAAAGGAGCGGAGATGATGGGCCGGCGGCACATCCGGCGTATTGTTGCATAATAATATGAATTTGTATTAGATTGTGTCCGGTAATGTATTGAAGATGAAAGCCCATTGCAAGACCTGCCCTTATGAACAAAAGCAAAACCCTTATGCTTCGTGCAACTTTGTATGCCCTGCTTGTATTAACTGTTTCCTCCTGCAGCGGCCAGCAACGATCTATACCAGGCGACAATCCGCTCCTGACCAAACTGGATTCACTGGTCGATAAAAGCGTACAACGTTATTTTCATGATAAAAAAGCAGTAGGGCTATCCATAGGAATTGTTCAGAAAGGCGCCGTTCACTTTTATAATTACGGAGAAACAAAAGCCGGCAACAAACAGGTTCCGGATAACCATACTGTTTATGAGATCGGGTCAACTACCAAAACATTTACAGGCATCATACTGGGACAGGCCATACTGGACAAAAGATCAGGCTGGACGATGATATACGCCGCTACCTGAAAGGGGACTATCCGAACCTGAGCTACGAGGGAATACCAATCAGGATACGTGACCTTACCAACCATACCTCAGGGATAACGCGCATTTTCCCTAATATGTGGCAACGGCCGGATTATGATTCGCTTGATCCGCTGCGCGATTATAACCGGCAGCTGCTTTATGAGGGCCTGCACCAGATGAAGATGGAAAGGCGGCCAGGCAAGATTTACTCCTACTCCAACATGGCCGTGGCCCTGCTGGGCACTATACTGGAAGACGTTTACGGGCAGGACTACTTTACACTGGTATCAAATAACATCCTTACTCCTTTGCAGATGAAGGACACCCGCATTGATATACAATCATTGCCGGCCGGCCGCATTGCCTGGCCGCATGACGAGCATCGGAAGGTGGTGCCCTTATGGGATATATCCAAGCTGCCTGCAATGGGCGCATTGCGGTCAACCACAGCCGACATGGTTAAGTTTATCGGCGCCAACAATAAAGAAGGCAGCCCCGCTATAGCACTCTCCCACCATGTTACATCCGGCACCGAAAAGGAAGGCATGGGGCTGAACTGGTTTATTCACAGCACTCCCGAAGGTTATAAGGTGCTTGAACACAGCGGCGGAACAGGTGGGTCCCGCAGCTCGCTGGAATGTTTCCCGCAGCTTAACGCCGGCTTTGTGATCCTCACCAACAGCCTTGCGAACCGTAATAACCTGGAAGAGGAGCTGGCAAACATTGTGGTTGCAGGGTCAAAAGATTGAGCCTCCTCCCCTTCATTTCTTCTCAGCCCAGATATAGGCCCGCCTGGTTTGGTATTCCATATCTTTATGCGGGCGCCTTTCTATGGCATCAATGACATTAAAACCCGTTTCATCAAGTAATGCCACGATATCATCTGTCTTAAAGAAGAACAGATCAATATCTACTTCTTTGTCATGAGCTTTGTCAAAATGAACGATCTCATCCCCTACGTGAAAAGAAAATAAAAAATCGCCCCCGGGTTTCAACACCCTGTTTATTTCTCCGAAGCAGGTCCTTACCTGGTCAAGTGTAAAATGTACGATGGCATAAAATGCAAGCGCGCTTCCAAGATGCCCTGACGGAAAATCGATCTTCAACAGGTCCTTTGTTTCAAATTTAATCTCAGGGGAAAGCTTCCGGGCAACATTCACCATCGCAGGCGACAGATCCGTACCAACAAGATCTCTCATGCCATTGTCGTACAGGAACCTTGTTGTTTGTCCGGGGCCACAGCCAAAATCGGCGCAGAGGCCCTTGTCTTTATTGGCAGCTGCGAATTCCTTCAATAACAAGCGGTCAACATGTTTTCGGTTAAGCTCATCCCAACGCTCAACCGCGTAGTCATCGGCTACCGTATTGTAACAGTGTAATACTTTTTCCTGTGAGTTCATATTATTCCTGGTTTTTCAATACTAAACGGATCTTTATCGCTCCTGTTTGTACCTTTTCTATTGCTTCATTCATTTCAGAGAATGGCATCACCTCTACCATGCTCTCAATAGTATGCCTTGCCGCAAAATCAAGCATATCCACCATATCCTTTCGGCTACCCACATAATTTCCATAAATGGTTCGTTGTGCATAATCGTATAGCAGGCCCATGCTGAATGACTGCTTTTTCAAAGGCGAGGCTACCACGCAAAACTTCCCCTGCGGTTTAAGGATCTTCAAAAAAGCATCCAGGTCATACTCCACATTCAGGGTTGAGATAATAAAATCAAATTTCTTATCTGAAAGATTATCGGGGTTTGAGCTCAGTATAAATTCAGCTCCCAGCTGGTTAATCATTTCTCTCTTTTCCAAAGAATGGGAAAATGCATAAACCTTATGTCCTATTTTATGCAAGAATTGGATGGCCATTTGCCCAAGGCCGCCGGCTCCCAGAACGCCCACAACGGAATTGGCCGGCAATTGTGCTTTCATAATTCCTGTATACACGGCAAGACCAGATGATAATAAAGGAACGTAGTTTGCGGAGTGAAGCGCCGGTGAAAGTTTGAAGGCAAACCTGTTATCAACCACAATATGCTCGGCCAGGCCGCCATAGCAATGCACACCAATTACTTTTTGCTGCGCGCAAAATTGTTCATTGCCTTCTTTGCAAAACTCACACCCAAAACAGGCCTCCAGCTGATAGCCAATTCCAACAAGGTCGCCAACCTTTAACGCAGTTACATTGGAGCCGGTTTCTTCAACAGATCCCACAATTTCATGTCCGGGAACAAGCGGGAATTTTGTATCGCCCCAGTCATTACTTATGTATTGTACATCCCCTCTTGCAATAGAACAATAAATAATTTTAACTTTCACCTCATTTTCACCAACGGATCTTTCATAATAAAAAGGCTCCGCCTTTCCACCTTTCTCTTTAATTCCATATGCTTTAATTTTCATAACTGGCCCGAAGGATTTATAGGTTTTAATGATGCTACTTTCCCTGAGGAAATTATTAAGATAGCTGGCTGTGTAGGTCTTCTGTCAAAATGCCAACTTATCTACTGCCATACAGCAACAAAATAATTGTAGTAATATAGGTAAAAACTATCTATTGGCCATTACCTGCCTGCGTTAACCAGCTCTTGTAATTATTTACCAGTGTATCAAAATCAATTTTGAAAATATCCTTTGCCTTCACTTTCTTGTTATCTGCTAAACAGAATTGCTTGAATGCCTCAACGCCAAATTTGTCGATAAGATACTTTACAAACACTCCACAGATTGAATAGTTAGCGCTGGAATACTGTCCATAAAAATCCCTGTTATTTATTATCAGATCAGCGTAGTTTAAAGTATCCCTGAATTCCCTTGCTATTTCAAGCCTTTTATTATACAGCTCTTTGTCATTAAGGTTTGTTACATATTCAACACAACCCTCTACAAAAAAGGCGGGATTATTGTCCTGAGGAATAGTATTGTCGAAAAGAAAATGTGAATATTCGTGTTTAACCAACCCTGTATTAAAGCCATTGGTATGGATCTCGCCACGGATACTAAATCCTGCTGAATTATTCCCGGGGCAGGTTAGTCCAAACATACCCGACATTATACCATATTCATTCATATTTGAATGAACAAACCAGCTGATTTTTTTTACGGGCATTTTTAGCTTATAAATGCCCAGGAACTGCTGTGCATATGATCTCAGCGCTGTATTCAGCTTAGGATAGTCGATGGTGTCCTTAAATGTTTTTGAAATATAAATGGCAGAGAATAATTCAGATCCTTTTTTGGAGTAGTTACTCTCTTTCAGATCCTGAAGATTAAACCAATTGAAATGAGCGCTGTCTTTTCTATTCCCGAAATAGGTTATTTTCCCATTTTGTACAATTAAAATATCGTGTCCGCCTGTAAGCGCCAATTGTGCATCTTTAACGGCTTTAAGACTGTTTCCGCTAATGATTATCCTGTTTGTATCCACATAAACAAAGCCATCAGACCTGTCTTTAAATACTTTGTCATTAATTATAAATCCGTTGGCCATACGCGTGATGGGCGTTTTTAGCTGCGGCCACTTTTTAAGATCACTCAAAATGCCCACCATTAAAATGTCCTTTGCATAGTCGCTATCCGTTAATGCCGCTTCTTTTTTACGGATGCAGTTATTGCCAAATGTGCTGCAATAATCCGCAAGCATTGCCTCCAGGCCGGTGCTGCTATCCGGTGACGCAATCGTTGTTTGCCTGCCAATAATGGCCATTACCTTTTTTAAAGAACAGTCATAAGAAGGGAGGGTTGAAAGATCTTTTGTCTGGGCAAAAGAAATTGTTGATAAAAGAAAAAGGGCAAATGTTGTTATTAATTTCATAAGGCTTAGGGTTGGTTTCAACAATATAGCTTATTAAAACAAAAAAGTTGCAGGGATGTCCTGCAACTTTTTTGTTAAATGGATAGCCTCACTCAATACCCGGGGTTCTGGACCAGTTTCGGATTCCGGTCTATTGCATCCTGTGGTACCGGGTTCAGGTACATCTTTGAGGTAAATACATGCGGATGGTTCAGCGGCACCACTTCGTACTTCCACACGCCTGAATTGTTATTGGGTACCGTATTGCTGATCTTCATACCATGCTTGTCCACATTCATTACGGTACTAACGGTTTTCAGGCGGATGATATCGTAAAAGCGTTTCTGCTCAAAGCAAAGCTCTACCCTCCTTTCATGATAAATAGCGGTCCGCATTTCTGCCTGGGATAGTCCGGGCGCCAGGTCGGGCAGGCCCGCTCTTTTGCGTACCTGGTTAATGGCGCTATATACGCTGGCATCAGGTCCCACAGCTTCGTTCTGTGCTTCTGCATATCCCAGCAATACTTCTGCATAGCGGTAATAAATAAAGTTAGCGCCGCTTACTGCGCCACCGCCGGGCCGTACCAGCGGGTTAAGCCGCTTTTTAAAATAGTAGCCGGTGTTGCCTACGTCATCGGTCCCAAAATCGATCTGGTTTTTGGAAGGGTGTACCTTATCAATACGGGTGTATATGGTATCGCCTTTGTCCATCCAGGCCATTTTATAAGGGGCGCCGTCATACACAATCCAGTCGTAGAAACGCTTCTCGCGGCCTATGTAAGGATGCTGCGGATCATAGCCGGAAGTGGGATCGGTGATGGATTTCCCATTCGCCATAAAAAACTGGTCTACCAGCTCCTGCGTGGGGCAGTAGTTGCCCCAGGTGTAGTAGGCGCCGTTGATCCAAACCGGGCCGCCGTATTGCTCAAAGGAAGATCCCATTATGTTGGCCACCACCTGCCGGTCCCACACCACTTCCGAATGGTATTCATTGGCTTCGTACCAGATGGCGGAAGGATCGGGAAACAGCTCATACGCCTTACCGTTGCCGTAGTTATCAATGAACTGTTTGAAGGTGGCAGCGGCCTTGTTCCAGCGTTGGGCATCGTAGTCATTATAACCGGCTACTTTGTGGGGATCATTTCCTGCGGCGGGTTGTGCAGCGTTAAATGCAGGGCTGGCAGCATAAAGCTCCACCCATCCTTTTAAGGCCAGCGCAGCGCCCAGGGTGGCCCGGCCGGCATCTGCATCGCCTTTGTTGTATTTAGGCGGCAGGTGGCCATCTTTCGCAACGGAATCCAGCTGCGTGGTAATGAAATTCACTGTTTCCGCAAAGGTGCTCCTGGGAGTATAAATAGCCGCGCTGTCCATCGTACGCCTGTCTGCAGGAACGGTAATAATGGGCAGCCCGCCAATGTGCATCCACAGCTCACTGTAAAAAAATGCGCGAAGGAACCGGGCTTCATCAAGCCGTTTATTCAGCCACTCCGGTGAGAAGTTGGCTGCGTTATTACGCACTTCTGTAATGAAGGTGTTGCACTTGCGGATGTTGGTGAAGGTAGTTGTCCAGTTGGTGAGATCCCCGGAACCGGTGATGCCGCCCCATATCGTATAGTCGTTGGAGGAAGCTTCTACAATGCCCTGTTTCCAGTTATACGACGTGTAATAAAAGCCGGCGTCATTATCGTCGGTGAAGTTATCCAGGTTTTCCGCCTGGTTCCAGTAGTTAGGCAATGCGCTGTAAATATCATTCAGGAAAAGATCGGCATTCCCTTCAGTGCTCCACTGGATGGCATCCGTGAGCTTTGTCTTATCTGTATTTTCCAGAAATTCCTTTTTGCACGACAGGATACTGAGCAACAGCATAGCAGCGGGCAGGAGACGTATGAATCGGGTCATAATGTTTTAGTTTAACAGGATGAATCTAAAAATTCACATTTAGTCCAAACACAAATACCTTCTGGTTAGGATAGGCTGTTTCCAGGTCAGTATAGCCTACCTCCGGGTCCATGAATTTCATCTTGCTGAAAGTGAGCAGGTTTTGCCCGGACACATAACAACGAACGCTCTGCATCTTCATCGCCTTAGATATTCTGGCGGGAAGCGTGTATCCCAGCACAGCTGTTTTTAAACGGAGGTAACCCGTTTTCATCATCCAAAAATCAGAGTTCTGGGTGTTATTGGCGTAGGGCGACTGGTTTGCACGCGGATACTTTGCATCGGGTGTGTTGGGTGTCCAGTGGTTGTTATAGTATTCGTAGGCCGAATTACTATTGTTGTTGTTAAAGGGTACCGTTTGAAAACCACGGAAGTTCAGGCTGGCCAGCGCAGCTCCCTGGAAGAACAGGCTAACGTCAAACCCTTTCCACGAGGCGCTGGGCGTGAAGCCGTAGGTAATGAAAGGATATACCGGGTTACCGGTCACGGTTTCATCATAGGAGTCTATTTTCCCATCGGGCTTGCCATCAGGGCCGCCTATATCTGCATAGCGGATATCGCCGGGATGCAGCACGCCAAACTGGGTAACGTTATATCCGTCTTCGCTGTTGATAATGCCATCGTTGTTCTTATCATCTGCCTGGGAAAACAATCCCAGCGCATGATAGCCGAATTGCGTGCCCATAGGCCGGCCTGTTCTGCTGCGGTTAGGATTATCGTGTGTGGCGGCGGTCTCAAACACCTGGATCATTTTATTTTTGGCGTAGCTGAAATTGCCGTTCAGGCTTAGCTGCAGGCCATTGGCGAAACGGTGGGTGGTACCGGCAGAAATGTCGATACCATGGTTTTCCATGATGCCCTGGTTTTCGTCGGAGAGGCTCAGACCATATTCTACCGGCACCGTTACTGCCGGCGGCAGCAGCATGCCGGTCCTTCTTTCATGAAAATAATCTACTTCCAGTGTAAGCAAACCTTTCCATAAAGTAGCGTCTACCCCTATATCCGTTTTGGTGGATATTTCCCAGGTGATATTGGGATTGGCTTCCCGGGTAATGTTGGATCCCTGTACCATGCTGCCGTTGCCGTAGGCGTAAGCGTTGCCGTATAAATTATAGCCGTTCAGGTACTGGAATGCCGCACCGGCCAGGTTACCTGATTTTCCCCAGGAGGCCCGCAGCTTAAGATAATCCAGCGGGGTGGCATGATCTGCTATAAAATTCTCTTCGGAGATCACCCATCCTGCGGAGAAGGCCGGGAAATAACCCCAGCGTTTGCCGGGAGCAAAGTAGTAGTGGCCATCGTACCGGCCGGCTGCTTCAAAAAGATATTTATGATCGTAGATGTAGCCTACGCGGTATACAAATCCAAGCTGGCTGCCGGTAATGGTGGAGCCGTTATTGTCAAAATCATTTTTGTTGGAGCTGCCCATACCCAGCTCGTCGATGTTCACCGCAAAATTATTGCGCCGGGCAGAGAAGCCGGTAGAATCATTCTTGCGGGCCTCTGCTACCAGCAGCCCGGTGAAATCGTGTTTACCAAAAGTGTTATGATAGTTGAGGAATCCCTGGTAGGTAAAGTATTGGTTTTTTGAATACTCCTGGTTCAGCCAGGTGTATGGCGCAGCGCTTCCTTCCGAAGTGGACACCTGTTTCGTATAGGTGTAAGGGCTGGTTGACGTGTTCTGTGAATAAAAGTAAAACGGCGTATGCCATCCTTTAACTGTAAATTCATTGGGGTCATAGCTGAAGGTTCCTTTTATGCTAAGCCCTTTAATGAAAGGCAGCTGCTGCTCCACGGCAAGGGTGCTAAGCAAGGATGTGGCATTGCGGTGGGAATAGCCTGCTTTCAGGATCCCTACCGGCGAGTTGCCTGCAAACTCGCCCCAGAGGCCATTACTATAATAAAGGTTGGTAATGGGTATCAGCTTGTATGCGCTGCGGAACAGCTGGCCCGGCGTGGTGGCGGCATCTACGCTGTTGGTGTTTTCAATGGCGCCAATGAGCGACAGCGATACCGTGGTGGTAGGCGTGGCGCTTATTTCCATGTTTACGTTATAATCGTAACGTTTGTAATTGATCGGGTCAAACATACCATCCTGCCTAAGGAAACCAAGACCGGCATAATACCGCACTACTTTGGTGCCGCCGCTTAGCTGCATATTGTAGTTTTGAATGGGCGCATGCATGCGTACCAGGTCTTTGGTATTGCTGATGGGGTATTTATCAGGGTCCTTCGCATTCAGATCTGCATACGTGTTAATGAGATCATCGCTGAAAGGTTGTTGCGTACCGCCGGGATTTTCATTCATGTAGGCTTCATTACGCAGGCGCATATAGTCCTGCGCGTTCAGCATCTTAGGATAATAGGTAGGCGTTTGAAAGCCGTAATACGCATTTAATGCCAACGTTGGCATTCCTGAGCTGCCGCGTTTGGTCGTGATGAGGATAACACCATTGGCGCCCCCTAATCCATATGGTGCTACTGCGGCGGCATCTTTCAATACCGTAACAGATGCAATGGAGGCGGGCGAAATTTCGTTGATGTTATTACGGATGATCCCATCCACTACTATCAGCGGTGAGTTGTTGCCGGTGGTGGCAATTCCCCGGATATGTATATCGGGATTATCCCTGCCCGGCTGACCGCCATTCGGGCGCATGCTGATGCCGGAAACATTACCTGCCAGTGAATTGGAGATGTTGGTAACCGGCGATTTTGCCAGCTCTTTTCCCTGCACGGCGGCTACAGACGCGGTAGAGGAGGTTTTCTTCTGCGTGCCGTAACCTACAACCACCACTTCATTCAGGCCGCTGGCGCTTTCTTTCAGGATAATGTTAACAGGATCGGCGGTGCTTACTATTTCGGTTTGTTCGTAGCCCACATAGCTGAATACCAGCGTAACGCCGGTAGCAGCCTGCAGCTCAAAATGGCCATTCTCATTGGTCATAGTACCAACATTGGTACCTTTTACTTTTACCGATACGCCAATGAGCGGATCGCCATGTTCGTTTTTTACAGTACCGCCTATTTTGGCGGCGCTTACATGCCCCGATCCGATCACAATAGCATTATTATCCATTACAGTGTAGCGGAGCGTGGTGCCGGCAAAGGTTTGGGTAAGCAGCTCCTCTACCGTAGCATTTTCGGCATGAATGGATACCGGTGGTTTTTCCGGCAGAATGTCGTCGTTGTAGATAAGCCGGCAGCGGCTTTTTTGCTGAATGGTTTTCAGCACTGTTTTAATGCTGACCTTGTCCAGGGAGATGCTGATCTTTTCCTGGGTGGCAGAGTTGGCGTATGCAGGCATGATGCCAGAGAGCAGCAAAGCCCATAAGAACATTATTTTCATAACATGGAATGTAAGAGGGTGAAAAAAGTAAAGTGAGTGGACGTGTAATGTTTTTAGGTCATAGTTTTTATTTTTGAAGATGAATAATGAATAATGCGGTATCAGTTGCTGATGCGGACCTCTTTCCCGTTGACATGGAATTTAAAGGGACGTGAGAGCTGCAGCATATTCAGCGCTTCGTCTACTGATTCTGTATCGATGATGCCGGAAAACCGCAGCTGCTTCAGGCTGTCAGATTCAAAGTGAAAAGTAACGCCATACCACTGGTTCATTTTAGCTGCCAGCTCGCCAAAGGTGTTATTATCAAATGCCAGCTTATTATTCAGCCAGGATATTTCAGGGAGCTGGCCACTACTATCCTTTTCCAGGTGTTTTTGCTGAAAAACGGCTACCGGGCGTGTTAGCGGTACCGTTAATTTTTCATCGGGCTGCAGCACCACGGTTTTTTCCCGGTAGGTTACGGCTATTTTTCCGCGGACCAGTGTAGTGAACACGGCGCTGTCGCCCGTATAGGCTTTCACGTTAAAAGCAGTGCCCAGTACACGGATGTTCACTTTTCCTGCATGGATAATAAAAGGAACACCCTCACTTTTTGCGATATCAAAAAAGGCTTCACCACTGAGCGTAATTTCCCGGTGCTGTTTACCAAAGCCGTTCTTTTCATAATGGAGCTGTGTGTTGCGATTGAGCAATACTACGGAGCCGTCGGGAAGCACTACCCTGGATTTCCCCCCCGGTGCAGAAATGAGCTGCTGCAATACAGGAGCAGCCGGCCGTGTAAATTTCCATCCGGTCCATATTACCCCCAACACAGCTGCCGCAGCAGCTGCTGCCACCAGCCTGCGTACAATAGTGCGGTGACGGCGCGGCTGGAGCTGCGGGTTCACCGCGGCCCAGATGCGTTCCTGACTATCATGAGCGGTGCTTACCTCCTGTATAGGCATTTGCCAGATGCTGGCAGCAAGATCCCGGGAAGCAGCTGCCTCCGGATCCTCTTTCAGCAATGCTTCCAGCTCTGACAGCTCGGCGGGCGAAATATCGCCGCTGAGCTGTTTTCCGAGTAATATCCATATACGATCGTTGCTCATAGTCTTATTGAAAATGGTTGAATAAGTCGCGCTCCGGGGTAAAAGACAACACGAAGAAGATAATACCCCCAAAGGGGCAGAAATTTTTTTTAGGGTGGTCACTGACCGCCGGGCAGCGGCGTGATCAGGAATGCTTTCATCCTGGTAAGCTTCTTCAGGGCAATGCCTACCTGGTTTTCCACGGTTTTTATGGAAACATTCAGCAGAACGGCTACCTCCCGGTATTTGAGCCCATCTTCCTTCACCAGTTTAAAGATAAGACGGCACTGCGGGGGCAGCTCACTGATGGCCATATTAATATGCCGCACCATTTCATTGCTGATCAGCTGTGCCTCGGGGTTTATTTCATATTCCAGCGAATATGCTTCATCGAGATGCAGCGTTTTTTTATGGGCATATTTACGGAGGTAGTTAAGCGCAATATTACGGGTGGCGGCATAGAGGTACCATTTCAGGTTGCTTACCTGATGGAGGTCTTTCTTTTTTCTCCATACGGCAATAAACACATCTGCTACTATTTCTTCCGCCATTTCCCTGTTATGAACGATGGCCAGGGCCAGCTGCAGCAATGGAGCGCAGCAGCAATCGTATAATTCTTTAAATGCTTGTGTATCACCGCGGTATATTCTGCTTTGCAATTCGGGGATATCGTCGCGCATGGAAGTAAAAATACCCAATTTATGCAAAACTGCAAACGCGCAGAAATTAAGTGTCCCGGCGACAAAACTGCTGTTCCCCAGGGGCTTTTGGCGGGTTTACCGCTGGTGCCAGGGAATATAATCTTCCCAGTACCAGGGCGTGTACACATCGCCAATGGATTCGCTGAGCAGGTCTTTAAAAATGCTTTCACCATTGTCTGAATTGGTAAGTATTACAACAGCTATCTTCTTATCAGGATAGGCAATGCAATAATGCCCCCAGCCTTCATCATGACCTTCCTTGAAATAAGCCCGGCCATAAGGCGACTGCAGCACTACGTATCCCAGGCCGTACCCAAGCTGAATATTATCATTTAAGGTTGAATCTTTCCAGGAAAGAGGCCCGAATTGCTTGACCGACCGGATACGTATCTGGGTATGGGTCATTTCACGGAAGGCGTTCTTTGATAACCGCTTACCATTGATCAACATGGTATAGAATCGGTTGAAATCATCCATGGTGGTAGTGAGCGTGCCGGCAGCATTGGCAACTTTACGCCGGGGAAAGAAGGTGCTGTCGTTCCGGGTATCATGGCCCACCGCGTATCCTTTTTCATAGGCAGGCTGGTACACATAGCTGGAGCTGCTCATGCCGCAGGGCTCAAAAACATACTGCTTTGCCAGCGCCTCCAGGCTTTTCCCGGTAATTTCCTGGATAACCACCTGCAGCAGGTACAGTCCTTCCCCGGAATAGCTTACACGGCTGCCCGGCTCAAACTTGATCCGCAATTTTTTATCCGGCTCAAACCAGCGGAAATTCGGAAAGCCGGTGGTATGATCAAGGCACATGCGGGCGGTGATCTTTTTATACCGCTCGTCGCCTTCCAGGTCTTTATAAGATGTAAGCCTACCGGGGAAAGTATAGCTCAACAGCGGCCGGGGCAGATAGTCCACCAGCGGTTTATCCAGCGCGATCTTTTTCCCGTCCACCAGCTGCATGACCAGGTATGCGAAAACCGCCTTGCTGAGCGACAGCCCGTATAAAGCCGTAGAAGGCGTCATAGGCTGCCGGGTAGCTGCCACGGCATAACCATAGTTTTTTGCAAATACGGGTTGATTATTATTGAACACGGTAATACACAGCCCTGTTACCTTTGCTGCTTCCATCATTTTCTGCACCTGCTGATCCAGCTGCGCGGCCTCAATTGTGCTGCCATCGATCCGCCTGATTTTGCCCCCGGCAGATGACTGGGCCCAACCTGCGTTAAGTGACAGGCTAAGTAAAAGGATCATTACCAGGTGTCTGAAGTAATCCGTAATTCGTGTTTCCAGGACGTTCATTTATTTAGTTTTGTTCAGCAAAGATGTGGATGAAAGCCGGTCCGCACAACGACAGTAACCCGTCATTTACACGACATTTATATATAACATGCAGTAAACCAGGGCACTGATCAAAAATTGATCAGCGGAGCTTTAGAAAGGGAATGGATAAGGGGTAATGGACCTGCTTTTTTTTAACGGCCTTTATGGTATTTAACAGGCAAAAAACACCCCAGGTCACATACCCGGCTATCATCATCGGGAAGCCAACGGGGAAATAGAGCACCATAATAAGGATGCTTAACGCAATAAAAATTGTAAGCGTTAGCTGAAAATTAATGACCTGGCGGCCCTGTATATTATAAAAGGGGTGTTCATCCTTCTTCATCACCCAAAGCACAAACGGTAAAATAATATTTGTAAATGGCAGAATAATACCCGCAAAGGGCATGATGTGATATAACGGCAGCAGCCGGGTTACATCTTTTGAGGGCTGCGCGGCAGCGGGTGTAAGCGGCTCATCCGGCAAAGTAAGGCTGTCTGTGGTTGTTTGCAACGCCTCGGCAAGCAACTTTAGCGTTTGCCCCCGGGGTGTTACAGCGCCGTTTTCAATGCGCTGGATGGTACGGGTGGTTACCCCGGAAGCTGCTGACAGCTGCTCCTGGGTCATTCCTTTTTCAAGGCGGTATTTGGCAAGTAAGCTTACCCGGCCTGTATTCATTGCTGAAAAATACAGAAATTTTATTTTCCGGTCTGATTAATGGCGTTTACAAAGCCGGCGGCTGTTTGTTCATCGAAAGAGGCATCATTGCTATCGAGGAATGTTTTTGCGGCGGCTGAAGCAGCGGCATCTTTTTCTATAGCGGATAAGAAGCTTTTTCTTTTTAAGCTTACTTTAACGGGGATCCCGTCTTTCAGGAGGAAGTAGGTATAATCTCTTTTATATTCGTCGTAGTTATGTCCAATTTGCGTTACCCCCTTATCTACCAAATTGGCGCGTTCAAATTTAACTTTTACGGCTTTCACCAGTGAATATTTACCTGCTGCAAGCTGCTGCATAAATTGCAAACGGCCATCTACATCTACATTAACAAAATGTGTTGCCACCTCATTTTTAACCAGGTGAAATGCCTGTATATGGCGGCTTTCGGGGGTATATGCCTTCCCTTCGGAAGCGGCGCGGATGATGAGGACATTTTTTTGAAGGTCCACATTAGCGTCATAAACCATGGAGTGTTTCACGGGTTTGTTTTCCATGGAGTCTATCCACAGGCGCCCCCAATCATCGTACAGGTAAGGACTACCAACCGTACTACCTACCGGCCGGAAGCTGGTAGCCGTAAAATAATTATTAAGGCTTCTGTAATTGTCCAGGATATTTGCGATGTGCGTGGTTTGTACACGGCTCGCAGAGTCTTGTGCGGAAAGGGACAAGGTGGCGGTAAACAGCGCTAAAAGGGACAGGGCTACTTTTTTCATGACGGTGAATTGCTATGCTAATGTAAGGATAATTTCCCTTAGACAGGGATCTAAAGCAGTACAGGATTGCCATCAGCTAAGAAAGCCCCTTACGGGGCTATTAATTGCATTAGCAGCAACGGCATTACGCCGGTATCCTATAACAGTCCGCCGGCAACGGTGATCCGCTCACCGGTTACCCATCCCGCATCATCAGAAGCAAGAAAAACAGCCACTTTCGCAATATCTTCCGGCTGACCTGTACGGCCCAATGGCGTACTGGCAACCATTTGTTTCTCCAGGTCGCCGCCAATTATTCCGGCACTATGCGTTCCTTCCGTTTCTGTAACTCCCGGTGCAATCGTATTGATGCGTATTTTTCTTCCTCCCAGCTCTTTTGCCAACAGCTTCGTCATATTGTCAACAGCTGCTTTTGCTGCACAGTATACAACAAGGCCGGGGATGGGATTCTGGCTTACCGTAGAACTGATATTGATAATGCTTCCACCGTCATTACCGAACATTGCTACCGCATTTTGAGTAGCTAACAGGTTGCCCAGCACATGCGTGTTATATTGTGTATGGAAGCTTTCTTCTGTAACTTCCTCTACCGGCTCAAATTTGAAAACGCCCGCATTGTTCACTAAAATATCCAGCCTGCCAAAGGTGTTCCCTGTTTCTTCAAAAAGTTTTTTTACATCTGCTGATTTTGTAACATCGCCACGAACAGCAATAGCAACACCGCCATTTTTTGTGATCTCATTTACAACTTTATCAGCACCTTCTTTACTGGATGCATAATTGACAACTACTTTTGCGCCTGCAGCTGCAAATGCTTTTGCTATTCCTGCACCGATCCCTTTTGATGCACCGGTAACCACGGCTACCTTATCCTTCAATTTTAAGTCCATTGTTATTTGTTTTAATTGAATGCAAGACTAGCTCAATTTTGTACCTTTGGCAAGTATGTACTTTTTTGTATCTTATATACCAAAAAGTATGTATTATTGATAAACAATTAGTTAGATAGGAAATAAAATGAAAAATAAGTCAAATTCTTCCGAGACAACACAGTTGTGTGCCGTTGATTATGCCTTTAAACGCATTGGCGGAAAATACAAAGCGCGGATCTTGTGGTACCTGAATATGAAAACGGTGCTGCGGTACGGTGAGCTAAGCAGGACATTACCTGATATTACGACTAAGATGCTTACGCAGACATTAAGGGAACTGGAAGACGATAAATTGATCACCCGGAAAATGTATCACGAAGTGCCGCCAAAAGTGGAATATTCACTGAGCGAAACCGGCCTGGAGCTGATCCCGTTCATTAAACATTTACACAATTGGGGCAAGAAGCAAATAGCAAAAGAGGCATTGGCAGCCTGCCAGGCTGATTGCGGGATAGATTAGATCAATAACCTTATATTTTCAAAAACAATTTTTGCCTGTATAAGAAATATAACAACGCAAGTTGTAATAAGGTAACCGATAAAGCGGAAAAAACAGGCTGCCATATCACGGGCGCATATTGGATCAGCCCACCAAAAAGATAACCGGCGGTATGGGCAAAATCAATCATGCCTTCGGAAGCAAGATAAATAACAATGGAATTAACGCCGATAATGATAAACGGGAAAGCCCATTTTTTAAATCCCATTACATCGATCACAAAATAGAAAACAAACAAAAACAGCAGGCTCCATCCGCCCACATACATTACAAAAGAGCTTGTCCACAATCTTTTATTGATGGGAAAGTACCGGTCCCAGAGCAAACCTGTTAAGATCAGGATCACCCCTGCGCCGAACATAACAAGCGCTTTTTTCTTCATGTTAAATTGTTCACTGTTCCATTGTAAAAAGCCGCCGGTAAATATTCCCAGCAAGGCGGTACCAATTGCAGGTATGGTAGACAGAATGCCCTCCGGGTCGTGCACACCATCATGCAGCCTGCCTGGCAACAGCAGCCTGTCAATATAAGATTCCAGGGATCCATCCATGGTAAGCACACCGGCGCCGTAACCGGGCACCGGCACCCACATCATAAGCGCCCAGTAACCCAGTAACAAAACCAGCAGCCATAATACCTGCGCTTTGGGCCTGCAATTCAAATAAATAAGCCCCGCAAAGAACCATGCAAGACCAATGCGCCCAAGCACGCTGGCAAAACGGGTATTTTCATAACCATTAAATTTCAGGAGGCCGTTTACGATCATACCCAGTAAGATCAGTATGCAGGTACGCCGGAGCATTGACAGATACAGCTTATTTTTTTCCCTGGCAGGCAGCTGCGAGGGATAACGCACTTCTGCCCATGCCACTTTCTTTTGTAATGAATAGGGCATGGATACCCCTGCAATAAAAAGGAACAAGGGAAAGATCATATCATAGAACGTAATACCGTTCCATACGGTATGGTGCAGCTGTGCAGAGATCCATACAAAAAGCGGCCAGCCTGTTGCCTGGGCCAGGGCGTGAAAAATACGCTCGCCGCTCATGATCCAGAACATATCAAACCCGCGTAATGCGTCCAGTGAAACAAGCCTTTGCTTCCGGGTAGTATTATCCATAGGAAGAATTGTATAACCGTTTTTAATATTCATACGCCTTGCCAATCTCAGCTCTGTACTTTTCATACACCTGCAGCGCCCCAGCTATGCTGCTGCCTGCCGGCTGCACGGGGAAAGCCTTTTGCTCATTCACCCAGCTCCACTCCCACTGCTTAATGTGCTGTTCGAACAGTTTAAGATCGGGTTCCGTTTGCGTACGCAGCGATTGCTGCAGCAGCTGAAAAAATTGCGCCCATCTTTTTTTATAGAAATCATTTATTAAACCGCTCCATTGCCGGTTGGCATATTCATGTAAAGGGCTTTCCGCATCGCCCCACAGCGTTATCAGGTCACGGGCATTACGTTCGTATAAGGCTTTTTCTGCGGGGGTAGTACCGCAGCGGCGTGCGCTTGCGATCCAGGGGCCCAGCATAAAATCCTTACGGGTTGCCAACAGCGCGTCCATTTCGCTCATTAACTGCAAAAACCTGCGGCTGTGTGCTGTAAACGCTGCGCTGTCCTTATCCTTAAAAGCGCTTTTCCATTTTGCCTGTAACGGAAGCGCATAATTGGCAAGCACCTGCCGGGTAATATCAACAAGGTCATAGCGGAAACCGTCCGTATTTACGCCGTTCTTTGCAGCCTGAATGAACAGGTCCCATGCGGGCAGCAGCTCTCCGGGCGGGTAATTAAGCCGGGTACGCGTCCATACCGTGGTTGAATCGAATGTGGGCCGGCCGGTAATAATTGATTCTGCGCCATCCCTTATATCTTTTCCATTGTAAGCGGTGGCCCTTAATACCTGCCAGGCTTTTACCAAACTATCACCGGCAACGCCATAACGGTTCAGCACATATTTTTTCAGCCATTCATTTAAGTCAACCGGTGTTGTTTGCCAGGTATGCTGCATCATCAGCTCATAGATCACGGGATTTTGCTCAATGGCTTCCATGGTTAAGCCAATGCCTGCTAAACGTCCGGAAGCGCTGTCATTTAAAGCCATAGCAGGCCCGCTGGCAACACCATCCATTCGTCCGAACAGGTTTACGTTACCGCCAAAATTGTTGAGCATGTTCCAGATCCAGGGTTTGCCATAGAATGCGGCAGTTCTTTTCCATACAGGCTCTATTTCTGCGGCCAGGTCAAGCAATATCATTTTATTATCCGGAACGGCCTTTAGCAGAGCTTCTATCTGCGGGGCTTTCCAGAACTTCCGGTCGCTGTAGAACAACCAGCCCTGCATCACCCAAACAGCCGCAGTATCTGCCTGCCGCATGCCTTCATAGATCCTTGCGCTCAGCTTTGACAGGAAAGACGGATCATCAGACGGAGGTTCATTTTCATTGAAGGTATCGGCGGAATACAGATGATCCGTGCCAAACAACCGGGTTTGCGCTTCCAGGAATTTTTTCCCGATAGTGGCAAACAGCGGATCTTCAGAATCCAGGATATAGGTATCGGAAAAACCATTTGTCCAGTTAGTTGCTTTCAGCTTTGCCCCCGGAAATCTTTTCTTAAACGCAGCCGGAACATGGCCGGTAAAAGCAGGCAGTACGGGTGTCATGCCCAGCGCTCTTTCCCGTTTAAGGATCTGCTGCTGCAGCACTTTATGGCTTTGCATCCAGCTAAGCGGCAGCGGGCCGCCCCAGCCATCGAGGTTCCCCATCCAAAACCAGGAAAAATAAGCAGGACCGCAAAAAAAGTCCGCCAGCTCCTGATCGCTAAAGCCCATTTCTTTATACACCATGTACCAGGTATATTCCTCACCGGTAATAGCCAGTGGCATGTTAATGCCGTGCAGCGCCATCCAGTCAATTTCTTTCTCCCAGCGGTCCCAGTTCCACCAGCTCATGCTGTAGTTAAAAGTGCAGTAGTTAAGATAATAGCGGTATTGATAGGGTGTTTGCCTGCGCAGCTTTTCCTTTAATACCGGGAGCGATGCGGGCAGGTGCAGGTTGGTGCCATTCCAGGTGATCTGGGCATGGCAATATTCAGTAAGGTAATAGTACAGTGCAGATGCAACTGCTACGCCATTGTTGCCTCTCAGAATAATTTTACCGGCGCTGCTCTCAATTTCAAAAACATCTTTTTCATCCTGCGGGGATAAAGCCTCCACCTTGAAAAAAGCGGCCTGTTGGGGAACGGTTCTTTTAATAAGCCCGTAAGATGCCGGGATATCCTGTTGTGCATTGGCCTTCAGCAAAAAGGCCACGCAGCTTAAGAATAAAACAAACTTTCTCATCCATCTTCTTTTATACCTCTTTATATAATTTATATAACCCGGGGAGCTCCGTCCCCGGGTTATACAGATCTTTACTGGTAGCCTACAACACTCAATAGCCAGGATTTTGCTTGAGCGCGAGATTCAGTGTTAAAGCAGTCGTAGGTATAGGATAAATACGGCGATAGGTTTCAGTGTTTGTTTTAAAACCCCATTTATCCTCAAACTTGCCGAAGCGGATCATATCATTCCGGCGCCAGCCTTCCCAGGCAAATTCACGGGTACGCTCCGCATACAAAGTGGCGAGTGTTACTGCCGTCCAGGGGGCCGTAGTGGTACGCTGCGCCCTAACATCGTTCACAAGGGATAAAGCTGTTTGGCCATTGGTGGCAGCACCGCCCCGCAATATTGCCTCCGCCTTCATCAGCAATATATCCGCATACCTGAATACCGGTATATCATTGTTCTGGTTACGGGTAGGTGAGCTTGCATCGGGATAGAACTTAATGTTGCGGTAGCCCATATTCCAGCCTATTTCATCGTTCCCAACATCAAACTGCGATGCATCGCCCTGCCTTAATACAATATCAGGTGTCAGCTTTACATGGAACAATAATGCACCGGAAGGATCGCTTCCTGAATAAAACTGGTCGTAGCCGAGGTTCGTAGTAGCAACGGTTACCGGCGTAACACCGTCGTTCATATACTGTAAGCCGGTAAGCCATTGTCCGTTCCTTACATCATTGGGATCATTAAAGAAGGCATAGTACTCCGGCAGGGTGCTTGCAGGGCCGCCCGGCGTAAACGGCAGGTTGAATTTTTTGGTTTCGCTGCGCGGTACATCATAACGGGCATGTATGTTCACACTCCTGAAAGGAAAAGTGTTGGCGGATGTTGCATCGTAAGGAATAGCGAAAATAAATTCAGGCGTTTGCGGTCCATTGTCAGGATAAAATATTCTAAGATAGCTATCCTTTGCAGCTAACACATATTTGCCGGATTTAATGATGTTGTCGCAGGCTGCAATACAATCATCATTACGCTGAGTACCGGTATAGATCTCTGCATTCAGATACATTTTAGCCAGTAAGGCATAAGCGGTATACAGGTTAGGCCGGCCATAGGTGGTAATACCAGTTGCGCTGCTTAAAGAAGGAATAGCCGCCTTAATCTCGCTTTCAATAAAATTAAATACCTGCGCACGGGGGATATTGGGTTTGGGCGTAAAATCGCCATACAAGGTATCGATAGGTACATTCCCATAGTTATCCATCAGCATAAAATAAGCAAACGCCCGTACCATTTTAAGCTCAGCCAGGCTGGTTTGTTTAAATGCACCTTCCGGCATATTTTTATTTAGGATAGACAGCGCCTGGTTGGTAGCGCCAATAGTTGTTGTCAGCCAGGTCCAGTTGCCATTCACATAACCGTTGTCTTTTGTCCAGCTATGATAATGCATTTCCTTATTCTGCCCGCCATCATACCAGTTACCGCCCCGGGCAGGCATAATGCCTTCATCGGTACTAAAAGATTGCTGAAAGAAATATTCAACGCCGTAATTACCGCGCAGCGCAACATAGGCCGGTCCGGCAGCCTGTATAAACTGTGCTGAATCCCGCGGAAAAACATCGGGTGTTAATTCCGTGGAAACCGGCACCTCCACCTTATGACAGGCGCTCATGGCCAGCACCAGGCTCCCTATGCAAATACTATATTTAATTAGCTTTTTCATGATTAATGATTTTTCAGATTAGATCAAAATGCCGCGTTCAGGCCAAACAGGAAGGTGCGCGTTTTAGGATAGAAGTTGTTATAATCAACTCCGGGCGCAATACCTCCCTGGTTTACCTCAGGATCCACCCCTTTGAACTTTGTGATCACAAACAGGTTGTTCACAGAGGTATATAACCGGATATTCTTAATGTACCGGCCGGGGTTTTTGATATTATAACCCAGCGTTGCATTATCGAACCTTACATAAGAGCCGCTTTCTATGAAACGGGAAGAGTACCTGTATGCATTCACATCGGCAATGGATTCATTACCGGCATCCACCAGGATGTTGGCGTATTGCGCGGTAGTAGGCCTGAAAAGATCTGCCCTGGTAGCATTGAATATTTTATTCCCGAACACCCCTCTGATAAAGATGTTGAGGTCAAAATCCTTGTAGCGGAAACTGTTAGACCAGCCGGCCAGCAGCTTAGGCTGCGCGCTGCCCATATAATGGTAGTCCTTGCCAATAGATGGAGAGGTGGTAAGCTTACCGTCGCCGCCTACGTATTGAGATACGCCATCCTGGTTCTTACCGGCATACTCCAATGTAAAGAACTGGCCCAGTGGCTTACCTGATTTTAACAGCTGTAAAGAGCTGCCGGACTGGCCACCGCCTTCCGGATAGCTTACTGCCAGCGAATCACCGCCGGAGAACAGCGGATTTGAGAGGCTGGTTATTTTATTGGTGTTATGTGCCAGGTTCAGGTTGGATGTCCAGCTGAAGCTTTTAGTTTGCACGGGCATAGCGCTAAGACCCAGCTCAATCCCCCTGTTATTCATGCTTCCACCATTAGCCGTAATGGTTCCTGCCGGAACCAGCAGCGGGTCTACACGGTAAGGATAGATCATACCGGTGGTATTCTTGTTATACCACTCCAGCGTTCCGCTTAATTTGCCATTTAATATTGCAAAGTCGATACCGATGTTGGTGGTGGCTGTTTTTTCCCAGCGCAGGTCCGGGTTATCTGCCTGGGTGGGGCCATAAGCAGCTCCCAGCACACCGTTATAATAATACGTTCCAACGCTGCCTGAAATAAGCCGTGCAGTATATGCATTAAAACCGGTGGCATTACCTGTTACGCCGTAGCTTGCTCTCAGCTTTAAGCTGGTAAAGATCTGCTGTTTGTCCATAAACGCTTCATTGCTGATGCGCCATGCAGCACCTACAGAAGGAAAATATCCCCACTGGTGGTCGGTTCCGAAAACAGAGCTGCCATCCCTTCTGATAGAACCCTGTAACAGGTACTTATCCTTGAAGTTATAGTTTAAGCGGGCAAAGTCTGAAATAAGCCTTGTTTCCTGGTAAACGCCGTTAGGCCCAAAGTCGATGCGGTACGAGCTAACAGCGTAAGGATTACTTAATGCAAAGTTCCTGTAAGCTATGTTATCAACAGGAAAGTTGGAGGTAGAAGCCTGGAAACCATCACCATTAACAAAATTCTGCCAGGAGTATCCCAGCACCGCGTTTATGCTGTGCTCACCGAACTTCCGGTCCCAGGTAAGGTAAGTTTCAAGCAGCTTGCTCGTGTTCTGGAATGAGCTTCTTATCGCCTGCCCGTTCGTACCGAATGTTTGCTGCGAATGCCCGCCCAGTCCGGGATCCGGATTATCATACATGTTGGTGTAATGATCTGTAAAATACTTATTGTAATAAGCGCCATACAACAGGCTGGTGCTTTGGTAAGCAAGGTTCATATCATATGTGAACCCAAAAGGCAGCTTAACCTGCGTGGTAAAGCTACCCACCAGGGTATTGTTCTTATTATTCACCTGGCTGTTATCCAGCATGGCTACCGGGTTATAGTAATTCTGGTTCTGGAAGTTCTCAAAATAGCTGCCGTCCGCATTCTTGATGGGTGAAACCGGCAGGTACAGCGCAGATTCCAGCAATACGGTATTCCGGTAGGCAATGTCATCGGAATTGGTACGGGAGTTGGTTACCGTAAGCCCGAATTTCACTTTATCATTTAACGCATATTGCTCTACGGCCATGCGGGCGATCACACGCTCCAGGGAGCTGGATTTAAGGATCCCTTCTTTACGTATATAGTTTACGCTGGCGATGTAATTGCCGTGTTCTCCACCGCCGCTGAAAGAGAGGTTATGATTATGCGCAATTGCGGAGCTGCGTTGAATGGAGCTTTGCCAGTCGGTATTAGCGCCTTTGTCGTCCGCGGGAGAGAATGCCAGGTTATTCTTTTTAAGGAAATCCCTCAGCTGGCCGGCATCCATCATATCCAGCTTGTTGGATACTTTTTCCAGGCCAATATAGCTATTGTATCCCACCTGCATCTGACCGCTCTTTCCTCTCCTGGTTGTAACCATGATAACGCCGTTGGCGCCGCGGTTACCATAAATAGCCGTAGCAGCAGCGTCTTTCAGCACATCTACCGAAGCAATATCATCCGGCGCTATTACAGATATATCTGCACCGGGGATACCGTCAATTACATAGAACGGTGTTTGTGAGCTGTTGATGGTGGAAGCGCCCCGCATAACAACTGCGGCCGGCTTATTGGGATCGCCGCTGGCTGAAATATTCAGGCCCGGCACCTTACCCTGCAATAGCTGCCCCACATCACTTATTGCCCCCCTGTTAAGATCTTCTGCCTTAACGGTTGAAATGGCGCTGGTTAAGGCTGCCCTGTTCTGCTTACCATAGCCCACCACCACAAAATCACTTAATGTCACTTTGCTTTCGGAAAGGTTTATGGCAACAAAGGGCTGATCATTAAACGCAAGCTCCTTTGGGTCATAACCCACATAGGAAAACACCAGCACCTCTCCTTTATTAACGCTTATGGAAAATTCGCCATTTGCATCAGTGGTAGTTCCCCGCTGTGTGTTCTTTACCAATACACTTACGCCAATGAGCGGTGTACCATCAGCGGCGGTTACTTTTCCCTTTATATGCGCGGGTGGCAGCGGGGCCTGGTAGTCGGTCTTTTCCCCCGGCAGCTTTATAATAATGGTGTGGTCCACTATAATGTATTCAAAACCCTGGCTGTTAAGGCATTTCTTCAGGGCCTCGTCAATATTCACATCTTTGAGCTCTATAGAGATCTTATCTACATTTTTCAACAGTGATGATCTATACCAAAACGAGTAGCCGCTTTGCCTTTCAATTTCTGAAAGTACTTTTACAAGCGGTGTATTTTTAGCTTTAAGGGAAATTTTTTGGGCAAATCCCTTGGCGCTAACCTGTAATAAAGCAGCAAGTATTAAAATGGTGGTTAATTTCATAACCAATAGCGTTTTGGATAATAACCGGCTTCGGGTAAGGCGGTGCAAGGCAGGCCCCAACCTACCGGTTTTGCGGTAAGCAATCAGATTCATACATTTGTTTTGATTTGGTTAATAAATAAACAGTTCCTGAAACAATTGTTTAGTCTAAAGATTAGCTCAAATTAAACCGGGGACGGCTCCAACGTTCCCGGTCTTTATTTGGTCTAAAGTCAGCTTTTCATTCTCTCATCATATTTTAGTGATTGTTTTAGCAAGTTGCAGTGATACAATTTCATGGTAAGTCGTGGATTGTTTGCATTCCCTTATTTTCTGTTTGGTTGATATCCGGTTACAGTTATGGCTTATTAATACCCCACCTGTAACTTTGTGGAACCGTTTTGCTGCGTAGGCGGCAGCAACCCGTGAATAATTTTTTCATTGTTCAATTTTCATAGTGGATCAATAATATACTACTGCTTAAAGCTTATATCAGGCCGTTACAATAATTCTTCTTCCTTCAATTTTAAAATGCAGATCGCTCAGCTCCAATATCTTAAGCACTTGCGTAAGGCTAATATTCTTCGATATTTTCCCTGTGAAACGATCTGTTGGTATAGGACCCTCGTAACTTACTTCTACATCGTACCACCGGCTCAGCTGGCGCATAATGGCAGGGAGCTCGGTATCATTATACTGGAACACACCGTTTATCCAGGCGGTTTCTTCATCGGCATTAATACTGTTAGTAACTTTCAGATCGCTGTTCTGTTTAACCAGCCTTGCCTGCTGCATAGGGCTTAATAATACGCTGTTATTACTTTTAGTTACTTTAACAGCTCCTTCCAGCAAGGTTGTTTTCACCATGCTTTCATCGTCATAGGCCATTATATTAAAGTGGGTTCCAAGCACCTCTACCTGCATACCGCCGCCGGCAGCCGCTTCATTTACATGTACAATAAAAGGCACATTACGGCCATCAGGGGCCGTGTGCTTGCTTACTTCAAAATATGCTTCCCCGGTTATTTGCACATTCCGTTCGCTGCCGGTGAACGCTGTTGGAAAGCGCAGGCTGGATCCGGCATTGAGCCAAACCGTGGTATTATCAGGAAGCATTATTTTATAGGTACCGCCACGGGGCGTTGAGATGGTATTGTACACTACAGCACCCGCCTTGCCCTCAGCCTGGTAGGCAAGCTGGCCGTTATTTAATTTAATAATGGTGGTATTGCCCTGCCGGGAAAGCTGGCCGTTCTTAGCGCTGTCAAGTGTAATAGTGCTCCCGTCAGCCAGGGTTAATATTGCTTTATTACCACCGGGCTGCACATCTTTAATGGCAGCAGCTGCCCCGGGCTGTAAAGCCCCTATCTCTTTTGCCCGGTTACCGGTATTGAAATAATATAAGCCGCCAAGCACCAGGCCTGTTAAAACCGCCGCTGCAGCAATACGCTTAAAAGTAAAAGATCTTTTAACCGGCATGGCCACTACCGGGGTCTGAGGTTCTTCACCGGACCTTTTAAGTACTTCGGAAAACATTTCAGGCAGCTGGCCCGGATCAGATAAACCCCTGTCCATTTTATTTTCAAGCCGGGCGCGCAGCACATCGTCAATAACAGCAAGGCCGGGCTCTTTTTGTACTTCCGCCAAAAAGACTGCCAGCTCCTCCTGCCCGATCGTTTCATCCAGAAACTTTTGTACTAAATGCTCAAATGCCTGTTTTTCCATAAAATACTACCAGGTTTACAAGGGATTTACATATTTATATTCTTAATTATACAGTAACCCGGATGATTAAGCACAAAAACATTGTCCCCCCCTTTTATATTAAAGACGTAATTAAAAGACAGAAGGGAGCGCCGGTGTTTAAATTTTTTTTTGCAGGAGAAATAACACGAACGTGTACAAGAGCGAATTACCCGTATGTTGTTCAAGAAGATGGCGTACCTGGACGATCGCCCTTACGATATAGCTTTTTACCGATTGTTTGGAGATACCCATCTGAAGGGCAATTTCTTCATGGCTTAAGCCTTGGAAACGGCTCAGGCGAAAAGCGGTTTGCTGTTGGGGAGGAAGATGCCTGATGGCCTGGTTCACCGCCTGTTCCAGCTCTTTAAATTCAAGCTGCTGCCCGGGGTGGTAGCCTGCTTCTTCAAAATAATCTTTCAGATATTCTTCATTCTCATGCACATACACCTTTTTCCTGAGCCGGTCAATGATCAGGTTGCGGGTAGTGATATATAAATAGGATTCAAACCGGCTTACGTTCTTCAGGGCCTCCTTTTTCATCCAGATCTGCACAAAAATATCCTGCGCAAGATCCATGGATATTTCAGCCGATTTGGTAAAGGTAAAAGCGGTGGAGTACACCTGATCCCAATAGTGGTTGAAGACAACCTGGTAGGATTGCTGATCTCCCTGCGCAATACAGTTCAGGAGATGTTTCTCATTATTTAACCCCTTTAAAAGCACCAGGTGTAATTTATTGCTAAAGGAGCAAATAATCAAATATCAGGGGGGAGATAAGGGAAAAAGGGGGTGAAGTTTAAATCCCGGATTTTCACTTAAGTGAAAATTAGCCATCCATAATAAAAGGAAATTGGCGGTTAAAAGAAACTGAAACTATAAACAAACAACAATGAAACATATCCTTTTAAGCTGTATGCTGGCCTTGTTTTGTGCCGGCAGCTATGCCCAGAACCTGAAATCGGATAAGGGACATGAGCACAATCCCTATTATTCTACAACAGATACCACGCAGCTCCGTTTGTCTGATACCGAATGGAAAAAGATCCTGCCGGCTGACCTTTACCTGGTAGCCAGGAAAAAGAATACCGAAAAGCCGTTTACCGGCAGGTACCTGGAAAGCAATATCCGGGGAACCTATTACTGTGCAGCCTGCGGCAATGCGCTCTTTAAGTCTGATGCGAAGTTCGCCAGCAGCTGCGGCTGGCCGAGCTTTTACGAGCCCCTGAGGAAAAACAGTGTGAAATACCAGGAGGATAATTCATTTGGAATGAGCCGGACCGAAGTGATGTGCGGACGCTGTAGTGCTCACCTGGGGCATATTTTCGATGACGGACCGGCGCCGACCTACAAAAGGTTTTGCATGAATTCTGTATCCCTTGATTTTGAACCGGAAGAATAGTGGTCAGCAAAACCGTGCTGCGCGCAGTTCTGCTCCCAATATTAACTTAAGTGAAAAACGCGCCGGAAAAAACCGCAGAACTTTGGCATAACAAACCATTTAAAATTTAAAGTCATGACATCAACCGCTCCTTCTAACGCGGCAATAGCAGTGCAGACCGTTGAAACTGCCAGATCCTTACGCAGGCTGTATTTCATCCGTACAGCATTTTCTATAACCTGGGTTATCCTTGTTAGTCTTTTCGCCAAAACATCCATGGTAATTGCCGGTATCCTGCTGGTCATTTACCCGGCATGGGATGTGATCGGAACTTTTCTGGATATCCGGGCCAACCTGAACAGCCCCTCCAAAACGCCGCAATATATCAATGCTGTCATTAGCGTGCTAACTACGTTAGCCGTTGGCGTAGTATTACAAAAAGGCATTCCTGAAACTTTAATGGTTTTCGGCGCCTGGGCAATTTTGACCGGATCAATCCAGCTGGTCCTAGGCTTACAGCGCAGAAAATTGTTAGGCGGCCAATGGCCCATGATCATCAGCGGCGGGCAATCGATGATTGCAGGTGTATCCATTATTGTCCAGGCGCACGCTCCAACAATGGGGATCGTTAACCTGGCTGGCTACTCTGCCTTTGGCGCATTCTATTACCTGCTTTCTGCTTTCCGCTTGTCTAAAACAATTAAACAGGTAACCACAGTATAGCCAAATTTCCTTTGCGGCCGGTGTTGCCTTTAAGCATAACACCGGTGGCCTTTATTAACCACTATTAAATAACGCCTGTGAAAATTAAAATGCTTTTACTGTGCTCAATCGTTGGGTCAGCCCACGTGCAGGCACAGAACATGATCAGTATGTCCGGCCAGCACCCGGCAGCAGATACCCAGCCGGAAAATGCGCGCGAACAGGCATTGCGTTATCCCGGCCTGCGCCAGGCCAACATTACCACCACTATTTTTGGTTCAGGACATTTCGATTCAAAGCTAAATGGCGAACATTTTGCCAGCGGTAAAAGTCAGAATGCACGGATCAGCTCCTTCTTTAACCTTCCAATAGGCAGATGGGGCAGCAATGTATTAAGCGGAACCATCTATCACAATGAACAATTCTTCAACGTGCGGAATACCAGCAATTCTTTGCCCGAGCCGCAATTAGACAACAGCAACATACGCAAAAGCACCCTTGGCCTGTCTTTGAATTTTTCCAGAACCGGTAAGCTTTTCAGGGCGCCTGTTATATACACGGCAATTTTTACAGTTATTTCGGACAACCTCAGTTCTGTAAAACGGTTCAACTTTAACGGCAGTCTGATGTTTCCGTTAAAACGTACTGCTGATGCCTACCTTGCCATAGGTGCATTGCTTCTCATAGATCCCTCCGCACCTATCCCGGTACTGCCAACGGTCAGTTACTTCCGCCGGCTCAACAGCTCCGGCCTGCAGCTTATGCTGGATCTGCCCCAGAGCCTCACACTTAAGCAACCGCTGTTTAAAAAAGGATGGGTGTACCTGGGCGGCAGCTCAAACACATTCGCATCATTCTACCATCCTGGTGATCCGTCGCTGCGGGAACGGTTCAGCTATAATACTATTGAATTTAAAAGCGGGCCTGGTTTTGAATATTTGCTTGGCAGATCGGTGATCCTGGGCGTTAGCGGAGGGGCCAACTGGTTTGTGTCAGCGAGAGCCATCGCCAAAGGCGACCGTTACAAGGATGCTTTTATTGAAAGCACTAATAAGGCAACACCTTATGCTGAATTCAGCATCTCGCTTTTACCGTTTTAGCCTGCCTTAAACAGTCTGTTAGTTAATACTGGCAGACTGTTAGTTTATCTTTTAATGCGTTTTCTGATCCGGCTCAGCGAAGGGTTTGTAATACCTAAAAAGGACGCGATATGATATGCGGGAATACGGTCCACAATATTCGGATGTTCTTCCAGCAGCCTGAGGTACCGCTCTTCATGTGAAAAAAACATGAATTCTTCTGCGCGGGTTTGCGCATAAGCAAAGAATAATTCGGCCAGCAGCCTGCCGAATTTACCCCAGTTGGGATTGGTTTCGTAAAGGCTGTTGAGGTCTCTGTATGAAATGAACACAATTTCCGAATCTTCCATAGCTTCTATAAAATACCAGCAGGGACTTTGCGATATGAAGCTTCTAAAAGAAACGACGAACTGATTTTCTGAAAAAAAGAAGATGTTCTTATCTTCTTCAGTATTCGGGTCATGATAATAAATGCGGAAAATTCCCTTTACTACCAAACCAAGGTCATTGCAAACCATGCGCTGCATGTTAAAGAAATCACCTTTATTGATCTTCCGGGCTTTCCAGAATGGCTGGCTTTCGCTAATGTCCTTATCTGTTAATGCAGCAAAACTTCTCAGATGCTGGGATACTATTTCTTCTTTATCAGTCATTTGATCGGCGTATTAATGAATACAAAGCTATTGCCTATTCACTAAAAAATACCGCAAATTTCTGCAATCACTCTCAGTGGAATTTTAACTTAAGTTAAAATTCGATATTATTTCAAAAACAACGCCTCAATGCCCTCAAAGGCCCTACCTCTTCTTTACTGCTCTTACCACCACCTTCTCCCCCTGCTTAACTTCAAACAGGTCAATAACACCATCATTCTGCGAGCTTGAAAAAACGCACTTGTCGGTTGGAGAAGACATAAGGAAGAAAGTATCTAACCCTACAGCATACATTTTTTCCGGTCTGCGTGCAGTTAGCTCAAGACCGCTCCCTTTTTTAACTATGGAGATCTTTATCTGCGGATCTTCAGAGAAGTAGTCGCCTGCATATTTTTCAAGCAGTGTGTCCGGAACGTGAACAGGCTTCATGACCAGCGGGCTGTAAAAGTCTTTCCATTGATACACGGTAGCAACACTATTGATGATCTCATCTATTAAGGCCTGTCCATTTTCAGCATTGGTTAAAACCACCACACCATTTCCGGTAGTAAAGCTGCCATAATAATCGGTTCTGTAACCAACATTTGCGCCGCTGTGCGTAAAATACTTCTCCCCGCCCTTTTCCTGGATAAAGGCGCCTAACGCAGCATCGGAGGAGCTAAGCACGGGTGTTAACATTTCTTCTGCAACAGCTTTTTCAAGGAATGAAGGCCTGGTATTTTTTAAAGACTGCTGTATGGCAATAACGAACTTCGCAAGATCGGTAGCTGTTGTCCAAAGGCCATCCGGGGCCAGTTCGGGATAAATATTGAACTTCCCCTGCAGCACCTGCATATTGTCATCATGCCCGGCAGCAAAGTTTTTGTATTGTTGATAATTAAGCGGCTGGGAAAATGTGCTGCTGGTCATTTTAAGCGGTTGCAGCACAACGGCCTGCATAATGCTGTCATAATTACTTGAAATATTGTCCTCCAGGATCTTTCTGATGATGACAGTGCCGCCACCGGAATATTTAAACTGGGCGCCAACCGGGAGAACCGGCATAACCGCTTCACTATTGGCCGGTCTTTGCCCATTGAGCACCTGGTTAATAGTGGGTATACTGTCGCTCATTGTATACCCCATAAAACCACCGGTACTAAGACCCGCAGTATGGCTCAGCAAATTTTTGAGGGTAATTGTTTTGCCTTTTGAAAATTCATCATCCGGAAAGGTCCAGGTTTTTAAATATTCCCTTATATCCTTTTCTAAGGATAATTTTCCATACTGCACCAGCTTCATGATGCCCAATGCATTTACTGATTTGGTGATGGAGGCCGCCTGGTAAAGAGTGCTGGTATTTGCAGGCCGCTGTGTTGCAGCATCAGCGTAGCCATAGGCTTTTGCCCATATAATATTGCCATTATTAATTACGGCCATAGAAACGGAGGGTACCTTGTAAAACCTCATCCGCTCAGCAATATTATACTTAGGTATAATGCTGTCTGCAAAAACGACTTGTCTTGTTTCCGTGAGGCCGTTCTCTACCGCCTTAATCCGTAATTGTTCAGGCTTGGTTTGGCCAGATCCTAAAAGCCAGGTCAGGGTAAATAATGAAATAAGGATCAGCGTTCTTAAGGTCATTTTAAATGATTAGAAGTGACAATTTTTTTTGGAGATGGTGTCCACGATTTTAGCTTTGGCATAAACTAAATATTATGCCGCTCTTATAAAGTACTGACAATGAGCTGTAAAATAAAAAACCGGGTGGGAATATGTACAGAAACGGACACTCTGCGTCCGCTTTTGTGAGAACGGCGCCAGATCTGTGAGGGCTTTCGGTTTACAATAAAGTTCTTAGTGTGATCGGGTATTGCTCCTGCTTTACCGGGCAATGCTGGGCTGCCATGCGCTTCATGCTTCTCCGGCCAGATGATACAGCAGCAAAACTTCAGGATAATAATGGAAGCCTGACGGAAACGCAGGCGGTACATCGAACAGCATTGCCATGGCAGATTGCGGGCGAATCGCATGCCGGCTATTGCACAGGCTCATATTAACCGGTGTATCGGCAGCGCCATGTGTTCAACAAACGGCTCCTTCCCTAAATATGCCTGCGCCTTTTCTTACGTACCATAAGTGTAACAACAGCTGTAGTTACCAGTGCAGCAACAACAATTTTCCCGAAAAACCGTACTGGATTGTATCTCACCTCTGCTTTCCAGCCTTTTTCCACGAAGAAGTTCGGGAGATAGCCATTCCTGACATCATCTATCAGGCCTTCTATTACATTCATACGGTCTGCCAGTATCAATGGCATCCAGTGTCCCAGCCTTCCTTCGCTTTGTGAAAAGGCTTTCCGCCGTATTATACCGCTTAATCCTGAGGGAGGTGTGGATGTCCCAAACACAGCGCTAAGGCTGGGTCTTTCGTTGGACTTCAATATTTCAACATCAGCCGGTTGCTGGGCAGGCCGTTCATAGTTAAGCCGCTGGTGATCATCACCGGTGTAGTGCTTCATAGGATAAGTGGGCTCGTTCCTGGGATCTGCATCCACGCCCCATCCTTTGATATGCCTGAAATTATCCTCCATGTTTTCCATATGAAATGTTTTTAGGGAACAAGAACTGTTTTTATGCAATTGTCCAGCTTTGAAGAAAATATGCGGTATGCATATGCTACTTCTTCCAGCGGGATCTTATGGGTAATGATGGCCTTGGGATCAATGAAACCGTTTTGTACATGCTCAATCAGCTTTGGCAGCAACCGTTTTACAGAAGCCTGGTTAGCGCGGATGGTAATGCCTTTGTTCACCACATTGCCTATAGCTACCAGGTTTCCGGTTGGGCCGTACACACCTACAACAGAAACAATGCCGCCCTTCTTTACGGAATTAATGGCCCAGTTCAGTGCCGTAGCTGCCCCTGACTGCAGCAGCATTCTTCTTCCGCTAACCGTTTGTATAGCGCTGCCTTCTGCTTCACAGCCCACTGCATCTATACAAACATCCGCTCCATAAAAGTCTGTTGCCTTTTTAAGGAACAGCACAGGATCGCCGATGGATTTGAAATTATATACTTCGCACTGGGCATACTGCCTTACAAAATCCAGCCGGTATTCCACATGATCTATCACTATCACGCGACCCGCGCCAAAAAGCCAGGAACATTTTGCGGCCATGATGCCAACAGGCCCGGCGCCGAATATCACCACAGTATCACCTTTTTTTATACCGGCCATTTCGGCGGCCTGGTAGCCTGTAGGCAATACATCCGTAAGCAGCACCGCGTCATCCGGATCCATACCTTCAGGTATTTTAAACGGGCCTATATCCGCATAGGGAACGCGCACATATTCAGCCTGCCCGCCGTCATATCCTCCTGCAGTATGCGAGTAGCCGAAGATGCCGCCAACAGCCGTGGCTTCAGGGTTTGATTCATGGCAGTTACCGTAGAGCTCCTGTTTGCAGAACGGGCAGCTGCCGCAGGCAATGTTAAAAGGCACAAGCACATGATCACCCGGTTTCAGGTTCTGTACTTCAGACCCTACATCAACTACTACGCCGGTGAACTCATGTCCAAAGGTCATACCCACCCGGGTATCCGGCACCAGACCGTGATAAAGATGGAGGTCGGATCCGCATATGCACGACCGGGTAACACGTACGATCGCATCGCGCGGATGCAGGATTTCCGGATCTGGTTTGTTCCTGTCTGCCCGGATCCGGTAAGGGCCGCGGTAATTCATTGCAAGCATATTCCCTCAGTTATCTGCAAATGATCCATCACCTGCAGTTGGTTAAACAATAAAAAAATTGTAATTAAAAACGTGCCGGGTTTATTGGCATTTACTTTTTCTTCTTCCGTTGTCTGCTTTCTTCCTTCACACGTTCTTTTGCGCCATCGTCTAATCCCTGTCCGGCCTGCATAGGCTTAAAGAGGGTAGTGAAAGTATCGCCACCGGCGGAGCATCTTTTACCTGGTATTTATGAACAATATTGGTGGATACGCTTTCAGTAAAATGAGGCATTATACGATGTGAGTGATAAGAGAGGTGCAGCTCCTGGTACAACGTTTCTCCAGGGCTGCGCACAGCCGCTTTGCTTGCAGCATATGATGCATGGTAGGCAAGCGGTACTTCGCTTTCTATGGAGCCGGTATTGATAAGTGTGCTGTAACGTTGTGTTCTGAAAAGCCGTATGGCTTCATAACTGCCATAAATAACGCCTTTCAGGTTAACATCTATCAGCCGTGAATGCTCTTCAAGGGGGATTTCCCAAAACGGGCCAATTGCCCCCACTCCGGCGTTATTGATCCACACATCTACATCGCCAAAAGCTTTAACTGCTGTATCTGCCTAACGCAGATGCGCGTAACGCAGGCGCACAGCCTGCACCCGTCATCAAATGGCCTAAACTGTATAATTTATGTCCTTTGAGACAGGGCGCCAAAATGCTACCTTTAGCCCATGAACCATGACACCGAAGGCAATAACAACTCCCCCCAAAAGAAACGGGTAGTGATTGTTGCACTAACCAGGCTCATGTTGCTTGACTTTGCCGGCCCGGCAGATGTATTTAATTATACTACAAAATGTCTGCAGGAAACAAGGCCGGGTGAGGGATATGAGGTATCAGTGGTAGCTCCGACCTCTGACAAGCTGGTTGCAATGGCAAGCGGCATCGAAATTCATTGCAAATTATCCGCAATGGAGCTTGGGTTTCCGGTAGATACGCTTATTATTGCCGGCAATGATTCCAGTGAAGATAATGCAGCCGCGCTGGCGCCTTTTTTTCAGTGGCTATCGGCCATTAACGAAAGCAATGCCCGGCGGATCGCTTCTGTTTGCGCCGGCGCATTTGCGTTGGCAAAGGCCGGTTTATTAAATGGCCGGAAAGCAACTACGCATTGGGACCTGCATGAAAAGCTGAAAAAGAGCTATCCCCAGGTTAAGGTAAATACAGATCCTTTTTTCACGAACGATGGAAATATTTATACCTCCGCCGGCGTATCCGCAGGGATTGATCTGGCGTTGGCGCTCGTGGAAGAGGACTTTGGAAAAGATATTGCCGGAAGAGTAGCGCGGCAGATGGTATTTTACCTGAGCAGGCCGGGTTATCAATCTCAGTTCGGGGATCTGCTGCCTGTTTACGAAAGCTCAAACATTGCAAATAAGTTACGGGAATGGTTAAAAGACCATTTACATGAGCCATTGGATGTAAGCAGTATTGCAGCACATCTTAATATGAGCGTACGTAACCTCACACGCGTATTTCAGAAACAAACCGGTATGTCGCCTGCAAAATTCATTGAAAAAGCCAGGGTGGAAACCGCCAGAAGGCTTTTAGAAAACACAGACCTTCCGCTGGAAAGGATCAGTGAACAATGCGGTCTGGGTGGCCTGGTATCCATGCGGCGAATATTCTTAAGACACCTGATGACAACACCCTCTGATTACAGGCGGGCCTTCCGTACCTCATTAAAACATCCTGAAACGGAACTTTTGTTTTCCTGAGGGGCATAAATAAGATCCAAAAACTACTTAAAACATTTGAAATGCACCCTTGTGCGTTAACGGGTAGTCATTGCCGTAATCTCAACAATAAGAAATATTTAATTGAAAACATAAAGACATGAAAATTGCAATCAATGGACTGGGCCGCATCGGAAGAATGACCCTTCGCGCATTACAAAACCATCCCGGAATTGAAGTAGTAGCGGTAAATGACTTAACAGACGCCAAAACACTGGCGCATTTATTAAAGTATGATACTGCGCATGGCCGCTTCCCCGGTGAAGTAACAGCAGAAGATGCTGCGCTGACCGTAAATGGAAAACGGATCGTGCTGCTCAGTGAGCGTGACCCCGCAAAACTGCCCTGGGCATCCTTAGGAATTGAGGCTGTTATTGAATCAACCGGCCGCTTTACTGATAAAACAACCGCACATGCGCATATTGATGCAGGAGCAAAAAAAGTGCTCATCACAGCGCCTGCATCAGGCGGAGTTAAGACAATCGTGCATGGCGTTAATAATGAATTGATCGGTAACGATGTGATCTATAGCACTGCATCCTGCACAACCGGTGCTATTGCACCTGTGCTGTCTGTGCTGGATAAAGAATTTGGTATCGAATCGGGTTATATGGTTACCATTCATGCGTTTACTGCAGATCAGAACCTGCAGGATGCTCCGCATAAGGATTTACGCCGGGCCCGTGCAGCTACCTGGTCCATCATTCCTACATCAACAGGCGCTGCTAAAGCCATTGGCGATATACTCCCAAACCTCAAAGGAAAAATGGATGGATACTCATACCGCGTACCGGTGATTGATGGCTCCATCGTGGATCTGTCCATCAACCTAAAGCGGGAAGTATCGAAAGAGGATGTTAAGAACATACTGAAACACTATGCTGAAACATCGCTGAAAGGTATCCTGGAATACACGGAGGAACCTTTCGTATCCTCCGATATTCTTGGAAATACCCATTCTTCTATTGTGGATGGCAGCCTTACCAAAACCATTGGCCGCCTGGTTAAAGTAGTTGCCTGGTACGACAATGAAGTAGGCATATCTAACCGCATTGCGGAGCTGATAAGTAAATTGTAAGGAGCGGACGGCGTAAATATATTTTTCCTGAAAAGAGAATATATTTACGTCATGAACGGGCATGCTAACACATCAGGCGTAAAACAGGATGAAGGTGCTGTTGCCATCCTTCGCTACCGCAACAGTGCGCCCCCTCCCAGGGCCCAAATAATGCTGCAGCAAAACCTGATCTCCTTTTTGCTGGAAGGTGAGAAAACGGTTCATTTTGCAGGTACACAGGTTATGGTGAAACCGCACCAGTTTGTAATGCTGGCTGCCGGAAATTGCCTGATGAGTGAAAAGATAGCCGCAAACAATGCGGACTATCACAGCATTCTTATTTTCTTTGACAATAACCTGCTGGCCGACTTTTTTAACCGGCATACTTTACTGCTGGATAAACAAACAAGGCCATCAGACAATCCTCCATTCCTGCTGTTTGAAAAAGATGAGTTCCTGGTGAATTTCACCCGATCCCTCGACTGTATGCTGAGCGGTGACAAGCCTGTATACCACGGCCTGCAAAAAGTAAAGCTGGAAGAGCTGTTCCTATATCTTGCTATGCAATACCCGGGACAGATACAGCAGATCAGGAACATGAGCTATGAAGCAAATGATGATCTGATAGTGCGGCAGGCAGTTACCTCGCATATAAACAGCAATATTACCGTGGAGGAGCTTGCCTTTTTGTGTAACATGAGCCTTTCTACTTTTAAACGCAGGTTCGCCCGCATTTATGGCAATAGCCCTAACAGATGGCTCCTGGAAAAAAGAATGGAAAGAGCTGCTAAAATGCTCCGGCAGGATGATTGCAAAGCAAGCGAGATCTATTATGAGCTGGGTTATGAGAACCTGTCCAGCTTTATTCAATCCTTTAAGCAGATCTACGGTATAACGCCCAAACAATACCAGCTATCGAATTGAACGTTTAGCCATACTTTCTGAATGATTGCCTATCATTTGCAGCTGATCTTCGCAGCTACCTTTGAGCAATAATTCAAACAAAATGGAAACGATCATGGCAACAGAAATTGCCGCCGGCACATTGGGCGGCAGTGCACCTGCACAAACATTTACCCTGAAAAGCAGGGAGCTTGGCGGTCAGCTGACCCAAAAGCAATATGCAAGCGGTATGGGCTTTAACGGGGAAAATCAGTCTCCACATCTTTATTGGGAAAATGCTCCAAAGGAAACACAAAGCTTTGCGGTAACGGTCTATGACCTGGATGCACCCACCGGCAGCGGCTTCTGGCACTGGGTAGTTTTCAATATCCCGCAGCACATCCACGAGCTGGCCCCTGGCGCAGGCGATCCGGACAAACACCTGCTTCCTCCGGAAGCTATTCAAAGCAATACGGATGTTGGTGCGCCCGGTTATGTTGGAGCAGCTCCGAATGAAGGCCCTGCCCACCGTTACCTGATCACGGTGTATGCGCTCAGCAAAAAGCTGGACCTCGACAAGAACGTTACGCCCGCTTTTGTAGGGTTTAACATGCACTTTGCAACATTAGCCCAGGCTTCGCTGGTTGTTTACGGCCAAAAACAGCAGCATTAAACGATTTGCCCCGGCACTAAAAAAATGCCGGGGCAATTATTGCTTGCCATTGTGTTGGCGGAAGGGAATACTTAAAGGATCTCAATATACCCATCGGTGCCGTTTACGCGTATCCGTTGTCCGTCTTTTATCAGCCGGGTGGCATTCTCCACGCCAACAACGGCCGGTAATCCGTATTCACGCGCAACAACGGCTCCGTGGGTCATTAGCCCGCCCACTTCAGTGATCAGGCCTTTTATGGATACAAACAAGGGTGTCCAGCTGGGGTCTGTAAAGGTGGTAACTAAAATATCGCCGTCTTCGATGTTGGCATCTTCCATTTTTAAAATAACACGTGCGCGCCCTTCTATAGTTCCGGAAGAAACAGCCAGGCCCACAATCGCTTCAGCAGGGATATTTTCCCGTTTGTACTGACCTGTAATAATTTCTCCATCAGAGGTGATAACACGTGGCGGAGTTAATTTTTCATATAACCTGTATTCGTCTTTTCGTTTATCGATGACCTGGTAATCCAGCTTATTGGTGCGGATGACTTCCTGCAATTCTTCAAAAGCGAGGTAGTAAATATCTTCTTTTTCGTGAAGCACCCCCGCTTGTACCAGCCGTTCTGCTTCCTTTAATAAAGCCTGCTTATAAATGAAATAACGGCTCACAATGTCGTATTTCGGGTATTCACGGTAACCAATGAAATTCCGGATCAGATCAATCATCTGTTTGGTCTCTCCGGCTTTTTGCTCACCATCCGGTAATTGTTTCAAGCGGGCTAACAGGTCCTGCTCTTTTTTCAAAGCTTCCTGTTTCCCCTGCTCAAATTTTTGTTTGCTGGCGCCAGGTTCAAGGTTCTTGATATTACTGAGGATCATCGGTATCAGTATAGCCGGCTTTTCACTCCAGCGTGTTCTTGTAATATCGATCTCACCGGCACAGCGCATTCCATATTTGTCGAGAAAAGCCACAATAGCATCACGCACCTGCTGCCCGCCTTTGAATTTCACCAGCTCATCCGGGAAGTTATCATCCTTTACCTGTTGCAGGTACTCAATTATTTCCGGGTAGGGACGGATCACATCTGCAACATCCAGCAGCGCCATCCCCATTTCAGAAGTAACGTTGTCAGGTACAGACATGGAAAGGGTGTCAGCCACGTTCTTTTCACCTAACCACTCATTCATTTTTTCATTGATCCATGCTGAAGCATGAATGCCGGCCATGATCACGTTTAAGTTTTTCTGATCTGACGAAAACTGCCTCCGTTGCTGCGTATCTTCCAGGATGCAATCAAACACATCCAATCCTGATTTCTCGCGGATCTTATGTTTTAAAGCGGATAATGCTGCCTGGCTACTTTTAATCAAGTGAGCTACAATTGCCGGATCATCTCCTGCTTCTGCCAGGATATCCGCTGACGACATACCCTCATGGCTTTTAATATGGGGTGGCTCGCTTTTGTCATTTGGGTTCAGTTTTATAAAATCCCGCTCTATGATGGTGTTAAGCGCGCCTTTTATGAGTGGGTCGGAATGCCCTAAAACCCCCAGTAAATTTTGCCGGCCGGCTGTTGAGGTCAGGCCCATTGTGATATCCACAAACAGCCTTCCCGCAGCGGTTTTAAACATGGCCCGGTTACCTGTTAACATCCAGACGGAAAGCCCCAGTGGTTTAAGAGGATCCGTCATCATTTGCTGATGGCCTACAGATACATACACGTGGTTCTGCTGATCATTTGCTTCAGGAATGGGAAATAAAGTGGTGATTGGCCGGCTCTGAACAATATAAAAGGTATCATCTGCCAAACACCATTCAATGTCCTGCGGGGAGCCGAAATGTTCTTCGATCTTTCTGCCAATGCCTGCAAGCTGCAGGATCCGCTCGTCTGTCAGCGCCTGTTTTTGCTGCATTTCAAAGGATAGCTCCTGCTGTTCGGTGCCTCCATCTTTTAAAGCATAAATAGCCAATTTCTTACTGGCCACCTGCTTGTGGATCACCTCAGCATTGCGCACTTTATAAATATCGGCATTCACCAGGCCGGATACCAGGGCCTCTCCCAGCCCGAAGCTGGCATCAATAGATAATACTTTCCGGTTACCGGTAACAGGATCCGCAGTAAACAATATACCTGCTACCTGCGGGAACACCATCTTCTGAACAACTACAGACAGGTGTACTTTTTTATGGTCAAATCCATTTTGCAAACGGTAGGTCACAGCCCTGTCTGTGAACAGGGATGCCCAGCATTTGCTGATATGTTCGAGGATAGCCTTGCGGCCCCTGATGTTCAGATAAGTGTCCTGCTGGCCTGCGAAAGAAGCGTTGGGAAGGTCCTCTACTGTAGCGCTGGAACGTACGGCATAGGCATTTCCCTCACCCAGCTGTTCAAGATGCCGGGTGATCCCCTTACTGATACCTTCCGGAATAGCTATTGCTTCGATCAGCTTCCGGATCTTTGCGCTGATCTCACTGATCTCTTTCCTGTTATCTGCTTTCAGCACGCTCAGCTGATCCAGCAGTGAATTAAACGCTGTGTTATTCTCAATAATCTCTTTATAAGCCTCCGTAGTAACGCAAAAGCCGCCGGGTACCTGTATACCCTCAATTCCGTATAGTTCACCCAGGTTGGCGCCTTTGCCGCCGGTCAGTGCCAGCTTTGCTTTGCCGGTTTCCTTAAAACCAAGTATGTAAGCGCTCATAGTTTTGTTTTAGTGATTATTTACTATTGAGATCCGTTATTGTTTCATTCATTATTTCAGTTGCTCTTAAAAAGTAGTTTTCAAGAACTTTGGCTTCCTTGTTTGAAAAAGATCCGAGAAGCTCTTCCGACTTACTCCGGAAGTCCTTGTAAAGCGGCCCAAACAGCGCCATTATATTTTTAGTGATGGGCTCAATAATAACCTTCCGGCGGTCGTCTGCAGCAAATTGCCTTTTCACCAGCTTTTTCTTTTCAAACCGGTCTATCAAACCGGTTACCGCACCGGTTGTAAGCCCCGTTAAAGCTGCAAGCTCACCAGCTGTCATTTGCCCCTGTACCATTAAAAATCCCAGGTACTTATGGTCAGTGCCCGGAAGGCCTGCTTTCCGGGCAATGGCTTCGTGCATCTGTATGGAGGTATATGCGTATTGCTGGCTCAATTTTCTTATGAGTGTGATCAGTTCGGCATCCATTTAATATCTTATTAAATAAGTATCTTAGTGACAAAGATAATATTTATTGGGAGAATACCTAATAATTTTTGAAAGAAATAACGGAGAGAGATTGGAAGGATTGGTAAGGGTGAAAGATATCTGGGGATACTAAGAATGTAAAATGTAAAATTTTAAAAGTAAAATGTAAAAGTGGAATGCAGCAATTAGGTTCAGGCCAAACTTCGCTGCATTCCACTTTTACATTTGAAATTTTACATTTATGATTTTACATTTATTACCTCATCCACACAAACAGCAGCCACATAAAAATGCCGATTGAAATATTCTTCAGCATCACCCTTAAATGATGCAGCGCATGGGTTAACTGATTTTCTACTGTCCGCTTGGAGATGCCCAGCTTTCCCGCGATCTGGTCATTGGTAAGGTGCTGCTGTCTGCTTAAAATAAAAACTTCCCGGCAGCGTTTGGGCAATTCCCTTAAATGTTCATCAATATTATGCTTAAGCTCCAGGTAGCCCAGGTTTTCATCGCCCTGGTTACGGCAAACAAGATCAGCTGATTCTTCCAGCGCATCACTATAGGTAACCGGGATGGCTTTTGCCTGCTTTATATATTTGTACACATGGTAGCGCCCTGCAGCGCGCAGGTAAGCGGAGAATGAAAGGATCTGCAGCTGTTCCCGTTTCAGCCAGATGTTCAGAAAAATGTCATGCGTGATTTCCTTACTGATGGTCTCATCTTTCACGTAGCTGTATACCGTGGTGTAAACACTGGCCCAATATCTGTCAAATAATATTGAAAAGGCGCTATGCCCGCCCTGCAGAATGGCATTCCATAACTCGTGGTCTGTTAATGTACGTGGAGACATAAGCGATACTAAATAAAGGTAAAAACTTTGGATTAGATTATAAAATGTTCCCGGGTAGAAATTTTTTTCTTAAACTTATGTGTGTGCCGCCTTAAAAAAGGCTCTTATTAATCAGAGGATCCATAAACTACCTGATGACAACGGAGGAATACCTTTTATTATATGAAAAGTTCTTAGCCGGGAATTGCACGGAGCAGGAAAAGGAATTGCTTGCCGGTTATCTGGACGGCTTTGAGCTGGAGGAGCAGCCATGGAAAGGGGAAATGGGCGATAAAGAACAGGTGAGAACAGAGATCTATAAAAGGCTGCAGGAGGAAATAAAGCCGGCAAAAAAGGTTTTATGGATACCTGCTGCAGGAAAGGTGGCCGCTGTTGCCGCTGTTCTGTTAATAGTGCTGACAGCCGGGCTATACAGGTTTTTCTTTCATCCATCTTCACGGATATCTATCGAAAAAAAAATAGCGCAGCATCCCGTTAACGGCATAAAACCGGGAAACAACCAGGCTGTGCTTACACTGGCAGACGGCTCAGAGATTGTATTGGACAGTACAAAGAACGGCCTCCTTACCAGTAAGAACGGTGTAGAGATCAAGCAAACGCAAAAAGGCCAGGTGCTGTATACCTGCCTCCAGCCTGCATCGCGCGGTGTTTCCTGGAATACTATTTCTACGCCGGTTGGTGGGCAATACCAGATCGTATTGGGAGATGGTACCCGGGCATGGCTCAATGCCGCATCGTCCCTGCGTTTTCCCATTACCTTTGAAGGCGCCGAACGAGCGGTGGAAGTAACAGGGGAAGTATATTTTGAAGTGGCACAAGACAAGTCCAAACCATTCAAAGTATCCTTTAACGGCAATACCATAGCGGTACTGGGCACTCACTTTAACGTGATGGCATATGAGGATGAGGCAAAGAACAAAGTTACGCTGCTGGAAGGGGCAATAAAGATCAGTAACCATACAGGACAACAGGTGCTTAAGCCTGGCATGCAGGCGCTCATGGGGGATTCAAACAGCAGCATCACTATTCGTAAGGCCAACCTGGAGGAAGCAGTAGCCTGGAAGAACGGTTATTTTATTTTTGACAATGAAAACATACAAAGCATTATGCGCAAGGTGGCGCGCTGGTACAATGTAACTGTCACCTACCAGGGGAATATGACAGGCAAGGAATTCACAGGAACCATTTCACGTTTTGAAAATGTATCGGAAGTATTAGACATGCTGGAAGCAACCGAAATTATCCACTTTAATTTACAGGGAAGGAATATAAAAGTAACTCCCTGAATTTATTCTAACAAACCAAAGGCTAAACATATCTATTGAACAACATGCCGCTATTTTGTGGCATAACCAACAATTCACATTCCAAACAGAACAATGTATGCAATTCTACCTACCCTTCAGGGAAGAATGGAGATTCCGCGTTCCATTAAAACTCCCGCTTAAGCTAAGGCTTACGTTTATCTTTTTCATGGCGGCCCTTATGCAGGTATGTGCATCCGGATTTGCACAAACTATCACGCTAACAGAAAATAATGCATCGCTGGAAAATGTGCTGGAAGCGCTTAAAAAGCAGAGCGGCTACAATTTCCTGTACAATACGCCCATGCTTGCCGGCGCAAAGCCGGTAACCCTCTCAGTTACCAATGCGCCGATAGATGATGTATTGAAGCTGTGCTTTAAAGATCAGCCGCTGGATTATACTGTCAGGAAAAGGACCATCATTGTAAAACCAAAAGCCGCTGCACCTGCGCCTGCTGCCCAGGCCATAACGGTAAAAGGAAGGGTTACCAATGAAAATAATGAACCTCTGCCCGGTGTAAGCATCGGCATCAAGGGAACGGCAAAAGGCACCACCACAGATGCGAACGGCGGCTATATCCTGAGCGTTCCTGAAGGCAATGAAACGCTGGTGTTCACCTTTATCGGATACGCTACCCGCGAGGTGCCGGTGAATAACCGTACAACACTGGATGTACAGCTCACCGCAGAGAACAAGGCTTTAAGCGAGGTAGTGGTAGTAGGTTACGGCCAGCAAACAAAGGCAACCGTTACCGGCGCTATCACTTCCATAAAAAGCGCCGATATCATCGTTACCAAAAATGAGAACGTAATGAATATGCTTACCGGTAAGCTTGCCGGCGTGCGTATTGTACAAAGATCATCTGAGCCGGGAACCTTCAATAATACATTTGATATCCGCGGCCTGGGCGATGCATTGGTGATCATTGACGGTATTCCACGCGATAATATGTCAAGGTTAAACCCTGAAGATATTGAAAGCGTATCCGTGTTGAAAGACGCAGCAGCATCCGTATATGGTGTTCGTGCAGCCAACGGCGTAGTGCTCATCACCACCAAGCGCGGAAAAGTGGGCGCCACCCGGATCAGCTACAGCGCTAACTTTGGGCTGCAAACACCTATCGGTTCACCTAAAAGCACCAGCGCAGCCGACTGGATGACGCTTGCAAATGAAAAATCCATGCACAATCAAAGCGGGGGCACTTTACGCTATTCAGCAGACGAGATCGAAGCCTACAGGAACGGAACCAAAACAGGTACAGACTGGTATGATGCGGTGCTGAGAAAAAGCGCTCCGCAAATGCAGCATACCATCAGCACCAGCGGCGGATCGGACCGGGTACAGTATTATGCATCCATGGGCTACCTGTCCCAGGAATCCTTTCTCCGCAGTAACAGCAATAGTTATAAACGGTACAATTTACGGTCAAATGTTACGGGCCAGATCTCAAACAGGCTGAAGGTAGATGTGCAGCTGAACGGGATTTTTGACGAATCCCACAAGAATTATGAAAGTACAGACTGGATCATACGTTCCATGGAAAGGTCGGCCGCCATTCAGCCTATTTATGCCAATGGCAATCCCGATTATTTGCAGAACGGTTTTGTGGACGGCTCCAACCCCGTTGCCATGGCCGATGCCGATGTAAGCGGCTACCGGAAATATACCAATAAATGGTTCCAGTCTGCCGTTAGCCTGGAATATGAAGCGCCCTTTCTTCCCGGGTTAAGGGCAAGAGGCATGTTCGGTTATGATTACCAGAACCTGGACAATAAAGCCTATAAAAGCACTTATAACCTGTATGATTATGATGATGCAGCCAGCAACTATAAGCCGGTAACAAACCAGAGCCCCAGCACCATCCGCCGGGAATACTATACCAAACAATCCATACTAAGCCAGCTCTCTTTGAACTATAACCGCACCTTCAATAACATGCATAACGTAAGCGTGCTGCTGTTATATGAAGGACAGTCACGTAAGGGAGATAACCTGTATGCCCAAAGGGAATTAGCGCTGCCGCTGGACCAGCTCTCTGCAGGGAACAGCAATAACCAGCTGGGAAGTATGTCAACCAATGCAGCTGATCTGTACGACTATGCAAATGTGGGATACGTGGGCAGGCTCAATTACAATTTTAAAGGGAAGTACCTGGCTGAGTTCAGCTTCCGTTATGACGGCTCATCCAAATTTGATCCCTCCCACCGCTGGGGCTTTTTCCCTTCCGGTTTCCTGGGATGGCGTTTTACAGATGAGAATTTCTGGAAAGCGTTAAACATCAAATTTATTGACAATGCAAAATTCAGAGCTTCCTATGGGGTGCTGGGTGATGACAATGCATCAACCTACCAGTATTTAAATGGCTACACCTACCCTGCCAATGGTAACAACAATGAATTGCCCGGAGGTACTCATTTTGACGGAACTTTTGTGAATGCATCTGCCAGCACAGGAATAGCTAACAAGAATATTACCTGGTACACTGCTAAAACGTTTAATGTTGGCCTTGATCTGAACACAAAGAACGGCGTGCTGGGATTGGTGATCGACTACTTTCAGCGTAAGCGTAACGGCTTGCTGGCCACCCGCAGTGTAAGCCTGCCCTCTGTAGTGGGAGCCGCTTTGCCACAGGAAAATCTGAACGGGGATCTTACCCGGGGTATTGACCTGGAGATCAACCACCACTACCACATTGGCGAGGTTGAGTATTCTTTGAGGGGAACATTCGGATACACCCGCACCAGGTTCACCCACCAGGAAGTAGGCATTTATGGCAGCGGTTATGATGAATGGCGCAACAACGGCAATAACCGTTATTCAGATATTGTATGGGGCTTTAAAGGTATCGGCCAGTTCCAGTCATACGAAGAAATTGCCAACAGCCCGGTTAAGTATGATCAGAACACCCTGCCCGGGGATTATAAATATGAGGATACAAACGGCGATGGTATCATCTCTGACCTGGACCTGCAGCCCATCAGCTACAGCGGCCGCCCGCAGATGACCTTTGGCTTAACCATGAATGCTTCCTGGAAGGGCTTTGATGTAAGCCTGCTGTTCCAGGGCGCTGCAAAGGTTTGGGTGAATTATGTGGAAATACTCGCTGAACCCATATGGGGATCTAACTATTCCAATGCGCTTGAAATGTTTATGGACAGGTGGCACCCAGTTGATCCAACTGCCAACCCTTATGACCCCAATACACAATGGGTGAAAGGAAAATACGCTTATACCGGCACCGTGCCCAGGGGCAATTCAACATTCGCGTATAACAACGCCAGCTACCTGCGCCTGAAAACAGTAGAGCTGGGATATACCATCCCGGAACACGTGATGAAAAGAATAGGTATCAAAGGCGCACGGGTATACGTAAATGCGTACAATGTGCAAACATGGTCCGGGATGAAATTCATTGACCCGGAACATCCGAACGACAGCTACGGGAATGTATACCCTCTGAACAGAACCTATAACGTGGGCTTTAACATCGACCTTTAATAACACTGATCATGAGAACATTTAAATATATCGTCTTATTCATAGCGGGTCTTTGGGCCATTTCATGTACCAAGCTGGATATCTCGCCAACCAACATCATACAGGACAATACCATTTTTGGCTCTGAAGACGGCCTTAAATCCTATATGGCCAGGATCTACAGCGAGCTGCCGGTAGAAGATTTCCGGTATGGGCCGGAGCGGCTCTTTCACCGCTTTTATGTACTGAGGGTGCCTGCTTCCATGACAGGTGAAGCATTGTGCCGTGAAGTGAATGGATCCATTACGGAAGCCACCTCCTCCGATAACGGGGATACCTGGGGCGATCTTTATGCATTGATAAGGGAGTGTAACTACTTTCTGCAAAACATTGGCAATTATGAAAGCAAGTTTTCAGCAGAGAGTGTGAATATGTACAAAGGGGAATGTTATTTCGTACGTGCATTTACGTACTATGCGCTGGCCAAACGTTATGGAGGCGTTCCGCTGGTAACCCGCGTGCTCAATTACCCGGAAGAATCCATCAAGGATATTGATATTGCCCGTTCCTCTGAAGAAGCTACCTGGAATCAGGTAGGCAATGACTTTGACAGCGCTATAGCACTTTTGCCGGTAAAGAACCAGAGAGGCCGCGCTAATAAATATGCGGCTTATGCATTCAAGGCCCGTGCCATGCTGCATGCAGGCTCCATAGCCAAATACAACACCAATAACTTAACCAGCGGCGGCGTACGTTTATGCGGCATGAACGCCAGCCTGGCCAAAGATTTCTTTACCAAAGCATATGAAGCATCTCTTGGAGTAGACGGTGGCGGGTATTCCCTTTACATGAATGAATGGGCGGCCAATGACCGGGAGGCGCAGTACAAGAATTACCTGAACCTGTTCTCCAAACCAACCAGCTCAGAAGCCATTTTTGTAAAGGAATACGGTTACCCTGAATCAGTGCACGGGTACGACGCTTACAATGTGCCCGCGCAATATAAAGGCGCTAACGGCTACTCTGCGGAAACCAATCCCACGCTGAACTTTGTTGAAATGTTTGACGGGATGGATAAGGACGACAAGGGCCACTTGAATGTATATAATCCCGACGGAACATATAAGCTGTACGACAATACCATGGATTTCTTTGCCACTGCAGAACCCAGGTTAAGAGCAACCGTGATACTTCCGGGCGATCTGTTCAAAGGCGTATCCTGCCAGATCTGGAGAGGCATTTACAAAGGCCCTTCCACCACCTCCATCAGCCGGCTTATCCCTGAAGGCAGTACGGTAAAATATGAAAACTCCGGCAGCGCCAATTTGCTGGTTACTTCTTCAAGCGGCAGCCAAACAGCCTATACCCTGCATAACGGGGTAAAAATGAACCCGGCAGGCGCAAGCGGTATTTTCTATGGCGACAGAACCTGTGCTATGTCAGGCTTTACCATCCGGAAATGGCTGAATGAAAGCTTAACTCAGGACCAGGTGCTGGAGAACAGATCCGACCAGCCCTGGATTGAAATGCGGTATGCAGAAGTATTATTGACACGTGCGGAAGCAGCAGCGGAGCTGGCATCCCTGGGCACGGCCACTTTCCTGGGCGCTGCATATGAAGCCATAGATAAAATAAGAACAAGGGCCGGCGCAACGCTGCTTACCGGCGAGGAAAAATCTTCTGTAAATACTTTTATCAGCGCAGTGCGTAAGGAACGCCGTAAAGAGCTGGCCTTTGAAAATAAGACCTGGTGGGATCTTAAACGCTGGCGGGTTATAGCCAATGAACAATCGAACACCCGCTGGCGCACCTTAATGCCTTTTTATGCAGATCTTGCCGGGAAGTACTTTTTTGATGCGCGGTATGACGAAACCGGGAATACTTACACCTTTGATACCAGGTGGTATTACCAGGAAATACCAGGTAATGCTATTTCAACAAGCACCAAGATGATTCAGAATGCAGGGTATTGATCTTTTTCATTCATTCAATTCAGGAAAATGAAAGTATATTATATTATCATCAGCATGCTGGGCCTGTTATCTTTTACGGCCTGTACAAAGTATGACAATTACGAAAAGCCCGGCATGACGCTGAAAGGGGCCATCACAGATTCTGTTACAGGACAGGGCCTGCAAACGCAGCTGGGCGATAACGGGGTGCGTTTCAGAATGCGGGACCTTAGCTATAAGGCCAGCCCTACCCCCTGGTATTTTACCTGCAAGCAGAACGGCGAGTTTGAATGCGCCATGGTGCCGGCCGGCACCTACAACGTAACGCCGCTGGGACCTTTTATTCCCCTTGTTTTAACGGACAGCAACGGGGATACTACCCGCAACGGCAGCATCACGGTTGATATTAACGGGAGCGTAACAAAAAACTTCACGGTAGTGCCCTTCCTGGTAATAACATGGATCGGCAAGCCTGTTGTTAATAATGATAAAACCATCACCGTGCAGTTTAAAGTGGAAAGAGGCACTACAGATCCCGCTTTTCAGCAGGAATGCACCAATATTTACCTGTATGTAAATTCATCCAGTTATAATGTAGGGGATAATAATTATGATTCCCGGTATACGGTTGCAGTTAATAATCCCAATGATGTATTGGGCCAAACGCTTACCGTAACTACTCCGGCATTGCCTTACACAAATACAAACTATTATCTTCGTGCAGGCGCCCGTATTAATTATAGCGTTGAAGGTACCAACAGGTATAATTATAATGAAGCCATCCAGGTAAAGGTTCCTTAGAGGAATGTCATTGCGGGGAGCCTCCCCGCTCCCCGCAATGATGCGATTAAAAACGGATAACCATTTTAAAAATTAATGAATGAAAAGAGCATTGATCTTTTTCCATTGCCTTTGTATTGCCTATGCTGTTAATGCACAGCAACCGGTGCTAAAAGAAAAAACAGCGTTCCAGACCAGCAGCGCCTGGATGCCTGAAATAGATGTGCGCTCAGATATTGCTATCATCTACGGAGCCAATGACCGGGGCCGCCAGACTTTTGAAGAACGTATACGTTCCTGGCGTGACCGTGGCTACAATACACATTTTATGACCGGTATTGCCTGGGGCCAGTACGGGGATTACTTCTTCGGCAAATGGGATGGGCAGCAGCACCTTGGTGTGGGCCAGGTGCAGCAGAACGGGGATACCATCTGGCATGGCCATAATATGCCGTACATAGTGCCGGAAAAGTCTTTTGTTGAATACATGAAGAAAGGAGTGATCAAAAAAGTGATAGACGCCGGCATCAGCTCCATTTATTTAGAAGAGCCGGAATTCTGGGCCAGGGCCGGTTACAGCGCTGTATTCAAAAAAGAGTGGCAGGATTATTACGGCTTCCCCTGGAGGCCGCAGCATGAATCGGCGGAGAACACTTACCTCTCTAACAAGCTGAAATACCACCTGTATTTCAATGCCATCAAAGAAGTATCTGATTACGCAAAAGCCTATGGTAAAAGCAAGGGCATAAACGTGAAGGTGTACATTCCCACGCACTCGCTGGTGAATTATTCCTCCTGGAAAATAGTGAGCCCGGAAGCCAGCCTGGCCTCCCTGCCCGGCATTGACGGGTATATTGCACAGGTATGGACCGGCACTTCACGGGAACCGGTTTATTACAACGGTGTGCAAAAAGAAAGGGTATTTGAGAATGCTTTCCTGGAATACGGATCCATGGTATCCATGACGGCGCCTACTGGCAGAAAGCTGTTCTTTCTTACCGATCCTATAGAAGACTGGCCACGTGACTGGAGTGATTATAAACGGAACTATGAAGCCACTTTCACCGCGGAGCTGCTATACCCCATGGTGGCCGATTACGAGGTAATGCCCTGGCCGGAACGCATCTATACCCGGCCCTATAAAGTAGCCAACAGCGACAGCAGCGTATTGATACCCCGGTATTACTCCACACAAATGCAGATCATGGTAAATGCATTGAACGATATGCCGTTGTCAGCCAACCGTGTTTCAGGCGTAAACGGCATCGGGGTGCTGATGGGCAACTCGCTGATGTTCCAGCGCTTTCCTACCCACAACGGGTTTGAGGATCCGCAGTTCTCTAACTTCTACGGGCAAACGTTACCCTTATTAAAGCTGGGCATACCGGTGCAAACAGTGCATATGGAGAACCTTGGCTATGCCGCATCATTGAAAGGCATTAAAGTGCTGGTCATGAGCTATTCAAATATGAAACCCATGTCGGCAGAGGTGCATCAGCAGCTGGCAGCCTGGGTGAAAAAGGGCGGAGTGCTGGTGTATTGCGGGCGTGACGATGATCCTTACCAGTCAGTAATGGAATGGTGGAATACCAAAGGCAATCAATACAAAGCACCTTCGGAACATTTGTTCAAACTGCTGGGTATAAAAGCAGATACAGACGGCTCCTTCAAAACAGGAAAGGGAATGGTGTACCTAATGCGGCAGCATCCGAAAGAATTTGTGATGGAGCCCGGCGCCGGCAGCAAATATGTGAACCTGGTAAAGGAAGCCTATGAGAAAGGTGCTGCAGCCGGTAAGCTTGAAATGAAGAATAACCTGTACGTGGAAAGAGGGCCCTATGACGTTATTGCCGTGATGGATGAAAACACGGACACAACGCCTTATACAGTAAAAGGCCCGGTGATCGATCTGTTCAACCCTGCGCTGCCGGTGCTGAAAGAGAAAGTAGTAACACCCGGCACACAAGCCTTGTTGTATAACCTGAACAGGGTAGCGAACAGGAAACAGCCCAAAGTGCTGGCAGCAGCTGCACGCATCTATAACGAACATGCAACTGCCAACAGCTACAGCTTTGTGGCCAAAAGCCCGTTAAAGACCTTAAATGCTATGCGGCTGCTGTTACCCGCAGCTCCGCTGGCCGGCGGCACGGTTATAAAAAACAGCGCAGGCGAAACCTTGAAAGATATAAAAGCCGGATGGGACGCAGCTTCCGGAACCTATTTCATCGAATTTGAGAACAGCCCGGAAGGTATTAGCGTGCAGATAAAGTGGTAGGGAGAACATACTCGTTCCCCCCTGCTTTAAGCTGATACTTTTTTGTTTTCCATATAAGCGTACCCGTAGTTTTTGCGGGCAAAACGATCTTTATTTTCCACTTGCCGCCGTCCAGTGTATACGCCACGGCAACCTTTCCGTTTGGATGCGGGAGGTCGCCGCTTACATTGGTAAGGTCTCCCAGGTGGGGCTCTATTTTTACTTTACTGAAGCCAGGCGCATCACTGTCAATACCCAGCACTATTCTGAAAAATTCAATATTGGGGCTGGCTCCCCAGGCATGGCAGTCGGAACGGCTATTTGGCAGATCAGATATTTCAGCCCAGGTTGTTAACCCCATTTTTATATTATCCCGCCACACTTCCAGCCATTTGAGATAATCATTTCCCAGGCCGCCTTTTGCCAGCGCCTGGTGCAGGTAATATTTAAAATAGATGGTGCACTGGGTCAGGGAATGATCGTTTAAAAGATGCCTGCATACTTCAGGCAGATCCTTTTGATCCACTAAGCCGGCTAATATGGCCAGCGAATTAGCATGCTGCGAATACACATCTTTTTCATTCGTATCCGCATACAATTTTCTGGCGGCATTCCAGTATTTGGCCCGGATGGTTTGTTTTAATTGCGCTGCTTTTTGCCGGTACAGCGCAGCATATGCAGGCATACCCATACCGGATTCCAGCTCAGCCGCCCATTGATAGGCCATCAGCAATTGCAGGTCCAGGATAGCCGATGCACCATCGCTGCCTTTTGGGGGCATAGCAAAATCCCATCCTTTTCCTCCTACCCAATCTATAAAATTCCAATAGGGCGTACCTCTTAATGAACCATCTGCCCCCTGGTATTTGCTGAAAAAATCCAGCACGGCACGTTCGCCGGTAAGCTTGTCTTTTAAAAAGCTGCTGTCTGACCGGTACATCCGGTAATCATACAGCATACCAATATACCATAAGGAAAAGGTAGAGATGATCTGCGTACTATGTGTAGGCCAGCGGCTTTGTGTAGCGCCTTCTGTTATACGGGAATGATCCATCAGGTTAATGGCATTGCGCGCCAGCCGGTCGTCGCCGCTATTGTAGTAGCTGATCATGGCCTGTATGCGCGTATCCCCTATGTACTGCAGCTGCTCGTAATAAGGGCAATCCCAATAGGTTTCCATGGCGCAGAGGCGGGCGGTGCGCCATCCTGTCTCCAGGATCTTTTTTATTTCATTATTATCCGTATTAAAAGCTGCGTTGAATTTAAAAGGATAACCGGTAAATACGCCGGAAATATCATCCAGCACCAGGGGCTCTTTTTCGGTATGGATCGTTACCAGTATATAACGGAAGCTCCGCCAGTAAAGGCTTGTATAAGATTGCCCGGTGCTGCCATCAGAAATTAAGCTGTCCTTTCGTCCTTTAAAGTCTTTGCCATCCACATCATTCCGGTTGCCTTTGCGGTCGCCATACTTTTTTACATCATCAAAAAGCGATTCTGCATACCGCATGGAAATACCGGCATCCCTGCCCTTGCTAAAAATTAAGCTGATGTATGCGTTGGTCAGGTAGGTTTGATCCAGCAGAAAAGAAACGGTAGTATCTGCCGGAATGGTAACAGCTGTTTTTGACGCAGGGAATGCAGCCGGCAGGCTGATGCCGCTTGCTTTACGCACAACAGGCACCCGCTGGTAAGTAAGCTCCATCTGGGGCAATGAGGAAGGTACCAACATCCAGCCATAGCCATCACCTCCGCCTTTTAAACGGCCTCCGAATAAATTAGCGGCCATCGGCCAGCTGCTGTCATCAAAATCAACAGCCGTCCAGCCATGAACAGACTGCCGCATATCCACCAGCTCACCCGTGCTAGCGGCAAAAAAGCCCGTGATTGGCTGGTATCCCTTATCCCGGGTACATTTCCAGGTATTGTTGGTATTCAGGATCTCTTCACTGGAAGTGCTGCCCTGTACAATGAACGCGGTCCTCAGGGTGATCTGTGCCTCCGGCCGGTTATCAGCCTCATTAAACACCAGCGCTGCCACGGTATTTTTGCCGGCAGCCAGGTAGGGCGCAAGATCCACCGTTTCATAATTCCAGTAATAGGTATCCCCGCGCGCCGGCCCTAATGATACCAGTGTACCATTTACATACAATTTATAACGGTTATCGGCCGATACATGGATGATAAAGCTGGCCGGTTTAACGGCGAGATCAATATTTTTCCGGAAATAATAAACCCCGTATCCATTGCCCGGGTCATTGGGCGCCGCAATCCAGTTGGCATTCCATGGCCTGCTCTCGGGAGATTGAGCATAGCTGGTTTCAGTCAGTAAAAAGCTGCAAAGCGTGAGTACCGCAGAAAAAAATCTATTCATTGATGCGTGGAAATTAGAATGAATGCCCAATATAAGGGTCTGTATGTACTCCGCATCCTACACTATCCTGCTCCCACTTAAGGGGCCGCATATTACTATGCGGCCCTCTTTTTACCTTCAGCAGCTAACGGTTACCTTTAAAAAAGTAGCAGGAATGGACATCTTATCTGCTGTGCCGCTTTTGTTCTGGCTGTTAAACAAAGCTTCTAATTCACTTTGCAGCTCCGCGGCCTTCCCATTTTTTTCAGCTGCTTCAAAAGCATTCATGGTAGGACCGTAATAGTCCCTGAAATTTTTAACAAATTCCGCAGGTGAATAAGGCGCATTAAACGTAAAAGTTTCCCTGGAAAAGCTAATGTTCTCCTTTGGAATACCGGCGCTGTTAAAACGTTCGATCACATTGCTCTCCACCCCCCATAACATGGGGCTTACAAAGCCCTCCGGCGGCGGCGGTGTATAAGCGGAGCTGATCTTTAAGATCTGTGCTACCAGCGTTGGATCACCCGGGATCCAGTTTCCCATAACTATTCTTCCGCCCGGGCGTGTAACCCGCACCATTTCCCGGGCCACATCAAACGGTTTTGGCGCAAACATAGCGCCGAAAAAGCTCATAACCAGGTCAAAGCTATGATCGGCCAGCATGTGCAGGTCCGTTGCATCGCCCTCCTGGATGCTGCAGTTGCCAAGCCCTTCTTTCTTGATCCGGTTGTTTCCCGCTGCAACAAGGTTCCCTGCAATGTCAACGCCTAATACCTCCGCGCCCAGTCTTGCCGCAGGCAGCGCCGTAGTGCCGTCTCCACAACCGAGATCAAGCACCTTACATCCCTGTTTAATGTCCAGGCCAGCTACCAGCGCATCGCCGCTTTCCCGCATGGTTTCGGCTATACGGGTAAAATCACCCTTTTCCCACAAAGTTTTGTTTGGATTCATTGTACTGTAATTTTGGAGTTAATAATTCCGGGGTTCAATAAAATTTATTAGCAAGTTGGAATTTGTCCCTGGTTTATTGGCAATAACCGCGGTGCTTCACACAACCTAAATTATACTTTAAGTTAGCACAAATCAGTGAACAAACCAATCCCTCATTAGCAAACAGCATGATGACAGATTACAGATCATTTACCATTAACTAACGGTTTTGGATAAATGATTTTAATTTATATATTGTTGGCTTAACAATTATGTACTTTCCATATGCTCACTTTACAGGAATTTTCACAAAATTTTGGAACCTCTCCTGTTCCGCAAGCGTTAACCCAGCTACTGGACTTTCAGAATGAAACAGGTTTTGAATATTATTCGGACGGATTTGGCCTGCTGCGTGACGACAAATCCGGACTGCTCCATGGATGGTCGGCAGCACCTGCATTCCTGGATAAACTAATGCCCTTTGCGCAGGCCAACGGTTCCGGTTCTTTTTATGCTTTATGGCAGCATGATGCTGCTACAGATCTTGCTGCATTACCGGTAGTGCTTTTCGGAGATGAAGGCGGAGAATATGTGGTTGCGGAAAATATCGCAGGTTTATTACAATTGCTTACGATAGATGCTGAACCTATGGTTTATGATGGCGTTGACTTTTATAAAGACCCTGAACAGGATCCCAGTGATTATGCTGAAGAATATAAAACCTGGCTGATGGAACGGTTTAAATTAGCGCCCATTGAGGAAGCGGAGGAGATCATTACTCCTGCGCAGCAAAAATACCAGGCCGCTTTTGATGAATGGAAAGATCCGTTCTTTGGCAATTAAGCGCTGTTTAATTTCCAGGTCAGCCACTTTTAAAGATCTTTTTATGCTGAGATGTTAAAAAATCTTTAAAAGTGGCGCCCCTGCACCTTAAAATTACCTTATAACTTTTGCCACAAACTTATTGAAACAAGGCTTTCTGTAACTTTCGCCTCTAATTCAGGCGTGTTATGGCAAATGGAAGCAAATCACCACATATCCTCAATACATCTACGAACCTGCTCGGGTTTTGTTTAATAGTGCTCACCTCTATCAAAGTCATGCATTTTAATAACAGCACACTCATTGATGATAGCACGGGAGTTGCCGCGCTGTTATTAATGGCCAGCTGTTTGCTTTCGTTCCTGTCCATGCGTGAGGATCATGTGCGAAAGAGCGAACAGCTGGAAAAGGTAGCAGATTATGTTTTCCTGGTTGGGCTGATCTGCGTTAGTGTCACAACTGTGCTGGTATCTTTTAACCTGATCTCATAGCCATCAGCTCTCCGGTTCCCCCCAATAAATAGGTAGAAGGTTGAATATGGTTTGTATAAGAAAGAACTGGGTTGGTATAATAAGCAAAATACCGATCCCTGCACCGGCTACTTTTGGCCCGTCTAACTAAAACAACCGCTATTTCAGCGGTTGTAAAAGTAAGATGAGCAAGAAGATCATATGAACCGGAAAATCATTGTACTATTCTTATTCAGCTTTGCATTAAAGGCTAATGCCCAGGATAACTGGACCTTAAAACAATGCATTGATTATGGCCTGAAGAATAACCGTAACAACACTATCTATGCCAATGAAAAGCGGGCGGCTGACGCTAAGGCAAGGGAAGCGCTGGCCGATTACCTGCCGCGGGTGAGCCTCACATCTACACTGGACGACAATCTTAAGCTGCAGCAAACAGTGATCCCTGCAGGCATCTTCGGGCCCAATGATGTAAAGGTATCTTTAAGCAAGCAATATAGCAGCAATGCAACCGCGCAGCTGGACCAGGTGATCTATGACCAATCCATGCTCACCGGCCTGAAAGCCAGTAAATACAACCGGCAGCAGGCAGACCTTAACATACAGCAAAGCCAGGAAGCCATCATTTATAACATCAGCACTGCCTGGTTCCAGATCTTCGTGTACCGGCAACAGTTAGAGCTGCTGCAGGTTAACAAAGACACCTACGAAAAGCAGATAGCCATATACCGCTTGCAGGTAAGTAAGGGAACCGCATTACAAAAAGACCAGGATAAAGTTACCGTTGACTATAACAACACCATTTCCCAGATCCGCGTAGCGGAAAGTAATCTGCAGCTGGCGGAAAATCAGCTGAAATATGAAATGGGTTACCCTATTAATGAGCCGCTTGCAGTAAACACTTCAGCAGGTATAAAAATCCCCGCAGTACTCCCTGAAGATAGTGCCGGGAATTTTTCCCCAACATCGCGGGTGGATTACAGGCTTTCCCAGGTGAACATACAGGCGCTGCAAATAGAGCAGGCCCGCATAAGAGCCGAAGCGCTCCCTAAGCTAACCGCCTACGCCCGCTATGGTGCAGTAGGTTTTGGCAATAATCTGAAGGAATCCTATAGTACACTGCTGCCGTTTTCCGCTGTAGGCTTGAAGTTTAGCATTCCCATTCTCGATTTCTATAAACGGAATGCCCAATACAAGCAGGCAGAGATTAACCGTATTAATGCGGAAGAAAAGCTGAAGCTGTCTGAAGGACAGTATAAAATGGAATATGAAAACAACTATACCAGGCTGCTGCAGGCGCAGGCCAACGTGGAAAATGATCAGCGCAATATTGCCCTGGCAGAATCGGTGCTGAAAGTTACCGACCTCCAGTTCCAGAAGGGCATCACTGACCTTACCGATTGGCTGAATACGCAGCACTCGCTCAGGGAAGCACAGAACAGCTACCTGAACTCCCTGTACAATTATTACCTGGCTAAGATAGACCTTGAAAAGGCAGCAGGAACATTGAAAACCTTTTATAATTCACTTTAAAGCGCCATGAAACAAAAACTTATAGTAACCCTGGTATGTATCGGTATAACCGGGATGATCGTACTCAAACTGTTTTCCAATAAAAGGAAGCTCAATGAGAAGAACCAGCCGGCGTCCGTTGAAAACGTCCGTATACCCGTCACCGTTGCAGCCGCTACGGAAAGTATACAGCAAACAGGTATCGTAAAAACCGGTATGCTGGCTCCCTTTAAGGAGGCAAAAGTTTTATCCGTAAGCAGCGGAAATGTGCAGCAACTGCGCTTCAACCTGGGCGACAATGTACGCGAGGGGCAAACGCTGGCCATTATTGATTCGCGGCTGCTGCAGCTTGACCTGCAGAAATCGGCCTCTAATGTAGCCAGGCTTCGCAGCGACTTGCTAACCTATTCTGAATTGCTGGCAGGGAATGCCGCCACCCGGGAAAAGGTAGATGAGATCCGCCAGAACTATAATGATGCAGTGAATCAGTCGTCCCAGCTGGAAAGGCAGATAGCCGACGCCAGCATCAAAGCGCCCACCAGCGGCATTATTGGTGTTAAATCCGTTGAAGAAGGCATGTATGTAAGCGCCGGTACCGAAATAGCCACTATTGTAAATCTTTCCCGGTTAAAAGTACAGGTAAACCTTACCGAAGCAGAAGTGTACCAGGTGGCACTGGGTGAAAAGATCAGGCTCACAACAGACGTTTATCCCGGTAAGTCATTTTCAGGCGCCGTTACTTTTATTAGTCCGCAGGCTAACCAGGCCTACAACTACCTGGTAGAGATCACCGCGGAGAATGATAAAGATGCGCCTTTACGTTCCGGTACTTCTGTTTATGCCGACTTTTCCCGAAAAACATCCCAGAAAGTCCTGCTGATCCCGCGGGAGGCATTGAATGCAAGCACCCGGGATGCCTCCGTATACGTGGTAAAAGATGGTAAGGCCATTTTACGCAGTATAAAAACCGGTAGTGAATATGGCAGCAATATACAGGTTACTGACGGCCTGCAGCCCGGTGAGCAGGTGGTCACCTCCGGGCAGATCAATCTTAAAGATGGTTCCTTCATCAATGTTTCAAAATAAAGTCCAGGCATATGTCATTAACCGAAATTGCCATTAAAAGGCCATTATTACTGATAGTTATATTTACAGTCCTGGTTCTTTTCGGGGTGCAGTGCTACCTTAGCCTGAACTATAACCTGCTTCCCAAAATAGAAGTACCGGCCGTTTCTGTGAGCACCCTTTATCCCGGCGCTGCCGCAGCAGAAGTGCAGACAACCGTTACTAAAAAGCTGGAAGATGCCTTTTCTTCTGTGGAGGGGCTTGACCAGATCAGCTCTACTTCCCAGGAAAGCGTTTCCATCATCACCATTTCTTTTAAAAATGGCACCGACATCAACAAGGCGGAACAGGATGTTCAGCGTAAGGCAGACCAAACCGCTAACGACCTGCCCGATGATGCCGAAAGACCCCAGGTGAACAAAGTAAACCCGGAAGAAACCCCTGTTATAAAAGCCGGGGTAACCGCAAACATGAGCCCCCGCGACCTGTACGATCTTGTAGATAACCAGCTTAGACCGGTGCTGCAAAATGTGCCGGGCGTGGGTAAGGTGAATATTATTGGCGGCGATGAACGCGAGATCCAGGTTAACATTAACCAGGAAAAATTGCATTCCTATGGTCTTTCCATTACACAAATAACACAGGCTGTTAGTAATGCCAATCTTTCTTTTCCCGCAGGTAATATTGAAACAAAGAATCAACAGCTGTCCATACGTTATGATGCCAATATCAGCTCACTGGATCAGCTGCGTAGTCTCATCATAAAACAAGCTCCCGGCCAGGGCGCCATCTATCTCAGGGATATTGCGGAAGTGGTGGACGCCATGGCCCAAACCACGGCCATCAATCATATTAACGGGATCCCTTCCATTGGTATACAGATCATCAAACAAACAGATGCCAATGCAGTGGATGTAAGCGCAGGGGTTAAAAAAACTTTTACACGCATAGAGCAACAATACAGATCCCGGGATCTGAAATTCAATATTTCGTCAGATCAAAGCATCTATACATTGCATTCTGCAAACGCCGTAATAGAAGACCTGGGCCTGGCCATTTTGATCGTAGGAGTTGTAATGCTGGCTTTCCTGCACAGCATGAGAAGTTCCATGTTTGTACTGTTGGCGTTACCTTCATCCATTGTCCCTACTTTTATTGCCATGTACCTCTTAGGTTTTTCCCTGAACATGATGACATTAATGGCTATGTCTTTGGTAGTTGGTATTTTGGTGGATGATTCCATTGTAGTGCTGGAAAATATCTATCGCCATATGGAAATGGGCGCTGACAAACGGAAAGCGGCCCTGGAAGGCCGTAATGAAATAGGTTTTACCGCCCTTTCCATCACCCTGGTGGATGTAGTGGTATTCCTGCCGCTGGCGCTGGCCGGGGGAATGATCGGCTCCATACTCCGGGAATTTTCCCTGGTGGTGGTATGCTCAACCCTTATGAGCCTCTTTGTTTCATTTACCATCACTCCCCTGCTGGTAAGCCGTTTCGGTAAGCTGGAAGCGCTGAAGAAAAACACGCTCTGGGGAAAGCTCAACATGGGCTTTGAATACTTTATAAATAACCTGAAAGAAGGTTATGGAAAGCTGCTGGAAATAGTGCTTCATAAGAAAAGATGGCTTTTGTCAGGCACTTTACTGCTGATCATCGGGTCCATAGCGTTGATCCCCACAGGTTTTATAGGCGCTTCGTTTATCCCGAAAACAGACCAGAGTGACCTGGTCCTTAATATGGAGCTGGAACCAACAGCCACCATTTATAAAACCAATATGCTTGCACAGCAGGCTGAAAAAATAATTATGCGGCAGCCTGAAGTTGAAAAAGTATTTTCCAGCATCGGGTTTGTGAGCGGAAACGTAGCCGGTACCAGCAGCAATGCCAACCTTGCGGAGCTTACCTTAACGCTGGCAGACAAGAAAAACCGCCACTTATCAGCAGAAGAATTTGGCACATACATACAGCAAAAGCTGAGCGCTTCCATCACCGGTGTTAAGTTCACAGCATCGGCCACCTCCATAACAGGAAATGTGAGCAGCGCACCCATACAGGTGGCCATAAAGGGCGTAGACCTCAAAGAGGTACGCCAGGTGGCAGAAGCCTATCAGAAAATAATAGCAGCAGTACCGGGCACACAGTTCGTAAAGCTCTCCGTTAAGGACAAAAAGCCTGAGATAGATATTAAGCTGAACCGTGAAAAAATGAGCCTGCTGGGCCTCAATGCCGGCCAGGTAGGCGCTGCGCTTCAAAATTCCTTTAGCGGAAATGATCAAAGCCAATATAAACAGGCAGGCAATGAGTACAACATTCTCGTTAGCCTGGATAAGTTTAACCGCTCTGATGTTAAGAACGTGCGTAACCTGCCGTTTGTTAACGCCGACGGACAAACGATCTTACTGAGCCAGTTTGCAGAAGTAACGGAAGACCTTGGGGAAACTACCCTGCAGCGTATAGACCGTCTTGGCGCCATTACCGTGCAAGCCAATGTGGCCGGGCGGCCAACAGGCACCGTTACCAGCGAGATCAAAGAGAAAGCCAGGTCCGTAAAAATCCCGGATGGCATTAGCGTAGCCTACCTGGGTGATTCCAAAAACCAGGGCGATGCTTTTGGCAGCCTGGGGCTGGCGCTGATTACAGCTATTATCCTGGTATATCTTATTATGGTGGCGCTTTATGAAAATGCAGTGTATCCCTTTGTGGTGCTATTCTCCATACCAGTAGCCCTTATCGGGGCATTGTTAGCCCTGGCCCTGACGATGGAGACCCTGAACATTTTTACCATTATCGGGATCATTATGTTACTTGGGCTTGTTTCAAAAAATGCGATCCTGATCGTGGACTTTACCAATAAGCTGAAAGAGGAAGGTTATAGTGTAAAAGAAGCCCTGGTAGAAGCGGGCAAGGAACGGTTACGTCCCATATTAATGACCACCCTGGCCATGGTATTCGGCATGCTGCCTATAGCCATTGCAAGCGGCGCTGCATCTGAGATCAAGAACGGTATGGCCTGGGTAATTATCGGCGGCCTTACCAGCTCCATGATCCTTACACTGTTCGTAGTACCGAGTATATACTTCATTATTGATAGCTTACTTGTGAAAAAATAACCAATCCCGTCATTGCCAGGCGTCAGGCAAAAAGCAGAAAGTCATTACAATGGCTTTCTGCTTTTTGTTTCCAGCTTCACGCTTATTCCTCCGGGTTAAGCGAGCCCCCTGAATAGATCGCAAAAAAGTCTTTCCTGTACACATCTCCCAATGGAATTTCAGTTGCCCCGAGGTAGATATTGCGATGGTCAAATGAATCTATATAGTTTGCATTCACCACATACGACTTACTAACCCGCAAAAAAAGGCGGGGCGGCATCTTTTGGTGAATGGTTTTTAAATTCATGGCAGTAATAAGCTTCTGATTATCGGTGTAGATCACCACATAATCTTTGAGTCCTTCTATAAACCTGATATCGCCAAAGTTGATCCGGTGAAACCGCCGGTCTGATTTAATCAATAAAAAATCGGCCGTGTTAGCCTCTATAATGTTCTTTTCCGTTTCATCTGAAAGCAGCTTTTTATAGATCTCTGCTTTGTGGATCGCTTTTCCCAGCCGGACTTTTTCTATCGGTTTCAGCAGGTAGTCGATAGCATCCAGCTCATAGCTTTTTAAAGCATATTGCGGGTAAGCCGTCGTAAAAATAACCAGGGCCTGACGGGGCAATTGTGCAGCAAATTCCAGCCCTGTTACCATCGGCATTTCAATATCCAGGAAAATGAGGTCTGCTTCACGCTCCTTTAAGAACTTTAAGGCATTGGGTGCATTGGAAAATTTCCCCAGTATCTCAATCTGGGATACCTCTTTGATCATTGCCTGCATTTCTTCCCTTGCCAGCGGCTCATCATCTACAATAATACAGTTCATATGGGTATAGTTAATTGGGTGTTATAGGTGGTGGAGGCAGAGCTGATCTCCAGCACATAATTATTTCCGTACAAAAGTTCCAGGCGCCTTTTTATGTTCGCCAGCCCCAGCCCGCTGTTCTTCCCATCTGAAAGTATATAACCGGGATCTTTTGAATTAACGCAGCAGAAGCAAAGCTTACCTTCATTTATTCCGAATGAGATATTGATGTAGGACCCTGCCCCGCTGATATCCACGCTGTGTTTTACGGCATTCTCTATAAAGATGGTGAACAGGCTGGGAGGTAAAAAGATCCTGTTAAGGATTGAAGGATCAATCGCTGTACTAATGTTAACGGAAAGATTATCCCTTCTGAGCTTTTCCAGGTCCAGGAAGTTCGACAGAAAATTAAGCTCAGACCGTAGCAGTATTTTTTCATCATTGTTCTCATAAAGCTGGTAGCGCAGGAACTCAGATAGCTTCATGATAACCAGGTTCGCTTTATCCGGATCCGTGCGCACCAGCGCCTTAATGCCATTCAGCATGTTAAAGAGGAAATGCGGACTCACCTGGTTCCGCAATTCACTTAGCTCCATGGTTAACGTGAGATTTTTAAGCTCGGTCATCCTTTCATTATCCCTCATCCAGCGCTGGAACAGCTTTATCATAGTGGAGACCAGCGTGATCGCGATCAGTATGATAGCGCCCTCATAAGATCCCTTTACAACGCCATGTTGCCGCTGGCGGGCCGCTAATTGTTCCGGGGTAAAAACGAATTCCATTGCATAAGCCAACAGTATTTCACATACCACTACCAATAACACCAGGAGGGCCAGGTAAAGCACGTATTGCCCCTTAAAAAAAAACCTTGGAACAAGGATATTCATATTGAAATAACACATAAATATCAGGGAGCCATACACCAGAGATATCCTTTGATAATACATGTAACCACCGGATTCCTCTGAGAAGGTAGTGTCAAATAAAATAATAACCAATATGCTCAGCAACAGCACAGCATGCCGTAACAGCTTGTAGCGATCCTCAACGATCAGCCGTATAATTTTTGTATTCTCTGGCTCCAGGCGATCGTATTTCATGATACTTTAAGAAGAATTTAACTTTAAACAAAGATAAAGCGATATATCCCTGCGGCAATGGCAAATTATACGAAACCCCACTGCTGTTCTACCAAATCTTACCCCTAAAAGGCTTTAGTATAAAAGGTAACCCGTTTGGTATAAAAACGAAAAACAGCGATCATATTATTCCTTCCTTTGTTTCGTGTAGTACTGCAAAATATACGCACAACCTGTACAGCATTTATACAATAATTTTTTCCGGCCTTAATCAAACCTTAAAACAAAGGACATGAACATTAGAAAAAGGGTAGTAGTAACAAAAGGTATGCTGGTATTATCAGCAGCTTGTTTTTCGCAAACCAGGGACAGTATTCCTGCAAAAACACAGGATAGTGTGAATATTTCCAAACGGGTAGAAACTTATGCCGCCGACAAGTTTGCAATTTCCCGTCCACTGAATATTGAATTTGTCCATACATCCCCCTATAACTATACTTCAAAAAGAGGGGAAGAGCAGCTTCCTGAAAGCAGGGTTACCGGTTTTGAGCAAATGAAGGTGAGCGCAAATATAAACTTCATAAAAAAACAGACCTGGATGCTGGGCGCCACCCTGGGTTACCGGTACACCGCTTTGAAAGCTGATATCACCAAGCCAGCAGTAGGCGGCATCATGCCGGTTGACGATGAGTTCCACTACCTTTTTTCCTCACTCAACTTTACCTATTTTTCAAAGCTGTTCAATAAACGGACCATCTATACTTCCAGCGTTCTGTTTGACGGTAGTGATAAGCATCTTGAAAGGGTCAAAGGCATCTTTACCGGAACAATGATCCTGAAGGCCAACCAGCGTACCAAACTAATGGTGGGGTTACTCGTTAATATCGATCCAAGTTCTCAAACCCCGGTATTACCTACCTTCTCCTATGAGCATAAATTCAATAATGGCCTGGTTGTAGATATGGTCCTTCCAAGAAGCCTGTATCTCAGAAAGTACGTTTTTACCAATGGAAGAATATCATTGGGCACGGAAATAGACAGGACTTCCTTTTACCTGTACAATATAGATGGCACTGATCAACGGTATGAGTACAGGCAATTAGACTTAAATTCAGGATTGACTTACGAGCATGTTATAGCAAAATATTTTGTGCTCACTGCAAAAACCGGGATGAAAATAACGCCGTCAGGCCGCGTGTTCAGAAAAGAGGATTCATTCGGAGACCCGGTATTCCAGACCACTCCCGACCCTGCTTTTTATTTCAATGTAGGCATATCCTTTAACCCTTTCACGGTGCTGGGAATAAAAAAGTTCTAATCCAGGGTCAGCTCCAGCATTTCTTTTATTGACAGCACATCCTCCAGGTTAGCCATTCCCCAGTCCTGCAATTGTTCCAGCAGCGGCAGCAGGGACTTGCCGCGGTCAGATAAGGTATATTCTACTTTTTGCAGTTTGTGGTCATGCTGCACACGTATAATAACATTATCCCGCTCCAGGTCTCTCAGGTGCTCCGATAATATTTTCCTGCTGATATTAGGAATGATCCGGTGCAGGTCATTATACCGCATGGGCCTTTCTGCCAGGTAACAAATAATGCAGGGCTTCCACTTGGAGGCAAACAATCTCAGTGTTGCTATTACAGAACATTGATGGTTGAATAACGGAGGCGCTGATTTTTTAACCAGTAACCTTTTTGTAACTTCTTGACTGTGCATAAGATCCCATCTAAATTTGCAATTAAATCTACCGAATTTTATGAAATATCAGCTTGCACAATTGAATATAGGCAGAATGCTGGCCCCACTTGACAGCGAGGTAATGAAAGGCTTTGTTTCAAACCTGGATGCCATTAATGCACTTGCGGATAACAGTCCCGGCTTCGTATGGCGGTACACAAGTGAGGGTAATAACGCCACTTCCACCAGGATCTTTGAGGATGACTACCTGATCGTAAACATGTCTGTCTGGACCGATATGAATGCGCTTTTTGATTATGTTTACAGATCCGCACACGTTGAGATTTTCAAACGCAAAAAGGAGTGGTTTCAAAAGCTGGATTCCATGCACATGGTCATGTGGTATGTGCCGGCCGGCAAGATGCCTACGGTGGAAGAAGCCGTGGAACGCCTGCTATATCTCAGGAAGCATGAAGCAACCCCGTATGCATTTACATTTAAAAAAGCCTTCAAGGTCAATGAGGCGCTGTCATTTGTGAAATAGCTATGCCTGTTGTTTAACCCCACTAACTGGCCGGGAATACTAAATCCCGATAAAATTTTAATTCCAAATTATAATACTTATTTTTATAACACCTTGCTCACCGTAAAGGAATGAACCGGCCCTTACGGTACGCTATTGAAAACCTTAATACGATCATTTACGCCAGTTATGATTGTGTAAAACCCGTATTCTCTTGCTCTTCTGCCGGATAGATCGTAGATATCATACAATAATTCCACGTCCGGAAAGAGCGGTGTTATTAACCAATTACTTAACCTTCAACTTATGTGCAAACCAATTAGCCCTCTTAAGATTGCAGCCCTGCTGTTACCCTTGCTTCAATGGTTCATCATGCCATCCATGGCCCAGGTAACCTGGCCGGCTACCCAGCTCCTTCCCTCCTTTCCTGCAACCGCGCAAACGCAGGACCTGATCATTCTCCGGGAAACCACCTCGCGCTGGGAAGGCGAAGGCTCCTCGCTGGGCCACCATACCGGCCGTTTGGAGACCGACGGCTGGCTTTGCCAAACCGGCATCGATGCACCCAATGAACATATGATCTTTGGCCCCTATGATACCAACACGCCGGCAGGCCCTAATGTAGCAGAGTTCCGCATGAAGATCGATAACAATACTGCCAACGATGATCCCGTGGTGGATATTGATGTAAGGAATGCTACAACCGGCCAGATCCTTGCCGCTCAAACCATTACCCGCAGGCAGTTCCCCATAGCCTCCAACTACACCAGCTTTACGCTGCCCTTTACAATGCCGGCAGCTAATCAGTCACTTGAGCTGCGCGTCTACTGGCGGGGAGCGGCTTATATAAAGGTAGACTGGGTTGGCCTGCAGCAAAACAACTCATCTGCCGAAATGTACCTGTTTGCTTCGCTGAAAGGCATTGTTAACAGAACACAGCCACGGATCTTCTCCTATGAAGGAGATGCATTTGCAGAAGGGCAATACACCTGGCTGCAGTCATTAGGTTTAAGCTGGACCGAGCCTGCAGACAAATGGGACCTGATCACTAAATACCGCAGTGAATTATCCGGGTTAATTGTTTACGATCCTGCCCAGATCCATACCGTTAACCTGGCAACCGTACTGGCAAAGGACCGGAAAGCGCTCATAGCCTCACCGGACCTGTTGTCAAAGCTAACAGCCGCCCCATATAATTTACCGGTGCTGCTGGACCTGCGCGGCCAGTATAGCAGCAAGCTGCAGGTATACCAGGCGATTTACAATACTTACTGGCCTAATATTGATCACCGTTTATTAATAGGCTTAAACCCCGAGGTGCATAAAGCAGCCCTGCGTGAATATGCTACTGCATTGGGCGCCGCAGTGATATGGCTTGATCCTGATGTAGCAGCCGAAAGCACCTTGCTGAACAGCTTTTTATCCTCCATGCCGGCCGGCGCCAACTACATGGGCTGGTGGCCGGAAGAAGGCCCGGGTGTGCAAAGGGCTTCCAGCTACGGCATTGCAACCGTTGCAAGCGACTGGGCTACCAACCTTACGGTGCATAGCGGCATGCCCAGAACCGTAAATCTTAAACCCATGCCTTCCAAACCGGCGCTGCAGAATAAGATCTACGTGGCTTTTATATTAAGTGATGGCGATAACTTACAGTATGTGGAACATCTTATGCGTAAGCTGTGGAGCAACCCTGACCGTGGCGCAGTTCCTATGGGATGGACCCTTTCCCCTGCCATGCTGGATGCTATGCCCGGCGCCTTAAACTATTACTGGCAAAGCTCCACTAATAATGATAACCTGATCTCCGGCCCCTCTGGTTACGGTTACGCCTATCCCAACAGCTGGCCCTCTCAAAGCTCGCTGAACCAGTTTGCAGCTAAAACGGAGGACTATAACAAACGTGCAGGCTTCAGGGTTATTACCATCTGGAATACTATTACCGGCGGCATAAATCAAAATGTAGGGGAAACCTTTGCCAGCTATGCGCCCACAACACTTGGCCTTACTGCCCAGAATACCGGCGGCGGGCTTACCATCTATAACAACAGCCTGCCGGGCATGGCGCTTTCCTGCAACTACTGCACAAATGAGCAGGCCATGAAGGATCATATTGCTTCAGCTGCTGCGGGATGGAATGGAACTTCGCCGCGTTTCATTATTATACAGGCACAGCCCTGGCAGAATGTAACGCCCACCAGCTTTAAGAATGTAGCCAATTCCCTTAATGCAGATTATATAGTGGTACGCCCGGATCATATTTTTCAGCTCATCCGCGAAGCAAATGGCCTTCCGGTTAACCCGGGCCCGGTGCCTTTAGTGAAGCTGCTGCAATCCACAGGTACAACCGCCGGTGCACAGCACCTTGCAAATGCGGGCAGGTAACACATCTACAGGCCTGTTGCCAGAACTTTATTCCGTAGCCGGATCATAGTTCCGTTTACGGTATTCTGTTGGGCGCAGGCCTGTTTTTTCTTTAAAGATCCTGGAGAAATAAAAGTTTGATTCGAAATTAAGCGCTATCGAAATTTCCTTAACAGGCATATTGCTGTTGCTCAGCAGGTCTTTAGCCTTTTCAATTTTTAGCTGCAGGTAATACTGCCCGGGCGATAGCCCAGTGTAGCTCTTAAATAGTTTCCTGAACCAGGAGTAACCCACATTCAATTCCTGCGCTGCCTGCTCAGGTGAATAAGCGTTGCTGATGTTTGACCGGAATAACAGTCTTGCCCTGTTGATGATATTTTCCGCTTCCTTGTTTTCAGCAGTGCTTTGCTTTACAGCAGCATAGCAGGCCCCTATTAAATGCAGCACTGCGCCCGATACCAGGGGCTGGTAACCGGATCTTTCCTCCCTTGTTTTTTCAATAATACTATTATAGATATTGAAAATGCTGTCATTAAAACCAATATAAAGGCATGGATTATCGGGCCGCAGGTAACCGGATGTTACCAGGTTATCAATAATGTCTCCTTTTACACCCACCCAGTACTCATCCCAGCCGGTATGGCTATCGGGTTTATAGCGGTGCCTTTCATTCGGGAACAGCACAATGATAGTTCCGGCCTTAACAATAGTTTGTTGATAGCTGTCTGATTCAAAAACACCCTGCCCGTTGGTAATATATATCACCTGGTACTCCTGCAAAATGCGCCAGCTGTTCCAGTTAAAGTTATGATGCGCCGGATGATCTTTAAAAGGGTAATCGTTCGTAGCCTCAATATGCGTGCACCCTGCATTTAAAACCGTTAATCCCCAGCTCTCATCTTCTTTACTAACCGGAAGATATTTATAATAATTGACCATAGCGTCCCGGTATTATAAATGTATAACATGCTCAAAGGCCGCGGCAGCCGCCGTTGCCGGTACTGATAAAGCTAATAATGATTTCTGAAGTCACAAGTAAAAATATCAGAAAGTGCAGGCGTTTTATCAAATTGTTGGTGCTCACTATTCTACTTTTAATAAACGAGGCATGTAAAGATCATCCGTCAGTTAAAAGAAAAATTAATGAATAAACGTACGGGTATAAAAGCCGGCTTGTTCGGCATAGGCCTGCAGGCCTACTGGGAGCAGTTCACCGGCTTAAAGGGCCGCTTAACCGGCTATATCAACGCAGTTGCAAATAACCTGGAAGGCTTTGACGCCGAAATCATTAACCTGGGCCTCATCGATACCCCGGAAAAAGCTTTTGAAGCAGGAACCGCGTTTAAGTGTGCAGATGTTGATGTCTTGTTCCTATACGTCTCTACCTATGCCCTGTCGGCCACCGTACTGCCTGTGGTAAGAAAGGCGAATGTGCCGGTTATTGTGTTGAACCTGTCGCCGGAAGCAAGTATAGATTATGCAAGCTTTAATAAACTAAAGGACCGCACTGCCATGACGGGCGAATGGCTGGCGCATTGCTCCTCCTGTTCCGTACCGGAAATAGCAAACCTGTTCAACCGTTGTAAGATCCCCTTTTACCAGGTAACCGGCATGCTTAACAACGATCCTCATGTTTGGAACGAGGTAAAGGATTGGATAGATGCTGCAAGGGTAGCGCGTATCATGTACCACAACAGGCTGGGCATAATGGGTAACTACTATGGCGGCATGATGGATATTTACACGGACCTTACCCTGCAATGCGCCACATTTGGCGGCCATATGGAAGTGATAGAAGTGGATGAGCTCTCAGGCCTGCGCGAATTGGTAACAGCAGAAGAGATAGCAGCCAAGCTGCAGGAAATCGAAGATACGTTTGAAGTGCAGCCCGATTGTTCACCATCGGAATTAAATCGCGCCGCACAAACCGCTGTGGCGCTGGATAAGCTGGTGCACAAGTATAAGCTTGGCTCACTTGCATATTACCATAAAGGAAGCGGCAACGCGGCTAATGAAAATACAGTGAGCTCCGTAATAGTGGGTAATTCACTGTTAACAGGTAAAAATATTCCTGTGGCCGGTGAGTATGAGATCAAGAATGCCCAGGCCATGAAGATCATGGACAGTTTTGGTGCAGGTGGCTCTTTCACTGAATATTATGCTATGGATTATTATGATGATGTGGTTTTAATGGGCCACGATGGGCCCTGCCATCCGGGCATAGCCGAAGGCAGGATCAAGCTTAAACCATTACAGGTATATCATGGTAAAGTAGGCAACGGCCTATCAGTGGAAATGTCCGTTTGTTACGGGCCGGTTACCTTGCTATCGGTAGTGGAAACCGGCGATGGCGCGCTTAAGCTGCTGGTTGCAGAAGGTGAATCCGTACCCGGGCCCATTTTGGAAATTGGCAATACCAATAGCCGCTACCGGTTCCCTGTTGGCACACGGAATTTTGTGGAATCCTGGAACAAACAGGGGCCCGCACATCACTGTGCCATAGGCCGCGGCCATCTTGCATCTAAGATCAAAAAGCTGGGCGAAATATTAAAAGTTGCTACAGTACAGGTTTGTTAAATCGTCATCTATTCTTTTCTCAGGCTTTCCACCGGGTTGGCCATGGCGGCCCTGATGGCCTGGTAGCTCACCGTTAATATAGCAATGGCTATGGATAAGCAGCACGCAAGTGCAAATACCCACCATTGAATACTCACACGGTATTCATAGCTCTGCAGCCATTTACTCATACACCAGTACGATAATGGCGCTGCTATTATAAAGGAGATAATAACCAGCTTTACAAAATCTTTAGATAATAAAGTGGTAATGCCGGTTATGGATGCACCCAGCACTTTACGCACACCGATCTCCCGGATCCTGTTCTCTGCCATATACGCAGCAAGGCCAAATAATCCCAGGCATGAGATAAAGATGGTAAGCCCGGCAAATAAAGCGGCCAAAGTTCCCTGGCGTTGCTCATTCTCGAATTTCTGCGCATAGGACTCGTCTACGAACTTATATTCAAATGGATATTCCGGGTTGTATTTTCTGAAAATAGTTTCTGCCATGGCCAGGTTTTTAGCAGTAGCATGATCCCCGTTCAGCTTTATCTGTATAACGCGGAAGGTCATAAAGCTGCTTTTAGCGCCGCAGATCAATATAGGCCGGGTGGGTTCATAAGGGCTGGTAAGAATAAAATCTTTAATCACCCCTACAATATGCCAGTTTATGCCCAGGTCCCCTACCACCTTACCGATGGGGTCTTTGAACTTCATTACTTTCAGCGCCGATTCGTTTATAATTAACCCGGTTGAATCGGTAGGGTATTGTTTCAGATCAAAATCACGGCCCTGAACAAATTGCAGCCCGGCTGTAACGCCCAGCCCTTCATCAGATAAATACCGGTCGAAAGAGGTTTTGTCATTCGGGTCTTTTCCTTCCCAATCCTGTCCCCAGCCATTGCTCCACCTTTCTGTAAGCGGCGAGTTTGTTCTTGTAACGGATCTTGCAACACCGGATTCCAGCAGCTCATTTTTTATCAGGCTGTAGTTCTTAGCGGTGGTGCCTGTCATAAAGGTATACACAAGATTATCTTTGTTATAGCCGGTTTCCCGGTTACGGGCATAGTCTATCTGTTGCTTTACAATAATAGTGCAGATGATCAGCACAATAGCAGATGTGAACTGCAATACCACCAGCACTTTCCGGGGCGTTACCATCGCATTTGCTTTTTTAAAGGTGCCTTTTAATACCTTAACCGGCTGGAAAGAAGAAAGGAAGAATGCAGGAAAGCTGCCGGCCAACAAACCGGTGAACAGGATGAACCCTGTAAATGCCAGCCAGGCGTAGATATTCCCATAGTTCATGGATAGTTTTTTATCCGTAAGCTGGTTGTAGGCGGGTAAGCTTATCAACACAATAATAATAGCCACCATACCTGCCAGGAAGGCAATGAAAACAGATTCCCCTATGAACTGGCCGATGAGCGTACTTTTCTGGGCGCCCACCACTTTGCGGATCCCTACTTCCTTTGCCCGTTTTTCACTCCGTGCGGTGCTCAGGTTCATGAAATTGATGCAGGCGATCAATAAGATCAGCACTGCAATAATGCCGAATATTTTTATGAATGTGCTGCGGCCCCCGTTATCTTCCACACCATTCGTAAAGCTTGAATACAGGCGCCAGCGCTCAAGCGGGTAAATAAACAGCTCCCATTTCATTGTTTTAGCCTCATCATTATAATGCTGCTTCAGGTCTTTTACTTTACGGTCTATAGCAGCATGGTTTACATTGGGCTTCAGCAATACATAAGTAGGGGTGCTGTTATCGTTCCAGCCAAAGTCCTGTCCATCTTCGTATTTTACATAGGACCAGGGCAACAAGAAATCAAACTGGAACCTTGTATTGGTGGGCGGATCTTTTACCACACCCGTAACGGTGTAATTATCTTTGTTCTCAATCCTTATAATTTTCCCTATTGCATCGTCATTGCCGAACAGGCTTTTAGCGGTGCTTTCCGTAAGCACCACGGAATGCACATCATTCAGCGCCGTGAAGGGATTGCCCTTTAGCATGGGAAAGCTGAACACCTGGAGAAAACCCGTATCCACTACCATTCCTGATTTCAATATTTTCTTTTCTCCAACTGAAAAAAGCAAATTGCCATATGAATCCGCCCTTACCGCACGCTCTATTTCAGGCAGGTCTTTTTCCAGGGCGCGGGCGGTTAATGCAGATACCGTATTCCAGCTTGCTACCTTGCCCTCCATGGGCACGCGGTTCCATACCTCGTAGATCCGGTCTTTGTTCTTATGGAACCCGTCGTAGCTTTGCTCATCATAGATCCACATAAAAATAAGTATGGCAGCAGCCATACCTACGGCAAGGCCTGTAATATTGATGGCCGAAAACCCTTTATTACGCAGCAGGTTCCGGTAAGCGACTTTGAAAAAATTCCTGATCATGATAGATTCGTCATTCAGTAAAATGTAACAAACAAGATTGCGGGGGACTGCGCGCCAAGATAGTGCCGCATATTCATCTGATTGATTTCCAATGCAGTAATTATATTACAAATAGGGGTTTGTTCGGTTTTGAAACAAAAATTGTCCGCTTTTGAACAGCATTACAAGCATCCACTGCGCAGCTTTCAGGGCAACTGCACAGTGGATGTTTTAAATTATGCCACCATTTCTTTCGGGGTGGGCTGCCCTTTACCGGTGGTTACCAGGTTCTTTAAGCTCCCCTGTATATAACCGGTCCATGCACTGGAACAGGCATCGTAACATTCTTCATCAGGCACTAAGCCCTGGTGGGTGAAACGGAGCTGCGTTTGGCCGCCTTGTTCAGTAATTTCAAAGCTGATCGTGGTGCCCGTCCATTCACTTTTGTTCTTAACAAAAGAAAGGTGGCTGTCTGTAACCAGCCAAACAATCTTTTTGCCGGGCGCCACTTCTGTTAGTTTTTGTTTAGAGTAATGTATATCTCCGAAACGCACCTCAAATTCATCTCCTTGTTTTTGAAAGCTGCCTTCAATATTTTCTGTCCACCATTGATGAACATTATTAACGGCATTAAAGATCTCCTCCGGTGTCTGGTCTGCCAAAAAGGAAACAGTGAAGTTTTGATTGTTCATAAAGTTTTATTGATGGTTTTAGAATAGCGGCGGATGATTGTCTTATTATCCCTGGAGTTCCCATTTTTTCAGCAGCTCAGCGTTAAAGCCACCTTCTTTGGGATTGGGCGTTCCTTTTCCTGTAACAATCAGGTTGCGCAGGCTGTTGTTGATGTAATTGCTCCATGCATCAAAGCAGACCTTGTAACATTCATAGTCAGGCACTAAACCCAGGTGAGTGAACTGAAGCTGGGTTTTGCCATCCTTTTCCGTGATCTCAAAAATGATCTTTGTATCCTTCCATTCAGTTTTATCCTCCGTGAAATCAAAATAGTTGTCCAACACCTGCCATACCACTTTTTTATCAGGCACAACTTCTATTAATTTCAGTTTTGTAACATGAACATCTTTAAAGTGATACAAAAACTCCTCATTGAGCTTTTCTGTATTACCTTCAATTTCTTCAGACCACCAGCCACGGGGATTGTTAACGGCGTTGAAGACTTCTTTGGGTGTTTGGTCTACCAGGAAGGTAGTGCTAAAGGATGTACTCATTTCCAGAATATTTTTTGATGGTTAAAAACTCTACTTGGCAAAAGTATTGTCTAAATATCACATTGGCAGGGTACTAAATGGAATTTCTGGTGGGTTGATTTGGACAGTACAAGTTGCTACCTTTATAAAAAGGAATCGCCATGAAACATCTTACCATCATAGTGCCTGAAGGGGAGAACAACCTAAGCAGCATAGTGGGCACCTACAAGATATTTACCCGTGCCAATGAGTACTGGAAAGCAAGCGGCAGGAATGAATTATTTAAAATTGAATTAGCCGGCATTTCGGATGAGGTGGAGTTCTATGGTGGCCTGTTTGCCGTACGGCCGCAAACCCATATTTCCAGCATCAAAAAAACAAACCTGATCGTTATTCCCTCCCTGAATCATAATTATCAGAAAGCGGTGAAAGGCAACCAGCTGCTGATCGATTGGGTAGCGGAACAATATAAAGAGGGTGCTGAAATAGCCAGCATTTGTACCGGCGCTTTCATGCTGGCATCATCCGGCCTGCTGGATGGGAAGGCCTGCTCTACGCACTGGGCGGCTGCAGATAATTTCAGAACTATGTTCCCCAAAGTGAATTTACAGCCGGATAAGCTGATCACGGATGAAAACGGGATCTATACAAATGGCGGCGCCTATTCCTTCCTGAACCTGGTGCTATACCTGGTAGAAAAGTATTTTGACCGGCAAACCGCCATTTTTTGTTCCAAAGTATTCCAGATTGAAATGGACCGCCAAAGCCAGTCCGCATTCACCATTTTTACCGGCCAAAAGCTGCATGGCGATGAAATGGTGAAGCAGGCCCAGGCCTATCTTGAAAGTAACCTGCAGGAGAAAATATCCATTGAGCAGCTATCTTCCAAATTTGCTGTTGGCCGGCGGAACTTTGACCGGCGCTTCATTAAAGCCACCGGCAATACGCCCATTGAATATTCACAAAGAGTAAAAATTGAATCGGCCAAAAAGGCCTTTGAAACCAGCCGCAAAACAATTAATGAAGTAATGTATGAGGTGGGCTATTCCGACCTGAAAGCGTTCCGCGAGGTATTCAGAAAAATAACCGGCATGTCGCCACTGGAATACAGGATGCGGTATAATAAAGAGGCGGTGGTTTAAGCGCGTGCCGGCAGCACTACCCTCCTTCTCTTGTGCCAGGTAACATAGGAAACCGCCAGCACCGCTAAATAACCTAATGCGCCAAAGCTTTGGGAAAGCGGGTCAGCAGAAGCGATATGCGCAATGGGAGCGGAAATAAAAATGATCACAAAGCCAAAATAAGCCCATTCCTTTATTCTGCCGTTAATAGGCGCTAATAATGCAAGGGCCCCTAAAAATTTAGCCACTGCCACCTCTATCCTGAAATAATCCGGAAACCCTAAATGCCGGCAGATCACTTTTACTTCTTCCCGGGTCATATAATTGTATGCCGATAGTATGATCATTCCTGCTATTATACTGGTAGATATCCAGTAGGTAATTTTAGTTGTTTTCAACGTCTTAAATTTATGGGTTGTAAATAACCATCCATAGATTAGATGGTAACCACTAAGCGTTGTCCGCCGGGAATATCCAGGTCCCACAGGCTGGCAATATCTTTTAGGTCCACGCTAACCGTTTCCACCTTCAGCTTACCTGCGGCTGCCAGCTTAAACATTTCCGGCAGTATTTTTTTAAGCAGTTGCTGTATTTCAGGTTTTGTCCAGCTGCCCAAACCGGAGCCTGACAGCTGAAGATCAACGCTGCGCAGGTTCTCTGCCGATAATTGAATAAGATCGCCTGCCATTGAGCCAATAGATACAAAGCGTGTTTTGTGCGTGAACAGGCCCTGGCCCTTAAAAGCGGAGAGGATGAGCTCTGCGGTATGCCCCCATAAATAATCTATGACAATGTCAATAGGTGTGCGGCTGTGAATGGCTTTTATCTGTGCAACAAAGGCTGCGTCATCCTGTTCCACTGTAATAATTTCATCGGCGCCCAATGCTAACAGTGAGCGTAAGGATTGTTCGTTCCTGCCCGTTGCAATAATTCTTTTTGCGCCGTAATGCTTTGCTACCTGCACTGCTATTTTACCGGTGAAGCCGGTGGCCCCGTTTATTAATACCGTTTCGCCACGTTGCATACCCGCCCGGAAACGAAGGCCCATGGCAGACCCGAACACTGCATTGGGCAGGGCTGCTGCGGTAACATCATCAATACCGGAAGGTAAGGGCACCATACGGTCTTTGTCAATCAGGGCTTTTTCTGCGATCATACCACCGGCGCCAATGGCATATACCCGGGTGCCGTTTTTCAGCACGCCTACCCCATCGCCTCCAATAATGGTTGCCTGCTCAGGATCATTTTGTACGGAATAATGCTTGCCGCTTGCCCTTGATCTGTCAAGCTGCTTAATAGCGGCTGCTTTCATGGTAATTAACAGCTCATTGCTGTTTTGAGCTACCGGTTCGGGGAAATCCGCGTATTGCGGCATTCCATCCCTTTGATACATAACTGCTGCTTTCATATTTGATAATTTTTATAATGCAAAGCTACCCGGCAATAAACCGGCGGGCAATAACATTTGTTATCAAATACGGGCAGGTTACTTTTCTTTGGCCAGCTTACTTTTAATACGGCTCAGGTGTACCGTGCTAACACCCAGGTAGGAAGCAATATAATGCTGGGGCACCCGCTGCACCACCTGTGGTTTTTCCTTTATCAAATTCAGGTAGCGTTGCTGGGGCGTATCCTTTATAAAGGAAAAGAACTGTTTCATGTACTCAAAGGTGCGCCCAAATACAGTATCCAGGATCATCTCCCGGAATACAGGCAGCTCGCTTACCTCCGCAATGATCCGGTCTGCATCTTTTTTATGAATGTACCATAATACGCAGGGCTCAATGGTTTCAATGGTTACCGGGCTTGGGTACCCTTTTCTGAAGCTTTCAATAGAAGAAACCATATTGTTCTCAAAGAAGAACTGGGTTGTAACATCCTTCCCATCATTATTAAACCACACACGGATACAACCCTTTTCAATCAGGAACATATTCTTCGGAATATCGCCTTCCTTTAAAAGCGCTGTTCTCGCAGAAACTTTCATACGTTTAAAACAACCGGTATAGTCGTTCCATTTATTATCGTCAAGCGGGAATTTATTCCGGAATTGGTCAAACATCACTAAATATACAAAAAGGGATCATACGCCCCACCCTACGGCGCCTGCTGAACATCGCGCAGGCGCCGGTATATAGGAAGCCCCGGCCAGGCACAGCGCCCCGGCCCTTGCCAGGGTTATGCATTAATTTGGTTAGATACTTCCAGGATCGTAAAGGTTCTCCTGCCTGCAGGCACTTTCCAGCTCACTTTACTGCCCTTTCTGTACCCGATAAGCGCCGTGCCGATAGGCGACATAATAGACACCTTTTTCTGTTTTATATCGGCCTTTTCCGGGACTACGATCGTGAGCTTTAACACTCTGTTTTCCAGCTCTTCTTTAACCGTAACACTTGAATTAAGCCTTACCACATCAGGCGGCATATCTTCATTATCCACCAGCCTGGCCTTTTTCAATTCAGCACCCAGCTCCTCCGCATCCTGCCTGTTAAACGTTGCCTGCACTAATCCATTTTTCAGGTTGGATAAGATCACTTCATAATCAAACTTGGTTAATACAAGCTGTTCTTTTATCTTTTGCATAGATCATCAATTTTAAATTTTACAATTACGGCCCCATTCATATAACCCGCATCAGGCGGTCTTTTCCAGGGGCACGCACATCTTAGTCAAAATAGTGCTCCAGTAACGGGCCTTCTGTTCCAGCTCCGCAATCTCCCCAACATAATTACCGGGGTGTTTATAAAACAACACCTCCACAGGCGGTTTCCCGTTCTTCAGCTCAAAATGCAGCACCATCTCTTCCAGGTAGTGATCCAGCTTCTTTGCCTTCAGTTCCCCGGTCCGTATAGCGCCGTACTGCTTTTTCACCGTACATCTTTTCACCTCATTCAGGTCTATCACAAAGGATTGGAAAGCGGTATCGTTCAGCTGTTTTAATACGATCACCTTACGGTGCATACCGGCAAAGCCGATGATACAATCCTTCAGCAATTCCTGCCCGGTAAATGAAATATTATGATCGATCCCTAACTGGCGAAGCCGTTGAAATAATGCGTTCATCACTTACAATTTTTTTGTTATCAATACGCATACCCTGCTGCTTATACAGCTGCTTACGAAAAGTGATCACGTAGATCAGCATTAAGGGAAAGGTGATATAGGCAATGTTATACCATTTGGGATTTGATACCAATCCCTGTTCCAGCACAATTGCATTCAGCAAAAAGGCCATTGCAGCTACAGTTCTGCTTGCAGCAATCTTTTGTTGATTCCGGCGCATAGCAAGATCATTTAAATGATTAATTATTGGAATAATTAAATGCAGATAAACCCCAAGCCTTTGTGGGATTAATTAGGCTTGGGCAATAGTTTTAAAGGCCTTAAAGCTGGAGAAATAGTACAGGTGAAGACAAAAGGGTAGAAACTCGGGAAATGACCAGGTATAACAATCGCTCATATCGAGTATCACATACTCGATCGGGCGACTTTTAACTGTATGGAATATATTACCTGTCATTTCTACAAACTTACGGAAAAAACAGATATCAACGTCCGCAGCAATTGTTAAAACAGCGCGCCTGCGGGAAAATTTACGTTACTCCCCTATCTTTGCCCGCAAATGCATAAATGCTGGCTTTTATACCTCTTTTGCTGCTGCCTGGCCTGCACCAAACCGCGCCCCATTACCCGCGCCTTTTACTTCTGGAAGCAGCGTTACCAGCCAGACAGTACTGAGCTGCATACCCTGAACGCCCTTAGCATACAAAGGCTTTACGTAAAAATGTTCGACGTAAGCCTGGCGGCCGATAAACATACAGCCGTTCCCGTAGCCCGCCTGGAACAGCGCAGCCCCTTCCCCGCCGGTATACAGGTAATACCTACTGTATTCATTGTGAACGATGTATGGAAGCAGGTGAGTGCAGATACCCTGGCCCGGCAGGTGGCGCAGCTGCTGGCACAAATCAGCCCGCAGCAGGCACGGGAAGTGCAGATAGATTGCGACTGGACACGTAACAGCAGAACCGCCTATTTCGCCTTCCTGCAAGCCTTTCGCCAACAGCCCTTTATGCAGGGTAAGCAGCTTTCCGTAACCATCCGCCTGCACCAGGTAAAATTCCTGGCTACCAGCGGTGCACCGCCGGCCGACAAAGGCCTGCTGATGTGCTATAATATGGGCAACCTGCGCCAGTACGGCGACCACAATTCCATTCTGAATATGAACGACCTGGAATCCTATGCCGGCAGTAAAAGGATCGCGCATTATCCATTACCTTTGGACCTGGCTTTGCCATTGTTCAGGTGGAGCGTATTATTCCGGCGCCATTCCTACGCAGGCCTGCTCCGCAACCTGGATGAAAATGATTTCAGCAACCATCGTATTTTTAATAAAAATGGGGAACAATTATACACCGTGTTAAAGGATACTGTAGTAAAAGGCTATCCCTTACATGCCGGCGAAGAGGTACGGTATGAAACCTGCCCGTCCGCGCTGCTATGGGACGCCGCCCGGTACCTGGCTAAGCAGCGGCAGGATTATAACCCCGTAGTTATATTTTATCACCTGGATGAAAACGAGCTTAATAAATATGCATTACCCGAGCTGGAAAAAACTTATCGTATTCTTCGTTAGCCTGCTGCTCTGCTTCTTTGCAGAAACCATTTACGTGTTTTCCTGCGGCCCTGAGCCGGATCCCTATGATTATTACACCAATTTCTATAACCCGGACCTTGCTGCCGGCAAGGGCTTTGAGCCCTTTTATTACACCTCCATGAGGCAATATTATGGGGTGGATGAGCCGGAGGAAACCGCCAACCTGCGCGAATGGAGTACCTTTTTTTCCGGCAGGAACGCAAAGGTAACGGATAAGGATCTCCGGGAATTTATTTATACCTACACCCGTCCGCAAATGACGGCGCTGTATACCAGCATTGATAAAGGAACGCCGCTGCAGGCGCCGGACAGCGTAAGCAATAATACGCTTACCCGTTATTTCATCAGCAGTAAGGACAAGGAAACGCTGGGCTATCTCATGTTCGCTAAAAGATGCGAGGTACATGCCAGCATTGCCGATGCATGGAACCCGCCCACGCCGGATCCTGTTGCTATGATGCGCCTGGCCCGCAACAGCATACAGCTGTATAATGCCTGTAAGGATCCGTTCATTAAGGAAAGATTTGCCTACCAGGCCACCCGCATGGCGCATTTCAGCAAGTCATACGAAACCGCTATTCACTATTACGATTCACTGGCAGCGCCGCTGCCATCAACTTCCCTTATTCACTATAAATTACTGGCGTTAAAAGCAGGCGCTTTGCTACGCAGTGGCAAAAAAGCGGAAAGCGTGTATCTCTTCTCCCGCGTGTTTGAAGGCGCGCCCTCCCAGCGTACCCTGGCTTACCTGAACACCGGCTGGGCAGAGGCCGATAAAAAAGCCGTGCTGAAGCTATGCGCCAACAATACGGAGAAAGCCACTGTAGCCGCCATGTACGCGGCAAGGGCCGTAAGCCTGAACCTGGGCGGCCTGCGGGAAGTGTACCGCTTTGATCCCACCGCCCCTATCCTGGATGTGCTGCTGGCCAGAGAGGTGAATAAGCTGGAAGATGGTTACCTGCAAAATGCCATTAACATCGACGCCAATAAGATTAACAACTGGTATAACGACAACAGCCTTAAAGCAGGTGATGTAAAAGCGCTGCAACGGCTTACTGACAGCATTGCCGGATTAGGTAAGGTAAAAGAGCCCGCCCTGTGGCAGATCACATCGGCCTACCTTTCCTTTATGACAAAAGACTACGCCGGCGCCCATACCCGCCTGGCAGCTGCAAAACCCGGCATACAACGGCCCGACCTACAGGATCAATGGGAAATTGTACAGCTGCTGGTGAACATTAATGAACAGCCCCGCATAGATAAAGCCTATGAAAGCAAGCTGCTGGCCTCTTTAAAATGGCTGGACAGCAAGCTGCCAAAAGGACAAGAAAGCAATGCTTACTGGGATTACCCGGACGATAATACCTGGGTGAACGCCTCCTTTTACACCCGTATGTACCGCAACCTGCTGGACTATATTATTGCGCCGCGCTATGCGAAACAGAACGATACCATTCGCCTGTCGCTCATCCTCACAAAAAGGGATGCCGTAGACCCTTCCTATTTCCGCTGGAACGGCACAAGCGGAAAGGATTTCATTGAAGACAGCCTTTCCACTACGCAGCTGCTTTCCTTATTAGATCTCCATAAAAGCAAGAACAAAACGCCTTTTGAAAAATACCTCAGTGATCAGCTGCCCTTTACAGAACAGCAGCTTGGTGAGGTTATTGCTATCAACTATGTGCGCCAGCACGATTTCCCCAATGCCGTTACCTGGTTCAAACGCAGCGGCAGCACCCGCCGTTCGGAACTGGTGTTTGAAGAGCAGCTGCAGGATTTCGGGTATGAGGAGCAGGATTCCATCCGCCATGGTATTAGCCAGCTGGAATATGCCTCCCGTATGGTGGAGCTGGAAAAAAAGATGCAGGGTGCAAAGGTATCGCCGGAAGTGTATTTTGAATATGCAACAGGGCTGTTCAGCATTTCCTATTACGGCCATTCCTACCAATTCTCTGTAAGCTACCGCCCCAGCACCTGGTGGTATGAGCCGGCACATGAAAGAACCACCTTCCTGCGCGAATACTTTGGCTGTTACCGTGCAGAGGAATATTATAAAAAAGCAGCCGGTGCAGCCACTGACCCTGAATTTAAAGCCAAAGCCTTGTACATGGCAGCGCGCTGCGCACAAAAACATGCGCAGCTAACAGGCAAAGAAGAATGGTGGTACCCGGCTACGTATAAAAATCCGTATTTTCCAACCCTGGTAAAGGATTACAGGCATACTGCCTTTTATGAGAACATGGCAGCGCAATGCACGTACCTGCAGGATTTTGTAAAAAAGCAGCCTTAATATGAAAGTTTTGGTCATAGAAGATGAACCGGCCCTTCAAACGGCCATCCGCCAGTACCTGGAACAGCAGGGATATATCTGCGAAACAGCGCCTGACTTTCCCCAGGCCATGGCAAAGGTGAATGATTATGATTACGACTGCATTGTGGCCGACATAGGACTGCCCAAAGGCAATGGCCTGGATATTATCAAAGAATTAAAAGCGCTGGAATCAGAAGCCGGCATTATTATCATTTCCGCCAAAGATTCTTTGGAAGATAAGCTCAGCGGCCTGGACCTGGGCGCCGATGATTACCTCACCAAACCCTTTCACCTGTCGGAGCTGAATGCCCGCATCAACGCCATTTTGCGGCGTAAACATTTTGACGGCAACACCAATATCCATTTCAATGAGATCCGCATAGCCCCGGGCTCCAAATCGGTTTTTGTAAAGGATACGCCCCTTACGCTTACCAGCAAAGAGTACCAGCTGCTGTTATACTTCATTGCCAACCAGCGCAGGGTGGTTACCAAAACGGCGCTGGCCGGCCATCTCTGGGGCGATGCCTACGACCAGGCAGGCTCCTACGATTTCATTTACTCACATATCAAGAACCTGCGCCGCAAGCTGCTGGAAGCCGGCGGGGAAGATTATATTAAAACCATTTATGGTACCGGCTACCGCTGGTCTGATCAATAAACCGTGGTGTATGAGACCGATGAAGCTACTTACGCAAACCACCATTTATTTCCTGTTGCTGGTATTACCGCTGCTCACCATCAGCACCTTTTACCTGTTTTCCCAGTTCAATAAAGAGATCGGGCATGAAATCGATGAAGAGCTGCTGAACGACCAGATCCAGTGGCTGCGTTACATGGATACCGTAAGCATTCACAGCCCGGTGTTCCAGCTCTCTACTCCCGAGTTCAGCCTGCAGCCCGTAACACAGCCTGCGCAGGCAAAGCCCGTTTTAGAAAGCGTAATGCTGTACCAGGATATAGAAGGAAAAAAAACACCTTACCGCCAGCTTACACAGGTATTAAGCATTCACAATAATTCTTACCTGCTAACCATCCGCAAATCATTAATAGAACGCGATGATCTTATAAAGAACATCTTCATTGTAATGCTCATCGTATTCGGCGGCCTGCTGGTTTTCATACTGCTGCTGAACCGCATGCTGAGCAAGCGCTTGTGGCGGCCCTTTTACCAGTCGCTGGAAAAGCTGCATGGTATTGAGCTCAAGAAAATGGAAAGCGTGAGCTTCAGCCCTTCCTCCATCAAGGAATTTAACCAGCTGCATACTGCGCTAACGGCCATGATAACACGCATACACGCAGATTACCAAAGCATTAAAGAGCTAACGGAAGATGCGGCCCATGAAATGCAAACACCCCTGGCCATTGCAGAAAGTAAGCTGGAGCTGCTGCTGCAGGACGAAACCCTCAGCGATGCGCAGCTGCAGGCTATTGCACAAAGCAGCGAAGCCCTGGAACGCCTGGCCCGCCTGAACCACTCACTGCTGCTGCTGGCTAAAATAGAGAACCACCAGTACGATACCTCGCAGCCTGAAAGCCTGCAGCACGTTACCCGGAAATACCTGGGCCTGCTGGATGAGCTGATAAAAGATAAAAAGCTTACGCTGGAAACACAGCTTATCCACAATACCTCCTGGCAAATGCCGGCAGCCCTGGCCGATATGCTCATCAGCAACCTGGTAGGCAACGCCATCCGCTATAATTATACCGGCGGAAAAATAAAGCTGCAGCTGGATGATCAGCAGTTCAGCATCAGCAATACCAGCAGCTGGCCGGCCATTCCGGAGCAGCAGCTTTTTCAGCGTTTTAAAAAAGGCGGCGCTGTGCTGGACAGCTCCAACGGCCTGGGGCTGGCCATTGTGAAAAAGATCTGCGATACCTACAATCTCCCTATCCATTACTATTTTGAAAATGGTGTGCACACCTTCACCATCTCCAGATTCTCTACAAATTCCAAACCTTCCTTTGCAGCATAGGAATACTATGCAACAACTGTTATACATTATAGCCTTCCTGTGCTGCGGTTTTGCGGCGCAGGCACAGGTCATTGCAAAAGACAGCGCTGCCAGACAATCCCCCGCTGACACGGTTCCCGGTTTGCCGAAACCAGCCGTCAGGAATATAGCGGAGGTAGTGATCAGCTCCACCCGCACGAACAGCCGCCTGGAAGACCTGCCCATGAAAGTGGAAGTATTAGGACAGGAAGATATGCAGGAAGAAAGCGGTATTAAACCTGGCAACGTGGCCGGCATTCTGGGCGATCTGTCGGTGATCCATATCCAGAACACCTCTGCCGTAAATGGCAACAATGCCATTCGTATGCAAGGCCTGGATGGTAAGTACACCCAGCTGCTGCGCGATGGTATGCCGGTGTATGAAGGCCTGAGCGGCAACTTTGGCGTGCTGGCCATTCCCCCGCTTGACCTGAAGCAGATCGAGATCATTAAAGGCTCCATATCCACCCTGTATGGCGGTGGCGCCATTGCAGGCATGATCAACTTTATTGCAAAAACACCCGGCAATGAGCCGGAGCTGAATGTATTGCTGAACCGCAGCACCCTCAAAGAAAATAATGTAAATACTTATTATGCGCAACGCTGGAAAAAAACAGGCCTTACCCTTTTTGCCGGCGCCACCGTACAAAATGAAAGTGATGTTAATAAAGACGGGTTTAGCGATGTGCCCCGCTTACGGCAGTACACGCTGCACCCCCGCTTTTTTTATTATATAGATCCTAATACCACGCTGGTAGCAGGTTATACCGGCACCATTGAAAAACGCGCCGGTGGCGATATGCAGGTGCTGGCCCATGGTATGGACAGTGTGCATCAGTATACCGAAACCAATAACAGCCACCGCCACAGCATAGACCTGCAATTCACCCGCAAACAATTAGGCGGTGGTACCCTTACCGCCAAAGGAGTGAACAGCTATTATCACCTGGATAATACCGAGGGCACTTTTGCCTTACGCGGCAACCAGGGCAACCTGTATGCAGAAGTAGCCTATAACAAAAAAAGCGGGCGGCATAACTGGGTAGTGGGCCTGAATGATACCGGCGAAAAATATAAACGGGCCGGTGGCGACAGCAGCATTATTAATAACTACACCTACAATACTACCGGCCTGTTTGCGCAGGATGGATTTAATATCACCAAACAGTTAATGGTGGAAGGGGGCCTGCGTATTGACTATCATAACGTGTACGGCTGGTACGTGCTGCCGCGTTTAGCCTTTGTGTACAGGCCCATAGATGACCTCTCCATACGCCTGAGCGGCGGTACCGGTTATAAAACGCCCGCCATTTTTACCAGCCAGACACAGAACATTGCCTACCGTGATCTGCAGCCGCTTACCACCGGCATGCAGTCGGAAAAAAGCCGGGGCCTGAATGTGGATGCAGGTTACAAAACCTCCCTGGGCCCTGTGGAAATAACCGTAGACCAGGCATTGTATTACACTTACATCAAACATCCCATTATGCCCGTTATGCAGGCAGAAGGTAAAATATTACTGGAAAATCAGCCCTACCAATGCAGGAGCCTGGGCACTGATACGTATATACGTTTTAGTTATGACGGCCTGGAGCTGTATGTAGGTTACAATCATACCACCTCCAAATACTCAGATCCGGCCCATACCTTTGTACCCTTTGCCCCGCGGGATAAATTTGCAAGCACCCTGGCCTATGAGATCCCGGATAAGTGGCGCTTTGGTATTGAGAACGCCTGGATAGGCCATCAATACCTGTATAATAACCAGCTGGCGCCCAACTACTGGTTCTGGGCCGCCATGATCTCCCGCCAGTTTGGCGATCATTTTACGGTAGTGCTGAACGGGGAAAATATTTTTGATGCCCGCCAGGGTAAGCGGGAAGCCTTATACACCGGCAGCATTACGCAGCCGCAGTTCCAGCCCTTGTGGGGCCCTATTGATGGCCGTACCATTAACTTCTCTGTAAAATATACCCTGTAACCGCTTAAGTAAGCTGTAAAATATTGCTCACTACCGCATTATCTTCATCTTTTCGCCAATGCAGGTATAGCGGCACTTCAAAAGGCAATTTTATAAAGCGCACGCCCGGGTGGTTAGCCAGTGAATAGGAAACAGGCATCACCGATACGCCAAACCCTTTCTCTATTAAACTAAGTATCATGGAACCGAAATCGGATTCAAAGCGGATATCAGGCTCAATACCATACCGGCTGAACATCTGCTCCATCTTAAGCTGGTAAGTTTCCCCATCCGTTAAGGTGGATAAGATAAAAGGTTCGCCTTGCAGGGCTTCCGCTGTAATATCGGATTCGGTAAGGATAGGGTTTGCAACGGGCACCACCAGCGCAAGACTGTCCTCCCCGATCAGTTTTGAGGCCACAAAATCGTCGTTGTACTGGTTCCTGCTGTAGCACAGATCCGCCTCAAATGCTTTCAGGAGCTCTATTCCATGGGTATGCTTCGATTGTACCAATTCAACTTTAATGTCGGGATAGATCGCCAGGATCCGGCTAAGCAGATCGGGCAGTAGATCGTAGCTGATGGAGCCGGGATGGTTGATCACCACACTGCCCCCCTCTCCCTGGTGTATCTTGCGCCCGTACTGTATAACCGCGCTCATTTTTTCCATCAGCGGTTTCCATTGCTGCTGCAAAAACCTCCCAGCGGGGGTTAATTCAACTTTCCGGTTAGATCGTTTAAAAAGCGCTATTTGCAATTCATCCTCCAGCGCCTTGATCTGGCGGCTGAGCACCGATTGGGTAATGTTTACTTTATAGGAGGTGCGCCAGTAGTGCAGCTCATCGGATAATTGTAAAAAATATTCTATTTGTTGCGTTGTCATATCCTGGATTAATGCATTTTTTGCATCAATATGCATCAATTTAGCATTTTTAAGCATCAAATACTTGCATAGTTTTGTCCTGCATTAACCGGAAAACAATGAACAGCACCATGGAAAAGATCAGCATCAGCAGGGTTACTCCAGCTGAAATAAAAGAGCTGCAGAACATCAGCATACAAACCTTTGCCGACACTTTTGCATCTTATAATACTGAGGAGGATATGGAGCACTACCTGGAAAAAAGTTTTTCCCTGCAGCAATTGACAACAGAGCTAAACACTACCGGCGCTGAATTTTATTTTGCACGGCTGGGTGAGCAGGTGATCGGGTATATAAAGATCAATACCGGCAACGCACAAACGGAATTGCAGGACGATCATGCGCTGGAGATCGAGCGCATCTACGTATTGCAGGCCTATCATGGGAAACAGGTAGGGCAGCTGCTTTGTGAAAGCGCCATCCGGATGGCCCGGGAAAGAGGATTGGAATATGTTTGGCTGGGGGTGTGGGAAAAGAATGCACGCGCCCTCCGGTTTTATGAAAAGAATGGGTTTTTACCATTCGACAAGCATATCTTTAAACTGGGGAACGATGTGCAAACAGACATTATGGTAAAGAAGTCCCTGAAATAACGATATGAATAAGCGATTTCTTTTAATAGTTTTATTGATCCTGGGCACTGCATTTTGGGGCATTTCTTTTCCGGTTACTAAAATGGCCATGGGCGCCGTTTCCCAGTCAACCTTTTTATTTTACCGCTTTCTGCTGGCAACCATTGTGCTAACAGTAGTGCTGGCCAGGCACGTAAAAAACATCACACGCAGGAATATTGTCCAGGGCATCACCCTCTCAATTCCATTAACGCTTGGCATCTATTTTCAAACCCTGGGCATCCGGTATACAGCTGCATCGCAATGTGCTTTTGTTGCCGGCGCCTCTGTTATCATTATCCCTGTTTTAAAGCTGCTCATTCATAGAAAGGCTGTTGACCTTAAGATCTGGCTGGCCGCTACCATTGCGCTAGTTGGCTTGTTCGTAATATCTATCAAAGATGGAATGTATGTAAGCATCGGGGACCTTTACACCATCATCGGGGCATTTGGCTTTGCCATTTATCTGATCAGGGTTGAGAAATACTCCATGGCCGGAAACATTGTGCCCACTATTGTTCCTATGTTCCTGACCTGCACGCTGATCATGTGCGGTATTGCCTTAGCCGATCATACCGCTACCTGGATCCCCAAAAACCAGGGTTTCTGGACCGGCATTATTTATTGTGCGTTGTTTTCAACAGCGTATATGTACACGGTTTCCAATATCGCGCAACGGTACATCAGCGCTGAAAAAGTAGCCATCATTTATTTGTTTGAGCCTGTGTTTGCCGCCATTGCTGCCATATTCCTGCTGGGTGAAGATCTCTCCTGGCGCATGCTGATCGGCGGGGCAATGATCTTTGCAGGAACACTTATTTCAGAGATCAAACTTAAACCGCAGCAAGCTAATTGAGCAGTCCCGTGTCAGAAACAATCCTTTCCCAAAGGATTGTACTTTTCCTGATATAATTTACTAATTTTAACCCCTGATTGATAAAACCAGTAACCAGTAGAGCAGTACTAACATCGGGAGGGCCACTCGTTTGTTATTCAGTTTCCCCCTAAATTTATTAGAATGTCCGATCAAGCACACCAGCGAGGCAGCATGACTATACCGCAGGAACAGGATACTGCAGAACATTGGCAAACCAATGATGTAGAAGCCTTATTAACCTGTTTGGATGATATTGTATTTGAATTAAGTGAACAACGGATATTCAAACAGGTTTGGTGCAAAGACGAATCTCTGCTGTACCTTCCCAAAGACCAGATCATTGGCCGTCATATGAATGACGTACTGGGCCCGCAAAGTGAAATGTTTGCGGCATTGATAGACGCGCTGTTTGCTACCGGTGTTTCCCAGGAAATAGAATATGAAGATCAGCGGCCGGATATAGATAACTGGTACCGGCTGCGGGTTAATCTCATTAAAGGCGGCGCCCCGGGCAGCGGCCGTCGTATTATGGCGGTGATCAAGGATATTACCCAGTATAAGCTCACTCATCTTGAGCTGATCTATGCAAAGGAGCAGGCAGAAAAAGCAGCGCGGGAACGCGGCGAGTTCCTTTCCGTAATGAGCCATGAGATCCGTACGCCCCTTAATGGTATTATTGGTATTGCCAACCTGCTGGAAGAAACGCCACAGCATGGCAACCTGGTACGCAGCCTCAAATACTCTGCAGATCATTTGCTGACGCTGATCAACGACATACTGGACCTTTCCAAGATAGAAGCCGGGAAGGTAGAGCTGGAAAATGTTCCCTTTGATCTTAAGCGCCTGCTCAGGGATATCGAGAACAATTACCAGCCCCTGGCCCAGTCCAAAAAGATACGCCTGCACACGGTCATAGACCCCTTTCTGCCGCACAGCCTTTGCGGCGACCCGTTCCGGCTAACACAGATCCTCAATAATCTTATCAATAACGCCATTAAGTTCACACACGAAGGCAGCATTTTTATAGAAGTAAAGCTGTTAAGCCAAACAGCGGCCAATGCCACCGTGAGCTTTTGTGTAAAGGATACCGGCATCGGCATTCAAAAGGATATGCAGCACCGCATCTTTGAAAGCTTTGTACAGGCGAAAAGTGATACTACCCGCCGGCATGGCGGTACGGGGCTGGGCCTGGCCATTACCAAAAGCCTGGTAGAGCTGTATAACAGCAGCATTACCATTGACAGTGAGCCCGGCCTGGGCACTACTTTCCGGTTTGATATTGTTTTTGACCAGCTGCCCGCTGTTACACGCGCTAACATAGTATACAATGAAAAACAGTTGTGGGACTGGCTTAAAAATAAGAAGCTGCTGGTTGTAGAGGATAATACCATTAATGCAATGGTGATCGTATACCAGCTGCAAAGAACAGGCGCAGCAACCCTTACTGCCGTTAATGGCCGCGAAGCCGTGGAAATGATGCAGCAGCAACACTTTGACGGTGTATTGCTGGACCTGCACATGCCGGAAATGGATGGCTATGATACCATTCCCCACATCCGGCGGCTGCAGCCGCATGCCTTTATTATTGCCCTTACTGCCGATGTGATACCGAATGTAGCAGACAAGCTTAACAGCCTGCAGGTACAGTCCATCCTGCATAAACCTTATGATCCAACTACCTTATACCGCACATTAGCCAACCTGGCCGGCTTATAGATGCTTCATTTCTCCCCCTCCCACCTTATCTTTGCCCTCTTATTAATCATTAACTATTAATCACAATGACCTGGAGTGAACGCGATCAGCAGGTGATCTGGCATCCGTATACACAAATGCAAACAGCGCCTGCGCCCATTGGTATTGTACGCGGGGAAGGCGCCTCTTTATTTGATGAAGCAGGCAACAGCTACCTGGATGCTACCTCCAGCTGGTGGGTAAATATACACGGGCATGCACAACCGTACATTGCGCAAAAGCTGGCCGCACAGGCTATGCAGCTGCAGCATTGCATTTTTGCAGGTTATACCCACCCCGCTGCCGTGGAGCTGGCAGAAAGATTGTTACCCGTGTTACCCGGCCGCCAAAGCAGAGTGTTTTATTCTGATAATGGCTCTACCGCCATAGAAGTTGCGCTTAAAATGGCGCTGCAATATTGGGAGAACAAAGGCATCCGCAAGCAAAAGATCCTGGCATTTAACCATGCTTACCATGGCGATACTTTTGGCGCGATGAGTGTAAGCAGCCGCAGCGTATTTACCGCCCCTTTTGACGACCTGCTATTTGAGGTGCATTTTATTGATACCCCTACACCCGATAATCTTCCACAGCTGAAGGCTGCCATTGAAAGCCTGGGGCCGGATAGCATTGCGGCTTTTATATTTGAGCCCCTGTTACAGGGCGCCGGTGGTATGCTTATGTATGAAGCCACTGCGCTGGATCAGCTGCTGCAATACTGCAAACAACAACAGATCTTACTGATAGCCGATGAAATACTCACCGGTTTTGGCAGAACGGGAAAGAACTTTGCTATGGAAAACGTAGCCACTGCGCCAGACATCATCTGCCTTTCCAAAGGTTTGACCGGCGGCGCCCTGGCGCTGGGCGTTACTACCTGCACGGCAGATATATACGACGCTTTCCTATCAGAAAGCAGGCTAAAAACCCTGTTCCACGGACATTCCTTTACGGCCAATGCACTTGCCTGTACGGTGGCGCTTGCCAGCCTGGACCTGTTCCTGCAGCCGGAATGTGCGCAGCAACGGGATCGTATACACGCACAGCATCAGCAGTTCCTGCAGCGTTTGGCAGCTGTGGGAACGGTAAAGCATACACGTTTACTGGGAACGGTTTTAGCTTTTGAAATAATCACCTCCGGGCAGGATGTTTATACCAACCAGCTGGCCGATGAGCTGCACCGCTTTTTCCGCGCAAAACGGATCATGCTGCGGCCTTTGGGCAATACCCTTTATATTTTACCGCCGTATTGTATCACTAATGAGGAGCTGGGGAGGGTGTATGAGAGTATATTGGAGTTTGTGGAGCGGACCTAAAAGAATGTAAAACCCTAAATGTAAAATTTTGAATTTCAAAGTAAAATGCCGCGAACATGAGGCTGGGCCTTGTGTCGCGGCATTTTACTTTTACATTTAGGATTTAAAATTTTACATTTTACATTCTCCTTAATCAGCATCAAGATTTCACCGGTACTTCCACCTTCGTCTTATCCCATTCTACCACCAGTTTGTTGGCCGGCAGGGTAATGGTCAGCTTTTCTACCGGAGCGCTGAGCTTAGAAGAGGGTACTTTTACCTGCAGTACATCGTTTCCTTTGATCTCATTGTACTTAAACGCGCCCCATTGTTTCAGTGAGCTGTTCAGGATGAATATCCATTCTTTTTGGCCGGGTATGGTGAACAGAGTGTAAGTACCAGCCTTTACAGGTTTACCGCCAAAGGTGGCATTTTTTGCAAAAGTAATTTCAGTGGCTTCATTAGCGCCGGTGCGCCATACTTCGCCATAAGGCACCAGTTTGCCAAAGATCTCGCGGCCCCTCTTGGAAGGCTGTCCGTAGCTGATCTTTACATCTTTACCTTCTGCGGTGATACGTGGACTTTTTGGTGGCTCCTGGGAAAATGCCACGCTGCTGGTGGTAGCAAGGATGGCCAGGAATAAAAAGATCTGTTTCATATAAATTATTGATTTAATGGCATAAAAAACCGTGCAGGAAATTACAGCTATTCAATAGATCTGAAGATACCATTCATCCCATTTTTTGAACCTGCTTCACCTTAATTCTTAGTTATTAATTATTAATTATCACTTCATTTTCTCGCATCTGGTCTTTAATTCGGTCAGCCCCTGCTCTACCTGCGGGCCCATTAAACGGTCGGCCATAAAACCGCGGAGCTTCCACCAGGGTTTCCAGCCCAGCTTTGTTTCCATATACCAGTGTATAACAGTACCGGTGCCTTCTTTGGAAGGCCTTATTTCCAACCCGCCTATCATAGGCCGCATATCTTTGAACTGCATGTCATAGTAAACACCTTTATCAGGCTCGCTCCGCAAAACGGTCAGTTTGCCGGAAGCGGCGTCATTGGCGCTGGTCCAGCTGTACCAGGCATTTTTTCCTTGTGAAGGGTTAGAGAATTGCAGGGTATTCGCTGCTTCTAATTTAGTCCAGGGGTTCCATTCCTGCCAGGTTTTAAGCTCGTTGATCTGGCTGTATACTACGGCCACTGGGGCATCAATTACACCGGAGCGCTCTACCACTGCCTTGGAGGGGAATAACAGCGAAAGCAGGAAGATAAGCACTGCAAAGCAAAGTACACTGATTATTAATAGTTTGATAAAACGCATGAACGAAGTTACATACAAAAAGCTGAAAGCTAAAAGCAGAAGCTAAAAGCGCGGCATCAGCTGCTTACTTTGGCAAGCTGCTGCAAGCCCCGTTCAAAATCGCGGCCCACCCACTTATCCATCATCAGGCCCAGGAATTTACGGGCGGGGTTCTGCCCAACCGTCATTTCCATGCCCCAGGTAACGCGGGTGCGCTCCCCTGCCGGCTCAAAGCGGAAATAACCTTTGCTGCTGCCCTGTTCCATAAAGTTGATAGTGGTAGCTATAAATTCATATGGACGGGATTCTGTGATCAGTAAGCTGCCACGGCCCACATTACGCTTTTTACTTTCCCAGCTGTAACCGGCGCCGGCGCCGCTTTCCTTTTCACCATACACAATTTTCATCTCAGGATCCAGCTGGTGCCAGGGCGACCAATGCTCCCAGTTACGCAGGGTATCCACCTCGCGGAATACCACATCGGGCCGTGCGATCATCACCAGGGATCGTTCGATTTTTAAACGGGCGGGCAGGTAAAGGGAAAATACAAAGAGGCCCAGGATAAGAGCAGCCAAAGCACCCAGAATGATGTACAGGACTTGCATGTATCCAATTTAAGAAAAAAAAGGCAGAAAAGGTGGAGTTGTTAACGGGCTACTCCCACTTAAACACTTTAATAGTAACCGCGTAAATAACAACACCCCATAAGGTAAGCACGCCCAGCTCTGTACCTACGTTCCATAAGTGCTGACCCTCAAAGGCAACCTTACGGAAAGCATCATTCAGGTAGGTAAGCGGCAGCGCGCGGCATACCGGCTGCAGCCAGCCGGGCAACGCATCCACAGAAAAGAAAGTGCCCGCCAGCAGGAACTGCGGCATACTGATCACGTTGGCAATAGGCGGTATAGTGCTCTCATTGCGGGCTACGCTGCTTACCAGGAAACCGAATCCCATAAACACCACCAGCCCGAATAATGACAGGAATAACATTTCCACGAAAGTAACCGCGCCATGCACCAACGTAAAACCAAATGCAAAATGCCCCAGGCCAATGATCACAATAGCGCCAATAAGCTGGAACAGCAGGCGGGATAGGGTTTCGCCCATAATAATGTAAGCCCGCTTAACCGGGGTGGCAAAAAAGCGTTTCAATACAAGTGTTTGCCGTAAGCTGAAGAACAGGAAAGCAGTGCCGAACACCGCCGCGCTCAGCAAAGAAAAGCCCAGCATACCGGGTAAAATAAAATCAATGGTCTTATAGGCGCGGCCCGGCACTACAACACTATCTATATGCGCTACAGAGGGCCGTTTATAGAACTGATCATCAATGCGGTTAATGACATCCGTTAAAATAGACTGGAATACCTGGATCTTATCGATACCCGCAGTGGAAGAACGCACCTTTACCTCGTACGCCGGGTTAGCAGCCGGCCCGGTTTTTTGGGTGATGTGCACAATAGCCGTTAGCCGGCCTTTGATCATATCATCTTCCATTTCTGCGGCCGGCTCGTTGATCAGCTTTATGCTTTTTACAGCAGCCAGGCCTTTGTAAATATAGCTGGCCGTATCAGTGCCCGCCGCTACGCCCACCTTTACCGTTACCACACTGTTCCCGATAAAACCAAATACCAGGATGAACGCCAGGGGAAACCCGATGGTGAAAGCTACCGTGGAAGGACTGCGGAGAATAGCCCGTAAGCTGGCCTTGGTAATTGCCAGCATGGCCTTCCATTGACTGTACTGCACTGCCATAAATAAGAAACTGCTTTGAAAAATTTGGTAAAACTAAGATTGTTTTGCCCATTTACATAAAAAATCCCGGAACGCTGCCCGGGATTTAAGTCAATTTTAAGATGTGCAGATATGCAAATGAGACCCCATCTGCACATCTGCATATTTGCACATTATTTTATCGTTACATCAAACGGCAGCCTGGCCTGTACCTCACCGTTCATCAGCTGCAGGCGTTTGAGCTGCTGATAGATGGTATAGTTAGCGCCCAGCTCTTTTTTCACCATGCTTTCGCTGGTTTCGCCGCCAATGCTTTTTAGCAGCTTATCCAGCGGCTGTTTTACTTCCGGGTACTCACGCAGGCGGTACGAGGATATTTTGGCCATCTTTGCTGCGCTGGCAATGGCATCATTAATACCACCCAGGCGGTCTACCAGCCCTAACGACTTCGCCTGTACGCCGCTCCATACACGTCCCTGCGCAATGCTGTCCACCACAGACTGGCTTAGCTTGCGGCCCGCTACCACACGTGATTTAAAGGTAGCGTAAATACTATCTACCCCTTCCTGCACAAATTTTCTTTCTATATCCGTCATCGGGCGGGTAGCGCTGCCCAGGTCAGCATACTGACCGGTTTTTACACCATCAAACGTAACGCCCAGCTTATTCTTAAAGAAACTTTGCAGGTTCATCATCACCCCAAACACGCCAATGGAGCCTGTTAAGGTATTCGGTTCTGCAAAAATAGAATCTGCCATACAGGAAATATAATACCCGCCGCTAGCAGCATAATCACCCATGGATACGATCACCGGCTTAGCTTTTTTAGCCAGCACCAGCTCACGCCAGATGGTTTCAGAAGCCAGTGCGCTGCCGCCGGGCGAGTTTACACGGAACACAATCGCCTTAATGCTTTTATCCAGCCGCAGCTTGCGGATCTCCTTTATATATTGCTCGCTGCTGATGGTCACATCATCGCTTCCATCACCGCCTACAATATTGCCCTGTGCATATAATACCGCGATCTTATTATCGCCGGAGGTGGATTTATAATCTGCCGCGCTTTCATATTTTGTAAGCGACACAAAATTAATATCCGCATCCTTTTCCAATCCTATCCGGGAACGCAGCGCTTCCATTACCTCATCGTCATATTTCAGCCCATCCACCAGCTTATAGCTAAGCGCATCCTTCGGGTTCTGGATCAGCCCTTCATTGGCATAACGGTGTAAGGTGGCGGTATCCAGCTTACGGCTTTTACCAATATTGGTGAGATAGTTGCCATACAGCTGGCCAAGGTAAGCGGAGGTTTGAATGCGGTTAGCTTCTGTCATCTGCGTTTCGCGCAAAGGCTCCGTAGCGCTTTTAAACTTGCCGTCGTAGAAGATCTCCGGGTGTATTTCCAGCTTTTCCAGCGTGCCTTTCAGGAACATGATGGTAGAGGAGAAACCGGCAAAATCCAGGCCGCCCTGGGGGTGCAGGAACACCTTATCGGCAGCGGATGCCAGGTAATAAGCCTGCTGGGTCATACCCTCCCCATACGCATATACGAACTTGCCCGACTTTTTAAAGTTAAGCAGGGCGCGGCGCAGCTCCTCGCTGGTAGCAAAACCATTAGGGTTGCCGTCTGTTTTCAGGTAAATGCCTTTAATGTTATCATCGTCCGCTGCATGCTCCAGGATCCGTATCACATCGTATAAGCCCGGTATTTCATTGGACTGGCCCCTTAACAGGGAGTTCAGCGGGTTGGAAAGTTTTTGCTCATTGTAAGGCTGGCTGGTTTCAAGCACCAGCACTGCGTTGGGGCTGATCACCACCTTTTCAGGCGATACTGCCTTGCTGATAATACCGATTAATATAATTACGCCGATCACTGCAAGTACAATAAATGCCAGGAGGGTCGCAAAGAAGATTTTTAGAAAACTACGCATAAAGATTCGGATCAATTTTGCCGGGTGATTTGCCTATAGTACGCCCAATTGTGGTAAAGGCCAATTCCAACTGTTTTTTCAAAAATAAGGAATATGGTTACTTTTGCGCCGATAAATATACATGAATACAGCAATATTACTTATAGGTGGCAATTTGGGAAACCGCCCCTTACTACTTCAACAGGCCGTGCAGCTCATTGAGCAGCAGGCCGGTAAGGTGGTAAAATTATCGGGCCTGTATGAAACTGCTCCCTGGGGTAATGTGCAGCAGCCGGATTACCTGAACCAGGCCTTGCAGATCTCCACCCCGCTGGCCCCCCTGCCCCTGCTGCATACCCTCCTGAATATAGAACGTGAAATAGGCCGCATCCGCCAGCAAAAGTGGGGCGCCCGGGTAATAGACATCGACATTATTTTTTATAATGACGACGTTATTTCCCTGCCGGAGCTAAAAATACCGCATCCCCGCATGCAAAACCGCCAGTTTGTGCTGGTACCGCTGAATGAGATACTGCCGGATTGGGTACACCCCGTTTTTCAGCAAACCGTACATGCCCTGCTGGCTGCCTGCGATGATGAGCTGCCGGTGAAAAGAGTTGGCAGTCTTTAGTTGGCAGTTGGCAGTCAGGCAACCTGTACTGCAGCTAAAACAGCTTTAATCAATTGAATACAATAAAACATTAAATGGCAATAATATCCGCAATAAGGGCCTGGCAATTCATTGATCAACCGATCACAGACTGCCAACTGCAAACTGCTGACTGCAAATTAAAAACCGCCCACTGCTAACTGCCAACTATTAAAATGAACTACCGCTTTATAACCATAGAAGGCAACATTGGCGCCGGCAAAACCACGCTGGCACATATGCTGGCGCAACACTTTAACGCAAAGCTGATCCTGGAAGAATTTGCAGACAATCCTTTTTTGCCTAAGTTCTATGAAAAGCCGCAGCAGTATGCCTTTCCCCTGGAGCTGTTCTTTATGGCAGAACGCTATAAACAGCTGAAAGATATGCTGCAAACACAGGATATGTTCAGCAGCCTGGTAATATCCGACTACCTGTTTGTAAAAAGCCTGCTGTTTGCCAAGATCAACCTGCTGGAAGAAGAATATAACCTGTACCAGAAATTGTTTGATATTATTAACCCACAGCTGGTGCAGCCTGACCTGCTCATTTTCCTGAACGCCCCCGTTACCCAATTACAGGCAAATATTAAAAAACGCAACCGCTCCTACGAGCAGCAGATAGAAGATGATTACCTGCTAAGAGTGCACAATATGTACACCCAATACCTGAAGCAGCACCCGGTACGCACCCTGATGATCGATACCACCAAAATTAATTTCCTTGCCAATCCCGCCGATTTTCAACGGATCCTGGATGCATTGGAGCAGGATTATGAAGTGGGGATCAACTATTTGTAATTACGAATTAATCAATTACGAAATGCGAAGCATTCACGAATGCCATTGAAAGTAATTATGATATGAGTAATTACGAATTGAGTACTGCGGCCAAGTAAGTACCATTAATTCGTAATTGAGCCTGCTATGCTCTTCGCCGCCACAAACCCGCTGGTCCAGGCATGCTGAAAATTAAACCCGCCGGTAATGCCATCCACATCCATCACCTCACCTGCAAAATAGAGGTTAGGCTGCAGCTTACTTGCCATAGTAGCAGGATTGATCTCCGCTAGCTGCACACCACCGCAGGTTACAAACTCCTCCTTAAAAGTAGTTTTCCCTTTTACCGGCAGCTCCATGGCTACCAGGTTTTTCACCAGCAGCTGCTGTGCTTTGGCCGGCATATCGGCCCAGCGCACTGTTTCGTGTATGCCTGCCTGTTGCAGCAGGAACTGCCATAAACGCTGGGGCAGCTCAAAAGGATTTTTATTATGCATTTTTTGTCCGCCCAGGGAACGGCGCAGGTCCTGCATTTCTTCCCGCAGGCTGTTCTCATGGTAATCCGGTACCCAGTTAACCAGGGCCGTGAAAGTGTATTGCATTTGCTGCAGCTCGCGGGCGCCCCAGGCCGACAAACGCAGTACTGCCGGGCCGCTCAGCCCCCAATGGGTGATCAGCACCGGCCCCTGCTCCTGCAACTTGGAGCCTGTTACCTTTACAAGCACTTTGGGTACGCTTACGCCCATGAGCGCCGTAATAGGATGGCCCGGCATATTTAAGGTGAACAGGGAAGGCGCCGGTGCAGCTATGGTATGGCCGGTAGCTTTAAGCCAGTTAAACTTATCGGCCTGCGCATACCCGCCGGCAGCTACACACAGATAATCCGCATCCAGCGCAGGGCTGTTTTGCAATTGTACCTGCCAGCGGCCATCTGCAGTGGGTTGCAGGGCTGTTACCTCCTGCTGCATCAATATGCTTATCTTATACAGGTCTGCCTCCCGCAGTAAACAGTCAATAATAGTTTGAGAGCTGTCTGTAACCGGGAACATGCGGCCGTCTGCCTCTGTTTTAAGCTCCACTCCCCTTTCCGCAAACCAGCTGATGGTGTCCGGCACAAAAAAATGACCAAAGGCTTTTTTTACAAAATGCTGCCCCCGCGGGTAGCGCTGCGCCATATAACCAATATCCGGCGCCGCATGCGTAACATTACAACGCCCGCCGCCAGATACTTTTACCTTGGATAACAGCTTACCCGTTTTTTCCAGCAGCAGCACCTCCAGCTGCGGGCATAACCTGGCCGCATTCACCGCGCAGAAGAAACCCGCTGCACCACCGCCGATAACGATTAGTCGTTTATTCACTATAAATAGTTTTTAATGTGCTGATGTGCTAATACATTAGCATATTAGCACATCAACACATTTCTTAAAGTTTCCTTAAAATTTGCCTTCCCAGGTCGCACATCCTCCAATTTGTACATCTGCAATAATAAGTAAACCGCCGTTATTCTTATATTGTATAAATTGTGCCGCATATTTTTGGTTATTATTCGTGTTCTAAAAAGATATTTCATGCAAAAATTACGCGCCCTTATGCAGCCATTACGTACACGCTGGTGGATCCCCGCCTGCGGTGTGGCAATGCTGGTTAGCGCTTTTTCTTTTTTTCCGGCCGATGACTGGAGCGCCCGTATAGTGCAGGCCCTGGACGATTTTGCAAGCCGTTACCCGCAGCAGAAAGTGTACCTGCACATGGATAAAGATTATTATGCAGCCGGGGAAACCATCTGGTTCAAAGCCTATATTACCTTACAGGGCTTACCGGATACCCGGGCCACCAACCTGTATGTGGAGCTGGTGGACCAGAGCGGCTCCATCGTGCAAAAGCACTTATTTGCAGCCGGCAATGCAGGCGCCGCCGGTAACCTGGACCTCCCGGAAACACAAAAACCAGGTATGTACCAGGTACGCGCCTACACCGCCTGGATGCTGAACTTTGATCATGCCCTGCTTTTTTCCCGCAATATAGAAGTGTTTGACCCGCAGAAGCGGAACAACCCGCCACCCCGCGACAGCACTGCCGTTACGGCTTTTTCCGTACAGTTCTTTCCGGAAGGGGGCGATATGATCATTAACCAGAACAACACCATTGCCTTTAAAGCCATTGACCAGAATGGTTATCCCATAGCCGTTGCCGGTAGTGTGCAGAATAGCAAGGGCGCAAAAGTAGCCACACTGCAAACCATCCATGATGGTATGGGCCAGTTTGACCTGCAGCCCGCCAGCGGCAATGAAACATATAAAGCCGTGGTAAAAGCCGCCAATGGCCAGGAAAAAACCTTTGACCTGCCGGCCGTAAAAACCACCGGCGCCGGTTTAAAAGTATACAACCGCGGCGCACGCGTATTTTACCAGGCCATGATAGCCAACCTGGCCGATACTGCATACGACGAGCTGCTGCTCATAGGCCAGATCAACGACCAGCTGGTATACAAAGCGCCGCTGAAAGTATCTGACGGCCGTATCAGCGGGTTTGTGCCCACACAGCAAATGCCTACCGGCATTCTGCAGCTAACGCTGTTCGGTAAGGGCGGACAGCCTTTATCAGAACGCCTGGTGTTCCTGCGCCAGAACGATCTGCTGCCCCTGCAGCTGGAACAGCCCGCCTTTAACAGCGAAGAACGTGCACCTAACAGCGTAACCCTGAAGGTGCCCGATTCACTGGAAAGCATTTTGTCGGTAGCCATCACAGATGCCGACCTGGTAGTAAAGAACAATGATGAGAACAACATTGTATCCAACCTGCTGCTTACCTCTGACCTGAAAGGCTACATTCATAACCCGGCCTGGTACTTACAGGATACCGCTAAAGCCCGCCTGCAGGCGCTTGACCTGCTGATGCTCACCAACGGCTGGCGGCGTTTCAGCTGGCAAAAGATCCTGAACAAACAATACCCCGATACCCGTTATCCTTACGAACAGGGCATCCTGCTGAAAGGCACGGCCTTTACCAACAATGGCCGTTACCAGCTGATGAACGGGAAAGTGGACTTCATCATTAAACAGATCACAGATAGCTCAACCTCCATTGTATCTGCCCCTACCAACGGTATGGGCGAGTTTACAGTGCCCGGCCTGGCCTTCTTGGACACTGCGCTGGTATATTACAAAGGCAATGATCAGCAGCAGCGTTGGAAAGATGTAACGGTAAAATTCAACACGCATTTCTTCGAGAACAGCGTGCCGGTTACAGATCCCTTCCCCCTGCGGCTGCCCCCGGCTATTGATTACAATACACTGAAGAATTACCTTTCAACCGCATATGATGGCAACCGGGTGAACCGCTCCATTAACAGCCGCGCTATTTTGCTGAAAGAAGTAAATATCCGCGAGCGCAGGGTTAACAAAGAGGAAACCATGGATAAAAAATATGCCTCCGGTATGTTTGCCGGCGGCGATGGTTATACGTTTGATATGACCAAGGAAACGGCCAGCTACATGAACATTTTCCAGTACCTGCAATCCAGGGTGGCCGGCTTGCAGATCACCGGCAACCTGAGCGATCCCAGCCTTAGCTGGCGCGGTGGCCGCCCCTCTTTGTACCTGAACGAAATGCCCATAGATGCCAGCATGATCAGCAGCATACCGGTTACGGACATTGCCATGGTAAAAGTATTCCGCCCGCCGTTCATGGGCGGTTTTGGCGGTGGCGCTAACGGGGCCATTGCAGTATATACCAAAAAAGGCGGTGAGGGTAACGACAATACCGTGAAGGGTTTTGAGCTGTACCGCAAACCCGGTTATGCAGTAGTAAAACAATTTTACTCACCGGATTATAATGTACATAAAGATGTGCATTCCCTGGCCGACAAACGCCTTACACTGTACTGGAACCCGGATCTGCCGATAGATACCACTACCCATACCGCTACCATCAAATTCTTCAACAACGACTTCTCCAAACATTTTCGTGTAGTGGTAGAAGGTATAGGCGCCGATGGTACGGTAGGAAGAGTGGAGCAGGTTTATTAATTTAGTTGATGGTCGATGGTCCATAGTCCATTGCCTTTTGCGTAACTGAAGTATTAAAAGTTTAGGCAGGTAATGCTTTAATCGTAATACAATTCGCTGCGAAGCAGGCAATGGACTATGGACCATCGGCCATGGACTTAAAACTAGCATTAATGGAACTTCCCTCTATCGCAATTGACATGGATGAAACCATTGCCGATCCCATTACAAAAGCGCGGGAATGGTATTACCGGGATTACGGCAGGGTATTTACCGAAGAAGAGCTGCACGGCAAAACCCTCTCTGAAGCCCTGCCTGTAGATCATGCAGGAAAAATACTGGAATACCTGAACACACCCGGCTTCTTCCGCGATCTGGCCATTTTCCCCAATGCGCAGCGCGTTATAGAAGAATTAAATAAAAAATACCGGGTATACATTGTATCAGCCGCCATGGAGTTCCCCAACTCCCTGAAAGATAAATACGACTGGCTGATGGAGAATTTCCCCTTTCTTACCTGGCGGCAGTTTTGCCTTTGCGGCGATAAAAGCCTGGTACAAACGGATATGATGATCGATGATCTCATCCGCAACTTCAAAAACTTTAAAGGCAAGCCTTATTTATTCACCGGCCACCACAATGTACATATACAGGGGTATGAACGTATATTGAACTGGGAAGATGCGGCCGCGAAACTATTATAAGCATATGTACAAACGCTTACTGGTAGCAGCCATCTATGTATGGCTGTTCTGCTCTTTGCCTGCAACGGCGCAGCAATTGCAGCTTCAGCCCGGCTTTAACCCTAAAGAATATGAGCAGCTGCTGCGTTTAACGGCCTTTCAGGCAGATACGCCCTGGACAAAGGTAGTGGTGCCCTACCCGGAAAACTGTAACCTCGTATACCGGTCGCCGGTAGTGGGAATGGAAAACCGCTGGGACCTCTGGCTCTGGAATAACCAGGTAGCTATTATCAGCATACGCGGCACCACCGGCACCGCTACCTCCTGGCTGGAGAATTTTTATGCCGGGATGATCCCTGCCACCGGTACCCTTCATCTGAACGACAGCACCAACTTTCACTATAAGCTGGCGCAGGACAGCAGCGCTTATGTACATGCCGGCTGGACGCTGGGCATGGCCTCCATGGCCCCGGACATTGTAAGCAAAATAAAGGCATACTATCAGAAAGGCATACACGAATTTATTATCATGGGCCATAGCCAGGGCGGCGCCATTGCCTTCCTGCTCCGCTCCTACCTGCAATACCTGGATGATCCTGCTTTTCCGAAGGACATTATATTGAAAACCTATTGCAGCGCAGCACCCAAGCCCGGTAACCTGCGTTATGCATACGACTATGATTTTATAACCCGCGATGGCTGGGGCTTTCGTGTAGTGAACCCGCGCGACTGGGTGCCGGAAACACCTTTTTCCCTGCAAACCACCAATGACTATACCGCTGTAAATCCTTTCCGGGATGTTAAGAAAGCGCTGCGCAAACAAAAGTTCTTCATCCGCCTGGCAGTAGGCTATATGTACGGCCGCCTGGACCGGTCTACCAAAAGGGCCAGCCGCCGCATGCAGCGCATTCTGGGTAAGATGGCCTATAAACAGGCCGGCAAAGCGGTGAAGGGATATGAGCGGCCTGATTTTGTGAACAGCCACAACTACACGCCTGCAGGCTCGCCTGTGATCCTATACCCGCAGCCGGGCTATGATGAAAAATTTCCTTTTGATGGGAAGAATGTATTCGTGCACCACATGTTTGCACCGTATGTGTTCCTGTTAAAACAGAACTATAAGCTGGATTAAAAAAGAATGATCAACCACCAGTTTTAACACCGGTAATTGATCATCCATAAACAAAACAAACAATCAATCCGCCTTAAAGTTATCTGCTGCCGCCTATTCTGCCGCCACCGCCGCCAGGACGGCCACCGCCACGGTTCTTCTTCATTGTTTCCAGCGCATCCGTGTACTTCTTGTACTGATCATCGCTCAGGAAACCTTTCACTTTAGTATCCCGGTCGTCAGCCAGCTTTTTGAAAGCTTCCCGGTCAGGGCGGCCGCCGCCGGCACGGGCATCTTCACGCAGCTTATCCATGCCCTTGTAAAATTCAGTGTAAGCATCGCTTAATTTCGTTTTCTGATCATCCTTGAGGGACAGCTCAGGCGATAATTTGTCAACGGTTTGTTTCACTCTTTCTTCCACAGTACGCCGTTGGAAATTACCCTGTGCGTTGGTGGTTACATAGCCGGCAAATAAAAAGGCCAGCATCAACAGAATCCTGTTCTTCATAATGGTACGATTTATATTGTATAAAAATGACGTGTTCTAATGGCTACAGCAGAGGGATACAGGCTAACGGTTAGCGGTACGCTGCGGATGCAGGTTATCGCGCCGGAAAGGCGCCGACATCCGGTAAATGACCTGGTGCACCAGGGTATCAAAACCCGGCCGCTGGGCGGGGTCGCACAGGTTGCGCACCTGCTGAAAATGATGGAATGTTTGCAGGTCTATGGCTTGTTGCTTTTGCCCGATGATCATGGCTGCATTCTTCAGCACGGAATCCGGCACATCGGGCACATACAGCAGGCGGTAAAAGCTGTCTTTGGCATTCCGCATATCCGCCAGCAGGGGTTTCATTTTTACCCAGTGCTGATCGCGCAGCTGCTGGTAGGCGCTTAGCTGCTGCTTTGAAAAACCTGCTTTTTTCTCCAGGATCTCCATCATTCCCTGCCGGCCCTTACCATCGCGCCCAAAGCGGTTAGCCGGTGGTTTCATGTTCACGAAAAACAGCAGCATGCCAAGGTTCGTTAACAATAAAACCCCCACTATGATCAGTAATACTTTATTTTTCGCAATCGCCATTTGTTATTGTTTATTGTTAACCATTCTACTCCGCCTTATCATCATCATACACCGTGGGTACCTGCAGCCGGTATTCATCTGCAAACGCCTGCAGGGTAGCCTGGTCCGTACCGGACACCGACCTTTCAAACTGGCGTATCACGATAATACTGTTCAGCAGCAGTATAATACAAAGGCCTATGATGGCAATGGAAGGCCGGGCTATCCAACCCGTGGCGCGCTCCCAGGCGCTGCTGCCCTTTTGCTGCAGCCGTGCCTGTAAGCGGGTGAAGAAGAATTCACCTGCCCCGGCCCTGCCGGCGCCATCCAGGCTACGCAGGGTAGCGTCTGTTTCCTCCTGATGATGTTCCTTTTTCACGGTTATATTTCTATTTAATTAGACGATCATTTTTCAAAAAACCTTCGCTATTCACCGGAATAATATTTTTCCAATAGTTTACGCAGGTTCGTTTTTGCGCGGTGCATCAACCCTTCAACGGTAGCCGCGTTCATATCCATTACTTCGCCGATCTCCTTTGCGGGCAGGCCTTCCAGCTTGCTAAGCACAAACACGGCCTTTTGCCGGTCCGGCAGCCGGTCCAGGGCTTTGAATAACACCGCTGCCCTTTCTTTATTATCCAGCTGCACACCGGGGTGATGAAAATCCGGCGCCGCATTATGAATGCTTTCATCCTTATCACCAAACAGGCTATACACCCTGCCCCAGCGTTTTTTACGGTTCCTCTTTTTCACATGATCCAGCGCTTTGGTCACCGCAATACGATACAGCCAGGTAGAAAGCTTTGCATCTCCCCTGAATGAACCGATGGATTGATAGACCTGTACAAATACTTCCTGCGCTACATCTTCCGCATCAGCCTCGTGCTGCACAATACCCAGCACGGTGTTGTAAACCATATCCTTCCAGGTTTCCACCAATTGCCTGAAAGCAGCCTGCTCACCTTTTTTAAGCGCTTCCGTTAAATACTGATCCGTGAACCTGTCCAAATTGCTCAATTGATGATAGATAATTCTTTAGGCCTTAAGGCATGCCAGGTCCGCCCCTGCCGGGATCCATACCAGGTGCACCACCAGGTGCGCCGCCGGGCGGGCGCCCGAACATGCCATCCGGACGGCGCATCATATTACGCTCACGCTCCGGCTCTTCAGCCGGGGCTTTGCTGCCTTTGTAATTCTTTATCTTATAAGTAAATGTAAGCATAAAGTACTGTTTCAATACCTGCGACTGCACATCCTCTACATACGTTTCCGTAGGCGTGCGGGTAATGCTGCGGTTCTGGTTCAGCAGGTCAAAAATGGTTACGCGCAGCTCTGCCCGTTGTGCTTTCATGAACTTTTTACCCGCACCAATATTCCATAACCAGTACTGCTGGTTAAAGCCATCCGTTAACCCGCTGTACAGCTGGTTATTCAGATCACTGTTAAATACCCAGCCGTTCTTTGACAATAAATTCAGCCGGAATGAAGCGGTATGGGAAAAATAGGTATTGTTCAGCGTAGGCTGTATGCTGTTCCTGAGATCATTGAAGTTAGCCGAGTATGACAGCGTAAAATCCACGTACTCGCTGATGTTGCTGGAAAATACCGCACCCAGGTTATAGTTATAGCTGTTGGAAAGATTGGTAACATTATTTATAATACCCGGTGTGCGGGTATAAGTGAAGCCAGCATTCCAGTTCAGGTTTGTTTTAATGGCCTGCACCGGTACTCCAAAGGTTAAGAAAGAGCGTACGCTCCAGTAGCCATTCATATTCACAGGCTTGGCCAGCTGAGAGCCCTTGAACAGTGTGACCGTTGGCGTTATCACGGAGTCCTTAGTGGCAATGTAAGTAGCATTGGTTACATAGTCCTGCGTATTCTGTAAGAACACATTGGCAAAAAGGCTAAGGCCTTTATCCGGCCGGGTATAGCTGTAGCGGGTTATCAGCTGGTTGCTGTACTGCTGCTGCAAGCCTTCATTGCCGGTAGAAATAAACAGCGGGTTGCTGTTATTGATCACATTCTGCAGCTGCCCAATGGATGGCTGGCTGGTAGATGACCGGAACATAACACGCAGTGAATGGTTGTCATCAAACTTATAGCGCAGCATGGCATTGGGCAGCAGGTTGCTGAATGTTCTGTGTACATTGGTATTTAAGGGAAAGGTTTGATCGCTGTTCAATTCCGAATACTGGTAAGATACCCCTAAGGACAACATCTTATCCCGGTTGCCATAACGGTAGGTTAAGCCTGCATTCTGTGTGTTATAGGTGTTCTCGAACACGTTGGAAAGGCTGGTATCCGGCAGCACATATTTACCCGTGAACTCATCAAAGTGAAAAGTTTCCTGGTCGGCATTATTCTTTGACCACGATGGATTGTAGTTCACCTGCAGCTGGCTGCTTTTTCCCAGCGGCTCTGTATACGCTATGTTGGCGGATACCTGGTAACCGTTATTCTTTGGGTTTGACTGCTGCAAGGTAGAATCATTTACACCGGCCTGGCCCTTATAGTAAATATTATAGGCCTGCTGATTACGCTGCCCGTCTTTATCATTGGCGCTGAAGTTAAGCCCCAGTGATATGGTGCGGCCTCTTTTAGCAAACGCATGGCGGTACAGGATCCCGTTATTGGTATTGTAGCCGCTGGTGTTGCTGGTTTGCTGGTTATCAGACCTGCTTAGCAGGCTGGTATCTGAATAAGAGTTTAAACCATTGGTTTGGGAAAAGGCATCGTACTTCTGAAAGCTGATGCCTGGTGTAAAGATCAGCATGTTGGCAGAATCTATCTTATACTCCACCCGCAGGTTCGCACGATGGTTGTAATTACTGTTGTTCGTGATCTGCGTTTCATCATAAAACAGGCTGCTGTCGCCGGTCAGGTAAGTTTGGCGGTTGGTAAGCTGGTTGTTGGAGTTGTTGGTATTATTAAAAAAGTAGCTGCCATTCACCGTTACCTTTTTGCCCCAAACATCGGAGAAGTTAACGCCAATGGAATTGGTTTTGGTAATGCCTGCCTGTGAGCCTACCAGGAAGTTGCCGGCATTACCGCCGCCACCACCGCCACCTGCTCCGCCACCACGGCCACCGCCGCCACCACGCCCGCGGTTGCCGCTGGCATTGCTTACCACACCCAGCAGATCCTGCGTGGCAAAATTCTGCTGGTTCACATTGTTGGTTAAGCCAATAATTGAAATACGGCGATCGCCATTGAACAGGCTTACATTACCGCCTGCGGAGTAACGGTCGTCTGTTCCATAGCCGGCAGATATTTTTCCGAACTGTGAGTTGCGCATTTGCCCACGCGTAACAATGTTGATGGTCTTGTAAGAGTTACCATCATCAAAGCCCGTGAACTGTGCCTGGTCGCTCAGCTTATCAAATACTTCTATTTTATCTATCACTTCAGAGGGCAGGTTGCGCAGGGCCAGGGTGGCATCTTCCCCAAAATATTCCTTACCATCCAGCAGTACTTTTTTAACGTCTTCCCCATGTGCTTTCACGGTTCCATTCTCTACAGAGATACCCGGCATTTTCTTTACCAGGTCTTCGGCAGTAGCATCCGGGTTGGTTTTATAGGCGCTGGCGTTATAAGCCAGCGTGTCGCCTTTTTGCTGTACCGGCGGTACAATGGCTTCAATGGTCACGCCTTTTAAAGTGGTAGAACCCCTGTTCAGGAACAGGATGCCCAGGTCCTGCGCATCAGCGCTAAGTGTAATGGTGCGGTTCACATTCTTATAACCCAGGTAAGAAACCGACATTTTATAGGACTGCGCCTTTAAATGCGGAATGCTGAAGGCCCCGGTAGCATCTGTAACGCCGCCCACTACCTGGGTAGAGTCTGTTGCAGCCACCAGCCTTACCGTGGCTCCGGGTATGGGGAACTTTTCTTTTCTATCCTGTAAAACGCCCTTTAACTGCAGGTCCTGCGCCAGGGCAGCCTGTGTTACAGCTAATGCAAAAAATACCAGCAAGGCGATACGTTGTATCATTGTATTCATTGAAATGATTATACCTTATTGGACGACAAAACGGGACAGAACCTTTGCGGCCTGCAGAAAAAAGTTGGCGGTAAGCAGCGGGCGGCTGGCAGTCAAAAAAGGCGGTTTCGTCGGATGGGAGTATTTCAGGCTGCCCGTATAGTGACCGGGGAAAACTTACACGGGCTTAACAGTGGATTAACGAATAAGGAATTTTTAAGTTCTATGTTTGCCGGGTAAGTTATTCATAGCAATCAAATTTTTCGCAGCATAGTTACTCAACCCGAAAGGGAAGGGAACATTATCAATCAGGGCGCAAAAAAGGGGTACCGTTATCGGCGCCCCTTCATTGTTTTTAGGGGCATCATATCCTTTAAATAAAAAACCCCGGTTACAAACCGAGGATTTGGTCCAGGCCGGCCAGCGCCGTACAGCTCTTTAGGCCCGGAAGAATACAAAGGTAGCAGTTAAGGTAAATGTCCCAAAACTCAATCTAATACCATGTTCATGCCAAACAAAAGAGGCGCCCACAACAGGCACCTCTCTATTTATAACACTGTAAACACTCTACAACTAATGGCTACACTCCTGCAATATCTCTTCACAAACTGCCAACTGGCAACTTTGCCAACTGCCAACTAATCTTTCAGCTTATGCAGGAATGTCGATAACTTAAACAACAGCTCATCCTGCAAACCGGCCCGCAGCTTAGCCTCTTCATCCGTTACACCTAAGCGGCGCAGGCGCTGGTAATGTACATAAGAACCGCCGATGATCTCCAGGCATTCCTGGATCTTTTCTTTGGTTTCCAGCTCCTTGGCGCGTTTATCAAATTCTTTCTTAGTCAGGATCTTATCCACGAAATAAAAATTGTCTTTATCCTCGATCCAATCATGCCCTTCGCGGTGCTGCGGCTTGTATACTTCCAGGTAGCAGGCATCCAGGCGCAGCAGCTTACCAAATTCAGTACGTATATCTATTACCGTTGGTTTCTCTGCTGTATTGTCGGCCAGCTTCTTTTTAATAAAACGGCTGATCTCCACTCCCATTTCACCGCTGCTCATCAGCACCTGGTTAAGCTCAGAATATTCCAGTCCTATGCTGATGCGGTTGTAGCGGTTGCCGGTCCTGATCTTCCCAAATAAACGCGGGTTGCCCTGTTCGTCAAACACAATATCCTCCACCTGCATTTTGCTGATGGTGCGGTAGTTGGGCAGGTAACCTTCTTCTGCGGGCGTAGCCCTTTTAGCAGGCGCCTTAGGGGTGGTTTGGCGGTGGCTGAACTGTACAAAATCATCTACAAAACGCAGCTGCTGCTTTTTGAGCTTGGCATACATTTCATGCGTATTGTACTCCGGCATTTTGCTCAATACCAGCAGCTCATTCCAGCTGTCAAAATGCTGTACTTTTTTCAGCTCGTCCAGCACATCTACCGGGCCCATATTACGGCGGTACAACAGCTCTGCCACTAAAAAGATGGCATATTCATGCACGGTATAACCGAGTTCCGGCAACACATCATACGGGCTGCGTTTTTGATCGCGCGCATGGTTCAACACTTCAATATCTGACATAACCGGTGCTAATAAATATGTTCTGGCTGCAGAACGCAGCTTTTTGCTTACATAGTTCAGCAGGTGATCGGTCACCTGGGCATTCTTTACAAAATCATGCAGTATCTGCACAAAGCGTTTGGAGGCAGGCAACCCAAACTGCGAAAGGATGTCGTTCTCCATATCGCCTACTTCTTCCTTTCCCGGTTTTACCTGCGGGTCCAGTTGCTGATAACGGTGATAGTATTCCTGCAATTTCAGTTTTAGCTGATCCATATATCTATATTATTTTATTTTTTACAATTGTTTAACAACCAGTAAGTGATTGCATACCAGCTATTTACGGCACGCGTAATCAATTACAGTATAACTGTTTTAACTTCAACAGGTTAGTAAGTAATGGGTTAGTGGGTTGCTGGGTGTATTATCCGGAGACGGCAGGTGTAGGTATAGCCCCTATCTCCCTGATATTCAACTAATAATAGAAAAGCCCAGCCTGTTCGCCGAGCTAGTAAGTAGATTTTGCGAATGCAAATATAAGCAATTCCGGGACATCCAGCAAGAGATAGTGTCTTTCCCGGGGATGTTGTATTTTTACCACCTATGGCCGGCCAACAACCAATTGTATTCACCAGCGGGGATTATGCAGGGCAAAAAGTGAAAGAAATACACTTTGGTCCTATTATTACTACCGAGACTATTTTCCCGGACGGCCTCTCGTCCCAGTGGCATTACCATTCCAATCCTCATTTTTCACATATCCTTTCCGGTGGCAGTAAAGAGATCCGTAAGAACGGCTCACAGCAGCAGGCTCCCGGTACCGGCTTGTATTATTACCCGGGCGTGCCGCATCAGAACACGGATTACCGTGCGGGCACCCGCATTTTTAACATAGAGCTGGAAGCCGCTTTTTTTGAGCAATATGAGCTGCCTGTACCCTGCGCTTCCTTTATGGAAAGGGAAAGCATGGAGCTGAACAGCGGCGGCTTAATGAAGCTGCTGAAAGAGCATTACCGCCAGGATGCAGATACTCCTATTGCCATGGACCAGCTGTGCATACAGCTGCTGCAAACAGGGCAGCCCACGGAAAAGTATTTCCCTGAATGGGCGCAAAAGATCAGAACAGCGCTGCAGGATCAGTGGAATGATCCGCTGACCTTATTGGAGCTGGCGGAACAATTACAGCTGCACCCCGTTACCATCTCCAAACATTTTTCAAAATACTTTCGTTGCAACTTAGGCGAATACCGCCGCAGGTTAAAAGTGGAGCGCGCTTTATCCCTTATACGCAGCACTCCCCTTTCCCTTACTGAAATAGCCTACAGCTGCGGTTTTGCAGACCAGGCGCATTTCACCAAAACCTTTCAGCAGGTAACCGGCCTGCTGCCCAAACATTACAGGCAGCTCTGATCCCCCATCTTTCTTCAGGCTAATTACATACAATTTTGCGCAGCGCGCCTGCACTTACTTTGCATTAACCGTTTAACCAATAAACAGAAACTGTGCAAAGTGCTCTTATAAGGCCGGTACAGCCGCAGGATAATGCAGCAATGGCCGCCATCATCCAACAGGTGCTGACAGAGTTTAACGCTAACAAACCCGGTACTGCCTATTTTGATCAAAGTATACATGATCTCTACAACTCCTTCCGCGCACAGGCAGCCGGGTATTGGGTTATAACAACGCAACAGCATTTATGGGGTGGTGGCGGCATTTATCCTACGGAGGGCTTGCCTGCCGGTTACTGCGAGCTGGTAAAGCTATACCTGCTGCCTGCTGCAAGGGGCCGGGGATGGGGTAAACAGCTGATAGCACAATGTTGTACGGCCGCAGCCGAAAAAGGTTACACACATATGTACCTGGAAACTATGCCCGAGCTGCACACCGCCATTCCCTTATACGAAAAAATGGGATTTGAATACTTAACTGCACCATTGGGCCTTTCGGGCCATTACAGCTGCACTGTGTGGATGGTAAAAACATTATAACAACTTTTATGAGGAACATGAAGAAGGTTGTACTGCTATTGATGATAGCAGTAACAGCCATGACCACTGCTGCCGCACAGGCAACAAAGCTGCACCGCTTATTTGAAGATTACCAGCAGGAATACCAGCAGCTTTTTCCACTGGATGCCACCTTTGTGGGTAACCACCGCTATGATGATCAGCTGCCGAATGATATTTCCGCTCCCTTCCTGGAAAAGGAACACAACTTTTACGAAAAATACCTGCAGGCTTTACATAGCATTCAGCGCAGCAGCTTAACCACGGCCGACCGCATCTCGTACGATGTGCTGCAGGAAATGCTGGAAACCGGCCTGAAAAAGAAAGATCTACGGCTGGAATACATGCCGGTAAATCAATTCACGTCTCTGCCCGCGCTCATGGGGCAGTTAGCTATCGGCACTTCTGCACAGCCTTTTAATACCGTAAAGGATTATGATAACTGGCTGAAACGGCTCACGGCATTTGTTCCATGGATAGATACCTGCATAGCTAACTTTAACAAAGGCATACAAACCGGTTTAGTGCTGCCTAAGATCCTGGTTATAAAAACCATCCCGCAAATGACTGCGCTGGCAGCAACAGATACGGCTGAGAATGTGTTTTACCAGCCGTTAAAGCACCTGCCGGATTCCTTTGCCACTGCAGATAAGCAACGCATATTACAGGCCTATCAACAGGTGCTTGCACAGCAGCTGCTGCCTGCTTTTAAAAGGCTGGCAGATTACCTGCAAAATACTTATCTGCCTGCCGCTACAGACAGCGCAGGCCTGTCGGCCCTGCCGGGCGGCGCAGCCATTTACCGCTACTATATACGCTTTCATGCCACTACAGATGAAAGCCCGGAAAGCATCTACCAAACCGGCTTGCGGGAGGTGGCGCGTATTACGCAACGCATGGAAGCGCTGAAAGTACAAACCGGTTTTAAAGGCACTTTGCAGGAGTTCTTTCATTACCTGAGAACAGATCCTAAGTTCACGCCATTTACTACACCGGAACAGGTGTTGGACGCCTACCGCCGTGTTTATGAAAAGATACAGCCGCACCTGCCTGCCCTGTTTGAACTATACCCTAAAACACCTTTTGAGATCAGGCGGTTTGAGGCTTTCCGTGAAGCGTCGCAGGCCGGCCCTGCATATGTGCTTGGCTCCGCAGATGCTACCCGCCCCGGTGTGTTCTATGTACCTGTGCCGGATGCTACCAAGGTGAATGTTACTTTTTACGGGCTGGAGGTGAATTTTATTCATGAAGCCATTCCCGGACACCATTTCCAGATATCGCTGCAGCAGGAAAATAAGTCGCTGCCGGCCTTCCGGCGGCAGCCTTCCTTTAAGGGTTTTGTTGAGGGATGGGCCCTGTATTGTGAATCACTGGGCCCCCTGCTGGGTTGCTACACCGACCCTTACCAGCAAATGGGTGCGCTGAATAACGAGATGCACCGCGCTATACGGCTGGTGGTGGATGTAGGCATCCATACCGGTAAAATGACGCGTGAGCAGGCCATTGCCTATATGATGGCCCATGAGCCGGTGAGCGAATCCATTGCCATAGCTGAAATAGAGCGTTACATGGCCTTTCCCGCACAGGCGCTTACCTACAAGATCGGGGAACTAAAGATCCAGGCATTGCGGAAAAAATACGAGCGGCAGCTGGGCCCGGCCTTTAGCCTGCGCAGCTTCCATACTGCCCTGTTACAGCAGGGCGATATGCCGCTGACCGTACTGGAAAGTTACCTGGATGAATGGGCCGCCGGGCAGGCAAAGATGCATTAATAAGCAAATATTTATCCGTATATATACCGTATATAAGCCCCTTCTTATAAGGGTGAGCTTATAGGGGGCTTATATGGGGAGTATAGAGAGCTTATAGGGGGCTTATCTATTCTCTGCAACCGATGTCAATAAGGATCCGTCACCAGCAGGTAAGCAGGGGATCAGCTCTTTAAGAAGTATCAGGATGTACCCTTTTCTGTTAATGCCGGCATTCTGCGCAGCTCCATCTTTAACCATTCTATGGCCTGGTTCTGTAAGGTGTTACCGGCCTGGCCCTGCATGAGCTTTAACCCCAGCTTTTTACCCGCATGCTCAAACAGGGGCTTATCGCTGGTAATGCGCCATAAAACATGTGGTTTGGTGCAGATCAGGAACTGGCAGTCCCAGGTAAGATAAAACGGCTGATAGGCATGGTTGGCAAGGGCGCCGGGACTATCCGGCCCCTGGGGCAGGTCTTCTTTCTTTTGCAGGGGCTCTGCAAATAACCAGTACCAGATGTTCTGCAACTCGTGAATGTATTCCACCACCCGCACCTTGTCGTACCCGGTGAATTGCAGTATATAACGGTTATTGCCGGCAGCTTTCAGGAAAACGGGCAGGCCATGGTGTACTTTGGTCCAGTTATTAAAATCCTGGGGGCGCACCAGGTTAAAACCCAGCTTGCTCAGGCGGGGCGCCTGTAAGCGTAAGGGTTGCAGCTGCTCGCACAACGCCATCAGGATAGGATAGTGATGCTCTGAGATCCTGATCACCTCCTTTCCCAGGGCAAAATAATTGCCCATTCTAACCTCCTCTAATTCAACTGGCATAGCCCTGCTTTTTCTGTAAAGCTAATATTTTTAGCAAAAAACTAAAAAACATAGTTTTAGGGCATGAAGGCGGGTAAACAGGCGCTGTTACGGCAGGTAAACAAAATAAAAAACGGGAAGCCTTTTGAAAGACTTCCCGTTCGGGTGGATGATTCAGCATTATCAGAATCCATATCTTACTCCTATCTGTATCTGGTAAGGATTACCACTTAAAGCAGAAACACCAGCATTGGTATTGACGGCATACTTATAGGTATTGGTAGCGGGATCAAAGCTCTTGATCGTATACAAGCTGGTTGCGCCAACATTATGGTTCACGCCCCAGTCCCGGTTCAATGCGTTAGCCACGTTAAACATGTCCATGGAGATCTCCAGGTATTGTTTTCTGAAGGTCCTGATCTTTTTTGCCAGCCTTATATCAAATACACCATAGAAAGGATTTACACCGCCATTCCGCTCAGCGATCTTGCCAAAGCTTTTACGGATATAATCTTTGGTGCCCTTTTCTACGGTAGGATTTGCCAGGATGGCATTTATACCGTCTTTCAGATACTGCGGCGTACTGGCGGAATTGGGATCATATACATAAGCCAGGTCGTTAGTGGCAACAAAATCACCGTTAACATTCCCGTTAACTACCAGGGAATAACGGGTGCCGCCAATGCCGGAGAAACGAACACCGGCGCTGATACCCCAGAAGGTAGGCGCGGTTCCGTACACCACTATCTTATTTCTGAACTGGTTATCGGAATAGGTTGTTTTGCTCAGATCGCGCGGATCGTCTTTTATGTATTGTACCAGCGTTGCGGTATTTGCTACGTTACCGTTATAGGAAGTATTATCCTTGCTCTGGTTCCAGGTGTAGGAAAAGGCAATTTCACCATCTCTGAAATAACGATAGCTACCATCTACCACAAATGCCATCTGGTTTACCTTTCCGGTGCTTTCCAACTCCAGCACACGGCCTACCTGTGTTGTTTTACGGCTCTGGGTCCAGTCGGCAGTGCCATTGATTGTATTGATGGTAGATGCAGGTACATATACCCCGCGGTTATCTTCGGCAGCAATACGGAAGTAAGGCTGCTCTACCATGTTACGATCCACATACGTGTAGTTGTTACGGCCAAAGGTCAGGTAACCGTTCACACTCATTCTGAAATTCTCATTAAAGAAGTGTGAATAGGATGCATTAGCCTTATAAACGGTGGGTACTTTGGCGTCTTTACCATTCATATTGATGGTGGCCAGCTTCGGCACATTGGGATTATTCAGCAGATCCATACCGGGGGCAGATGAAGGATCTTTACGGTAGGATACAAAATTCGGGCTGGGCACCATTGCCCCGGTAAGATCAACGCCAACGATGTGTGAGCCATCGAACAGCATGTTGTTGATCATGGAATAGGGGTTCAGCGCTGAACCTAAGATACCACCGCCTACACGGATAATATCACGCTTGTTCTGTCCTACATCCCAGGTGGCCTGGATACGGGGCTGCACCTGTAAGGTCCTTAGCTTATTAGCGGTATTTAAGCCAAGTGTATTGAATACGGTTTCGTTATAGTTCGCGTGGTCCAGGTATGCGGTATAATCCACGCGTACACCGGCAGTAAGGTCAAATCCGGGGAACAGGCTTGTTTGCATTTGCGCATAAACATTAGGCGCCAGGATATTGAACTTGATGTTATGATCATCCGTTAAATAAATATCCCTTGCATAACGGTAAGGCGTAAGGTTATCAAAATTATTCAGGCCGGTAAAATAAAAGCGGCCATTGGTTTCGCTTCCGTAAATGGAATTCTGATTGGTGAACGTAACGCCGCCCCCAAAGGTAAAGCGGGTTTTATCTGTATTCCAGTATACATTATCTATCAGCTGTACCAGGTTATTATTGAAATAGTCGCCGCCATAACGTTGCCCGCCTAACTGAATGGCGGTAGTTACGGTAGAGCTGTCGCTGGCTTTGGATTGAATGTTCTGTACAATAGCTCTTGGGATGTTAGCCGCCGGCAGCTGATCATTGGCAAACAATTTATTGTATTCCCAATAGTGCTGCAGCTTCAGCTCATTGGTCAGGTTAGAGCTGATGGATGTACGCAAAGAGGCTATCAAACTATTGTTTAAGCTTTTGCGGGAGCTGTACACCTCATAAATGTTAATGGCAGTATTATCACCATCTGACTGGTTATCCATATCATAAATAAAGTTATCCCGGATAGTCAGCAGATTCTTCTGGTTTAACTGCCAGTCGATCCTTCCGAAAACGGCATGTGTATTCTTCTTCTTATCAAACTGTCCAAACTGGGGCGTGGCGGCAACGCCATATTTACTCCTTGCAATGGTCAGGAACTGATCCAGCGTAGCCTGCGTTACATTAAACCTTTTTTCATCGGCTGCTGACTGGATATTGGCTATGTATAAAGGATGAGAATCTTCCTGGTGATCCCAGGCAAAAAAGAAATGCGCTTTGTCTTTAATAATAGGCCCGCCTATGGAGAAGCCGTACTGATAGGTGGAAAAGGGCTGATTACGTTTCTGCCCGTTCAGGCCGTACTGACTGGAAAGCCAGTCGGTACGCAGAAAGGTAAAGGCGCTACCTGTTAAGGTATTGGTACCTGATTTGGTAACCGTACTTACCGTACCGCCGCCTGCATTACCATAAGTAACATCATACTGGTTGGTAACCACCTGGAACTCGCGCACTGCTTCCATGGTAATGGAGTAGGCGCCGGTAGGCTGTCCGCCGGAAATAGTACCCCTGGCGGCCATACCGTCAATGGTAAAGTTGGTGGCAGATGCCAGCTGTCCGGATAAGTTAGTGCCGCTGCTTAAAGGCGAAAGATCCATGAGCGAGGTAAAATTACGCCCGTTCACCGGCAGCTTTGCAATATCCCTTGCCGTTACAGCAGTGGATGCGCCTATATTTTCAATCTTGTTTTTAAGCGATCCTGCGGTAACAACAACGGCCTGCAGGTCGGTGAGCTTCTCGGCCATGCTGAAAGTAACCTTTAGCAGGTCGCCCTGGTTCAATGCATAACCGGTTTGTTTCTGGGATACCATTCCCATTGCTTCTACCGTAATGGAATAGGGAGCGCCCAATGGCAGCTCTTTCAGAAAAAACTCACCTTTATCATTGGATACAGCCCTTGTCTGAAATCCTGTTGATTCATTTTTTACCAGGATGAATGCGCCTGGTAATGGTGTGTTGTTAGTTCCGCTTACTTTACCGGAAATGCCTGCCAGGTTGGTTTGGGCTATTGAATAAATAGCATACAGACACAGAATAATACTGAAGAATGACCCCCTTTTTAAAAGATTCATCATGACGGTTTTAGATTAAGAAGGTGCAAATATTAAAAGCGAAGGTTAAGCCTGCTTTAACAAAGTATTAACGTTATATAAAGGATTTATTACTGGAATGAGGTATTGCTGAATGAATGCAGGCATCAGTATGGTTGAGGGAACCAGTGTTGAAACGCTTCCGTAGAATCGGTTCCATAATTGAGGCATGGCTTATACATACTCATCAGACCCGCTGCTGGCGGGCCTCTGCAAACGATGCTGCGGCATAGTTTTAGTCAAATAACTTATAGCTGGTTTACGATTTAGAACAAACGTTTACAATGTATTTAATGGTTGATAATGGTTAAGAGCTGTATAAGGTTGCATTTATACTATGCAGCCGGCGGGCCTGTCATGGCATTATGAACATTGATGTATGAAGGCTCCATACATACAAGATTTTTGGTTGTATGATGAACGGTACCGGCCGGGTAGTTGTACCCAGCTGCTATATCTTATTAGCACATCAATTTTAGATAAGATCCCGGTACTTAAAAGTTGCTCATTTTGGATGTAGATGTATATAGGTTTTGCCGGGTATTCTTTACCCGGCTTTTCCCGGATCCCGGGAGCTTACGTGAAGATGGCGCAGCATGATCGGCGTTTATGCCAATTGTGCTGCTGTTCATAATATGTAATTAGCTAAAAGCGACAAATATGGATAGATGAGTTTGCATGTATATTTGTTTGGCTATAAATAAAATAAGTTTAATTTGCGGTCCATATCGTCCTTTTAGTTTTGCCTTATAGAGAGAGTGTAGCAAAAAAATAAAGGCGTATATGACTGAAAACCCAAAGTGTATATTACTGGTTGATGATGATCAGGATGATCACTATGCTCTCAAAGAAGAACTGTTAAGGCAAAATATTCCACTTCAAATAAAAAGTGTGTATAATGGAATGCAGGCCCTGGATTATTTGAGAAATTGTCCGGCTGAGACATTCCCCCATTTGATAATAATGGATTACAACATGCCTGTTATGTCCGGCGCGCAGGTGTTGGCAGTGCTGGATGAAAACAAAACCTTATCAATGGTTCCGGTGGTTGTATGGACCACTTCGGAAAATAAAGCAGAAAAAGTAGAGTGCTTACGGCTGGGCGCCATTGACTATTTCATTAAACCGCGAAGTGTTGAAGAGTTAGAACGGATAGCCAGTAAGATGGTAGAGCTGTTGTGATAATTCCGGATTGGAAATACGATGCTGTAACCGCAGCAGGTTAAGAAATTAAAAAAGGGAAGCCTTTTGAAAGACTCCCCTTTTCGGGTGGATGATGGGGCTCGAACCCACGACCCTCAGAACCACAATCTGATGCTCTAACCAACTGAGCTACAACCACCGTTTCATTTTGCGGACTGCAAAGATAAGTGAAATCATTCTCAATTTCCAAATAGCTGCTCAAAAAATTTCTATCCTGCCAGGTACTCCTAACAATCCGCCGCTATTTGCTCATTTTTCGCTTTCTTTGCGCTCTCTTAAAACTGTGAGCTTACAATGTCTATCTACCTGATTCCGTTCATCTCCGCTTTCATAGGATGGTTCACTAACTGGATCGCTATTAAAATGCTGTTCCATCCCCGGCAGCCTATGAACCTCGGTTTTATGACCCTGCAGGGCATCTTCCCCAAACGGCAGCGGCAGTTTGCCGAAAAGCTGGGCAAGCTGGTAGCAGATGAGCTGTTATCCTTTGACGACATTCGCGAAAAGCTCACAGACCCCGAAAAGATCAAAAATATTATACCCCTGATAGAGGATCACCTGGAACATTTCCTGCGCGTAAAGCTGCCGGATGCCATGCCGGTGCTTTCCATGTTCATTGGCGACAGCACCATTAAACAGATCAAGGATGTACTGGTAAAAGAGCTGGATACCCTTTTCCCCATGATGATAGCCCAATACCTGGACAATGTAAAAGACGAGCTGGACCTGGAACGCATTGTTACCGATAAGGTAGCGGCTTTTTCTTCTGATAAGCTGGAGCAGATCCTGCAGGGGATTATGGCGCGCGAATTCCGTTTTGTAGAGATCATTGGCGGCGTGCTGGGTTTCGTGATCGGGTTGCTGCAGCTGCTGATGGCGTAGAATGAACAGGCAGCCCGTCCCCCGTTGATTGTTAATTACTGTTAAGACCTTTTACCGCTGTTTTTATTGGTTTCCTCGGCTAAAATACCCCATTCGTCATATTAGGCAAACCGGCATATAAATTACCGATAATTTTGTGCCCGGCATCGAACCCAAATCACCTGTTAATATTTTCACACTACAATTAAGATCAACGAATATAAGAGCGATGAAACAATGGTACGTTTTACTGGCTGCGGTCCTGTTAGGGCACGCTTCCTTACATGCGCAAATACCAGTTATGCCCGCTACCGGCGGTAAGCAGGGGGCTGCAGCAGGCGCCCGTGGCGGCGCTAACGGCCAGCGGCAAATGCCCCAGATCGGGCATGTATATGGCAAGCTGGTAGATGCTGACACTAAAAAACCGATCGGCTATGCGGCAGTAGCCCTGCTGAAGCTGCGCGATTCCAGCGTGGTAACCGGTATGCTCACCAAAGAGAACGGCGAATTTAACTTTGAGAACCTGCCTTTTGGCACCTTTAATATGCGCATTACCTTCATGGGTTATGGCAGCATTTATAAAAAAGTGGCCATCAGCCCCCAGACCATGGACCAGGACCTGGGCAACCTGAAAATGCGGCCGGATTCCAAGCTGCTGGGCACCGTGGAAGTTACCGGGCAAAAAAGCGCCTTTACCATGGGTATTGATAAAAAGGTGTTTAATGTAGACCGTAACCTGGTAAGCGTAGGCGGTACCGCACAGGATGTGCTGAAGAACGTGCCGGCCGTGAATGTGGATATTGATGGGAATGTAACCGTACGCAATGCCTCCCCTACCATTTTTGTGGATGGAAAACCCTCTACCCTTACCCTGGACCAGATACCGGCAGATGCTATTGAAAGCGTGGAGCTGATCACCAACCCCTCTGCCCGGTATGATGCGGAAGGCATGTCCGGCATCCTGAACATTGTGCTTAAAAAGAACCGGCGTGCAGGCATTAACGGTATGGTAACCGCAGGCATTGGCACCGGCGATAAATACAACGGCGGCGGCAACATCAATGTGCGCCAGGGAAAGGTGAATGTTTTTGCCAACTACATGGTGAATGCCAACCGCAACTGGGGCGATGGTACTACGGACCGTACCAACTACCTGAATGGCGATACCAGCTTCCTGCACCAGCAAAGCAACAGCCGCAGCACCCCTACTTTCCAGTTTGGCCGGGTAGGGTTGGATTATTACCTGGATAACCGCAACACCATCTCTGTTTCACAGAACATTGTAGACGGTAATTTCAAAAACTACGAGGACCTGCGCAGCACCTTTAACAAAGGCGATTCCCTGAGCAACCGTATCAATAATAACAAGTTCGGTTTCCGCAACTACACTACTGCGCTGGATTTCAAGCATACTTTTGCAGAACCTAACCGCGAATGGTCGGCCAGTGTTAACTATAACTACAGCACCAACAACCGCAACGGTGATTTTAATACACAGCCGCTTACGCCGGATGGCTTACCTACCGGGCAGGCCGCGTTGCAGAACAACCACTCCGACGGTAAAACCACCTTTATTACCGCACAAACAGATTATACTGATCCTATTGGTAAGAATGGCAAGCTGGAGCTGGGCTTAAAGACCACCCTCCGCAATTACAGCAGCATTTACAACGTGTATGACCAGGACACCATTACAAAGGGTTACACATTTAACGATCTGCTGTCTAACGACTATAAATACAAAGAGCAGATCTATGCAGGATATGTTAACTACTCCGGTACCGTTGGCAACTTTGGCTACCAGGGCGGCTTGCGTGTGGAGCAGTATGTTTACTCCGGCGAGATCCCCAGCGAAGGCCTGAAGTACAAGCCTACCAAAGCCACGCCGGGCTTCTTCCCCAGCGTATACCTGTCGCAGAAGTTCAAGAACGACCAGGAGCTGCAGCTGAACTACAGCCGCCGTGTAACCCGGCCCAACTTTTTTCAGCTGATACCTTACCGCGATTATACCGATCCGCTGAACCAGCGCGAGGGTAACCCGAACCTGAAACCGGAGTATACCAACAGCCTGGAATTTTCTTATGCCAAGAACTGGAAGAACAGCAATTTCCTGGGTTCCATTTACTACCGGAATACCAATAACCTGCTGTCCACCATCAGCGTGCCTTTAGGGAAAGATACCCTGCTTACCACTTTTGTGAATGCGGATAAGAACAATTCTTACGGCGCAGAACTGACCGGTAAAAAAACCTTCTTTGGCATATGGGATGTAACGGCCAACGTGAACCTGTACCGCACAGAAATTTCCGTAACACAGGATAAACAGGTATTTAAGAACAGCAACTTTAGCTGGAATGCAAAGCTCAATTCAGAAACCAAGCTGCCGGCTAACTTTACGCTGCAGATCAGCGGTAACTACCAGGCGCCAACCATAGCCCTGCCTAACAACAGCGCTGGCGGCGGCGGTGGTGGACGCGGCGGCGGAGGCGGTGGCTTTATGATGGTGCCCACCTCTGCCCAGGGTACTATTAAAGGCTTCAGCAGTATGGATATCGGTTTAAAAAAGGATTTCCTGAAGAACAAAACAGCCTCCCTTACCCTGGCCCTTTCCGATGTATTTAATACCCGCCAGTATGAGCTGAACCAGGTATCGCCGGCCTTTTCACAGGACTATATCCGTAAGCGTGAATCGCGCATACTGCGCCTTACTTTTGCTTACCGCTTTGGTAAGTTCGATGCGCAGATCTTTAAACGTAAGAATACTAAAGCAGACCGCGGGGATATGCAGAATATACAGGGCGAGCAATTCTAATTACGAATTATGAATTTGAATGCAGCAAAGAAATGAGTTGAATAAGACTATAATATTATAAATAGGAAAGCCCTGCAGTATAGGTGCAGGGCTTTTTTATGAAGTACCAATTCGTAATTCGTAATTAAATAATTCGTAATTCTCAACCCCATCCGCCGCTCATCATAAATCACTCCCCGTTCCCCCCCAGATGAATATTTTTACGGTATTAATGCTATCATTCCACCTGATCATGAACAGTCGCTTACTACTCGTATGCGTATTGTTGTGCGGCTATTACCATGCTTTAGCGCAGGACAATACCCCCAATGCAACCATTAAAGTTTCCGGCAAGGCGCTGGACGGGGCTACCGGCAAACCGGTAGAGTATGCATCTGTAGTACTCCTTCATAAAGCCGATTCCACCGTAGCTTATGGCATGTATACCCAGCCTACCGGCAACTTCAGCTTTACAGCTGTAAAACCCGGCGACTATGTGCTGCGCATTACCTTTATGGGATATGAAAAAATGGAGAAAGAGGTACGTGTTACAGCGCTGAAACCATCCACTACAGTAGGTACCCTGCGTTTGCATACAGCAGGCAAAGTATTATCTGCCGTGGAAATAAAAGCAGAAAAACCAGCTTTCAGCATGCAGATAGACCGGCAGGTATTTGATGCCGGCAGTATGGTAACTGCAGACGGCGGCACGGGTACCGACCTGTTAAAGAACGTGCCGGGAGTAGATGTGGATATTGACGACAACGTAACCCTGCGCGGCAAAAGCGTAACCATTTATGTGGATGGTAAACCCTCTCCCTTTGGCGATGCCAAAACAGCCCTGCAAATGATACCTGCAGAAACGGTAGACCATGTGGAAGTGATCAGCAACCCATCTGCCAAGTTTGAAGCCCAGGGCGGTGGCGGCATCATTAACATTGTGCTTAAAAAAGATAAGGCTGTTGGGTATAATGTAATGTTCAACGGCGGGGTAGCCACCCGCGGACAGCTAAATGGCAGCGTGAACGGCAGCCTGCGCATACGGCGGTTTAACTTTTTTGCCAATTACTACGGCCGCTATGGCTCACAGGTAGGCAGTGGTTTCAGCAACCGCCATAACCTGGTGCCGGATAGCACCAATACCGCCTACTTTACGCAGGCTAACAACAGCCATAACAGCGATGGCTCCCATGGCGGACGCCTGGGCCTGGATTATTACCTGGATAAATACAATACCGTATCCATTTCTGAAGGTATTAACTATAGCAACGGGAATAATGAAAATCACATCCTGCTTAATTACCTGGATGCCGACAAACAAAACCTGCGCTCCGGCGACCGTAATAACACCAGCCATTATTTTAACCCAACCAATAATACCAACTTTAACTTCCGGCATACTACCAATAAGGAGAATGAGGAGCTGACCGCTTATGTAAGCTACAGTAACAACAAGGGCAATAGTAACAGTGACTACTATACGCTGTACCAGAAACCCGGCGGTGCACAGGATCCGGACCGGCAATCCAACACCGGCCTTAATCACAACCAGTTCTGGAATGTACAGTCAGACTACACCACGCCCATGGGTAAAAAAGGTAAGTTTGAAGCGGGTGTAAAAGGTACTTTCCGGAAAATAGATAATGATTACACCGCCCTGCTGTTTAATTATGATACAGACCAGTTTGAGAAAAGCAACAGCCTTTCCAACACCTACTCCTACAAACAAAATATTTATGCGGGCTATGTGAATGTGTCCAGCGCCATTGGTAACCTGGGCTACCAGGTAGGCGCCCGTATAGAGCAGGCCCAGTTAAAAGGATATTCTTACAGCCAGAATGCTGCAGTAGACAATCATTTCTTTAACGTATTTCCCAGTGTGTTCCTGAAATATAATCTACCCAAGAACCAGGACCAGAGCCTGGTGTTCAACTACGCTACCCGGGTGGACCGGCCGGATTTTAATGATCTGCTGCCTTATATCAATAACTCCGACCCGCAGAACATACGTACCGGCAACCCGGACCTGCAGCCTTCGCTCACCCATAAGTTTGAGGTGAACTATTCGCAATACTATCCCAAGTCGCACGACTTCCTGAACACCGGTGTATATTATTCACAAGCCAATGATGATATAGACCGCCTTAGCATACTGGACACCATTACCGGCATTACTACCACCAAACCCATGAACCTGGCCAGGGACCAGGACTGGGGGGGCAACTTCACCTACCAGCTGCACCTTTTCCGCTGGTGGGATGTAACCAGTAACCTGAACCTGGAATATAGCAAGCTTACAGGATCCGGCAGCTTCAGCACACTTACCAATGAATACCTTACCTATGGAGTGAATGTAAACAGCACGCTTCGTTTGCCTTCCCACTTTAATGTACAGCTGCAGGGACATTACCGCTCTCCCCGCGTATCGCCGCAGGGCACTACCAAAGCCATGAACGGTATAGACCTGGGCCTGCGTAAGGAGCTCCTGAAGAATAATGCGCTGGCTATTTCCCTGAATATTTCCGACCTCTTAAATACCCAGCAATTCAGCAACCACTACGAAACCGATGCTTTTATACAGGACTATGAGCGCAAACGCACCACACGTTTCATACGCCTGAACCTGCGTTACCGCTTTGGGAAGATGGACCCGAATATGTTTAAGAAAAAGAAACCAGTTGAAGAAGAGCCCATCATTATGAATTAGGATCTTTTTCCTGAGAGCATGGGTACAAAAGAGAAGTTATCAAAGGTTTCCTGCTCATAATCATTATCGCCGGTTTTGGTGATGCGGATCATGCGCTGGATCTCGCTGCCGCCTACCGGCACCACCATCTTACCCCCGATCTTCATTTGCTGCAGCAGCTTGGGCGGTGTTTGCGGCGCCGCCGCAGTGATCAGCACTTTATCAAAAGGGGCAAAAGTGGGTAATCCTTCATAACCATCCCCATAAAAGAAGCGGATGGTGGGGTAACGGGATTTAAAGGGGAACTGTTTTACCTGGTCGAACAGCTTTTTTTGCCGTTCTATGGTGAACAGGTTGGCCTTTAGCTCGCCCAATACGCAAGCCTGGTAGGCACTGCCTGTACCTATTTCAAGTATTTTTTCAAAAGGCTTTACTTCCAGCAATTGGGTCTGGTAGGCTACGGTGTAGGGCTGGGAAATAGTTTGCCCCTCGCCTATCGGGAATGCCCGGTCTTCATATGCAATGCCTTCAAACGCGGTGTCTAAGAAATAATGCCTGGGAATATTGTTGATAGCCGCTAATACATTTTCGTCTGTGATGCCTTTCTGCCGAAGTGTGTCTACCAATTGTTTCCGCAATCCTTTTTGCTTGTAAGAATCGTCGTACCGCCTCATAGCCGCAAAATTAACCAAACCGGTCAATTTTCAATGGGGTGTGGATTACTTGTTTGAGCAGAAAGCGCAAAGCTTAAAGCATAAAGCTACTGCAGCTGAGTGTTTGGACTGCTTTTTGCTTTCCGCTTTGGGCTTTTAGCTTTTTACTAACATTAGGAATGTCCACAGCAGGGGAAATACGTTTTTTCCTCTTTATATTTGGACCTCAAATAAAACAGGAACATGGATACTAATATCGAGAACAAGGTAAACCAGTGGCTGCAAGGCGGTTTTGATGCCGAAACCGTGGCCGCCGTTCAGCAACTGCAGCGCGGCAACCCCGATGAGCTGGCCGACGCTTTTTACCGTAACCTGGAGTTTGGCACCGGCGGCTTACGCGGCATTATGGGCGTAGGCACCAACAGGATGAACAAATATACCGTAGGTATGGCCACCCAGGGTTTTGCCAACTACCTGAAAAAAGCTGTAAAAGGTGAGATCAAAATAGCCATTGCCCATGACAGCCGTAACAACAGCCGTTATTTTGCGGAGGTAACAGCCAATGTAATGGCCGCCAACGGCATTAAAGTGTTCCTGTTTGAAGCCTTGCGTCCCACCCCGGAGCTTTCTTTCACCATCCGCCACCTGAAATGCCAGGGCGGCATAGTGTTAACTGCCTCCCACAACCCCAAGGAATACAATGGTTATAAAGCCTATTGGGACGATGGTGGCCAGCTGGTGCCCCCGCACGATAAAAATGTAATTGCAGAAGTAGAGAAAATAGCCAGTATAGATGAAGTGAAGTGGAGCGGCGGCGAAGCCAATATTACTTCTATTGGTAAGGACGTGGACGAGGCCTACCTGCAAATGCTCAAAAGCCTGTCCATTAACCCGGACATTATAGCGGCCCAGCATGATATGAAGATCGTGTACACGCCCATTCACGGTACCGGTATTACCCTGGTGCCTGAAATACTGAAACGTTTTGGCTTTACCAATGTACAGGTGGTACAGGAGCAGGCTACGCCGGATGGGAACTTCCCTACCGTGGTATATCCTAACCCCGAAGAGTCGGAAGCCATGAGCATGGGCCTTAAAAAAGCCAAAGAGCTGGATGCCGCTATCTTATTAGGTACGGACCCCGACGCGGATCGTGTAGGCATTGCCGTAAAAGACCTGAAAGGTGAATGGATACTGCTGAACGGCAACCAAACTGCCGTGCTGCTGTTCAACTATATTATTGAAGGCCGCAAAAAGAAAGGCCTGAGCGGACCTACCGACTTTGTGGGTAAAACTGTGGTAACCTCTGACCTGATAGATGTATTTGCCGCTAAGAACGGCGTACGCTGCTACAATGTGCTGACCGGCTTTAAATGGATTGCCGACATGATCCGCGAAAAAGAAGGCAAGGAAAAGTTCATTTGCGGCGGGGAAGAATCCTACGGATATATGATAGGCGACAACGTGCGCGACAAGGATGCCATTGCATCTGTAGCCATGATCTGCGAAATGGCTGCCTATGCCCGTAATGAAGGCCGCTCCCTGTATGAGCAGCTGATAGACATTTACGTGAAATACGGTTTCTATAAAGAGCAGCTGATCTCCATCACCAAAAAAGGTATGAAAGGCGCTGATGAAATTGCCGACATGATGCGCAGCTACCGCGATGCACCGCCGGCTACCATCAACGGCTCGCCGGTAGTAAAGCTGTACGATTACCAGCTGCAGCAGGTGAAAGACCTGAAAACCGGCGCTACAGAGGCTATTAACCTGCCTAAGTCCAACGTACTGCAGTTTATACTGGAAGATGGCAGCAAGATCTCTGCAAGGCCTTCCGGTACGGAGCCTAAGATCAAGTTTTACTTTAGTGTGCAGCAGCCTTTAGCAGCAGCTAAAGACTTTGACCAGGTGAATGCCCAGCTGGATGAGCGTGTGCAGAAGATTATAAAGGATATGAAGCTGAAATAAAAGCCGAATGCTTAACGCAGAACGCTAAACGCTGATGGGCATTTGCCCAGGATGCGTTTAGCGTTTTTGCATTTATAACTTTATAGATTGCCCCTCCGCTGCATTAAGCGTTCAGCATTGGGCGTTCCGCGTTCAGCACCTACACCAGGTACGCAGAAAGGATCTCCTCCCCTTCCACATCCACCATGATCATATCCTGCAGGCTGGTGGAAAGTAAATAACCGGTAAAATCCACTGTTAAGGGGTAAGATTTATGCTTGCGGTCTACCAGCACCGCGGTTTGTATCTTACGCGGCAGGTATTGCAGAAAAGGTTTCAGGGCATATAACATGGTGCGGCCGGAGTTGGCCACATCATCTATTAATATAATTACCTTATCGTTCAGGTCTGTATTTTCAGACAGCTTTACCTCCAGCGGGTGTTGCTTATCCAGGCGCAGCTCTATCAGCTTTATCTTAAACGGCGCGATCTTTTGCAGAATGCCGGCTATTTTTTGCGCCAGTATCATGCCCCGGTCCCATATACCTACCAGTATCACTTCCGGTTCTGTGCTGTTGTGCTCATATATTTCATAAGCAATACGTTCCAGTTTTTTTTGAATAATGTCCTGGGTAAGGATCACATTTTTTGTTGCCATATGGATGCTTTGATGAGCAAAAGTAATGTTTTTTGGATGCGCTGCGCGCGGTCCATGGTCGATGGTGAAGAGTCCATAGTCCATGGACCATCGACTATTAAAAAATTACTTACATTGCCAATAAACCGTAAATTAGAAAAGTCAAATCTGGAATATGCATTTAGTACAGCAGCTTTTATTTGTAATAGTATTAGCAGCAGCCGTATACCTGTTTGCCCGTAAGGTGCGGGAGATCAGGCGTAATATACTGCTGGGGCGCGATGTATCCTTAAATGATAACCCCGGGGAACGCTGGCGTAATGTATTATTACTGGCCTTTGGACAAAAGAAAATGTTCCGCAACCCGCTGGTAGCTGTACTGCACTTTTTCGTATATGCGGGCTTTATTATTATTAATGCAGAGATCCTGGAGATCATCCTGGATGGGGCAATAGGTACGCACCGCCTGTTTGCATCACCCCTGGGCAGCTTATACCCGGTGCTGATAGGCTGTTTTGAGGTCCTGGCCGTGCTGGTGCTCAGCGGCTGCGCCATCTTTTTAATACGCCGTAACATCCTGAAGCTGAAACGCTTTATTGGTCATGACCTGGATGGGTGGCCCCGTTCCGATGCTAATTATATCCTGATCACGGAAATAGTGCTGATGGTATTGTTCCTTACCATGAACACCGCCGACCAGGTGCTGCAAAGCCGTGGCTCAGAGCATTATATAGCTACCGGCAATTTCTGGATCTCCGGCCTGCTCACACCTTTATTGAACGGCCTGTCCGACAGCAGCTTAATGGCGCTGGAACGCGGTTGCTGGTGGCTGCATATTTTAGGCGTGCTGGCTTTTCTGAACTACCTGCCTTTTTCAAAACATTTACATATCATACTGGCATTTCCCAACGCCTATTACGCCGATCTGCGGCCTAAGGGTAAAATGGAGAACATGCCTGCCGTACAAAAAGAAGTACAGCTGATGCTGCAGCCGGAGCTGGCTGCCAGTGAGCCGCCCGCAGATGGTATCCCTAAGTTTGGCGCCAAAGATGTGCAGGACCTTACCTGGAAGAACCTACTGGATGCCTACAGCTGCACAGAATGCGGGCGTTGTACCGCTGCCTGCCCTGCAAATATTACCGGCAAAAAGCTCTCGCCCCGTAAGATCATGATGGATACCCGTGACCGGGCAGAAGAAATTGGCCGCGTGCTTAACAAACAAGGTACTTTCCAGGAAGATGGCAAAACCCTGCTGCGCGATTATATTTCTGAAGAAGAGCTGCGCGCCTGCACTACCTGCAACGCCTGTGTGCAGGAATGCCCGGTAAGCATTAACCCGCTGCACATTATTTTACAACTGCGCCGCCATCTGGTGATGGAAGAATCCAGCGCACCGGCAGAATGGAACATGATGTTCAGCAATATTGAAAATAATATGGCGCCATGGAAGTTCTCGCCGGACGACCGGGACCAGTGGGTAGTTGGCAGTTAGTAGTTGGCAGTGGGCAGTTATTGAAGCGAAGAATTATTATAGTCTAAAATACGTTTCATCCAATGGGTAACCACAAAGACCTGATTGTTTATCAAAAGGCATTTGATGTAGCGATGAAGATATTTGAGATGACCAAACAATTTCCCAAAGAGGAAAAGTATAGCCTTATCGATCAGATCAGAAGATCTTCCAGGGCCATTTGCGTAAACCTGGCAGAAGCTTATAGAAAAAGGATATATAAAGCACATTTTATTGCCAAATTAACGGATGCGGATATGGAAAGTACAGAAACACAAACCTGGTTAGATTTTGCGTTGAATTGTAATTATCTCAGCAGACAGGATTATGAATATTGTATGCAACAGATGACAGAAATAGGCAGATTATTACATTATATGCAAACTTATCCCGAAAAATATCAACCTAAATAATTAACTATTACAATAGGTTGCAGTTTTGCCTGGCGACTGCCAACTGCAAACTGCCAACTGCAAACTAGCATGGTATGACGATTAAAACAATGGCCGAATACGCCGCCAGCGGCGAAACACCGGAAGTGCTCTTTTGGGTGGGATGCGCAGGCAGCTTTGATCAGCGGGCACAAAAGATCACCAAAGCTTTTGCAACCATCCTGGATAAAGCAGGCATCCGCTTTGCCATCCTGGGCAAGGAAGAAAGCTGTACCGGCGATCCGGCCCGCAGGGCAGGCAATGAGTTCATATTCCAGATGATGGCGCAGAACAATATCCAGGTGCTGAATGGCTATGGCATAAAGAAGATTGTTACCGCATGTCCGCACTGCTTCAACATTTTCAAAAATGAATACCCCGAGCTGGGCGGCAACTATGAAGTGCTGCACCACACCTCCTTTTTACAACAGCTAATTGACGAAGGCAAAATAAAAATGACGGAAGGCGGCACCTTCAAAGGCCGCCGTATCACCTACCACGACTCCTGCTACCTGGGCCGGGCCAATAACATTTACGAAGCGCCCCGCAAAGTGCTGGAAGCGCTGGATGCCGAGCTGGTGGAAATGAAACGCTGCCGCAGCAAAGGACTGTGCTGTGGCGCCGGCGGTGCGCAAATGTTCAAGGAAGAAGAAAAAGGCACTACCCGCGTGAACTTTGAACGCGGCCGTGAAGCGGTGGATACAGGCGCTACCGTAATTGCCGCTAACTGCCCCTTTTGTATGACCATGCTTACGGATGGCGTAAAAGAGCAGGGCAAGGAAGATAGCGTTCAGGTGCTGGACATTGCCGAGATAGTAGCCAAACAGCTGGGCGATTAATGTGAATATCGTAGCTTTGCAGTATTATGACGATAGCAGCAATAAAACAATTATTACCCGCGGATTTTGCACCCGACTCCCGCGTATGGATATACCAGAGCAACCGCCCGTTCAATGAACGGGAAGCCCTTGAAATTAATGAGCAACTGCACCAGTTTGCCACGCAATGGCAATCGCATGGCACGCCGGTAAAAGGTTTTGGACAACTGTTCTTTAACCAGGTGATCGTGCTGATGGCCGATGAAAATGCCACCGGTGTAAGCGGCTGCAGTACCGATAGCTCTGTACGGGTTATCAAAAGCCTGGAACGCCAGTACGAAGTAAATTTATTTGACCGGCTGCTGCTGGGCTTTGTAGTGAAGGATCAGCTGGAATTACTGCCCATGGCGCAATTGGCCTATGCTTTTGAAAAAGGCTTCATTGATGAGAACACCCTGTACCTGAATAATACAGTGCTTACCAAACAGGAGCTGGAAGAAAAGTGGCTGCAGCCGGTAAAAGACAGCTGGGTGATGAAGAAAGTAGCCAGCGTTTCAAAATAATCTTTACATTTGACACCCGGTTTATTCTTTGGATAAACCGATAAGCGGGAATAGCTCATTTGGTAGAGCGACGGCTTCCCAAGCCGTAGGTGGCGGGTTCGAGCCCCGTTTCCCGCTCATTCTCTCTCACTCAAAGTTCACGATCAAATAAGGTTGTTTGTTAAATCTCACCATTACTTTGATCATCTCTGAAATACTAATTAAATTAGCAATAATTTCATTTTTTGAAATTTTATTTAATAATCCACAAGAAATGATTTACTTTTACCCAAATAACGACGTAATGGTCATTATATCACGCAAGGTGATCAATGAATTTGCGGCTATTCATCCTGATTCTATTGACCCCTTATGGCATTGGTTCAGTATTACCAACCAGGCAGATTGGAGTAACTTTACAGCATTAAAACAGTCATTCAACCATGCAGATTATGTAGGGAATGATCTGTATGTTTTTAATATCAAGGGCAATGATTACCGTCTGATTGCCCGCATTATCTTCAAAGTACGTACCGTGTATATACGATTTATTGGTACGCATATTCAGTATGATAGGGTGAACCTGGACGACCTTTAACTGTTCAGGCCCAATGGTATACATGGGTGATGTGTATACCAAACGTCTTGTCATAATTTATGAATAAAAAACTTTCTCCCCTGATCTCTTCAGAAAGAGATTATGATGCGGTGATGCAGGAGATCCATGCGCTCATGAAAAAGGGCGAACAGCAGCTTACTGAAAAAGAGGTGCTGCATCTTCAATCCCTGGTGTCCGCCGCAGAAAAATATGAAGCGGAACATTATTCCCTTCCTATGCCCACTACCCTTTCCGGTATGATCTCCATGAAAATGTTTGAAATGAAAATGAAGCAGAAAGAGATGGCGGCCTTGTTAGGCATTAATGAATCCAAGCTCTCGCAGATCTTAAATGGCAAGCGGGAGCCGGATGTAGAGTTCCTGAAAGCCATCTATACAAAACTTAAAATAGACCCTAAATTCATCCTCGAACATATATAACCACAACATAACCTTTCTATTGCTGCCATTCTGTCATTTTTCCATTTAATTTATTACTTTTGCTATTCTAAAATTTTCTGACAGAACGATGCTGGAACAGGTTACAAAAGTGCATGATGAAAGCCGCCAGGGTGAAGCCTTCGCCCCGCAACCGGCTGTTGACCAAACGTATCATAAGAAATTCTACATAGAAAGTTATGGTTGCCAGATGAACTTTAACGATAGTGAGATCGTGGCTTCCATTATGAACCAGGAAGGTTTTGGAGCCACCCGTAACTACGAGGAGGCCGACCTGATACTGCTCAACACCTGCTCGATCCGCGAGAAGGCAGAACAAACCGTGCGTAAGCGCCTGCAGGAGTTCCGCAAGCTAAAACAAAGCAATCCCGGTATGCTGGTAGGCGTATTAGGCTGTATGGCCGAACGCCTGAAAGCCAAGCTGCTGGAAGAAGAGAAGCTGGTGGACCTCGTAGTGGGACCGGATGCCTATCGTACCCTGCCGGCCCTGGTAGAAGAAGCAGAAACCGGCCAGAAAGCAGTGAATGTGCTTTTAAGCCGGGAAGAAACCTATGCAGACATTAACCCCGTAAGGCTGGACAGCAATGGAGTAACCGCCTTTGTATCCATTATGCGGGGCTGTAATAATATGTGCACTTTTTGCGTGGTGCCCTTTACCCGTGGCCGGGAACGAAGCCGCGATCCCTATTCCGTTATCCAGGAAGCAGCCGCCCTGTTCAACAACGGCTACCGTGAAGTAACCCTGCTGGGACAGAACGTGGATTCCTATTACTGGGTGGGCGTTTCACCGGAAACTGCGCAGGAAGAGATCATTACCTTTGCCGGCCTGCTGGAAAAGGTAGCGCAGATCAGTCCCTTGCTGCGCGTACGTTTCAGCACTTCCCATCCCAAAGACATTACGGATGAGGTGCTGCACACCATGGCTAAGTACGAGAACATCTGCAACTATATTCACTTGCCCGTGCAAAGCGGCAGCACCCGTGTGCTGCAGCTCATGAACCGCACCTATACCCGGGAATGGTACATGAAAAAAGTAACGCGCATCCGTGAAATATTGCCGGACTGCGGCCTTTCAACCGACATTATCACCGGGTTCTGTACCGAAACGGAAGAAGACCACCAGGACACCCTGAGCATGATGGAGTTTGCGAAGTATGACCTGGCCTACATGTTCTTTTACTCAGAGCGCCCGGGTACCCTGGCCGCCCGCCGTTACCAGGATGATGTGCCGGAAGACGTGAAAAAACGCCGGCTGGCCGAAGTGGTGGAGCTGCACCGCAGGCAAGCCCTGGAAAGCATGCAAAAAGACCTGGGAAAAACGTTTAAGGTGCTGATAGAAGGCACTTCCAAACGTTCAGAAAATGATCTCTTTGGAAGAAATGATCAGAACAAGGTGATCGTTTTCCCCAGAGGCAATTACGAAAAAGGACAGTATGTGCACGTAAAGGTGGTAGATTGTACCGCCGCTACCTTAATAGGCAAGGTAGTGTAACCCATACCTGTTGATATAAAAAACATTAAGCCGGAGGCAGATGCTATGGAAATACAGTCGATAAAGAACAGATTTGGCATTATTGGAAATTCACCTGCATTGAACTATGCCCTGCAGGTGGCGGCGCAAGTGGCCAACACCGACCTCACAGTAATGATCTTTGGGGAAAGCGGTGTGGGTAAGGAAGTATTTTCTACCATCATCCATGCATTAAGCGCACGTAAGCATAACCCGTTCATAGCAGTGAACTGCGGCGCCATCCCGGAAGGCACTATTGACTCGGAACTGTTTGGCCACGAAAAAGGCTCTTTCACCGGCGCGGTAGACAGCCGTAAAGGATATTTTGAAACCGTGAACGGCGGCACTATTTTCCTGGATGAAATTGGCGAAATGCCGCTGGGCACCCAGGCCCGCCTGCTGCGGGTGCTGGAAACCGGGGAGTTCATCCGCGTTGGCTCATCCAAAGTACAGAAAACAGATGTACGTGTAATAGCCGCCACTAACCGCGATCTGCTGGAACAAACGCAGCACGGCAAGTTCCGCGAGGACCTTTATTACCGTTTAAATACAGTGCCCATCCGCGTACCTTCCCTTCGGGATCGTAAGGAAGATATTCCCCTGCTGTTCCGCAAGTTCAGCGTAGATTTTTCAGAGCGGTATAAAACGCCCTCCATTCAGCTGGATGATGAGGCGCGTAATATACTGATCAATTATCCCTGGCGCGGTAATGTGCGGGAGCTGAAGAATATGGCAGAACAGATCTCTGTGCTGGCGAATGATAAGCTGGTGACCGCGCAGGAGCTGCAACGCTTTTTACCGGAAGTGCCCAATACCTCCCGCCTGCCTATGCTGGCATTGCCGCAACAGGGCAGCAGCGATTTTGCAAGTGAAAGGGACATTCTCTACAAACTGTTCTTTGACATGAAAAAAGATGTTACAGAGCTGAAGAAAATGTTCTTCGACATCCTGCAAAATCCGAACATAGCGCATGCTGCAGCTTACCAGGAAAATAATCATGAGCATGTGCTGCATAATTTTGCGCCCGCAGAAAATAATAATGTGCTGCCGGCGCCCTCCCGCATTATTTTGCAGGATCATGATATAGACCATCATGAGGAAGTGGAGGAAACCCTTTCCATTGCCGATAAGGAAAAAGAGCTGATCGTAAAAGCGCTTAAAAAACATAAAGGAAAAAGAAAAGATGCGGCCCTGGACCTGGGTATCTCAGAGCGGACCTTATACCGTAAACTGAAAGAGTATAACATTGGTGATTGATTACCTTTGTGAGCACCATCCATTAAATCATTACATTCTTATAGAGAGATGATCAGATTACTGAAAGTGAGCATAACCGCCGTAGTCCTGTTAGTTTTGGGCGGATGTTCTGTAAAATATTCCACCTCCGGCGCCAGTATTGACCAGGGAGCAAAAACTGTAAATGTGCGTTTTGTGGAGAACAGGGCGCCTATTAACAACCCGACCCTGAGCCAGCGGGTATCGGAAAAAATACGCAACAAGATACAGTCGCAAACCAAGCTAACGCAGATCAACGAGGATAATGCGGACTATGAATTTAAAGCCACCATTACAGGTTATAACTTCTCCAATGCCGCGGTAACCAATGTGGATAAGGCAGCCACCTCCCGCTTAACCGTAACCATTAACGTGGTGTTTATTAAACGGGTAGGCGATAAAAAGGGCTGGACCCAACCCTTTTCACAATCGGCCGACTTCCAGGCAGATCAGCTGCCAAGCCAGGTGGAAAACCGTTTGCTGGATGAAACCATCATTCCGCAGATCACGGATGCCATCTTTAACAGGGCTTTTGCAAACTGGTAGGATACAGATATAAATAATATTCATATATTAGCAGCATATGACCGCAAACAGGATCATTCAGCATATTTTCCAGGAACCGTCACTGCCGCAGGTGTCTGAAGCTGCATTGGAGCAGATGGTGACGGACTACCCGTATTTTACCGCCGCCCGCCTGCTGCTGGCGCAGAAAAGTTACGACCGGTACCTGAACCTGCATGCCCCTGCTATTAAAAAGGCACAGCTATACAGCAATAACCCGCACTACTTTTTCCAGTTTGTGACGGGTGAGCTGGAAAAAAGCATTACGCCGCCGGTTACGTCCCTGATAGATTCAGCATTTACGCCTACCACCTATACACCGGCAGATCCAACGCCTTTGGCCAACCTGGAGTTACCGGAAGTGGAAGCGCCGGCCGTAACTGCACCGGCAGATGAAACGGCCGAAGTACCTTCTGAAATAGTGGCCGGTACAGGCATTACGCCCGGTGTGGCCAATGAAATTGAAACCGTGGTGGATGAGTGGGCCGAAGAACCGGCCACAGGTACCGCCACCCCTGCCCCGTCGGAATTTGAATCGGTGGTAGATGAATGGGGTAAACCGGTAGAGCTGGACACCGCCCAGCCGTCCGATGCTGTAGTGGAGGAAGAGTGGGCCGAAGAGGACGACGAGATTGAAGCGCCGCCCACCAAACCATCGGATGCCCTATGGGCAACCTCAGAGCAGCAGCAGCTGGATATTTTAGCTGAAAATGACGACACAGAGGTGGAAGCTGCCGCTCCGGAAGCAGCTGTGCCTGAAACATATACATCACCGGCCCCTGCCGCCGAAGCGCCTGCCTCACCTGAGGAGGAGCCGCTGAAGATCTTTCCTTTTGAAAGACAGGAGGAAACAGAAACCACGCTCACCTTCCAGCCTTTATATACCGATGATTATTTTGCCTATAAAAAGCTGAAAGAGCCTGATCAGGCAGATGATCTCAATGAAAAAGGCGCCGCAGAAATGCGCAGCTTTACCGACTGGCTGCGGGAAATGAAACAGGGTTTTGCCCAAAAAGCCAATAAAGACTGGTATCATGAGCAGCTGACCCGCAGTTATACGGACACGGACCCGGAAGTATCTGAAACAGTGGAGAAAATGGCCATGGAATCCATTACCCTGAATGATGATATTGTTTCCGAGACGCTGGCAGAGATCTGGGCGCGCCAACGCCAGTACCAGACGGCCATCCAGATATATCAAAAATTAAGTTTGCTTAATCCCAACAAAAGCACTTATTTTGCGCAAAAGATCCAGGAACTGCAATCGCAGCAAATGCAAATGCAGTCCGGTTCAAATAAAAATTAACAGGAAATACTGATATACTTATGTTATTACTCTTTGGTATTGTGATCATTCTGGCTTGTGTGCTGCTGGGTTTCTTTGTACTGATACAGAACCCCAAGGGGGGCGGTTTATCCGGCTCTTTCGGTGGTTTTGGTAACCAGGTAATGGGCGTACGCCAAACAACAGATGTGCTGGAAAAAGGTACGTGGGTGCTGGCTGCCATCATTGCAGTACTGTGTCTGACCTCTTCTTTCTTTGTTGACAAGAACGCAGCCGTACAGCAGCAGTCTAAAACCATTATGGAACAGAATGCAGGCCGTCCTGTACCACAGCCTACTGCACCGCCGGCTACTTTGCCTGCTACGCCGCAGCAGCAACCGGCTCCTAACAAAAAATAAACGTTTGTTTATAAATCCATTTCCGGACCTCGCCGTTAAAACGCGAGGTTTTTTTATGTAAAACCACTATGGCAACTACTAAGAGAAACAACGCATCTAAAAAAACAAAAACAAAAAAGGCTTCCTGGATCCGGCGGGCAGTAGTGATTGTTTGTGCAATCATTGCAGGTGTGCTGGTATTCATAGCCTATCGCGTATTTGGCCCGAATACCAGTGCTTTTGCCGATAAGAAATACTTTTATATACGCACCGGCAGCACCTACGCCAATGTACTGGAAGGGCTGGAAGAGCAGAATATTGTAAGCAGCCGAAACAGCTTTGACTTTGTAGCGCGGCGGCTGGGCTACCCTTCCCGCGTAAAAGCCGGCCGCTACCAGATCAAGTGGGGCATGAGCAATTTTGAGATCGTAAAGCTGCTGCGCTCCGGCAAACAAGCGCCGGTGCAGCTGGTTATTACCAAGCTACGCACCAAGGATGATTTTGTAAGAAAGATCTCCAACAACCTGGAGGCCGATTCCACCGCACTGCGTTTGCTGCTGCACGACCAGGTATACCTGCGCCAGTTTGGCCTGGATTCCAATACCGTAATGTGCGCAGTAGTGCCCAATACGTATGAATATTACTGGAACACCTCTGCCGAAACCGCCTTTGAAAAGCTGGAAAAAGAACGGGAAGAATTCTGGAATGCAGAACGGAAGGCCAAAGCCCGCAACCTGGGTCTGAGCATGAACGAGGTAACCATACTGGCGGCCATTGTGGAGGAAGAGACCAATAAGAATGATGAAAAACCACTGATCGCCAGCGTGTACCTGAACCGTTATAAAAAAGGCATGCGCCTGCAGGCCGATCCTACCGTGAAATTTGCCCTGCAGGATTTTGGGCTGAAGCGCATCCGCGAAGGCCATACCCAGTTCGATTCTCCGTATAATACTTACCGTTATGGCGGGCTGCCACCGGGGCCTATTTGCACTCCTTCTGTGAAAACGCTGGATGCAGTGCTGAACACACCGGAAACAGATTACATCTATTTCTGCGCGCGGTCTGATTTTTCCGGTTACCATGCCTTTGCAGCTACGTACCAGGAGCATCTGGAAAATGCACATAAATACCAGGCAGCGCTGAACAAGGCGGGATACTAAACGCATTTCGGGTATGCTCAATCTCAAAAAACTGTTACGCAATACAAGGCCTTACCGCAAGCTGGTAGGCATTAGCCAAAGGCTGGTGCTGCCGGGTTTCCAGGGTTTGCCGCTGTATGATGTGCTGAAGTTTTTTCTGAAAGAAACCAGGAGCAAAAGCCTGGGCGATCGTGCGGCGGCTATTTCCTTCAACTTCCTGCTGGCCATACCGCCCTTTTTCATTTTCCTGTTTACGCTGGTGCCCTTCATTCCTATGAAGAACATAGAACCCACACTGTACCGGCTTGCGGAGGATGTTACGCCCAACTACAACACGTATATGATCGTGCGGAACATGATCCACGATTTCCTGTACACCAACCGCACGGGCCTGTTGTCTATCTCATTCTTGATGGGTTTCTTTTATTCATCCAACGGGTTAATGGGTATTATGCGCTCTTTTAACAAAGAGCAGCCCGGCTTCCGGCGGCGCAAGTGGTGGCGTACCAGGCTGCTGGCCCTGCAGCTAACAGCGGTGCTGGTGCTGCTGCTGTTAATTACGGTGGTGCTGATCATTGCGCAGGGCGCCATTTTACGTTACGTTTTTAACCTGCTGAATATTCACAGTACGTTGATCCGTTCCAGCATAGATGTGATCCGCTGGCTGCTGATCATTTTGTTGTTCTTTTCCATACTGGCGGTTATTTACCGTTTTGCGCCTGCCAGAACCAAACGCTGGAAGTTCATTACCGCCGGCTCTACCTTTGCCACGGTGCTAATGATACTGGTAACGCTGGGGTTCTCTTATTTTGTGAACAATTTTGCCAACTACAATAAGATCTACGGTTCCATCGGCACCATCCTGATACTGATGCTATTCATTTATTTTAACTCCTTTATATTGCTGGTAGGTTTTGAGCTGAATGCCAGCATCAGTACCCTGAAGGAGCTGGCTGCCGCGCCAGGGGAGGATTAACCTATTGACATACAGCGGTTTTTACAACCAGTAATTTGCCCGTTAAAGATCGTTCCACCATTCAACAACATTGACTTACAAGCTATTGAGGAAACCTTTCGCAACCATCTGCACATCTGCGTATTGCACCTCTGCACACCCCATTACTCCACCATTGATCAAATAAATTAATATATTTATACATATTACATTACCTTTATATTAAATAACAGGCCCTATAACTACGACCGAATACCGAATACCCAAATCCTGTAACATGAAAAGCACCTGTCTTTTTCTTGTGCTCTATACCTTACTGGCATTCCGTTCCGGCGATAACAACCTGGAAATAGGCGCACCTATTCCCAAAGCGGAGGTACAGCTGCGTGACATCAGTGGCCGGGAAATTACGCTGAATGCCGCCCGTGGCAGCAACGGCTTACTGGTAATGTTCTCCGCTAATCATTGTCCTTATGTAATGCGCAACCAGGACAGAACGAACAGCGTTTGTGCCTATGCGTTAAAGAACAGCATAGGTGTAATACTGGTAAACTCCAATATTGCGCTGCAGAATGATGAAGAATCGCTGGATGCCATGAAGGCCTATGCAGCCTCACAGCAATACAACTGGTTTTATGTGATCGATAAGAAAGCGGAGATCGCCGATGCCTTTGATGCCGGCCATACACCGGAGTGTTACCTGTTTGATAAGAACGGCCGCCTCTCTTACAAAGGCGCTATTGATGATAACCCGGGTAATGCGGATGCGGTGAAGGTACGGCACCTGTATAATGCCATCAATGAAATGCTGGCTGGCGGCGCCGTTAAAATGAGCAGCACTGCTTCAATGGGATGTAATATCAAACGCTATTAGATTTTAGATTGATTAGAGCGGATCTTAATATCGGATCAATCAAATCTAAAATACCAGGAACACGGCATTGCTGAATAGCAGCTTACCATTTTCCCAGAAGCTGCGGAACAGCGGATCATCTGCCAGCATGATCAGCTTACCATTTCCAATATCCTTTACCCCGAATAACAGGCCATCTTTCAGGTGGGCACGGGTGTCAACGCCTACAAAACCGCTCAGGTAATTATCCTTTTTGAGTACGCCTACATTCCAGCCATTATCATCATCGTCCATAAATTCATAGATATGATCATCCTGCTTCAGGGTATAGTAGGTATCAGGATAGCCTAACGCTAAGGGATGTGTGTTATCCAGCTGCACCTTGTAAATGGCGCCGGGAATGAATTGCTTTACGCTCTCCCGCTCACGGTTGGCGTATGATTTCAGGGGCGCGTAAATATCTTTATCAGTGGTGGTATCGCTTTCTTTCTTCAGGTGAATGCCCCAGTCGTCGCCTGCCAGCTGGGCCAGCGCTCCCTGTAGTGCAATCAGGCGGCCGCCGGCGCTCACCCAATCTTTGAGGCGGGCCATCTGCGTTTTATCCTGCAGGAAGCTATATTCTCCATCCGGTAAGATGAGCACATTAATATTCTTCCAGTTGATCCGGCTGAGGTTCTTTTCATTAACCAGGCTAACGGGATAGCCTATCTGCTGTTCAAAGAAATGCCAGATCTCGCCGGCGTTCAGGGAAGATACATCATCTCCCACCACCATGGCTACTTCTGTGGGTTGAATGTAGCGTACCTTATCAGAACCGAAGTCGGTACCCTTTTCCACGAAGCCGGTAGCTACAGCATCCAGGTTTACTTTTACCTCATTGGCCAGGGAAGTGATGTAGGTATCAAAGCGGCCAATGTGCTCATTGCCGGAACGGGGAATAATGAGCGTACCGGCAGGGAAGGTTCGTCCGCCGGTGGTGAAGGGCGCGCCTGCATAACGCACTTTTACCTGCTTCCGCAGCAAGGCTGTGAGCAAACGTACATCTTTCACACTGTTCCAGCGGGCCAGGTAAGCGTATGGGTGCGTGGCGGCCAGGTAACTATTGTTATCTGCTGCTACGGAATCGGTGGCAGGGCTTAACTGCTGGCGTATGGCATAAGCGGGTAAACCATAAGCATATGGGATGGCCCAGGCTGTAATGTCGTAGGTAACGGAATCGGTTAAACGGGATTGCGGCTCAAACAATACCTGCAACAGGTTGGAGCGGGGCTGAAAGGCGCTGATGACCATATCCTCCCGGCTTATATCCACATTCTCTGTTTTGCCGGTAAAATAATTAAGGCCGCTGGCTTTGGATGTTTTTGAACCGTAGCCGAACGTAATATTGTTCCGCTTCAGCAAGGCGGCCAGGTTGGCCAGCTTTTCCGCATTACCGGCTGCCTTTATCACATAGCTCTTATATACGCCTTCCGGTGCGGTGGCCGCATTATGGAAATACCGGGTAAACTCTTCGGTGATCCTTTGCGCCTGCTGGGAGGCTATTTCAATGGTAGATAATCCCGTGGTAACATGATGGGCTATACGATCGGTGAGGGTAAGCGTATCATTATCCTCTTTCAGCACGGCCAGTCCGCCGCGGCCTCCCCCACCCTGCTCATAGGTCATGCCGATGGCGCCGTTATAGGTTGGGTAGGTATCGCCATAGCTGGGATAGAACAGGTCAAATACTTCTTTGGTGAAGTACAGCCATCCCTGCTCGTCAAAATATTTAGCGTTGTTCTTTCCAATAAGCACCTGCATTTCCCGCTGCCAGGGTTTTATTACTTCATGCAAAGGTTCTGCTGCCGGGGCAAAATAATAGGGCGCATCAATACCCTGTTCATGAAAATCCACATGGATCTGCGGCATCCACTTATTGTACATGGCTACCCGCTGCTGTGATTCAATCTGCGTTTGCCAGGCCCAGTCGCGGTTCAGGTCAAAATAATAGTGGTTGGCGCGCCCGCCCGGCCAGGGCTCATTATGCTCCCGGGAGTAACGCTGCACATCGGGTACCAGGTTATGCACCTGGTTATAAAAGCTTACATACCGTTCACGCCCGTCGGGGTTCAGGCAGGGATCTATGATCACCACCAGGTTGCGCAGCCAAAGCTGCGTTTGCGCGTTGCCTTTATCTGCCAGCAGGTATAAGGTGCGCATGGCGGCTTCTGTAGATACGGCCTCATTGCCATGCACATTATAGCTTAACCACACAATTACCGGCTGGTCTGCGCTGCCCTTGCCTTTATCATTTGCCCGGTCCAGGTTCTGCTGCTGTATGGCCTGCAGCCGGCCAAAGTTCTCCGGCGATGCGATGATGGCCATCATCAGCGGCCTTCCCTCATAGGTAGCGCCGTATTGCTGCAGCTGCATATTAGGCGTTGCTGCGGCCACGGCTTTGAAGTATTCCAGCACTTTATAGTGCGGGGTAAACTGGGTGCCCAGGGGATAGCCCAGGAACTGGTCGGGTGATGGAAGGGTTTGTGAAAAACCTTGCTGAAATATCAATAAAAGGCATATAACCGGCAACAGGTGTTTGCGCATACTGTGTGTAAGGATTTATATGCCTAAGATAATGAATTAAAGGGCTATAACACACAATCAGTTCATATGCACATTCACTAACAATTATTTGAATCTGTTACTGCTGTATGCCTTTATCCTTCAACTGTTGCTTTATAGCATTTACTTCCTGTTGCAAAGCTTTATTTTGTTCCGTTAGCTCCTGTACAGCTTTCACAAGCAAAGCCACGGTGCTGGCCTGGTCTACTCCATTTCTCTTTGGTGTGGCCATTTCGTCCGGCACTTCATCTGCAATGAAACCAATGTTGGTTTTACCATCGGGATCGGCTTTGAACTTAAAGGTACGCACCTGTACTTTTTCAAATACGGCTAAGGCGGATTGATCAAAGGGTTGAATATCTTTTTTCAGGCTTCTTAAAGATGACTGGAAAAAAGATGTTGCCTGTACCTGGCCACGCATGGTTAAATTACCCAGGCCGTCCATGCGAGCAATCTGAGTGGTATCTGCATACCACTTAAAACCGTTTGTGCTATTACTTTGTGCAATGCTGAACCACATATGGGATGTTTCCATTCCAATGTCCCACCCTGTATTAGTAGCCGTTGGTGCTGCATTCCACAAGGTTATTTTTGAGCCTGCGCTGCGTGTATTAAGTGTAGGAGCACCTAATGAAACTGCATTAAAGCTTAACAGGTTGGCACCTGATCTATTGAGGAGTAATTGACCACCGTTATAGTCCATGGAGGCGACTTGCACATTCAGGTTAACGGTGCTGTTCATAGGCACCAGCTTTACGTTACCGGAATCTGCCTGTAAATAAATATCCTTGTCGCTGCCACTACCATCTCCCACATAACCTTTCCTGGTAGTACCATTCATTTCCATAAATGCCAGATGAGATATATTAGCCTGACCACTTGATGTTCCCCGTATAAATGAAGCATTAAACACGTCAGCAACACCAGCTATCCGGGCAGTTCCAACCACATGCAATGTATTACCGGGAGTTGTGGTTCCTATGCCAACGCTGCCAGTAGCCGTGATGCGCATTCTTTCGGGTTGTTCTGCACCACCAGACCCCGTGCCTGTGTAGAAAGCAATAATGCCAGGGGAAGTTCCATTAGATCCACCAAAACATCCGATCTGCCCGCCTCTTAAACTACCTGCTGCAATGGCTCCGCCAATAATGTCAAATCTGCCGGCACTCACATTTGACAAAGCACGGGGTGCCTGTAAACTGTTATTGGTATTGATAACACCGTTTACATCCAGTGTTGCAATCGGACTGGTAACTCCTATACCCACATTTCCTGCAGCAGTTATTCTAACCTGTTCTGCAGGATTGGCGTTTCCTGAAGGAGTTGTCATAAACCTGAGATAAGCAGGATGTGAAGTTCCATCTGTCCAGGCAGCTTCGCTCAACCCTTCCACCTGAACGCCTGCTCTATTTGTATTGCCGGTGGGATTGGAAGTAAATACCAGGCCGCCCAGCCTTTGATTGGCAGCAGTTGGAAGACCACTGTTAGTTAACCATAAAAATCCGCCACTGGTTGCAGACAAAGCACTTGAGTTCTGAGCCGCAATAGTTGTTACAGCATTTGCTAATACATGCAGCTTTTTATCAGAAGTAGTTATGCCCATGCCAACATTAGCATTCCCTGTAAAAGATGTGTATGCATTCCTGTTGTTAAAATCCAATCTACCGCCGGGCACCATTTGTATGAAAGAAGTATCATCTACACCATTTCCCAATGCAATCAGGGGATTGCTGCTTGATATAGCTAAATTCCCGATTATACTTTCATTACCCGTTATACTGGTATTACCGGTTATAGCGGTAGCGCCACCTAACTGAGTAGTGCCATTTACATGTAGCTTAACGCCTGTTGCCGGGGTGCTTGTGTTAATACCGACCCCTCCTGTAGCTGTAATAGTCAGCATGTTCTGCCAGGCGGTTCCGTTGTGTATCCAAAAGTTTAATCCCGGGTTAGCATTGGCATCCAACTGCAGGCTGGCCCCTCTTGTGGCAGCGGCATTATTTAAAACGAAATAGGATGAAATACTGCCTGAACCATCTTTTGTTACCTGGAAAGCATTATTCGTTCTACCTGTACCTGAAAGATAAAAGTTGGAAGTTGCTTGTGCAGCAGCCGATTGATTTTGAATATATCCCGTACTGCCGGTTGGTATATCGCCGGCCGTAAGTGTTTGCCAAGTCCAGTTACCAGCGGCATCCGAACCCTTTGGAAATTTCCCAGCAGCAGGTGTGCCGTTTGCAGCAAATGTAGTATTACCCGTAATACGGGTTGTACCTGCTACATCCAGCTTAAATGTGGGATCAGTATTACCGATACCTACATTCCCGGTAGCATCGATCCGCATTCTTTCTGGCTGTGCGGCCCCACCAAGCGCTGTTCCTGTGCGGAAAACAATTTCACCGGGTGTTGTAGCAAATCCACCGGCCAGCAGATCGATCTCTCCTCCTCTGGCGCTTGTTGGGCCTGTAGCACCACCTACCAAATTTAACTGGCTACCGGAGTTATTACTGAGCACCAACGGTGTCGTTAATGAGCTAACCCTACCTTCTCCATTAAGCCAGAAGTTACCAGTTTGGACGGCGCTTAACTGATTTTGTATATAATTGGGTGAGCCTGCATCCGGCGCTACGGTCACATCGCCTGTGAGGCCGTTCACTTTAGTGACACCGGTATTGCTAATGGTCCATAACCTGTTGGCAGAGAGGTCCTGCACGGTGTTAGGAGAAACGCTAATACCACTACCACCAGTTAATGTAAGCGTACGGTTTTTTGGAACATATGCAGTATCACCATTTTTTAGAAAGGCAAGGTCCAATGTGTCCTGCCCGATGATAGCCACCTTAGTAGCCCCTACCTGTGCAAAATGCAAACGGCGGAATTCTGTACGGCCCTGGCCTTTATTGTATAAAAAGCCAAGGGTATCTTTTGTACGGTTCTCCAATACCAGTTCTGCAGTATCGCAGGTGTTGTAGATACGAACGGTATCTGCACGGATACTGTAAACGTGTTGGGCAAAACAAAAACTGGTTAACAATAAACCAACCGCGGCAAGGAATAGTGTTTTCATTTATTCATATTATAGGGACACAAAATCTAATTCATTAATTTATGCAGGGCTGGTCTTCTATTACAGTCCTGTTCTCAAAACTTCCGTCGCTCCATTCGTAACGACGCGTATTACTCCATCTCGCATTTATGGAAACCGATTCGACACAAACAACATTGATATAAAGCTGGCAACTGCCGTTTATCCATCTCAGATCGGGGCTTGAACAAGTTGGCGCAACGGCTACCAACTCCTGCCACAGTGGCAACCGGCCATTTACCGGCAACATGCCTTCATTTAAGAACAACCAGCTTTTGGCTTCCTGCACAGTTATGCACCGGTTATCATTCGGTATGGTTGTTTGCTCCCTTTGTGTAAAATAACCGGACTGTACCCGTTGGCGTATTTCTGCATGTGTTACCAGGTAATTATTATTGGTGAGATAAGGTTTTACTACGCTAAGCAGACCAGACGGATACCAGATGTAAGTCAGCTTTGCCTGGGCAACAACCTGGTGGCAGTACAATACAACAAAAAAGAAAATTAAACACCTCCTGAACATGACAATTTATAAAATTATAGTGGTGACATATATGCATTAGTAATGTACCATGCACCCTGGTTAGCCTGAATGGTTACCGAAGCATTTTGTATATCAAAACTTTTAGTTGCTACGCCATCAATCAATTGTGCACCCAATGGATCAATTGTTATACTATTGCCTGCAGCGCTGAGCTTTTTAAGCACATATACGTATCCCTGGCTGGTATTGGCATCGGGCAGTGATATTGTTGCAGTGCCCGTGTTTTGTACTATTACTGTATGATCTTTTTCCGTAAGTGTAGCACTGCCTGTTATGCTCTTAACAGATTGTTCCCTGTTATTATCCTTTGACGGGCTATACCTGTTGAGTACTCTCCATTGTCCGTTATGTGCCTGCACGGTTAATACATCTCCATAGTTAAATAAGGTATCCCTCCGTTTTCCTTCTATGGAATCTGTTGGGGCTGAAGGAGAAGATAATATTATAACCGGCCAGGTACTTTTACCTATCTTTTTTATAGTATAGATTCTGCCTGACGAGGGATTAGATAACCAGGCATCTGCCACGGCCGGAAGCGCCACGGTATCCTGCGTAAACTGGTTATTAACCAGCAGTGTAGTTTGCAAACCGCTGAGCGTTGTATTGGTATTGGTAGTTGTATCGATCCTGAAAGCTGTTGAATATAAATTCCGTACAGGACCTATCATATCAACAAAACCGGTAACGCCGTTGCTCACTCTTATCTTATCAAAACCACCTGCCTGAAGCGTGGCCTGTGTAGCAGTGCCTTTTAAGCCCGTAATGGATTCACTTCCCACATATACGCCATTCAGGAAACGCCCCAGTGTAGCCCTTACACTATCTGTTACCCATAAACCGCCGTCCTGCGGACCATCGTACTGGTTCTGTATAAACCGGCTGGCAGTTTGGCTTTCTGCTGCGGAGAGCAGCGCATTAGCTAAATGCAGGTGACCATTATTAGTAGGGTGGATGCTATCTGCACCTATATCTGAATTAATATCGAAGTAATCATTCACATCCACATAACCTACATTAAATCCCTGGAACTCTTTTACCACATTCCGGATAATATCATTTGCTGCAGTAACGGTGGCATCGTTAATATCCACGCCATATACTCTCTTACAATACCTGTAGTTACTATCCAGCATAGCCGGTATGCCTGATACAATAACGGATGATGTTTGTCCAGGGCCTTTTAATTTACCGAAATAATCCAGCAGCAGCTTTCCGGCGCCGGATCCTTTGGTTAGTGTAACAGTATGTGCAGCTACCGCTAAATTCCGGATAACAATTGCCAGGGGCCCCCCATTATTCTCTGCGTCGTAGGTATTATTTGTCTGATACCAACCGTAGTCCACTCCATCTATTTGGATGCGGGCGCTATCAAAAGAGTTATTAGTAGTACCATTAGAACCTATTAATCCTACCACCAGGCTGGTACCGCCGAATGTCCACTTTGCGGTGGCGCCTGCAGTGCTTAACTGGATGGCTGCCAGTCCAGCGCCCAGGAATTTTGATTTATGCCCATAATCCGTAGAAATAGTATCCCAGGTGCCGGTTCTGATCACTGCGGAGCTATTGCCGGCTACAGCTGTATCCAGGAAGGCATTTGCTAAAAATGAACGGTAACCTACCTCTATTTTTTTCATGGTCTTAGGTCCACCACCATTTTTACGCAGATCGTTATACCCGGCCATAATGGTCAATAAAGCATTGTTATCCCAGGCAGATGCGTATTGGTAGGCTTCTTTATTCGCCCTCCAAATACCGAGGCCACTTTGACCGCGGTTAATGAGTGTTATTCCCAGGGTGTTGGCAATTACATTTGCATATCTTTTTTCGGGGCTGGATGCTCCTAAACCGGCAGTATAGCTGTCACCAAATGAAATCTGGTTTTGGCCGGGGTAAACAGCTACCACACGGGTGGCGTTTGCTTTTGCTCCTGCAGCTCCCATTTGCAGTGGAAGGGTATCCTGGCCTTCTATGGCGATGGCGGCGTTGTTATTTACTGATATCAGCTTTAGTTTACGGAATTCTGTACGGCCATTGCCTTTGTTGTACAGGAACCCTAATGTATCCTTGGTACGGTTTTCCAGGACAAGTTCTGCGGTGTCGCAGTCATTATAAATGCGGACGGTATCTGCACGGATGCTGTAAACGTGCTGGGCAAAAATGGGGTGGGTTAAGCATAATAGTGCGATGGCACAGAGGAGTGCTTTCATGGTAAGGGATGTAAGTTTGTTCATTATGTGTTTGTTGTACTCTGAATACGAATTTTAAAATGACATCATTAATTGATAAAAATAACTTTTATTAAAAATGTCTATTTAAGACATCACCATCTAAAATAAAATTGAATATTGAGTAATTTACACTGAATTGATCTCGGAGAATTGTATGCAAAATATCTCGACAACCGTGGCATTAAGTTAAGATTCAGTTACCAATAAATTTGTAATTTTAGCTGTTCCTTTTATAAGATAGATACCTTGAAGCCATATCTTTCAAAGATTACTCTAACTTCATGAACTAAAGATAAATCGGACAATGTCTTGTTTACATTCTGGAATACAACCAAGCTATTGTTTTCTTTATGTACTTTTTTTATTTCCCTTAAACAATCTTCAAAAGTATAAATCGACCAACCAAAATATCCCCTACTACCATAAAACTCCTCAGCAACAACAAATAAAAAATCCTTTTCATTTTTCACAAATTCAAAATCTACTTTATACTCTTTTTTATCTAGGATTTGGCCATTTACTGAAGAATAAAGAAGACAAGCGTTTAAATAATCATCCTTTCTTTCGGAATTATCATCAAAACTCCACCAATCAATCTTTTTCCCTTCTTGCCAAGAATTAAATACCTCAATAATTCCTTGCTTATATTCAACTTCATCGAAATCATTCAACAGACAAAGAACCCACTCCCTTCCACCTTTCGCATCCGTATCCAATACATATAACTTTTTTAAATATAATTGTTGCCACCCAAATTTTGAATCATGAAAAACCACTAAATCAATCTTGTCAGAATATTCATACTTTATATCCGAATCAAAAATTAATTTATGAAACCAAAACTTTCTCGCACTCGTAGAAGAAGCTGGATCTAATTGAATAAACCCAAACGTCGCTATTTTAACTTCGTGATTTCTCAGTTCTATTCTTAATAACTTATCCATTATTTATTATTTTTTAGGAACAAATTCATAGACTGTCTTGTAGTGATCTGTTGTATATCCATACTTGAAAATTGGTGCTCCGTTTGCATCTTGACCTATTTCCTTCTTTAAAATCCGATAAGTATTAGGTTGATTGGGCACGAGAACCTCATATTCATGTGCCCCCGCCCATTTCCTTTCAACTGCCGTATTATTTCTATTTTGAAAAGTCGCTGGAAGTCCATGGTCATCGGAACGAGGAGTTCCTTCGCCATTAGCAACTTTCTTAATTTCCTTGTTCATTTGCGAGCCCCCAGGCTTTCCATTTAGGTTAACTGGTTCAAATTCGGGAACTTCTTGCTGAGGTGAATTTTCGTTTGCCTGGCCCCGCGAATTTTGGTTAGAATTAGAACCTACATTCTCTTGATTGCCCGAACCTTGGGTCACATCGGTAATCGTTTTTACCGCACCAATTAGGCTACTTCCAATGACAGAGAGTCCATGACCAGCTACTCCTAGCGACAATCCACCTGACTCGGGAGCACCTGCAACTCCTATTTCTGACTCGCTTGCACCTTGCTTAATTGAGAAAACATCTCCGATAATTTGCCCGGTCGCGTAAGCTAATTTATTACTCTCAGAAGCATTGCTAATTCTTTGATATTCACTTGGAGTCTTACGGCCGACACCAAGCACCTGGTTACTTAAATGAGCATTTGCAAATCCCACTCCAATTGCGGTAGTATGCTCAAGCATTATCCTACCCGTCTTTTTCAAATTGGCTACAAATGCATCCCATGATTCTTGACCGTCTAAATCCACAAATCTTATTGGAGAATTTTCGGCAAATTGATATGGGGTTAGGTAAGGATACTGGTTATATAACGGATCCACACTCAAGAATCTCCCTATCCTTGGATCATACACCCTCATCCCATAATCCTGCTGATTCCCCTCTCCCTTCACTTCATTATCATTCTCCTTCCCGTTAAACCCATACCTATAATTCCCTATATTCCAATTCCTGCCTGGCTCCAGCATACCAAACGGATAATAATCCTGTGCGGAAGCCAGATGTGCTTCATAGTGATCAATCACACTTCCGTTAGTGGAAAACGCCATCTTACTATCCATAGCCGTTGCCAGCACATTGCCCAAATGGTTACTTAACTCAAAGAACTTATTACCTCTTGCAAAGATAACATTTGTTAAATCTCCCCTGGAAGTATCCTGCACATTAACGGTACGGTCAAAGATCCCTAAGCGGCTACTGCCATAAAGATGTACTTCCCGTTGGGTCAGCGCACCGCTATTAACAGCCGGATCTTTACCAACATACACACTCATTACATTGCCTGTGGCATCCCGTATGTACCTGGTCTCCACGGTATCTGTGCCATTAATTACCGTTTTGCTCAGGCGGTTACCTGTTGGGTCATATGTATAAGATATAAAAGTTTTACTGTTATCCGGATTGTTTTTTGTAATACTCTTAATCTTACCGTAAACAGTCCATTTAAGGCTGTCCCTGGGAATACCTGCACTCAGATCCTGCGTAAGATTACCAATAGAGTCATAGCCATAGTTGCCTGTTGCCTGGTCATCTATATCATTATCATAAGCATTGGCAGTTACCTGGTCCGTAATGGATGTTAGCTTGTTCGTGTTAGCCTGGTAGTGATAGGTAAGCTGATCCATATTTTGAGGCTTACCGGCCCAGGTGCTGTTACCCTTACGGTTATACGTCAAAATATTACCGTTCGCATCATAGCTGATCTGCTCGCCAAAATCCGGCACACCTATGGGCTGCCAGTTATTGGTAGTAGTATTCAGGTTACGGGCGGTATTCATCGTCACCAAGCGGTTCAGCACATCATACCCGTAAGTGTACAACAACGGCTCTCCTACTTTAGGCAGGTTCAGGCTAATAGCGCCAATATTACCATTAAACAGTGGTTTGAATGCAGCACCGGCGCTTTCGCCATCCACAAAGGGATGCGCGGTGCCATTTGCAGCCTTGTAGTCACGTTCGCCAAAATAATGCAGGGAGTAACCCAACGCATCACGGGCAGTAATGCTGCCTGTTGCGCCGTCATGGCCCATGTCATAGTCTGGCGTGAGGGTGGTACTGTTCACACCTTTCAGCCAGCCCTGTAAGGTATAGGCATAGTCCATACCCTGCACCTGCTGTTGTCCTAATACCATCCTGGCCAGCGGGCCATGTTTATAATACTGGTAAAACGCATCGTTTTCCCAATAGATGCTGTCAAAGCTGGTTTCCACATTAGTGATCCGGTTCTCTGCATCATAGCTATAGCGGTGGTAGAAAGCATCTTTCTGGCCGGGCTGATAGCTGACCATATTTACTTTACCACTTACCAGGTCGTAGTTATATAGAATCTTCTTGAAACGGTTGGCAGCGTTATTTGGCAGTCCGGAATTGTAGTCCTGCAGCAATTCTTTCACATTACCAAGAATATCATAGCTATAGAAAGTGGCGGATGAACGTTGGGTACCGGCAGCCAGGTCCGCGGCCGTATTATACACCGCCGTCCAGGATACCCGGTTACGCAGGTTTGCAGCATTCCAGGCTATGCCTTCCAGCGGACTATGAGGCTGGTCATATACTGTACGGGTGATCTGCGTTTTTGTGCCGGCGGCGCTGGTCAGCCAACCCTGCAGATTATTATCGCTACGGCTGATATTATCTGTCATAGCCGTATTGCTATTGATCTGTCCTACCTCAGTTATACGGCCCAGGCTATCATATAACGTATAGCTGTAGTCGTGAGTAAGGATTTGTTTGGCATTCTGTGAAATGGCCAAACGTCCCAGGCGATCGTACCAGAAATGGCTGGTGCCTGCATCCGGTGTCAGCTGGGCTATTACCTGGTTCAGGGTATTATAGCGGTACCGGGTTACCAGGGTATGTGCGGGCCTTAATACCTGTCCTGCTGCCCTCGCGGCTTTTACCTGGTTTAACCAGGTATCAGAACGGTTCACTACCACGCCGGCAGGCGGCACGGTTTTTACCAGGTTACCTGCCTGGTCATAATAATACAGTGTATAGTGATACTCACTCGTACTATAAGTAACAGTGAAGTTTTCCAGCTCTGTAGCTTTTAAGCAGGTATTGATGTAGTCCTGTTCAAAGTTATTCTTAACAGAATCCTGGTAGGCCTTATAAAGAATGGTGCCGGTGTTAACTGCAAAGAACTCGTTATCCGAACAGTTATTCAGGCTATCCAGTAATGTGGCCGGGAAGATCTCCTCCGCATTCCCGCACAGTAATGGCCCGTTGCTTACCCGGTAGCAGCTGTCAAAACCGGTACAGCCTGCAACGCTTTCTGTTGGAGAATAGGACTGCGCTACCACATTCATATTAATATCTGTAGGGAATAACAGCTGGTTCCATGCAGGTGCAAAAGTACCTATTATATACGGCACATCTGTATAACCTGATGCCATTGCGCTATCCTGGCAACCTGTTTTACCGGTGGATGTGGGCAGTACCAACATAGCTGAGCCATCATGCACGCCTGCACCGGCAAAGCTGCCATCAGGATTTTGCAATAAACCTCCAATTACTTCATCGCCAGCTAATGTTATCTGGTTTGACCAGGTAACAGTATTATTCGCAGCTATTTTGTGCAAATAAATATTCCTGGGAGTATTCACCCATCTTTGTGAAACAATCGCGCCTCCATCTGCGGTCAACGCCATCGGAAGCCATCCCACATTCTGCGGCGGACGTGGCAACGCTTTTGCAGACAATACCCCACCCTGATTATCAATATCTAATATGATACTTGTCCCATCATCAGACCCATAATCTTTGGTATCCAGTACCGATACTTTATATCCTGCATCCGTCTTATAAATATTGCCGAACCAACTGCTTCTTTCCAGGGTGCTGGTATGTTCCAGATCATATACAGTGCCTTTTATATAGGCGCCTGTATTCCTGTTTATCATCGAAATAACTCCATCATAATAAGAATAATAGTCAGCAGATCCTGATAACACCAGCGTATCCCCTGTTGCTACCAGGTATGCGGTGGGATCAGCCCCTGAACTACCTATTCTTTTCAGCCAGTTCAGCGTACCATCCGGTGCAATTGTACCCACCAACCAGTCAGCCACACTGGGTCCGTAATTGTATGCACCGCTAAAAGCATATGTACCATTATCCATTTGTATAATGTCGTAACCCCGTTCTCCATTTGTGGTACCAAGGCCTATTGCCCGGCTCCAGACGACATTTGCATTGGCATCTATTTTTACGATATAAACGTCCCCGGCGAAATGTTTTTCAGTTGTACGGCCAATGGCAATATACCCGCCGTCTACTGTGGGTTTTATCCTGGCAAATTCCTCATCTGCTGTTCCGCCATAGGTTTTTGCCCATTGCAATACACCTTTACTATCGGTTTTAATAAGATAACCATCCTTCTTATTGCTGACAAAATTTGTTTCTGCTGTTCTGCTTAAGCTGGTGTTCTGTCCGGGAATTGTAGAACCTGCCAGCAGATAACCGTTATCGCTTGTTCTGACTATGTCAGACATTACATCATTTCCACCGCTGGTGTAGATCTTTATAAGCTGCTGTGCAGAGGGTACACAAACACTAGTATCCTGCTCAACGATATTCTTACAGCTATCCCGGAAAACAAGGTATTCCCATGCACTTTTACTAAAACCTAAGCGGTTATTCATAAAATTAGCAAACAGGGTATTCTCCTGCTGCTGTATAGTATCTGTTTCGGTTTTAGCAGGGTGTATGTTGGGATAGGCATTTGTAAACTGCGTATACAGGCTGTCTACCACATTACAGGTAGCACAGGCAGAGGCAGTATAGCACTGCATAATGGCAGGTATTTCCAGGGGCGCTGCCAGGTAAGTACAACCGGCAGCAGAACTGTTACATGCAGCCAGTAATTTTACCAGATTGCTTTCCAGCATCTTTATGCCCCTTGTCCTGACCAGGTAAGCTGCAAAATTGCTGTCTGTGGTTTTTCTTAATGACAAAAACTCTGCGCGTAAAACATTCAGCTTTTCACATTCGCAATCTGCAGGTTTGGTATAGGTAGCTTTGCTACCATATACAGGTTGCCTGTCATAAGGTTTAGGCGTGGTAATAATCTCGCCATTACATTCCGCTGATGTTGCAATACTATGCTGGCTATTATATTCATTTAGTACCTGCTGAAAGCTGCGATAGCTGTTAGTGCTTTCCGGCCGTACGGTACTGGCGCCATTTACATGGTTCTGGTCCGAACCTTCTTTACATACTGTTACCAACCGTGGGATAATCACATCCAGATCGGCCTGTGTATAGAACCTGCAGGTAGCAAGCTGCTGCATCCACAGCTTTGCGTAAGCAGTACAATTATTTTCATAAGCTTTATTCAGTGAATCCTGCCCTCTTCCTTTTGCCTCCGCTGCTGTAAAATTCTGATCCTTCAGAAAGCCGAGGCCATTTTGGCTCAACGCATCGCTTGCACTGTTGAAATTGGGCTGCTTACCGGCATTTATTATATCCGTATTAGTGGGTCCGCGCTGGCCGCCCGGGCAAACCGCATTCATGATGCGGGCATTGATGAGGTCCCGCTTCAGTTGCAGGTATAATTGCCTGAAGCTGCGCCAGGCCATATCCAGGTCACCGGCGCACATCACACTTTCATTAAATGCTTCGGTAACCGGCATATACCCTACCACACAGGCATCATTATTTTCCGGACATTTTACTGTAATGGTAGCTGTGCTCCATATAGAATATTTTCTGCCGGAGCCCTTATCGGATTTATATGCAAGCATATTATCCTCTAACTGGCTTCGGAGGTCGCCTGTGGAAAGCGGGTCCTGTTTTGAAGCTAATGCCGGAAAGTTCACAAATGCATCTTTGGTGCTTCCTATTGGATTCAGGAAACCGCTATCCTTTGCTGCAGCGTAGGTGTCCACAGCCTCAAAACGCCTGTCCCAGCTATTGCTGGCCTCATATTTCTGGTATTCCAGCAGCTTGCAGTATTCCGGGTGATAAGGCAATAGCAACGGCGCCCAGGATTCTTTAAATGCTGCGGCAAATGCATCCGGGGCAAGCTGTTGTGGCCTTACATACGAGTGACTTAGCATATCATACACTGAATCCGGTTTGCCTTTTTCATCCAGGTATACGATATCATCCCGCTGGTAAACCGGTACTGCGCTGGTATTGGGTTTGTAAAAGATAGAAAGGCTGTTTCCTGCATCGGCAGGATCGGCGTACTGGCCGGAAGGTCCTGTTACGTCCAGCAGCATAGCCCTTTTTATATCATCGCCTTCGGACTGATTGTTACATAAAGCGCTACATGCTTCCTGCGCACCCAGGTAGGCAGCCCAGGCCTCGCCACGATAGGAGGCCGTATCACTGGTAATACCAGCCCGGCTCATATATTTGGCACGAAAAACATCCCAGGTACCTAAACTATCAATACAGCTTTTGCAGGTGGGGGTACACTGATCATTTATCAGTAAGGTCCTTTGCTCCTGTATAAAATCATCCAATGTTTTATTGCAGGAACTATAGGCCATTAAAACCTGGTCGCGGTAATATTCCAGGCCTTTCCTGCTAATGGTAAGGCGTTTGGTGATCTCATAACTCCCTTTTTCCAGCACCACTGTAAAGGATAAAGTTATAGGGGCGGGATTAGCACTGTCTGCCGTTATAGCCGGAATGGGAATATTTTGTACAATTGGTAAATGATTTGGCAGACGCTGATTATTCATATCGTCCGTAATGGTGATCTCCAGGTTATACAAGCCCTTGAAATATTTCAGGGTATCGCACTTATCTTTTGGCAATACCGGTGGCGTTAGCGTATAGCTGAAAGTATACTCACCTTTTACCGGTACGGCCTGGCTCTTACGGCTTTCCATCAGCAAACCTTTTACCTGGTTCTTACCAGGGCCTGACAGCACATCGGTTACCGTGAAAGGTACATCAGAAGGCAGCGGCGCCAGGCTGGCGCTATCCGGTTCACCGGCTAATGCGGTGGCAATGGTGCGCCCATGCATATCCTGGTAGCTAACGGCATACTGCCCGTTGGCATCGCGCACCATATTTTTAAAGTAGTGGCTTTCGTTCCCTACTTCTGTTCCAAATAATGCATCCAGCTCCTTTTGTGCGGCGGTATTATAGAAATATTGTGTTTCATGATTGCTGCCCAGCTTATAGGTTGGCCCTACCCCGCTCTGCCGGCTGATACGGCCGGTATTGTCCGGTGTATAGGAAACTTCTGTAAAGGCATATTTATTAGCCCTTGGTATAAATTTATTAAAGCCGTTGTTAGGATCAGGTGTGTTGGCAGAATAATATTGATTGGCGCCGCTTTCATCGGACATGGGTTTGGCGCTGGCTGTCAGGAATTCCAGGGGATCACCGATGGAATCATACTCATTCTTATCATACTCATAGTCCTGCCCGGGCAGATCTTTCCTGTTAAAATTATGGCTGTATTTAATAATAGAATTCAGCGTAGGCGCGGGCAATACAGTTATTACCGGCCTGCCCTGGTAGTCGTAATAAGATTCGCTGACCAGGGTTGTATTAGTTGTGTTATCCTTAGTAACAGTTTGGCGGGCACGTAAGCTACCATCATAATACTGTACAACTGCTTTGCGTTTTCCTTCTTCGGCATAACTAACAGTAGACTGCCAGTTCAGGTTGCGCTGGTGCCCGCAAAAGTCAAAACGGCCCAGGCCATTGGTAAAGTCCGTACTCCATACAGTTTCCATCCGCTGATCATTCCCTTTCTGCTGTACGGCCCTTACCCTGTAATAGAGCACCCCTCCATTATCATACAATAGCGGAATCGCATAACTATTAGCCTTTATGGTTACGCGGGTTGCATTATTCACAAATATTAATCTCCGGTCAATGGGGTTACCATAGGTTGACAAGGCAGATGAATCAATATAGGCCCATTCCAGGTCATATTCGTCTGCGCCGGTTACGGGATTCCAGCTAACTATTATTTGATCTGTAGAATCTGTATTAGGGGTGAGTGCTGGGTTATTACTAAATGCTGTCACTGCATCTGCCGTACAGGATAATACATACAGGGGTTGCGCCTGCATTTCATTTTCAATGATCAATGCCGGTAAGATCCCATTTCCCGCATCACTGCTGATATCCAGGAGCTTCACCGTTACCTGGTGCGCATTATTAAATACAAAACTATTCCGTACCGTGTATTTGCCGGAGGTGTCGTAGTCAATAACCAAACTCTTATCCACCGTTTCTGTACTTAGGTCCGGGTAGGTGTATGTAATGCGCACATTAGCTGTTGCCGAAAACTTTACCGGCAGATACAGGTTACTGTACTCATTGATCTTAAAAGTAATGATATTCCTTACCGGATAAGGCTTACTGAGCCGGCTTTGCAAAGCGGGATCAAAATAAACCGTGTCCTGCACCGATACTTGCGCATTCTGTACCAGCTGGTTTTTACTGCCGTCCAGGACGCCTTTGAAAGTAACACTCGTTTGTGCCCGGCTGATACTTACTATGCCCAGCAATAATACCAGCATCCACCATTTAGCTACCTGCCGCGCCTGTATCAAATACCTCTTCCCCGGCCTGATACCGGCCTGCTGCGTGTATGCCTGTTCTGTTAAATTACCTGTTCCAGGTTTCAGCAAAGAATGCATCATATCTTTATTATAGATTGGGAGAACCAACAATTAATTTATACTCTTTATATGCTTCGGTGGTTTTTAAAACAGTTCCTTCTTTGGAGAAAAAGGTATGCTCGTCAAACCTGGAAGGATCAGCAGGAAGTGGCCGGTACTGGCTAAAGCTGGCCTTTACAACGGCATATTTCTCATACCCCTGCCTAGCTGCTTCCTCATTATCCGGCACTTCCATTAATAAGGCTGTTTTAATAATATACTGCATGGATAACAGGCGGCCTGACAATGTATCGATGGTCATTTCCATTTGCCGGTAAGGCATGCCTTCAGAGAAAACCACCTGCACCGTTCTATTATGCCCTTCCCCGGATATTCCGCAGCTCTTAACCCCTGTTCTCTCCAGCGTGGTACGAAGCAGCTGCAGCGGATCTGTGCCGGTCATACCTGCGGCCGGTTTAGTCAGGTACATGAGCTTATCTTCTTTAAACAGAATAATGTTGTACCGGTCATTATGAATAGTTTCTGTACTATCCAGCCAACAACGGTAACCGGCGCCCGACATCTCAATCTTTCCCTGTAATGAGTCCAGCGCTTTACCGGGTACATGTTCATTGGCATAGGTATATTTCACTGCAAATGAAAGGGGGTGTCCTTTATAAAAGGCCTGCACCTTTTTCATTTCCGTCATTACCTGGTCCAGGTTGCTAATGGTTTGTGCGGCAGCTTGCTGTTGCATAGCCATCAAACCCAAACAGCCTAACAATATATTGATCAGCTTCATTTTCATTCGTTTGTTATTGGGCGGCGTTCTTCTCTTTTAATAAAGCGGTTCTTGTTTCCTTGATCGTTTTAATTCCCCGCTCTGTCTCTTTTTTTAAACGGATCAGTGTACCGTCATCATCATATTCATAGAAGGTGGCGTAGTTATTCTCATCCAGCTCTGCCATTAACCTCAAATTCACGGAATTGTATACAAATGATCTCATGTTAGCGTTGTAAGGATGTACCCTCACATCATCAAAGTAGGCGGTTACATTAGTACCGGTGGCCTGTAAATTGATGGATAACAGGGTAGCTCCCGCGGGCAATATCACTACCTCTTCAATGCGTTGCCAACCTTCTATAATATTTCCTTTGGGCCTTGCAATGATACTCTGAACCGTAGTGCTGCCCTGCTTAACCACGATGCCGATCTGCGTGGCCGTATAAGCTGAGACACTGCAATTCTGCACTTCCTTTACCCAGGCGCTGACTACTACCGATTTTCCGGATAGTGGGGAAAAAGGCGGCAATACCGTATTCTCATTTGCATTTATACTTTTCAAAAGCTGCGTAGTACCGGTACAGGGATCTGTTGTTTTAGTAACAGTAACATCGAAAGCATCAGTATCGGCGGCTACCAGGTTGGCGCTAATGCCGGCCGGGGTTTCCGGGGTTACCTTCAGGCTATACCTGCCGGTATGATGCTCCAGGCTATCCAGGTGCTGCTTATAATCAGAGAAGTCAAAATTGCGGCCCGGCGCACATACGGTATCACAGGGATCAACTGTAAAACCATAATCCTCAAATCCTTCAAAAGCAGCTTCACGGTAATGGCTGTTCTGTATTACGGCTACAGGTAATGCATTATCATAGCCATATAAACCGGCATTGTAACGGCCCAAGGGATCCTTGTTCTCTACTTCAAAACCTTTTTTATTAAAAAGTGTGGTAGCTGCATTCCATACCCATTTTGTACCATCGTCATTTTGTTTTGCGAGCTTATTGGACTGTATGGCCCAGAAAGGGGCAAAACCATTGAATGTACCGTTTGTACGTATATCCGTTTCCTGCGCAGGATCTGTTTCCTTACGGGTGGCGTAATAGGTATAGGCCTTTGCAGGACGCCAGTTACCTGCCATTCCATACAGGTAAGGGTTAACAGGGCTTTGTGTAATGGCGCTGACGCAGATGGATGACTGGACATCCGTACAGGTAAAGCAGGAATCTGCTTTAAAAACAGCTATTGTAGCATCCCCGCCGGTACTATTCTTTAAGTCTATCCTGGCATCGCCGGTACAATCCTTGGTCTTTAATTTGTAAAGGTTCCGGGAAACGCCATCTGTCATATTCAAAGCCAGTGTACAATCCCCAATCCGCGCTTTATAAGCGGTAGTAATTGAATCGGTTGTTATTGCATAAAAAGGCTTATTAATATTCCTTGCAAACAGGGCACACCTGCGGTAATCGATCGGGTAACCATTTTTGCTGGCTTCCTGTATTATATCAAGCAACCTTGTATTGTATGATTGCGGAATTAACAGGTTGTGTGATGCGCTCAGGTAATCAAACATCAGCTTCAGGCAGTTGCAGGTGCAGGAGTAACTGGTCTGCTGTGCAGATGCCCGTTCACTCACACCTAATGATGCCAGTAACATGATGCCTAATATTATTTTCTTTATCATATTTACAACTGTATAAGTAGTATATAAATCAGGTTTATTAGTTGGTATATTATTCTTCATATCCCCATACTAAAACCGTTATTGGCGAAAAAATACCCTGGGTAGCTTCAAGCGGACCAAACGTTAATGTTCCACTAGCATTTGACTTTTTCACCACCCCATTCACTGAAACACTGATAGGGCCCTGATGCAGTACAGCTACTGTACAAAGCTTTCCCGATGCTACCATTATCTGCTTTTGTACCGGCAAATTGTCCGTCTCTATTTGATCAGCTCCACCAGTTCCTGTACCGCCATCTTCCGTTACTCCTACCTGGAAGGCCGTTGACACTGCAGGCGCACCACTTTTTTGGTCTATCCTTAATAAGCTGGTTGGGCCACAATTACCTGTGCTGTTTGCATAAGCCTGGCCATTTTCCCGGATATCCGCCTCTGCCAGTGAGTCTGCCTGCTCCTGGCTTTCAGTAGAAGTATAGGTTCTTGCAGGTACTCTATAGATCTCTGTGGAACCGGTTCCACTGGTACAGTCATTTTTCAAAAATGCCCTGGCTGTTTCTATGTTATAATAGGTACATTCCCCATTACTGTTGGCATATGCCTGGCCATAATAATTCAGCTCCTGCAAGGCCCGGGCATTCGCATCTTCCAGGCTTATGGTGGAGGTGTATTTACCTGCAGGCACCGTATAGATCACAGATGATATAGTACCTATTGCTCCACAATCTCCACTCAGCGTATCCCCCGGGCAGTCATTTTTAGTAAATGACTTTTTCATTTCCTCATTAGTGTATGTACAATAGCTATTCTCATTCGTGTAGTCCTGGCCGGTAGAATCTATATCGTCCTGAGCCAGTGAATCGGCCTGTGCCTGGCTCACAAGAGAGCTGTATGTACCTTCCGGAACATAATAAACAAAGGGTGGTGTAACACCTTTGGGGCCGCAATCATTTTTGTAGAATGTATCTGTCATTGCCCTGTTCTGATAAGGTACCGGCTGACATTCACTGTCCTCTATATACTGCTCATAGGACATAGGCACGCAGTTGGTAACATAGCTTACATTTTTCTTATCGGTTACCTTCCATTGTTGCTGAAACTCTGTAGCCGTGGCATCGATTACCTTAGAATTGTCATTGATCTGCAGGGCCCATACCTGCTGCCCGTTCACTACTGTACTTACCAATGGATTCCGGAGCATGTTCACTGCCCCTACGCTGGTACTTATATTCTTTCTGCCGGAGCGTATTACTTTCAGGGTCATATCGCCGCCGCTAAAAGGCTGTCCATCCCGGTCTACAAAATAAAGGTCTGTTGTACCACCGTTAAAGGCATTAGCGTCTACTGCCCACAGTTGACCGCTTACAGGGAAAGTGGCTATTTCTATATTACATCCTATGCCTCCTGTTTTGGGTTTGGACCATATTAATAATTCATCGCCCGGCGAAAAGTAGCGGTTTAGCAACTGATCGCTGAGACCGGAAATGATCTTACCATTTCTCATGGTCACGTGGTCTATCACCAGCCCTATATTCTTATAAGCGCCGCTCATGCCATCATAAGCCCAACCGGAAGGATACGTAAAATGGAAAATAGTATCATCAAATTCGTTCTGTGTCCGGGTCAGCACCGGATCGCCGGTTTCGCTGTCAAACAATAAATTCTGTGTAACTACCTTGCTGCCTTTTTCAATTACTATTGTACTATCCAGGATACCATGCCTGTTAATGACCTTGGTAGCAGCTGCGGACCGGAACATGGTCTCTTCCCTTTGCGCAAGGCTAAGGAGGGAAGGGATCAACCATACCGGAGGCAGGCTGAAACTAAAAAAGTCGCCATTCACGTTAAAGTTGTTACCATTGGTAACGGACCGCTGTTCCCGCATATCCATCATCAGCTCCACATCTTTTCCAATAGATGCTTCCGGATCAATTATCCCTTGCGGGCTAATGGCCATCACGGTGTTATCCAGATGTTTGTATTCAACATTCTGATTATCCACCCGGTAAAAATTCTCTGTATAGGTAACCGGTGTATTAAAGTCTGTTTCAGCATAGGTGGCCTGTGACCTTACTTTGCCGGTCATATCATTCAGCTCCACTTTAAAGCCCTGGCTAACGGTAAGGTATTGCCTGGCATTAATGCGGAGCAGGTTGGCTAACAGCGGTTTAAATCTCTTTTTGCTGTCATCAGTGATGGGTGTCATTTCCGTTAGTGTAGGAAAATCGTACCCGGTGTAAAAACAGGTTTCTGCAAGGCCGTTAGCTGATCTCCTTTTCTTTGTATGGATAGACCTTACCCTTACTTTACTGTACCCCACAGATGCTCCGGGGAAGAAGGATTCACCTAATGGCTCTTCTGTATACCCCTGCGTTACCGGCGCCAGTAATGATACCTGCTCCTGGTATTCGATCGGCAAATGCCAGGGGTTTTCTTCACTTCCCAACATGGGCTCATAAGAGGCCACGCCACTGCTTATCTCCATAGGCTGGCCATTCACCTCACGGGTAGTGGTATATTGATATTCCTGCCCATAAACCGATTCTTTTTGCCGGGCCATTACATTCCAGTGGTCATAGGTTTCCAGGCGTTTTACTCTTAAGCCCCCACCGTACTTTTTAAACCGGGGGTTGGTTAAACGGGCCAGTGTACGGGATGTATCCACTTCTTTTGCCCAACCTTTTGCACGTGCAATATTGTCAAATGAACGGAAGGCATTCGTAATATTACCTCCCATGGCAATTAAGATCCTTACTGCAACGTCTAAGTCCAGCTCATCACCTATATCAGACCCGGGATATGCTTTTGATGGCAGGTTTAGCCTTAGATACTGGGTTGCTGCTTTAACCAGCGGGCTCATATCGCCATCCTTACCAGCGCCATCCACTCCTTTTAGCTTAACCCAGATAGTTTTACCATTATTTATGAAACCGGCCTCACCTGACGGATCGATGGTTGCATAGCAAGGCACATACTCGCCTCCGCTGCCGTATCTGTCCGTTGGCATCTGCACAAATAATTTAAAGTAGATCTTTTCAATGCCTTCCAGGTATTTGTATCTTAACTCCTGCACAGAAGTTACCGGATCCGGAACATTGATGGCTACATATAAATGATCAGCGGAACCATACATCTGGTTATTCAGACTGGCTAATGAAGTTGGAGCGGCTACTGAAAACCCGGCGACTTTTAACAGCTGCATGGCACGTTTATTCTGCACAAATGCATAGTCGTCGCTTTCATAGGTAACTTTTATCCGGCCGCCGGATGGCAGTTCAATATCATCCATTGTCCAGGCAACTGCATTCTGAGCGGCCAGGGTACTATCCTGTAACGCGTAAGGATAGTCGGAATTACTTATTAGCTTATCTATAGTAGAACCGGGGTTCTGCAGGGGGTCTTTAAAATTTCCCCAGCGGTCATATGATTTAATATTATACCTGGGGTTATTGTTGTTGTAATGGAAGATATAAGGATTCCTTTTCCCTTTGTTGTTTCCATTATAGGAAAACCAGATGGTATCCAGTGAAAGCTTACCGGAATCGTTCACCGGCGCATTTATACCGCGGCATAAACGGTAACTGTAGCCGAAGTGTACTGTTTTTATGGGCACTGCTTTTGTGCCGTTCTTCATGAAGTCGGCCTTTGAATAGAGGTTGATCTCATCCAGTTTCTTAGCTACGTGATCGGTTTGTTTATGCCCCTGCTGATCTATCTGGAGCAGGTCTTCCCGGTTACTAAGCTTAAAGGTGGCAATCATATTCTTGGATTCAACAGAATGCAGATACCACAGTTCCTTTTCTCCATATACGTAGCTGCCCTTATCATCCCGGTTATCTGTTTTCAATCCTTCATTATAGGTAGCACTGTCTTTATAAGGTGCGCGCCATTTATAGGTATTGTTGATGCCGGCTATTTTACTATAGTTAAACTTTATAGCATCTCCCGGGTCATCGGGTGAAATGCCATTACCGGTAAGGTCTGCATAATCCGGTGAAAGGATGCCTGTAAGCAGGAAAGAATGTGCGTAGGCAGGGATCTCTTCGCTGTTGAAGTAATGATCCATTCCTTTGTCATTCTCGGGGGTATCATCCGTCGGCCCATACTTTACCAGTCCTTCCCGGTTATTACCACCTGCAGCGTCCACAGAGAAGGTAACATCCTTTTGCTTCAGGTTATATACCGGTATCCCATATACGTATCTTCTGCCGTCTGCATTCAGCACATCTATTTCTGAAATGTGATTTTCTTTCCGGAAGCCGTTCACCCTCCTTTCACGGGATATGATACCATCGTTAAATTCATCGACCGGTACAGATGGCGGAGACATATATTCTTTGGGGATCAGCTGCTCCGGCTGCCCCGGGTATTGCCAGTATAGGTTTACCACATAACTTTTTGTGGTTTGAAAGTAGCGCATGTCGAACTTGTACTGTTCACCGGCTAACAGGTTCACGGTTGCAATGCCATCATTCCAGGGCTCGGAGGATTGTTCTCTCCAGTGGGATACCAGCTCAAGGTCTTCCAAATGTGCTATAACGCCATCATCTGTGCTGAAACGGAAGGTGTACGCTCCTGTGGTTGGCGCTTTAATTACGCCATTCCAATTTACAGAGAAACGATCTCCTAATTCAATGGCGTTTACCGGCTTCCCGATGTTGATATCATATTTTGGGGCCTTTCCTTTCTTTTGTCTGTAAAACCGCAGGATCGGGTCCAGCTTCTCGTATATCAGATTGCTCCAATTGCCATCCTTATCCCCATTACTGTAATTATAATAATAATACTTTCCCCACAGCCCCTGCCTTGGATCAGGCTTGTCTTCCGGCACTACTATCTCGCAGCTTTTATTATTCAGCTCAAACCGGTTCATCTCGTAATTATCAATGTATTTTGACAAACCCGCTTCACTGGCTTCCTTAGCGGTGAGGTATGAGATAACCTGCGTTCTTTTATCGCGCTCTTTTTTAATCACTGCATCCGGCAACGGTATTTTTTCAACCAGCCGGCCATTCTTATAACGGCTGAGCCGATGCGTGGTAGAGATAACGGAAGAACTTCTGCCAGCCTGGTAAATATCTGCGGCTACGACATCATCTCCTCCAATAGTATTATAAAACTCTTTTGAGTTCACTGTTTTTTCTCCGGGGTTCCTGAAATAGGCCGCCTCAAAAACGCTGTCTGTTTTCTTAAATGCGATCAGGGAAGCCAGGGGATTCTGTGCACCCCATATACCGGTTTGTGTGAAGGAACGGGTAAAGTTAAGATCTACCCCCGCATGCACCAGGTCGCCAAAACCTATATCGCCACTATACCTTTCTGATGCATCTTTGGTTCTCATGGCATGATCATAAACAAATCCCACATCGCTCCTGTAGGCACGGAAAGATCCCCCGGTTCCTTCTCCGGACATTGCAAATATGTCGTAAGTATAGGAGGGTACTGCGATGTGCGGCACGGCCGGTTTATCGCGATAGGGGATATCCTTTTCCCTATTAAAATCCATTAGCGCACCGGGATTGGCCGCACCATTCTGGTAATTTAAATAACCGAAAGCCGGGTATTCCCTGCGCCGGTCTTCCGGAGCAATGTATTGCTTGGATACATAACCGCTGGCAAAAAAGTTAGGATGTACTACCTTGGTTTCAAAGCCTACTTTTATGGTAACTGTTGTATTCTTGCTGGTATAGGGCAGGCTGATAGTGGGTAAATAGGAAGGACGCGCAAAGGAAATAAAAGAGCTAAAAGTGGATCCCCGTGAGGCAACAAAGTCCTTTCGGGATACTACCGGCCCGTCGTCAGTCATTTCATTCACATTCTTTTCAACGACCCTTGTCTGCTGCAGGCCAGAAGAAAGTTGCAGGCCCTTTATGCCTGATCTTGAATTATAGGCACTGCCTATTGAAACACTGCCATCAAACCCGCCATGCTCCTTTGTAGCTTCCATACCTGCATGAACAGAAAAAGACGGGGAAACAGTAAAACCTTCCTGGGAATTATTGGAAAGCGCCAAACCTCCCGAAAGGCCGCCCATACCGCTCCTGCCTACATTGATACTTGCATTCAAACCGTACTCCATGCCCCAGCCCTGGTAAGTGTTGTGGAATAAGCCCATGCTAACGCCAAAATCCAATCCAAATTTGGCTGTATCCTGCCCGCTTTTGGGAATTGACAATGGTAAGCCTACTACCTCAATATCTCCCCCGGTGCTGCCGCCAATTGTTTTATTTTCTTTTATGGTGGCTGTTTTTACAATAGTATCCCTTCCATTAAAATCATCCGGCAGTCCGCGCATATTACGTGTAATAGTACCGGGGTTAATATTCCAGCCCAGGCCCACCCAGCTGGCCTCCTGGTCCATAGAGATCCCACTGTTGTAGCCAATGGTGATGGGATAGCCGCCTACATCCATCAATGGAATGTTATAGGTGAAATCACCGCTGAACAGATCCACCATGTTATCATTATTCGCAGAATGGAAAGCCTGGCTTTCCGGCTGGGTGGGGCCGCCAATATTGCCTTTGGCTGCGGCACGCGGCGTAACCGCTGCTGCTGTTACAGCCGGTTTAACGGCCACCGGCTTCTTTAGCACACCGGGGTTAACCACCGCTTTCCCTTTCGTATAGGCAACAGGTGTATTGCTGCCTAAAGCATAGGATGGGATCACAGTTTCTAAATAAATTAAAGCCAACATTCCGCACGCAATCGTTTTCTTCCCTTTTGCGACAAGAGCCAGTATCATTTCAGCGTTATTTTATAGGTATAGGGCTTTCGCCAATTTTCTTTCCTGATTATTTAGTTTGCTTTCGTATAAATGAATTTCACCTGCCAGTACTCATTGCGGGAGTTCCTTAAACGGAACAGGTAACTTTTCCCGTCAGTCATGCCACGTTTCCTGCTCAATGGTACATCCAGGAGGTTATTTCCGGGTTTAACATCCAATGTGCCGGCGGTGATTATTTTATTATTATTTTCCAGCGCAAGTAATTCATACTGCACCGTGCTATCGCTGGTTTCATTACTATACGCACATTGCAGGGCACTGCAGTTTATGGTGGTGCCATCCAGCTCTTTCTTCAGCTGTACATAAATACCGCCGGGCGTATGGGGCTGTGCGCTAACATCACGGATCTTAAATGTCCACACTTCCGTTTGTGCTGCATACAGGGAACCATTGCGTGCTATCACTGACCATGCGTATTGTTTGGCTGTATCCAGCGACACTGCTCCGGAAGGATAGTTCACAAAAATATTCTTCAGCCGGGGCGCCCGGTAAATGGCAATATTCTGCTGGATGGCTTCCTGCGGCGATTGCCCCGGGTGTAGCTCCGTTAAGATCATTTCATAGTTCAGGTCATTGAACAGATTGAGGGGAGCCGGAGGCAGCCAGGTGAACTGCGGCAACTTTGTATCCAGCACACTCTGATCGGCAGGGGTATTCAACAATGGCGGGCTTACCGGCTCTATGATAAAAGGCATGCAATCTTCGCCCGGCTGATTGCCGGATTTATCATTTTCCACTATCAGGCTGTAACAGGCCAGGTAATTGCCGGCGGGCAACAAACCATTCACACTTCTGTCTATAGCAGCAGACAGATATTCATACTGCACGGGCATTACATCTTTTACCTGTAGTTGCCGGGCTCCTTTGTTTAATATAATGCTGCGGGTAATACCTGTGAGCACCGGCTGATTGGTTTGGGCATCTACCAACCTAAGCGTTATTCTTACAGACTCCGATCTGTTGGATGCTGATACCAGCACAATATTCCAAAGCTGTGCTTTCAGCAGTACGCCGGCTGGCGGCAGCTGTACCGTCATACTTACCTGGGCGCCGGCACGTAATGACAGCAGCAGCAATAGCAGGTATAGGGATCGCTTCATAAGTGTATTTAGTCTCTTGTTTAAAATATCTTCGTATAGGTAACACGCCCTGTTTTATTGGGCACTAATTGTCTGTTTACGCCTGGTACAAAACCCTGATCTGCCATCAAAGCCACCTCTCCTATCTTAGGGATGTTAACCCTTGCATTTGCATTGTAGCCTGTTTGCTGCAGGTTGTACTGCGTCTGGTAATTGTATTTTAATCCGCCTCCAACTTCCAGCCACGACCTTACCCTGTACTGCAGGCCTCCATCCACACCATACAAGGCATAATCCTGGTTAGTGGCGGATGACAGGGCGCCATTCAGTGTGAACTTTCCCAGGAACACAGTATGGTTCAGCATCAGGTTGGTGCTGTTGAAATACACAAAGCTGCTATCTGTTTGGCGGTTATAGAACTTTGTACCGGAAAAAATAGTATTCATGCTGATGCCCCTGTACTGGTAGAAATAGCTGGCCGTTCCCACCGTGGTATAAAACAGGTTCTCAATGTATTTGTCATCGCTCAGCTTCATTAGCTGTGAGCTGGGGAAATATCCCAGGGATACTACCGGCCATTTTCTTCTTCTGAAAGTAGCCTGTATGCTTTTAAATACGGTATTGCTCCGGTAACTGGAATTATCAAAAATGCTGGTGTATACATTCTGGCGTAAACCGGCAGAAAGCGTTAGCTGCTGCTTAAAGAAAGGCTGATCTACCTTCAGCATCCACGCGCTTTGCGTAGACCCGGTTGAATATAAGCTGAAGGACTGGAAATTGGCGCCCATCCGCTTGAACATACCATTGATGCGGGTACCGGATACGGGAATGAAAGAGGATGCAGATACTGCAAATGCCTCATTCGAGTGATCGCTAAACTTCACCATGCCAGCACCCAGGCCTTCATCATGCGTGCTACGGATATAGTAAGGCATAGATGATTTGGCCATTTCACCAATGACGTAGTTGTTTTTATTCAGCTGCCATCTTCCTTCCAGGGAAATCCCCATGATACTGTAATCCGGCGCCTCTACCGGGTTACCGTTTGTAGCGGTGTTGAAATTATATACCTGCTTTTTACCGGTGTAATATGATAGAATGATGTTATTACCTTCCTTCATACCGGTTCCCACGCGTACCATATTCAGGTACTGCCGCACCCTGTTGTCATTTACCACAAAGTCACGAAAGCGGTAATCAACGGCGCCTGTAGCAAAAGCTACATAGTAAGACGGATTATATTCTGCCTGCACACCTGTAATGCTGATGTTCTTTGCCGTTAATTCAGAATAGTCTACCATAGTCCGGCCTATACCCACTGATTTTACAGCCAGCATGGTACGGTAACCTTTGGGCAATATAGAATCCGGCAGGTTCATAGCTTCCAGGCTGTTTGCCAGCTCTTTGTTATTACGGCTTTGTGTAAGCGCAGTCATAAGCTCCTGCCGTTTGGCACCAAAAGCCTGCTGTTTCTCCCGGTAAATACGCTGCAAGCCGGCCAGCTCATTTTGCAAAGAGTCTAACCGTTTGGCATTTTCAGCATATTCCTCACGGAGCTTTTGCGTAGTGCTGTCCAGCTTTACACCGGGCAGCAGCGGCATTTTCAGGCTATCGAGCGCAAGCATTGCTTCCGCGGTATCCTTTGCCGCGCCATACAGCACCCGCTCCCTGGCTTCTATTAAGCGTTGCGTGAGTGAAGGCGCAGATTCCCACTGTTTTAACCGGTTGATCTCATTTAGCTTACCGGTTATACGCGATTTTATTTGTTGCAATTCACCCCATTCGGGTAGCTTTCCGACATCCCACTGCTGCGCCTTTTGCATCAGCACATTTTTGAAATCGCGGTTAGTATACTGCATGTTCAATCCTGTAATATCCCTGAACAAAGAGGAATTACCCTGGCGGGTAGAAAAGGCCACCCTAAAGGGATACTGATCCTTCACCGTTATATCCAGGTACGTTTGCAGGGTATGCTGGTACAGCTCTTTTTCCAGGTAAGGCGTATCTGCGTTGGATTGATAATACAGATCATACATTACGTTGCCATGCACTACCAGGAAGGGTTTGCGCTGCTTTGCCATTACCGGTACCTGTGCTGCAGGAAGAATACTTTTACTTTCGCGTATACGTATGCCCCTTACGGTAGTGTAAGGCAGTGGGTAGGGCGGTATTGGCGCTACCAACATGGATTTGCATCCGGCATGTACCAGGAAATAGGTGCTGTCCACCATTTCCGGACCTTTGTCGGGCAGTGAATCATTTACGGTGACGTACGCATCTTTTGATGAAGTTTGTGCAAATAAGGACGGGTTGACATTAAGGACACAAACAAAAACAAATAGCATTCTCACACATAGGTTGTACTGTACTCTGGTTTTACACACTTTGTATAGGGACAATTACGGGTAACGAACTGGACTGCAAGATATACAGCATCGAATGATTATTCTATTTTTTAGATTCGAAAAAATAATCTATTTTATTAGTAATTAAAGAATAATGTAATGTGTGATAATGGTATCAACGGGTATTTTTGATTACTATCCGTAACCTCTATACAACAAAAAAACACGGATCATAAAAACGTTACCATCTTTACGATCCGTGTTATAAAACCTTCCTCCAATCCTACAAATTCAGCTCTAACCTCGCAAACAAAAACCTTCCATTATACCCGAACTGTGTTGCACGGCGGCTATACAGGAACTGGCCATTGGTAGTATTGGCAGGGTTCTCTACTTTCTCCGGGTAAATATCAAACACATTATTAGAGCCGATGCTGAGCTTTACAGCGGGTGTGAATTTATACCCTATGGCTACATCTGTTACCACACGCGGATCAAATGTCTGGAAAAAAGCAGGGTCATTGGTGGCTTCTTCTACGCTGCCAAAGTATACATTCCGTACAAAAACATTAAAACGTTTAATGTTGTACGTTAGGGTAAGGTTGATCTTTTCACGCGGTACACTCCTTTCCAGGTAAATGCGGCTGGCGCGGCTGAAGTAAATATTTTCCTTACCTGCCAGCTTTGCGGATGCTTTGATATCGCCCACCTGCTGGGTGTAAGAATAAGTACCGGCCAGGTCTGCACGGAAGTTGCCGGCGCCTAAGCGGGTACCGTAAGTTAGCACCAGGTCCACTCCTCTTGTTTCAGAATTGATAGCGTTGGCAAAAAATGCTGCACGGTTGGCATTAGCGAGTGAAAGCAGCTGGTAGATCTCTTTATCAACCGGCGAAGCGCCGGGAGCATTGCTTCCGGAGAACTGATCGGTATATACAATGCGGTCGTTGATGCGGGTGTAATAACCATCTACCGTTAAGTTAAACTTCCCGAAAGCGCCGGTAAAACCAGCGCTCAGGCTTTTGGATTTCTCCGGTTTCAGCTTTGGAATGCCCAGCAGTTGTGCAGGGCGGCTGTCATTGGTGAAGGTGCCTACTTCATACGGCAGCCCATCTACGAAAAGTGTAGAGGTGCTGGAATAAAAACGCTGGTGCAAGGATGGTGCGCGAAAACCGGTACTGCCCGATGCGCGCAATGCCGTTTTCTCACTCAGCTTGTAACGGGCTGTTAGCTTGCCATTGAGCGTAGAGCCGAAATCGTTATAGTTCTCAAAACGTAAGGCGCCGCCTACCAGGAATGCGCTGCTGAAATTGGCTTCCACATCGGCATAACCTGCAATGGAGCTGCGGGAAGTATTCACTGCATTCTCCGGCCGGAAACCTGGGAATACCTGCGCGCCACCGGCACGTGCAGTACCATCGGGCCCAAACTTAGTATTTATTGCGCCCTTTGGATCAGGCACCAGGATATCCTTACCATCTGCGCCCACGCCTATTTTAGTAGCACGGCCATAATCGGTGTAGGAGTTTTCAGCGCCTGCTTCCAGCTTGTAATTTTCAAAACGGTATTCTCCGCCAAAGGCTACATCCAGGCCCGCCAGCACATCAAAACGCTGAGAGAAATCAAGGTTGGTGGTATTCTGCGTGAATACAGGTCCGCCGGCGCTAAAGCGTGTAGGCGATGCTTTTTCCAGTGAAGCATTTAATGAATTCTCTACACTGAAAATAAACTGGTTCTGGCCAAAGGTATTACTTACATCTACCTTCCACTTACCCAGGTTACCGCGAATGCCAAAGGCCAGCGATTTATCATAAATATCAGAATGGATCTCCGGCAAAAATCCCAGGGGATAAATGTCCAGCACATTACGGCTATCGCTGGGCAGGCGGTACACACCGGCTGCCTGGCCATTGCGGTATCCCAAACCGCCGAACAAATAAAACTCCGCCTCATTTTCCATGGGCACGCTGGCATTTACAAACAATTGCCCGCTGCGCAATTTAGACTGGCCTACCCGCATGCGGATATCATCACGGGTAATGTTATTGGCAACCAGGAAGGAATCTGTTTTATCTACTGCGCCGGGATAGGTGCGGTAAATAGGGCCCTGCCAGGGACCTGAGCGGTTGGTGTAGTTGCGGTAATCATAAGAGCCGCCAAAGTTAATGAAGCCGCCACGCTCCCCTACCGGTATGCCATAGTTTACGGCAGTTTGTACCGTTTGCCCGTCAATGTTATCTACCGACTTATCCGTTACATTGGCGCCGGTGGTAATGCTTACGTTTAAACGATTTACGCTGTTCTTAAGAATGATGTTGATAACGCCGGCAATAGCATCGGAGCCATATTGCGCAGCAGCGCCATCGCGCAGTATTTCAATACGGTCAATGGCGGCCGTGGGAATGGCGTTCATATCCGTACCTACAGCGCCGCGGCCGAATGTACCATTTACATTCACCAGCGCGGTATTGTAGCGGCGTTTGCCATTTACCAGCACCAGCACCTGGTCGGGGCCAAGGCCGCGCAGGGATGCGGGATCAATATGATCCGTACCGTCTGCTACTGTTTGTGTGCCGGAACTAAATGAGGGCGCCACGTAGTTCAGGATCTGGTTAATGGATACCTGCGGCGCATCGGCAGCTACCCGTTTAATGTCTATTACATCTACGGGCACCGGGGTTTCTGTTTGTGTGCGCGGCAGCGTGCGGTTGCCCAGTACTACCAGCTCATTCATAGTGGTGCTGGCAGGCAGCTTAAAATCCAGCTGCGTTGTTTGTCCTGCAGTTACCGTAACAGGCTGCCGTTGTGTGGCATAACCTACATAACTAACAATAACGGTGTAACTGCCGGGGGCGATGCTGAGCGTATAAGCACCGGATGCATTCGTATAGCCGCCTTTGTTAGTACGTTCTACCTGAACGGTAGCACCGGCTAATGCTGCGCGGCCATCGGTGACAGTACCCTGGATAGTGCCGGTTTGTGCCTTTACGACAATAATATGAGTGAGCAGGCAGGTTAACAGCAATAAAGCGGGTTTCAACCTGAGGTTGGTCGGGGGATTTTTCATATGCTACAGATTTTGGTTACTTTAAAATACGAATAAAAACGTTTAGTGGTTGCCAGAACAAACAATGCATCATGATAAGATACCTTCATTATTAGGCAGGCGCCGTTACTTGCTACTAACTGTTGTAAGTAGTACCTTAGTTCTATAAAATCAAAGCTTTGCCATGCGTTTATTGTTATCGCTTCTGTTACTATCCATTACAGCATGCACCTTTGCACAGCCGTCTGCCAAAATTGATCCGTATCATTACAACATACAAAAACAGGTAGTGGCAGCGCATGGCGCCGTAGTATCTGCACATCCGCTGGCCAGCCAGGCTGGTGCGCTGATATTGCAGCAGGGCGGCAACGCGGTAGATGCAGCTATTGCTACACAGCTGGCGCTGGCCGTGGTGTATCCCGCTGCGGGTAACCTGGGCGGAGGAGGTTTCCTGGTAGCGCATTTAAGCAATGGCAAGAATGTTACTATCGACTACCGTGAAAAAGCGCCAGCCAAAGCGCAACGCGATATGTATATAGATGCCAGTGGGGCAGCCAACACACAGCTTAGCCAGGATGGCCATCTGGCCGCTGGTGTACCCGGCTCAGTGGCAGGTTTTTTTGCATCCCTGCGCTATGCCAAACTGCCCATGGCCAAATTAATAGCGCCTGCCATTATGCTGGCGGAAAAAGGATTTGTGATCACCGCAGCTGAGGCCCGCAGCCTTAATCGCAATGCGGCTACTTTCCGTAAGCTGAACACAAGGCCCAATGCCTTTGAAAAGGAAACACCCTGGCAGGCCGGTGATACGCTGGTACAGCCCGACCTGGCCCAAACCCTGAAAAGGATCCGCGATAAAGGGCAAGCCGGCTTTTATGAAGGACCTACCGCCAAATTGATCACCGATGAAATGAAGCGCGGTCATGGCCTGATAACCCTTGCCGACCTGAAAGCCTATAAAGCCAAAGAAAGAACGCCCATCGTTTTTAACTATAAAGGATACACGATCTTAACCATGCCCCTGCCATCCAGCGGTGGTGTGGGATTACAGCAGATGATGGGAATGGTGGAAAATTATCCGCTGGCTACCTGGGGCTTTCATTCGCCACAGGCCATTCAGCTGATGATAGAAGCAGAGCGCCGTGCTTATGCCGACCGTGCACAGTTCCTGGGTGATCCTGATTTTGTAAAGGTGCCGGTACAACAGCTTACATCTAAAGAATACCTGCTGGAACGTATGAAAGATTATGATCCGCATAAAGCCGGTAGCAGCGAAATTGTAAAAGCCGGTAACATAGCAGTGGAGAGCATGGAAACCACCCATCTTTCCGTAATGGATGACCAGGGCAATGCGGTAGCGGTGACCACTACCTTAAATGGCGGCTACGGCAGCAAAGTAGTACCTGGCGGCGCAGGTTTTTTCCTGAATAATGAAATGGACGATTTCAGCGTAAAACCGGGCGTACCTAATATGTACGGGCTGGTAGGTGCGGAAGCAAATGCTATTGCGCCGGGTAAACGCATGCTCAGCTCCATGACGCCTACCATTGTATTAAAGGACAACAGACCTTATGTGGTAGCGGGTACGCCGGGCGGATCTACCATTATTACATCCGTATTTCAAACGTTGATGAATATACTGGAATTTAACCTGCCTGCTGACCGGGCTGTATTTGAAAGCAAGTTCCATCATCAGTGGCTGCCGGACCAGGTGGATGTGGAAGACGATTTCCCTGCAGAAGCAGTCAGCTCCCTGGAGCAAATGGGTTATAAGGTGGTACGCGGCGGCACTATTGGCCGTACAGAGGTGATAAAGGTAAATGAGAAGGGCCTGCTGGAAGCAGTAGGTGATAAGCGGGGGGATGATAGTGCGGAAGGATATTAAACGTGCAGATGGGAGTGATGTGTTAATGTGCTGGTGATTGATGATGTGATTTGTTTAATGAAATAACTTATTCTTAATTAAATAATTCATAATTATATGTCATTCGCTAATATCTATCTGGATAGCGTAAAAAAGCGCTTCCTTACGCACCGCCTGCTGGGCGAGAAAACGCTGGAACGGCTAAACGAAGCCCAGCTGAACTGGCAGCCGGATGACGGCTCCAACAGCATTTACCTGATCATTAAACACATAAGCGGTAACATGCTTTCCCGCTGGACCGACTTCCTGACCAGCGACGGTGAAAAGCCGTGGCGCAACCGGGATACTGAATTTGAGAACAGCCAGGCATCCAAAGAAACCATAATGGAGCTATGGAACAAAGGCTGGGATTGCATGATGCAAGCCCTGGACAGCCTGCAGGAGGCTGACCTGGAAAAAACAGTGTACATCCGCACCGAGCCGCTTTCGGTGGTAGATGCCATTAACCGGCAGCTGGCACATATTCCGTATCATGTGGGGCAGATCGTGTATATTGGCAAAATGTTGCTGAAGGAGCAATGGGAAAGCTTATCTATTGCCAAAGGAAAGTCGGGTGAGTTTAATAAAAAAATGTCGGAGCGTAAATAAAATGTTATGATAAGAAGAAGCTGTTACCTGCTATTATTCATGTTCTTTACCACACTGGCCTGCAACAGCAATAAGGCCAACCGCCTGCTGCTGCATAAAAAATGGCGGGTATATGATGTGCAGGTACCTGCCGGCGATCCGTATGACAACACACAGATCACACAGGCTACTGATCTTAAAAGAGGCTACTACAGCAACGTATATTATCAGTTCCTGGATAATAATGTATTTATTGCCACTATTGATAACAAGCCGGATTCAGGTAAATATTCCCTGCTCAGCAATGGCAGCATTATTAGTGTAACGGCCAGCAATGGCCTGCGCAGTGCAGAGAACCTGGTTACCATTGTACACCTGGACGACAAGCTTTTTGATATGAAGGTAAAATCCGGGGAGTATTATTTTGTGCTGCGGACCAAAGCAGAGTAGGATTCAATTACGAATTATTCAATTACGAAACGCGAAACGTTCATAATGCCATTGAGAATAATTTATGGTTGAATAATTACGAATTGAGTAGTTCGTGGAGGATGTAGGCCAATTAGAAATTATTAATAATAAAATACTGAATTGCGAATTAGATCAATATGAAGAACTAAATTCGTAATTAAATAATTCGTAATTCCCTCATGTTTCCCCTTCACTCCGATACCACACCTGGCAGAACCGCGATCATTGATGGCAAAAGTCATCTTTTCTTTTCCGGCTTTTCTTACCTGGGCGCACATGCAAAAACGGCTTTCCGGGAAGCATTTGAAGCGGGTTTAGACCTGTTTGGCCCGGTATTTATTTCCTCGCGGGTAGCCAATATACGCTTAAGTATATACGAAGAGCTGGAGCATGCTTTGGCGGTGTTGTTCCGGCAACAGGCAGCTGCTGCTTTCTCATCGGGGTACCTGGCTGCGCAGGCAGCTATTCATTATGCACAAACCAAAGGCGAGGTATTATATGCGCCCGGCACACATCCGGCGCTGCGCCTGTATAATGCGGTATTGCCAACAATGGATCACGAACAATGGGCACAACAAACCATTGCTCTCATTAACGGTAAACCAGACCATACCTTTGTAATTGCCGCAGATGCGGTGAATCCCTTAACCGGCACTATTCATAACTTCAGCTGGCTATCGGCCATTGAGCGTAAAGTGATGGTGGTAATTGATGATTCGCATGGCGCCGGTATCCTGGGGCCGGAAGGTGAAGGCATTGTACATACTTTGCCACTGCATCCGCCGGTGCGGTACCTGATCACAGCTTCCCTTGCAAAAGCTTACAGTGTAGAAGGCGGGCTGGTGGCAGGGCATGCGGCCGATATTTCCGCCATGAAAAAACTACCCTTTTTTACCGGCAGCACACCCATTATGCCAGCCAACGCTTACGCCTTTTTGCAAAGTAAACCCCTGTACGCTGCAGGACGTAATAAACTGCAGCTTAACATCCACTATCTACAAAAACAGGTTGCCAAAAGCTCATTTGTACACAACCCTTTCCATTTGCCCGTTTTCCTGTTACAGCCGGCTCCTCATCACCCCTATATTGATCAATACCTGCTGGAACACGATATTATTATTTCCTCTTTTGCGTATCCTAATCCTGACAGCCCTGCTATTCACCGGGTGGTGGTTTCTGCATTGCATGAACCATATGATCTGGAAAGGCTTGGCGGGTTAATTACGAATTATTCAATTACGACACCGCAAAACGGTGCATGAGGGCCATTGAAAATTATTATGAACCGGATAATTACGAATGATAATGCAGCGGATACTTGATGTTACTGTCCGTTATTACATTCTGTTGATCCTTTGAGCCTATAAAGGGAACCATTGCTATACGGTAACCTGTTATTTGAAACTCCTTTTTGCCTGCCATCTGCCTATCCGTTTGTGCATTAATAATATCTTCAAGATCTTTGCTGCTACACTTTCCTGCACTACGGCCTTGTTGCACTACTCAATTCGCAATTATTCATAACCATAATTATTCTCAATGGCATTCATGAACGCTTCGCGTTTCGTAATTGAATAATTCGTAATTGTCCTCTATTCCTTGTCTTTCGCTATTGCTGCTTCTTCATTGTCTATACGCTCGCCGTTACGGTTCATGAGGCGCATGTCGTTCCTTTCTACTGCCAGGTATTCACGGATATGATCTTCATTTGCTTTCAGCAGGGCCTGGTCCCAGGCTATTCGTTTGTCGAGGCGGTTGGCTTTTGCGGTGTTACCTTTTGCTTCCGCGCGTTGCTGCCTGGCTTCTATCGTCGTGATATCGTCCTCTAAGCTGGTTTTCAACTGTACCAGGTCAAAGATCGCCTGCTGCTGGTCTGCAATATTTGACTGCAGATCATCATTCTGTTGTTTCTGCTGCTGGATCTCCATTTTATTTAACACAATATCGTCTGTGTTACCGTTGCCTGCACTTGCAAAAGCACCGGTTGTCATCATGGCTGCTACGGCCATTAAGCTCATCCCGTTCATATAATCTTATTTTTGGGTCACTTAAAAAAGTTATCGGGTATAAGACGGCTGTTTATTTTTTGCGTTTAATACAAAAGTGTATTTTAAGCTCTTCTTAAGTTGTGTTAAAGGAATGCAAATGCCTTATCTTTCCGTAAATTTTGTACATGCGTAAATGGATCACGCTGCTGTTATGCCTGCCCTGGCTGCAGCCACAGGCGCAGCCGGCCCCTGATAAGCCCACTTCTTCCCTGCTGTGGAAGATCTCCGGCAAAGGCATGATGCAGCCTTCTTTCCTGTATGGCACTATGCACCTGCTTTGTGAAAAGGATTTTAGTTTCCCGCCCAGCGTTACCACCGCATTACAGGCCAGCCAGCAGCTGTACCTGGAAATTAATATGGACGATTCCCTGATGCTGCAGCAAATGCAGCAGCTGCTGCTAATGCCGGAAGGATACTCCCTGAAAAAGCTGTTTAAACCTGCCGATTACCAAAAACTAAATGATTATTGTAAAAAGGAAGTGGGGTTAGATATGGCGATGTTTGACCGCATGAAACCCATGGCCTTAACTTCTTTGCTGACCATTAAGCTGTTCCTGTTCTGCAACGAGCCTTTTTCTGTTGAGAACGAGCTGCTGAAAATAGCCCGGGAACAGCAAAAAAGCATTGCCGGGCTGGAAACCCTGCAGGACCAGGTAGCGGTATTTGACAGCATACCTGATAAGGATGAAGCTGCCATGTTGGTGGAAATGCTGGATCATGTTGCTGAAGAACGCGCGGAGTTCAATACTATGTTGAATGCCTATAAAGAACAGGATGTTCAGCAGCTGTATACCCTCACACAATCGTCTAAAGACATTGGCCCTTTCCAGGATATTTTGCTGGACCAGCGGAATGCTAAATGGATCCCTATCATTACCCAGCAGATACAGGCTACTCCCAGCTTTTTCGCTTTTGGCGCCGGGCATTTGGGCGGGCCTAACGGGGTGATTGCCTTGCTGCGGAAGGAAGGGTATTTAGTTGAGGCAGTGAGATAGTTGGCAGTTGGCAGTGGGCAGTTGGCAGTCTGCTGAAATATTACATGTAATATTAATAGTGCGTTGGTGTAATGAGTATTATTATAGAGTAATAACTAATATACAGCTGGTTACTATAAAAAAGCATAACGGCAAACTAATAACTTATTTGTTTAACGAAGTACATTCCCGTGACTGCCTACTGCCCACTGCCTACTGCCCACTGCCAACTTACTTATAAATAAGCACTTCGATCTTCCCATCTTCCGTTACACTGCCCCGGTACATGCCGGCTGTATTAAAGGGCATGGCAATGTTCCCGTTCTTATCAATGGCTATTAATCCGCCATCGCCGCCCAGGGCAGGCACTTTGTTCATAATAAGCTCGTTAGCGGCCTGCTGCACGGTTTCATTCCTGTACTCCATAAGGTCACTAACGGTTTTGGCTACACATAAACGGATAAAGAACTCGCCCCAGCCCGTGCAGGAGATAGCGCAGGTGGCATTATTGGCGTAGGTACCGGCGCCAATGATGGGCGCATCACCTACACGGCCATACTTTTTGTTGGTCATACCGCCGGTGGAGGTAGCTGCGGCCAGGTTACCCTGCCTATCCAGCGCTACTGCGCCTACCGTGCCAAACTTATTATCTTTATTTTCTATGCCTAAGCGGGAGGTTTTGTGGGTGGTATCGGCATCATGGTCCAGCTGTGTTTTATTTTCATCTACCGCCTTTACCTTCTGCAGGGCTTTCCAGCGTTCTTCCGTATAAAAGTAAGAGGGGTCTACGATCTCAAGCCCCGCCTCCTTGGCAAACTTTTCTGCCCCGGGGCCGGTGAGCATTACGTGCTGCGACTTTTCCATTACTGCCCTGGCGGCGGTAATGGGGTTACGGATCACGGTTACGCCGGCTACAGAACCGGCAGCCAGTGTTTTGCCATTCATAATAGCGGCATCCATTTCATTTTTGCCTTCGTGGGTGAACACAGCGCCTTTGCCGGCATTGAACAGAGGCGAATCTTCCATTACCCGTATGGCTGCTTCCACGGCATCCAGACTGCTGCCGCCTTTTTGCAGGATGGTATACCCGCTGCGCAAAGCCTGCTCCAGGGCCGTTTTATAGGCCTGCTCCTTTTCCGGCGTCATTTGCGACTTCAGAATGGTACCGGCTCCGCCGTGTATCACCATTACATATTTAGGTTTGGCCGTAGCCGTGTCATTAACAGGCAGCATGCCTGCGGAATGTATGCCGGTGGTCATAAGCAAAGCAGTAGCAAGACAGGTGGATAGCATGGCTGGAAATTATTGTCCATTAAATCTACAATCATAAATCTAAATTCTAAAATCCGGGGAGGTGTGGCTGAAAATGGTATTTTTGCCGGATAAATGCAGATCGCTGAAAAAAGTACGTAAAATATCAACGATTGTCCTGCTATCACTGCTGGGCTTTATTATATTGATAGGCATATTGGTTAACATTCCTGCGGTGCAGCGCTGGCTGGTACAGGAAACGGCCCGGCGGCTATCAGAACAGCTGCATACGAAAGTGGAGGTGAAAGGGGTGAGCCTGCGGCTGTTTAACAGTGCGCGCCTGGAAGGCACTTATATTGAAGACCGCCATCACGATACCCTGCTGTATGCCGGCGCCATGCAGGTGCGCATTACCGACTGGTTCTTTTTCCAGGAAAAGCCCGTGCTGAAGTTCATAGGCCTGGAAAATGCCCAGGTGAACCTGGTGCGCCACCGCAATGATTCGGCCTGGAACTATCAGTTTATTGTAGATGCATTCGGCTCATCCGGCCCGGATACCAGCACCACGCCTAAAAGCAGCGGCGGGGTAGCCCTGGACCTGCGCCGCATAGACCTTCGCAACATACGCATTAACCAGATCGATGCCTGGGTGGGTGAAGATATGCGCATAGCGGCCAAACAGATCTACCTGGACGCCCAGAACCTGGACCTGCAAAAACATAATATAGATATACAGCAGCTGCTGCTGGATCAGCCTTCGTTTATTATTAGCCGTTACCCCGCCTCGCCCCTGCGGCACAAAAAAAGCAAAAGCACCAATTCGCCCTTACCGGCTATTGACAGTACCGGGCAGCTGCGCTGGAACAGCAGTAACTGGAAGCTGTTGGTGAGGGAGCTGGCCGTGCGTAACGGAGTATTTGGGCTGGAGGACCTGGAAGACACCAAGCCTTTGGGGCCGGGGTTCTTTGATCCGGACCACATCCGTTTTGCGAATATAGATCTGACCCTGCTGAACACCAGCCTTATAAAGGACAGTATTATCGGCGACCTGACCCTGCGCACGAAAGAACGCAGCGGGTTTGAGGTGAAAAAGCTGACGGCCCGTTTTAAAATGTCGCCGGTGGAAATGGAGTTCTCTCAAATGGACCTCATTACCAACCGCAGCCACCTGCGCAACTACTACACCATGCAGTACTCCGATCTTGGCGACATGAGCGATTACGTGGACCTGGTGTTTATGAAAGCGCGTTTTGTGAACAGCACCTTATCTTCTGACGATATTGCCTACTTTGCCCCGCCCCTTACCAGCTGGAAAAGGGAAATATCCCTGAATGGCGTGGTGGAAGGCCCGGTGAGCAACCTGGATGCAGACAGCGTAAGCCTGCAGGCCGGCAGCACCACCCGCCTGAAAGGGCATTTTAAAATGCGCGGCCTGCCGGAGATCAATGAAACCTTCATCGACTTCCAGGCATCGGACCTGGTAACTACCGGCGAGGATGTGCAGCGCATCTTCCCCACCATTAAAGATGTGCCGCAGCTGCATATTGACCGCCTTTCCAACATTGCTTTCCAGGGTAGCTTTACGGGTTTTGTGAATGACTTTGTGGCCTATGGTAAATTTCAGACCAACCTGGGAAATGTAAGCTCAGATCTGAACTTTAAGACCAGCGCTGATATACCGGTGTACTCCGGCAGCCTTACCACCAATAATTTTAACCTGGGCTCCCTGCTGGATGTGCCGCAGCTATCCACCATTTCCCTGAGCGCAAAAGTGAACGGCGCAGGCTTTAATATAAGAACGTTAAAGGCTAATGTAGATGCGGATGTGCAGGCGATAGCCCTTTACGATTACACCTATACGAATATTAAGACGCAGGGCGAAATGAACCGCAAGTTCTTTAACGGCTCCCTGGCGGTAAAGGATCCTAACCTGGATATGGACTTTGCCGGTACCATTGACTTTAACGATTCGGTACCGGTGTTTAAATTCAACTCGGAGATCCGCAAAAGCAACCTGAAAGCGCTGCACCTTACAACGGACTCCATTACCCTGCAAACCAAGCTGGATCTGAATTTTGCCGGTGATAACATTGATAACTTTGATGGCACGGCACGCATATACGACGTATCGCTGTACAAAAACCAGAGCCGGGTGGATTTTGACTCCCTCAACATCAGCACCCATATGGAAAACAATGCCAAGGTGCTGGGCATTGTGGGCAGCGAGATAACCGGGTATGTAAAAGGCACCTATAGCTTTGTGGAGCTGCCGGATGCCTTTCGCCTGTTCCTGAATAAATATTACCCCAGCTTCTTTTCTTCCCCGCCCAAAGCTAACATTAAGGAGGACTTCACGTTTGCCTTCCAGTTTGGACAAGTGGATAAGCTGATACATGCCTTTACAAAAGATATTTCCGGGTTTGACCAGGCCCGGATAAGCGGCGGCTTAAATACCATGCAGGGCAGCATTTCCCTGAATGCCTTTGTGCCGCAGGCCGCCTACCAGGGCTATAGTGTGCAGGACCTGCAAATAAAAGGCAGCGGTAATTTTAATAAGATCAATGTAAGCACCAGCATTGGCAAGGTGTACTCCGGTACCCGTGTATGGCTGCAAAACCCGCTGATACTGGCCAGCTCGGGCCACGATACTTCTTTTATAAAGATGGATGTGCAGGCCAGCCAGGACTCCACCAACATGGATGGCTTTTATGCCCGGGTAGTTACGGTGAATGATGGGGTAAAGATCAACTTCCTGAACAGCTCCTTTACCGTAAATGAGCGGCAGTGGAACGTTACGGCCGGGAATGAAATTTACTGGAGCAAACATTTCCTGACGGTTAATAACCTGCGCATTACCCGCAATGATCAAAGCGTTACGGTGGAAACCAATGAGTTTAACCCCGACGAATCCCGCTTTATGATCACGCTCAAAAACCTGAACCTGGCCGATGCCATTCCCGCACAGCTGCTGCCCATGCCGGTTGAAGGGCAGGCCAATGGCGTGATCAACATCTCAGACCCTACGCGCAACCTGGATATTGATGCCGACATTACGGCCAGCAACTTAAAGCTGAACAATGACTCACTGGGCCTGGTGACCATTAAGGGCGGTTACCGGCAGCAAACCGGCGAATCAAACGTTGAGATACAATCCAGGAACGCAGGCCGCAACTTTACCATACAGGGTATTGCAGGCCTTACCAAAGAAAATAACCAGCTTAGCGGCACTGTAGACCTGAACGGCACCTCCATTGACCCGCTGAACCAATACCTGGGCGATTATGTGGACCGCCTTTCCGGACTGGCCACCGGCAAGCTTACTATCAGCGGCACTACCGATCAGCCGTCTATAAAAGGTAAGGTGCAGCTGGATAGTGTAGGCATCCGTGTATTATACCTGGGTACCTATTATAAAATACCGCGGCTGAATATTAATGTGGATGATAACCTGATAGAGTTCGGCAACTTTAGCATTGTTGATAAATTCAATAACCGGGCAAGCGCCAGCGGTTATATTTCCCACGATCATTTCTCCAAGCTGAATTTTGACTTTGATGTTACCGGCCGCAAGTTCATGTTCATGAACACTACCGGTGCAGACAGCGACCTGTTTTACGGGGATGTGATCGCAGATGGTAAAGTATATTTCTCAGGCCCGCTGAATGATATGCAGCTGCACATACTTGCCCGCCCGGTGAAAGGCACTCACTTTTACCTGCCTATGTCGGACACAAAGGATATTGGTAAATACGACTACATTACCTTTAAGACCTACGGCACAGAAATGCAGCAGCCTAAAAAGAAGAAGAAGGATAATGTGAATCTGAACATACGCCTGGATATTGCTGCCAACCCGGATGCACAGATAGATGTGATACTGGATGCCACTACCGGCGATGTGATCTCTGCCAACGGTAACGGGAACCTGCAGATCAATGTGAATACTGCCGGCGACTTCTCCATGTTCGGGGATTATGAGATCAACAACGGATCTTACAACTTCACCTTCCAGCGCCTTACCAGCTGGAAATTTGATATTACCAAGAACAGCACCATTACCTGGAACGGCGATCCGCGGGAAGCCCGCATGAACATTACGGCCAAATACAGCGTACCCAAAGTAAGCCTGTATAACCTGGTAGGCCAGTATAACGCCAACGCCTCTGCGGCTATTAGCAGCGATAAGCTGGCCACCCGCCAGGAAAGAGTGGATGTGGTGATTAACCTGCGCGGTGAAATGATGAAGCCGGATATTGCCTACGAGATACAGCTGCCGGAGGTAGGCTCCCTTTCCTACGAAAGCGGCGTGGCTGCACGTATACGGGAAATTAACCAGGACCAGAACAAAGCGCTGCTGCAGGTATATGGCCTGCTGCTGTTTAACCAGTTTATACCGGATGATAATGCGGCTACCGGCAGCGCTGGCATAGTGGGTAAGAACAGTGTGGGCCAGGCTTTATCGGCCCAGGCATCTGCCATCCTGAATAACATTACCGGCGTTATTCTGAAGAACAGCGGTATTGGCGTGAATGTGAACTACCGGGCCTATAACATAGGCAACCAGGATAATACCAATATGGACCGTAACCAGTTAAGCGCAGGTATTACCAGTAACCTGTTCAATAATCGTGTACGCTTATACGTTGGTGGTGATTACGACTGGGGAAGAACAGCTACCAGCGCTACCTCTAACCGCTTTGCCGGCGACTTCCGGGTTGAATACCTGCTAACCCAGGATGGCCGCATCCGTATTAATGCATTTAGTAAAACGGATTACGATGTATACAACCTGGTGAACCGGAACAAGGCCGGTTTGGGTATTTCCTATGTACGCGAGTACAACCGGCTGCGGGAGCTGTTTGAAAGCAGGCGGCCCTCACGGCGCTTACTAGATTCTATGAGGCGCACGGAGGCGCTGAAGCCGGAGGATACGCTGAAGAAGAAAACTGGCGAGGAGTAATTATCAATTACGAATAAATTAATTACGAATTGAATGCAGCGGATGATCAGTGGGAATGAAGATGTAATTAATTGATAAAATAAAATGACCGGTCTTAAATAGAAAAGTCCTGCACATAATGTGCAGGACTTTTTATTGTGAAGTACTCAATTCGTAATTGATTAATTCGTAATTCTACCAAGAATCTCATGTCCCAGCTTATCCCGTTTGGTTTGCAGGTAAAATTCGTTGTGCGGGTTGGGATGGATCTCGATGGGTACGTTCTCAACGATCTCCAGTCCATAACCTTTGAGGCCGGCGCGTTTGCGGGGGTTGTTGGTCATGAGACGGATCTTGCTGATGTTCAGGTGGCGCAGGATCTGCGCGCCAATACCATAATCACGTTCATCCATATTAAAGCCCAGCTCCAGGTTGGCTTCTACGGTATCGCGGCCTTCTTCCTGCAGCTTGTAGGCTTTTAGCTTATTCAGCAGGCCAATACCCCGGCCTTCCTGGTTCATATATAATATAAGGCCTTTACCTTCTTTTTCTACCATAGTCATGGCGGCATGCAGCTGCTCCCCGCAATCGCAGCGTAAGGAGTGCAGGATATCGCCGGTGAAACAGGAAGAGTGTACGCGCAGCAGCACAGGCTCGCCATCTTCCCAATCTCCTTTTTTCAGGGCCATATGCATATCGCCGGAGTTCAGCTGCTTAAAGGCTATCAGCTCAAAGTTGCCGTATTTGGTGGGCATTTGCACGCGTACTTCTTCTTCTATCAAAGTTTCTGTACGCAGGCGGTAAGCAATGAGGTCTTTTATGGAGATGAGCTTCAGGTCAAACTTGGTGGCTATTTCGCGCAGCTGCGGCAGGCGGGCCATGGAGCCATCTTCATTCATGATCTCTACCAGCACGCCGGCAGGTTCAAAACCAGCTAAACGGGCCAGGTCAATGGTGGCTTCTGTGTGGCCGGTGCGGCGCAGCACCCCGCCTTTTTTGGCTTTCAGCGGGAAGATGTGTCCGGGTTTGCCCAGGTATTCGGGACGGGTGTTGGGATCGATGAGCGCCTGTACGGTTTTGGCTCTGTCGTGGGCAGAGATGCCGGTAGTACAGCCATGTCCTAACAGGTCTACGCTTACTGTAAAGGGTGTTTGGTGCAGGGCGGTATTATCGCGCACCATCATTTCCAGGCCCAGCTCCTCGCAGCGCTCCTCTACCAGGGGCGCGCATATAAGGCCGCGGCCATGTATGCTCATGAAGTTGATGATCTCGGGTGTTACGTTGCGGGCGGCTGTCACAAAATCGCCTTCGTTTTCGCGGTCTTCATCATCCACTACTATGACCAGCTTTCCTTTTTTAATGTCGTCCAGGGCTGCTTCAATTGTGTCTAGCATATATAAAGATCAGTCAGTTGAAATAATGGGCAAAGTTAGCACAAATTAGGTTGCTGTGGGCAGGTTAGGTACCGGCAGGTAAGTGCCGTTCCTCCACGTATAGAATGTGGATCCTTTATTCCTAAGATGTTGATCCAGGTATAGTTAAAGAAAAACCAGGTGCAGGGGCCCCTGGTTGATGGCATAGTTATGATTGTCATGAAAAAGCAAAATTAAAATGCGGAGCGCTTAATGCTTAATGCGGAACGCCAAACGTTTTAATGCATGGAGCGTAACGCAGTGCTTTTCGCTACTGCTATGTATACGCAGGAAAGTGCGCAGGCGTTGCCTGGTTAATGTGCTGACGTGCTAATGTGCTGGTGTATATGGAGATATGCGAATATGCTGATTTGTATTGGACCAGTATATCCACACAAATACTCAGCACATTAGCATATTAGCACATCAGCACATTTCAAACCATCTACACATCTACGAGGGGCTTTCGTGGAAGCTGTGAGATTGCGGAGCATGGGCGGATGTTTTGCGGCCCGGAGGTGCAGCAACAACTTCCATCATACGTGACTTTTTACGGCCAATGGCCACCGGCCGCTTTTCCGGCGCTGGTTTAAGCCTTTTTTCAGGCAGCAGTACTTCTATTATGCAGGACAGCATCCCTGTTTTTTCAGCAGAGGAATAGATCTGGCCATTTGCTTCTTCTTTAATAAAACGCAGCTGCAGCACCACTACGGTGGTAAGCCGCGGATCCGGGGGCGATTGTAACAGGGGTAAAACGCCTGCGTGCGAGGTATCCAGCGCTACGCAATCCGTTACAGTGGCCACTTTGCGGCAGGCGCCGGTGGCGGCATCCATAGCCAGGGCAGCTACCTGTACCTGCACATGGGAGGCATAACGGGGGCGTTTTAACCGCTGTACCCACTGCTCCGGCATACGGATACGCAGCTGTCCTTTTTCCCGGGTGCAGCTAACCTGGATGTTAAGAACGGCTTTATTATTAAACCGGAAATTCTTCAGGGCCTCCTTTAAAGCAGCGGGCGTAATAACCCGCTGGCCCCGCGGATGCGGATCGGCCCGGAGGGCGCTATACATAGTTTTATTGAGGCGGTTTACCATACCGCTATCCTGTGGTATAGGCCACAGGCCGCTGAGCGCCTGGCGGAATAATTTCCCTGCCTTGCTGGCCCGGCCGAATTCGCCGGCGCTTTGCTTACTGGCAGTGGTCATGCTGCCGGGTTTGTAGACAGGCATGCTGCGGCAGCAGGTTTTATTGCCACGGCGGTAAAAGATCAGGTCTCCTACCCTGCCTTCCAGCTTCATAGGACCTTTTAAGATAGCCATAGGATATACTTTTCCTGTATTAACAACGGGTATTATACTTTGTTCACACGGAGATCACATTAATAACAGTAGGGAAACACCCGGACTTGACGTGGACTTGATCCGGGGATGAGGCGGGGTTAATGTGGAACCTTTATTGAAAAATGATGGGGGAAATACGCCTAAAAGGCTGATCCTTATACCAGAAATCATGCTTTGCGGGCCGGACATAGCAAAAACACCGCCACTTTTCCACATTTTTTACATATTATAAACAAATAGATTTGAAGAATGTTAATTTCTTTGGATACTCCTTGAATAAATAGAAACGTATAGGCGTAGAATTAAGATAACCTCCAAGCAGCCTGTAGCGCCTAATAAAAACCATCACACCTTAACAATTTGTTAATTTACCGTTAAAATTTTAATATGATTATTTCTCAATTTTGCGGGGTAAATCAAACTTGCTAGAATTATGGGATTTCACAAATTTCTACTCACTGTTACCCTCGTGCTGAGTACTATTTTTTCCTATGCTCAGGTTACGACGAGTAGTCTCACCGGTGTTGTAAAGGACAATAAAAATGAAGGACTTATCGGAGCTACCGTAAAAGCCACCCACGTACCTACCGGAACTATTTACGGAACCGTTTCCCAGGCAGATGGGCGGTTCAACATCCCTAACATGAAGGTTGGCGGACCCTATAAAATAGAAGTAACCTTTATAGGATATGTAACCCGTACCTATCAAGACATTTCCCTGCAGCTGGGTGTACCCGCCAAACTGAATGTTCAGCTGGAAGATAACTCCAGGTCACTGAACGAAGTAGAGGTGATCTATAACAAGAATGCCCTTATTTCCCCGGAAAGACAAGGTACCCAAACCAACTTGTCGCAACAGCAGCTGCAAACCCTGCCTACCACCAGCCGTAATATTAACGACTTTGTGCGCCTGGTACCGCAGGCACAGGCCAGAAGAGACGCTTCTGACGGTTCTACCCTGGGTATTTCCTTTGCCGGCGCAAGCAATAAATATAACCAGTTCACTATTGACGGCGCCAACGCTACAGACGTATTTGGTCTTGCAGCCAGCGGTACCAACGGCGGACAGGCCAGCATCAACCCCATACCTTTTGACGCTATTGAGCAAGTACAGGTAGTGCTGTCGCCCTACGACGTAACCCTGGGCGGTTTTACCGGTGGTGGTGTGAATGCAGTAACCCGTTCCGGCTCCAACGAGCTTCACGGATCTGCCTATACCTTTAACCAGAACCAGTCTTTTGTAGGTAAAAGTGCCGATACCCGTGATAAATACGGTAATTTCCATGACTGGACCTTTGGCGCCCGTTTAGGCGGCCCGATCATTAAAGATAAACTGTTCTTCTTCGTTAACTACGAAGGACAAAGACGCAGCCGTCCGCTGGACTTCCAGCCCGGCAGCGGTGCATCTTCCATTGATGCGAATGTAGTCAAGGACCTGAGCGACTGGCTGAAAGACGAAAGCAAACACGCCGGCTGGAGCTATGACCCGGGTGCTTACAATAACATTAGCATTCCAAAAGAAGCCAACTCCGTTTTTGCGCGTGTTGACTGGAACATCAATGAAAAGAACAAGCTGACCCTCCGCCACAGCTTTGTGAAAGGCAGTAACCTGATCATCAGCGATTCCCGCACTGCGATGAGCTTCCTGAATAACGGTTACAAGTTTAACTCTACCAACAACTCTACTGTACTGGAGCTGAACTCCAATATATCCAGCAGGTTTTCCAATATGCTGCGTGTAACGTATAATGCTACCCGTGATAACCGTGCTACTCCCGGCGATCCGTTCCCGGCTGTAAGCATTTCAGATAATGGCGCTACTTACCGCTTTGGTACAGAGAACAGCTCACAAGCCAACAAACTGGATCAGAACAACTATACCATTACTGATAACTTCACCATTTATTACGGCAAACATACGTTCACCGTTGGTACAGACAACCAGTTCTATAATACCAACAACGTATTCATGCAGGGTATACTGGGTAACTATAGCTATAACAGCATAGATTCCTTTAAGGCAAATGTTGCCCTGAACAGCTATACCACCAACTATTCTACCAAAGGCGGTAATGATCTGGCAGCTTCTGTAATGCATGCCGCACAATTTGGCCTGTATGTACAGGATGTTTTTGATGTTGCTGATAACTTTAAGCTGACCTACGGTATCAGGGCAGACATGCCGGTGTTCTTCAATAAACCGGCTGCCAATGATTTCTTCAATAATTCAGCCGTAGCCAAAGCAAATAATGTAGCTACCAATCAAATGCCTAAATCGCAGATACTGCTGGCTCCAAGAGCCGGTTTTAACTGGGATGTTAAAAAAGACGGTACCACCCAGCTGCGTGGCGGTGTAGGCTTATTTACCGGCCGCGTACCTTTTGTATGGATCTCTAACCAATACGCAGGTACCGGTGTAACCAGGATCAGCTATTCTGCCAACAATGCCGCTGCTGTAAAGGCTGCAGGTATTACCTTCAACCCCAACAATCCTTACCGCCCGGCGCCCAGCACCGGCGGTACGCCAGCGCCTACTGAAATTGATGTTACCGAACGTGATTTCAAATTCCCGCGGGTGCTGCGTGCTAACCTTGCTATAGACCAGAAGCTGCCTTACGGCATTGTGGGTACTTTGGAAGGTATTTATACCAAAACCGTTCAGGACATCCTGTATCATGATCTGAACCTGGCTCCTTCTACCGGTACTATTAATTTGGGCGATACCAAACGTCCTTTTTATGGTTCCCTGGTAGACCCGAACTTTACCAAGATCCTGGCACTGGGTAATACCACTAAAGGTTATTCTTATAACATTACCGCACAGCTGCAGAAATCATTCAGCCAGGGTTGGTCGGCCAGCCTGTCTTACAGCCTGGGCCACTCTTACGGTGTGAATGACGGTACTTCTTCTACTGCAACCTCCAACTACCGTTTTGCCTATAACATCAATGGTCTTAACAACCTGGACCTGGCCCGCAATAACTACGACCAGGGTTCACGCATTGTTGGCTATATTGGCAAACGCTTCAGGTATGGCAAGTTCTCTACCAACATTGGCCTGGTATACACCGGCCAGTCTGGCCAGCCGCTTTCCTATGTATACTTTGGTGATGTGAATGGTGATGACGGTACCACCCGTACCTCTGTCAACACCAGCAACAGCGCTGACCTGATGTATATACCCAAGAGCGCAGCTGAGTTCAGCACCCTGGTAGTAGGTTCCGGCGCCAGTGCAGTAACCTATACTCCGGAGCAGCAGTATGCTATGTTCCAGGAATATGTGAACACCAACAAATACCTGCGCGATCATGTGGGTAAGAATACCGAAAGGAATGGCGCACGCCTGCCCTGGGAAAACCACTTTGACCTGAAAGTGGCTGAAGATTTTGCTGTTATAAAGGATCATACGCTGAGCCTTACTTTCGATATTTTTAACGTAAGCAACCTGCTGAACAAGAACTGGGGACGTGCTTACTATCCAGGCAATACCAACCAGGAGCTGCAACCGCTTAACCTGGCCAAAACCAGTGCCTGGGTAGATGCCAACACGCCTACCTTTACCTTTAACCCGCAGTTCGGTACCAACCAGTACACGAAGGAGCCCTGGGCTTATTCCAACTTCCTTTCCCGCTGGAACATGCAGGTAGGTTTGCGTTATAGCTTCTAAGCACAGAATTTTTTTTCCTGATAAAGAAGGGTGTCTCAACTTTGAGGCACCCTTCTTGTTTTTAGAATACGGATTGGATGCAGCGGATGCGGAGTAATTATGAATTATAATTTATCTGCCAGTAGGTTATGCGTGCAGCGGTACTGAAATCCCGGCATTTTTTGCTATTTTTAGTAAGTGACGGAAAACTACTACAAATGGCATTCGCCCTACCTGGGCAAAGACTTTGAAATGCTGGTGTTCGGTGATGAGGGATACCCATTGATCCTGTTCCCCACCTCTATGGGCCGGCATTACGAAAGCAAAGACAGGGGCCTTATTGAATCCCTGCGCTGGTTTGTGGATCAGCAGCTGGTACGCATATACTGTCCCGATAGCATAGATCATCACAGCTGGTACAACCGGCATATTCCCCCTGCAGCGCGGGCCTATAACCATACCCGTTATGACCAGGCGCTGCTGCATGAGGTGCTGGAACGCGCCGTGCAGGAAACCGGCGTTCAGCGTGTAGCCGTGGCAGGGTGCAGCTTTGGCGGGTACCATGCGGCTAACTTTGCTTTCCGCTACCCGGAAAAAGTATCTTACCTGTTTAGCCTGAGCGGCACGTTTGATATACGTTTCCGCCTGGACGGGCATTATGATGACAACGTTTATTTTCATAACCCGGTGGATTATATGCCGGACAATAAAGCAGCCGCACTTTGGCGTATGGGCATTATATTAGGGGTGGCGGAGCATGATGTGGCCCGTGCGCAGAACGAACATTTATCGGCCATACTGGCTAACAAGCAGATCTCCCACTGGCTGGATGTACGCCCTAATGCAGTGCACGACTGGTCATGGTGGAAGGAGATGCTGCCGTATTATTTATCGCTGATCAAGTAAGATTGAAACCATGCAAGATATCATACAAAAAAATTCAACCATGAAAAAAATAGGTGTGCTCTTTGGCCAGGAAACTATTTTTCCGCAGGCATTAATTGACAGGATAAACGGGCAAAATAACAAAGGCATTCAGGCGGAAGCGGTGATAATAGATAAAGTGATCCAGGGGCAGGATACCGGCTATGCCGTAATACTGGACCGTATATCCCACCACGTGCCCTTTTACCGCTCCTGGGTAAAACATGCTGCTTTAAACGGCGCCGTGGTGCTTAACAATCCTTTCTGGTGGAGCGCCGATGAAAAGTTTGTGAACAATGAGCTGGCCCTGAAGGCCGGGTTGCAGGTGCCAAAAACTGTGCTGCTGCCTACTTTTGAGCATCCTGCGCATACTACTTCTGATAGTTTCCGTAACCTGGCTTACCCGTTTGACTGGGAAGCCATTTTTGCCTATACAGGTTTTCCCGCTTACCTGAAACCTTTATCGGACGGGGGCTGGCGTAATGTACACCGCGTAACTTCTGCCGAAGAATGTTTTCACCGCCATGCTGCTACCGGCCACCAGGTAATGCTGCTGCAGGAAGAAATTCATTTTGAAAGCTATTACCGGTGCTTTTATATTGGCGGGCAGGTACGCATTATGCCCTATGACCCGCGCCGCCTGCACCAGCACCGTTATGAAGCTGATTTTACGCCGGATGAGGCCCTGCAGCAAACACTGGTGAAACAGGTAACCAAGCTGAATCAATACCTGGGGTATGATATTAATACCGTGGAAATAGCTGTGCATCAGGGGCAGCCCTATGCCATTGATTTCTTTAACCCGGCTCCGGAAGCGGATATACATACCATTGGCGAAGATAATTTTGAATGGATAGTAGCTACTACCGCTGCTTTTTTAGTTGAAAAGGCCAAAACGGCGGCGGCGAAGAAGGCTACGGCGAAGCTTAGCTGGGGCGGATTTTTGCAGGAGAACGCGCAGGTGGTTGCGGAGAAGAAAGTAACGGAGAAAAAAGCGGCAGAGAAGAAGAAGAGTGTGGAGAAGAAGAGCGTGGAAAAGAAGCCGGTGGAGAAGAAGGTGGCGGAGAAGGTGAAGAAGTAATTATGAATGCTGAACGCCGAACGCTAAATGCTAAACGCTGATTATGTTTTGCTGTTGCGTTAAGCCTTTAGCGTTCGGCGTTTAGCGTTATGCATTCAGCGTTATGCATCCAGTTTCGTAATTTCGTAGTTCGTAACTAAACCTTATGCAATTCACGCTAGGCATTGAAGAAGAATACATGGTGATGGACCCGAAAACCCGGGAACTCTGCTCCCATGAGCAAAAGATCGTAGAACAGGCCCATAGGCTGATCCGCGATAAAGTAAAAGCAGAGTTTCACCAGGCCGTAGTGGAAGTAGGCACACAGATATGCACCAATATTGAAGAAGCCCGGCAGGATGTGGCCCTGCTACGCAAAACCATCTGGACCATTGCCGGCGATCTGGGTTACAGTATTGGCGCATCCGGCACCCATCCCTTTTCGGAATGGGCGCTGCAGCTGATCACCGACCATCCCCGCTATTTTGAGATCGTAAATGAAATGCAGGATGCTGCCCGCTCCAACCTTATTTTCGGTTTACACGTGCACGTTGGTATGGAAAACCGGGAAATGGCCCTGCACATAGCCAACTCCGTACGTTATTTTTTACCGCATATTTTTGCGCTCAGCACTAACTCTCCCTTTTGGGAGGGCCGTAATACAGGCTTCAAATCCTTTCGTACCAAGGTGTTCGACAAATTCCCGCGCACCGGCATCCCTGATTATTTTGGCAGCATTGAGGAATATGATAATTACGTGAAGCTGCTTATTAAAACCAACTGTATTGATAATGCCAAAAAGATCTGGTGGGACCTGCGTGTGCACCCGTTCTTTAATACCGTGGAGTTCCGCATTTGCGATATTCCGCTAACAACCGATGAAACCTGTACCCTGGCCGCGCTGTTCCAGGCTGTATGCGCCAAGATCTACAAGCTGCGCGTACAAAACCTGAACTTCATTATTTATAACCGCGCCCTGGTAAATGAAAATAAATGGCGGGCTTCCCGCTATGGTATTGACGGTAACCTGATTGATTTTGGGAAGGAAATGGAAGTGAATGCCCGCGCGCTTATTTATGAGCTGCTGGATTTTGTGGATGATGTGGTGGATGATCTTGGCTCCCGTCCGTTCATTGAAAATACCAGCCGGATCCTGGAACAGGGTACCGGTGCAGATAAACAGCTGCGTGTTTATGAAGCAACCAATGACCTGGTAGCGGTGGCTGACTTTATACAGGAGCAGTTTTTAAAGGGGATATAACTATTTATAAAGCGAAGAAGACCTGAATGCCCTAACACAACAAGAATAACCCAGCTCTTTATCTATTTCTTACCTTTGCTGTATGCTTATACCCGTTAAACAGCAGTGGAAAATAGCCGTGTTGGATATGTACGAAGGCGTGCCCAATGAGGGGATGCGCTGTATACGGGAAATACTGGCAGATTATAGCGCCACGCACGGGTTACAGCTGCAGGCAGATGAGTTTGAAGTACGCCTTGCAAACGAGGTGCCTGATCTTTCCTACGATATTTACATCTCTACCGGGGGGCCTGGCAGCCCGGTAGACAGTGCGGGCGGCGATTGGGAAAAGGCCTATTTCGGCCTGGTGCAAGACCTGATAAAGTGGAATGAAAGCGCGGAAGTAAAGAAGCCGATGCTGTTTATATGCCATTCCTTTCAGCTTATGTGCCGCTATTTTGAGCTGGGAAAGGTATGCAGGCGCCGGTCACCTGCATTTGGGGTATTCCCGGTGCATAAAACCCATGCGGGCGGGCAGGAGCCTTTATTGCAGCAGCTGCCCGAACCATTTTATGTGGTAGACAGCCGCAACTGGCAGGTGATTGGCCTGCAGCCGGCAAAACTGCAGGCTATGGGTGCGCAGGTGCTGGCCATAGAAAAGGAACGCCCGCATGTGCCGCTGGAAAGGGCTGTGATGGCCATCCGTTTTAATGCGTACTTCCTGGGCACACAATTTCACCCGGAGGCTGATGCTGTGGGTATGCGCAAATACTTACTACAGGATGATAAAAAGCAGCATGTAGCAGCTACCTATGGGGCAGCGAAATATGAAAGCATGCTGGAGCAGCTGACCGATCCGGGAAAGATAACGCTGACGCATAACCGCTTTATTCCTACCTTCCTGAACGATACTATTTTCGGACCACAGCCGCAGGTTCACACACCGCTGATGACCAAGTTATGATACCCTCCTTACGCACATATTACAACGAGCATTTTACGACCGGTAAATACCAGGCTTTCCTGGACAGCCTGGCTGCTGAAGCCGGGAAAGCGCCTGCCTTCCGCGTGGCAGAAACGCCTGTGTTTATACCGGCTGCCCTTACCAGCAAGCTGGTGCAGGCCTGTGAAGAGGTAGTGGAGGTAATATTACGTCCAGATTTTAAAGACATAACCCGTGACGCTATTCCCAATGCGCTGAAAGTACCGGCGGAGAATTCGCATCCGCATTTCCTGATCATTGATTTTGCGGTGTGCCGGCAGGAGAACGGAGAGCTGGCGCCGCAGCTGATAGAGCTGCAGGGCTTCCCTACCCTGTTTGCTTTCCAGGAAGTAATGGCCCGGCAGTTCAAACATCATTTTAATATACCCGGTACCGTTACCAATTTCTTTAACGGGCTGGATGGAGAGAGCTATTTTAAATTACTGCAGCAGCTGATCGTTGGGGACAATGACCCGCAGGAGGTAATATTGCTGGAAGTAGCGCCCCAGCTGCAAAAGACCAGGGTGGATTTTTACTGTACACAAAAACGCCTGGGCATAAACCCGGTATGTGTAACAGAGCTTATACAGGAGGGCGCCAATCTTTATTATAATAATAACGGCAAACAAACACCCATAAAACGTATATACAACCGGGTTATATTTGATGACCTGATCAAACAACAGGCTACGCTGGGCAGCTATCCCAACCTGTTCCAGCACCTGGATGTGGAATGGATCACCCACCCCAACTGGTTTTACCGCATCAGCAAATTTATGCTGCCGCTTATACAAAGCCCCTTTGCGCCCAGGAGCTGGTACCTGCACACCTTGCCCGTAATACCTGCGGACCTGGAAAATTATGTGCTAAAACCCCTGTTCTCCTTCGCAGGACAAGGCGTGATCATAGATGTAACGCGTGCGGATATTGATAATATTAAAGACCCCGAAAACTGGATACTGCAGCATAAAGTGCAGTACGCCCCGGTTATTTATACGCCCGGCGGCCCGGCCCATTGCGAAATACGAATGATGTATATATGGCCTGACGGGAGCCCGCGCCCACTGCTGGTGCATAACCTGGCCCGTATCAGTAAAGGAAAGATGATAGGCGTGAGCAATAATGCCCAGGATACCTGGGTAGGCGGCAGCTGCTGCTTTTTTGAGAGCTGAGAAAAGGCTAATGCGTAACACTGATCATGTTTTGCTGAATGCAATATTCACCGGCTCGCTGCATTAAGCGTTAAGCGTTCGGCGTTAAGCGTCTTTAACGTAAATCCACTGCGTATTACCTCCCTACCTTTATATCGGAATATTTTTTATAATTTAACCGCAAATCCTGAAAACCCTTATGTTTGGAAATACAGCCCTGGATGTAGCCATTAGCCTGATATTTATTTACCTGCTTTATAGTTTGCTGGCTTCGATCATACAGGAAATGATCGCCCGCATTTTTAACCTGCGCGCCCGCTTTCTTACCAAAGCCCTTCGCCGTATACTGGATAACGATCCCCGTGGTAACCCGCTGGGATGGCTTGGACAGTTCACTTTTTTCACCTGGTTCTATGAGCTGGGATGGAGTGTGATCTATTTTTTTGCGCCCTTTAAGAACAGCCCTTTCCTGAAAAAGTTCTATACTGAACCGGGCATTCACTCGCTGGGAGAAAGCAGATCGTCCAGCCGCCCATCTTATATAAGCCCGCAGCTGTTCTCCCAAACGCTGATGCACCTGCTGCGCGGCCCTGGCTATGACAGCAGCACCCAGCAGGAAGCTGCCCTGGTAAAACAAAACCTGGAGAGCGGCCTGCCGCAGCTGGGACTGCCTACACGCAAACATTTGCTTAACCTGCTGGAAGATGCCCAGCGGGATGCAGAACGCTTCCGCAACAAAGTGGAACAATGGTTTGATGAAGTAATGGCCCGCACCAGCGGCTGGTACCGTAAACAGATCCAGCTGCTGCTGATCATTATCGGGTTTATTATTGCCTGGCAGTTCAACGTGGATTCCATTGCCATTGCCCGCATACTTACCAAAGACAAAAAAGCAAGGGAGCAGCTGGTTAGCCTGGCTACCCAACGTTATGAGCTGTACGGCCAGTGGAAAGACAGCCTGAAACGTACCCTGATAATTAAACAGGATACCATACGCATAGGAGATAGTATCTTTGTAAAGCCGGACACGGTGTACCAGGTAAGCCTGGAAGATGCTATGCTGGATAGCCTGTACCGCAGCCTGACTACCGATGCGGCGGATATACAGAATATACTAGGCATTAACCGTGGTAATTGTAAGGATACTGCCACTACCGATACCGCCTATACGCAAATCCACCAGCGGCTGGATTCTATTGCGGGCAAGCTGCTATCGGCCCCGGAGCTGCAAAAATACAAGCAGGCCATGCAAACGGTGGCTAAACGGAAAGTGGGCTGCTATACGCATCCCTACCAGCAGAACGGCTGGCTGGTATTCCTGGGATGGGTGATCACTGCGCTGGCAGTGTCACTGGGTGCGCCCTTCTGGTTCGACCTGCTGAACCGCGTAGTTAAGATACGAACAGGCGGGCCGCAGGTTACTACTACTACTGTACAGCAAACCAAATAAATATACCGCTTATGCAACGCACTAACTTTTCGTCCGGCGCACCCTGGGAAAACAAAGTTGGCTACTCCCGTGCCGTTAGGGTGGGTAATGTGGTAGAGGTATCCGGCACCGTGGCGGCTGATGGAGATAAAGTGATGGGCGAGGGTAATGCCTATGCACAAACCAAATATATACTGGCCCGCATAGAAGCTGCGCTGGTAGCTGCCGGCGCCAGCCTGCACGATGTAGTACGCACCCGTATGTTTGTAACTGATATTTCTAAATGGGAAGAGATCGGACGGGCGCACGGAGAATTTTTCCAGAGCATAAAACCCGTAACCACCATGGTGGAGGTGAGCCGTTTAATAGATAAACGGTTTTTGGTGGAGATTGAAGCAACGGCGATAGTTTAATTACGAATTATTTAATTACGAATTACGAATTGAGTAGTTCGTAATGAGAGTTTACAAACTATGAATTGTGCTGAGCGGATGACATAACCTCCGCTGCATTATAATTCGTAATTAAATAATTCATAATCGAGCATTATGCGCCGAATTTCTCCTGCCAGCTTAGCATGCCGCCGGTGAGGTTCTTTACGTTTTCAAAGCCCATGGTTTCCAGCACCATGGCTGCCTGACCGCTGCGGTTACCGCTACGGCAGTAAACAATTACTTCTTTATCTTTCAGGCCTTCTATTTCGTCTATCTGCATAGCGCGGATATCGCCCAGGGGTACTAAAGTACCGCCTATGTTAAATTCAGCGTTTTCATGCGGCTCCCGTACATCTACTAAATTCAGCTGTTCGCCGCTGTCTAAACGTTTTTTTACTTCTTCTGGTGTTATATTTTCCATGGTTGTATTTTTTTATGCTGAATGCTGAAAGCTTAATGCTAAACGCTGATTATGTTTTGCTGTTTGCATCATGCGTTAAGCGTTTAGCATTCGGCGTTAAGCGTTTTTTAACTACTTAGAACTATCTGCCGTAGCAGTATCTTTTACCGGCCGGGTGGCGGCCAGCCATATATCAATGGTTTCGCCGGCCCGTACCCTGTTCAGATCACCGATGCTATTATGGCGGGGCGGTACCTGCTTGGTTACAAAAGCATTGGCGGTATCTGTTACAGAGGCATCTATCAGCACGGTTCCCAGGTTCAGGTTACTGGCGCTCAGGATCTCCCGTGCCTCCAGGTAGGTAAGACCGGTAAGATCCGGTACCGGGTTCTCTATGCTGCCGGTGCCACTGCTCAGCACCAATGTAATGTTACTGCCCTCAGGGATCATTTTACCTGCCTTTACGGCCTTACCGTTCAGTAATTGCTGTAATACGGTATTGGTAGCAAAATCAGGTTTATAAATAGTGTCTCCTACGTTCAGGCGGCGGCTGTGCAGCGTCATTTCAGCACTGCGGAAAGTAAGTCCTTCCAGGTCGGGCATGGCCACCATCGGGGGTACTACTTTATTTACAGTGAGGTAAATAGTACGGCCTACCTTTACTTCAGCGCCGGTTTCAGGCTGCTGCTCCCATACGGATAGGGCGGGAATACTGTCTAAATAAATAGAATCCCGCACATCTGCTTCAAAGCCGGCTTTTTCCAGCAGCATAATGGCTTCCTTCACATTCTTACGGCGTACGTCCGGTACTTTTAAGGTTTCATTATGCCGGGTTATGATGCCCAGCAATGAAAAGAACAGGATACCCAGTACCACCAGCAATCCTATTGCTACTAATAAGTTAAATCTAAAAGAGCGTCTGGTAATTTTTTCAAACACGATGTTGATTTTTATGCTGAACGCTTAATGCTGAACGCTAAACGCTTATTACGTTTTGTTCCGGGCATTTGCGTTAGGCGTTTTGCATTAAGCGTTCGGCTTTCTCAGGCATTCTTCAATTAACATGCCGTAAAATTCCTGCAAGGTGCGGCCGGAAGCCCTTACCTGCTGCGGTACCAGGCTGTTTTCAGACTGGCCGGGCATGGTGTTCACTTCCAGGAAGAACAGTTTACCGGTGGCCTCTTCCCATATAAAATCTACGCGCACAATACCGCGGCAATTCAGCCTGTCATATAGGATACCGGCGGTTTGCTGCACGCGCTGCGTGATCTCATCCGGTACCTGTGCAGGTGTAATTTCCTGGGATACGCCAGGTGTATACTTGGCTTCGTAATCAAAGAATTCCTTGCTGCTGATCACCTCTGTAATTGGCAGCACGGTGAGCTGGCCATTTACCTTAAATAAGCCGCAGGTAAGCTCACGGCCTTTGATAAATTCTTCTATCAGCACCTGGGCATCTTCCTTGAAAGCTTTTTCTATGGCAGCGGGCAGCTCCTCTGCCTTTGTTACTTTAGACATGCCAATGCTGCTGCCTCCTTCTGCCGGTTTTACAAATACGGGCAGGCGCAGCTGCTGTAACAGTGCGGCGGCATCAAAAGGCTGATCCTTAAATATATGAACAGACTTAGACACGTTCACCACATCCAGCGCGGCTACGATCTTATTACAATAGCTTTTGTTAAACGTAAGGGCGGAGGTTACCATGCCGCAGCTGGTGTAGGGTATGCCCAGCATTTCAAAATAGCCCTGCAGACGGCCATCTTCCCCGGGCGTGCCGTGGATGCCTATAAAAACAGCGTCAAAAGTAATCTTGCCGCCGTTGAGGGTGAGGCTGAAATCATTTTTGTCGATCTCCGCCGTTTTGCCATCTGCGCCGGTATAGGTCCAGCTACTGCGGCTGATGGCGATCTTGTATACATTGTATTTACTGCTGTCCAGCTGTTTTTCTATTACGGCTGCGCTTTGTACGGATATTACGGCTTCACCGGAATATCCGCCGGCTACCAATGCAATATTTTTTTTCATCTGTTAATGATTCGTCTTTTTATTGGTCTGCTGGAGCTTTGTATTATCCCCCGTGGCGCTCCAATGAAAGCGGCCCGGTTACATAAATACCTTTCCTATAAGCGGGTAAAGATAAAAGAAAAAACCCTTATTTCCCCAAACCTTCGTTACCGCTGTCCAGCACGTATTTCCAGCCGCCGGCAGCGCTCTTTCTCCAGATAGTAACGTAGGTGCCGCGGGAACTGGTATCTGCGGTGGTAAAGGTATAGGTGCCATAGGTGTAGCCCAGCTCCCCGGAGGCGGCCACCTTAACAAAAGTGGGTTCCCAGGTAAGGGTAATACCGCTATCATTCATACGCTCTATGTACTTCACGGCTTCCGGCCCTACAATGGGGTAATGGTGCTGGCGCAGTAATACAGCGGCACTATCGGCATAAGCCAGGAAAGCCAGGCGCAGGCCTTTTTCTTTGGAAAGGCGGGAAAACGCAACGTCGGCATGCCGTAAGGACTCCTCCCCGCCTGCTTTGTCGCCAGTGGCCGGTGTTTGGCAGGAGGCGAGCCCTAACAGGAATATACTGAATGCTAACAAGGTATGCTGCATATGAACGGTGATTTGCACATGTAAATAAAACGAAAAAAGGAGAAAAGGCATATGCCTCTCTCCTTTTTATTATAAGCTTCCTGTAATAATATATTAAATATGCAGTTTCTCTTTCTTGGCTAACAGCTCATCTACTGTTTCCTGGTACATTTCATCCGGTACGCAACAATCTACCGGGCAAACGGCGGCACATTGCGGTTCTTCATGAAAGCCCTGACACTCTGTACATTTATTGGGTACAATATAATAGGTATCCACGCTTATCGGAGCGTTGGCCTGATCTGCATCTATTGTTGTACCTTCCTTCAGGGTATAGGAGCCCTTTACCGTAGTACCATCTGCAATACGCCATTCAACGCCACCTTCATAAATTGCATTGTTGGGGCATTCTGGTTCGCAGGCGCCACAATTAATACATTCATCTGTTATCTTAATTGCCATAGTATAAACTTTTTGTTTAAGTGGTAAGCCATTAATTTTGTGAACAAAAATAGAACTTCCCTGATTAAAAGTTTAAATATTTCTTATCGTTTCATGAACAACACGCAAAAAACAGCCGCTTTATTACGTTTACGCGAATACCTGACCAGTAACGATGAAGCCCTGCAACAGGTTAAAGTACAGGCTTCCCAGGTCAATGGCTGGTTTACGCCTGCATTCATAGATACTGCTATTCAAAATATCTGCCAATATTACCTGGATGAGACCTTGCTGAATAACTGGCTGGCAGCTTATCCCCAGCCTGCGGGGCAGCTTTCCAAAACCGTTGGCATTACGGCTGCCGGGAATATTCCACTGGTGGGCTTTCACGACTGGCTCTGCGGTTTTGTGAGCGGGCACCATGTAAAGATGAAATTATCGTCGAAGGATACCCTGCTGTTACAGCACCTGCTGCAGGTGATGAGTAGCTGGTACCCCGAAACTGCCCAACAGACCACAATCAGTGAAATGCTGAAGGATTGCGATGCCTACATTGCTACGGGCAGCAACAACTCGGCCCGGTACTTTGAATATTATTTTTCCCGCTTTCCGCATATTATACGCCGTAACCGTACTTCCGCAGCCCTGCTTACAGGGGCCGAAACAACCGCGGAGCTGGAGGCCCTGGCAGATGATATGATGCTGTATTTTGGCCTGGGCTGCCGCAATGTAACCAAGATCTTTGTTCCGGAGGGGTACGACTTCACGCCCCTGTTACAGACGCATGAAAGAAAGTATGCGTACCTGATGGAACATCATAAATACCGGAATAATTACGATTATAACCTGGCGCTGTTGCTGCTGAACAGCAGCCCTTACCTTACCAATGGCAGCCTGCTGGTGCAGGAGCATGAATCCCTGTTCTCTGCCATCAGCGTGCTGCATTACAGTTATTACGAGGATGCTGCTACGCTGGCAACCAGCCTGTTAGCCAACCCTGACCTGCAATGCCTGGTAGGCCGGGACTTTACGCCTTTTGGACTGGCGCAGCAACCTTCACTGACGGATTATGCAGATGGGGTTGATACACTGGCGTTTTTGCGCAGCTTATAGCCGCTAGCCGCGCAAAAACGCGTCCATGGTCCATGGACCATGGACGGGCAGGCGAGCACCTCCCAACATTATGTCGGTTTTAGTTGTTATTATGACAGGAAAAAGCGACACTTTTAACCCAAGCTGACAGTTTTTAATGCTCTCAGGGCTATGCTTTTAACTATTCATTAATGATTCATATAAAAATGTGTTAAAGTGATATTTGCCAAAATGCTTTGATTAAACAGGAGCCTTAAATTTGTATCAAAGGCATGTAAATTGATACATACCCTGAGAGAACAAATGTCTACTTTAACAATAAATACTCACTTATATGAAATTTCGACAAATTGCTGCGACTGTGCTTATTAGTACGGCCACTGCCTTTGCCAGCATATTTGTTTACAGCAAATACATGCAACCCCGGCAGGCAGGTCCCTATCAAAATGGCTCCAACAACATTCCTGTGAACTACACCAGCTACATGCCTGGTACTGATGCCAAGAACATAGCCCCGCCCACTGATTTTCAGTCGGCTGCAAAAATTGCATTGCCGGGTGTAGTGCACATCAAAACAAAGATCAATCCCAAACAGGTGACCAATAACCTGCAAAAAAGAAGAAGCATTCTGCAGGACCTTTTTGGCGATGATTTCTTTGGCGATGAGTTCCAGGGTGAAGGCGGCGGACGCCGTTATTATGTGCCCGGGCAAATGGCCTCCGGCTCCGGTGTGCTGATCTCCGACGATGGCTATATTGTTACCAACAACCACGTGGTAGACCAGGCCGATGAAATTGACGTAACGCTGAACAATAACCGTAATTACAAGGCCAAGGTAGTGGGTGTTGATCCCAACACGGACCTGGCGGTAATTAAGATAGATACCAAGAATGCTCCTTACTTATTATACGGTAACTCTGACGACGTACAGATCGGTCAGTGGGTGCTGGCAGTAGGTTACCCATTAAACCTGGAAACCACCGTAACTGCCGGTATTGTGAGCGCCAAAGCCCGTACCATTGGTATTAACAAACGTAACCGCCGTTCTGCCATTGAATCCTTTATTCAAACAGATGCTGCGGTGAACCAGGGTAACAGTGGCGGTGCGCTGATAAACACGGCTGGTGAGCTGATAGGCATTAACTCTGCCATTGCCTCCCCTACGGGCGCTTACGCCGGTTACTCCTACGCTATACCGGTGAACCTGGTAAAGAAAGTAGTGAATGACCTGATGAAGTATGGTAACGTACAACGCGCTTACCTGGGTATTAACTACATTGATCCCATGGGCCTTTCTGAAGATGAGCTGCGCGAGCGCGGTTTACGCCGGGATATTGACGGTGTGCTGGTACAGGACGTGCCTACCAGCGGCGCTGCGGCTACTGCCGGTATTCACAAAGGTGATATTATTACGAAGATCAATGGTGTTTCCACTCCTTCTATCCCGGAAATGACCGAGCAGATCGCCCGTTACAAACCCGGTGATAAGATCAGCATTAGCTACCTGCGTAACGAGAAGGAATATACGGTGAATAATGTGCTGCTGAAAAATGAGGACGGTACTACTGAGATCATTAAAACCAGTGTGCTGGATAAATTAGGCGCAGACCTTATTTCCCTGCAAAAAGCCGATGCGGCCCGTTTAGGTATACGCGGCGGGGTGTTTGTAAATGATGTGGGCAGCGGCCTCCTGAAAAAACAAACCAATATGAAAGCTGGTTTTGTGATCCTGAAGGCCGGCGGCCAGCCTGTAGCTTCTGTTGATGACCTGAAGAAGGCGCTGCAGAAACAAGGCAAGCTGCAGCTGGAAGGTATGTACCCTGACTATACCGGCGTGTATTATTACAATGTAGACCTGGCCGGCGGGGAAGAGTTCTAACGAATCGTTTTTATTGTTTTATATAGGTTAAGGAAAAACCCGGCATTGCTGCCGGGTTTTTTAGTTGGCAGTGAAATAGTTGGCAGTCTGCAGTGGGCAGTTGGCAGTCGGGGGCATAGAGTACGTACACAGTATGTGTGCGTACAGGTAATAAATTTAAGTTATTGAGGTATTGTTTGTTAAATGTATTGCGGGGTAGAGATATATGCAAAAAAAATGCAGCCCCGCCAGGGACTGCCAACTGCTAACTTACGACTGCCAACTTATAGGTTAATCACCCCTTTCAGCTGGGCAAAGAACTCGTCCTTTTTACGGGAGGAGATGGGAATATTCTTCTGATCGCTCATAACCACGGCAGTGCCCAGGCCTTTGATGATCTTTACAATGTGGTGAATATTAATGAGGAAGGATTTATGCACGCGGTAAAATCCCTTGTCTGACAGCATTTCTTCATACTCCTTCAGGGATTTGGAGATCAGGTGCGATACATTGTTGATCAGCTGGATCTTGGTGTAGCTGTCAAAGGCTTCGCAGTAGATAATGTCTTTCAGGTCAATTACGTTATACCCGTCGTTCACCGGTATTACGATCTTGGAGAAGGCATTATCATTATTCTTCACATAATCTTTCAGGATGGATGCCAGCTCATTGAGCCTGCCTTTCTTGCTTTTTTTCACTTTTTCCAGCGCATCTTCCACCTCGCTTACCTTAATAGGTTTCAGCAGGTAGTCCAGCGCAGCAAACTTAATGGCTTGCAGGGCATATTCCTGGAAGGCAGTGATAAAGATGACTTCAAAGTTCAGTATGGGAAACATTTCCAGCAACTGGAAACCATTGTGAGGGGGCATTTCAATATCCAGGAACAGCACGTCAATGGGGTTGTTCTTGATCATTTCAGCCGCTTCATGTATATTCTGTGCTTCCCCGACCACTGTAACATCCTTACAGTAATTCTCTAAAATATTGCGTAAAATATGAATGTTGCGGACTTCATCGTCTACAATCGCAGCTTTTATATTACTCATAACATCTTAACAATGGGAATCAGAATTTCTACCAGCGTACCTTCCTTGTTTCCAAACCCAGACTTAAATTTATCAATTATTTCTAACTTTCCAACACTTCCATTAAAAGATTTTATAATCTGCAACCGCTCCTTAATGACGCTTAAAGCAGTGGATTCGTGCTTTACGAGGCGCCCGGTTTTAATGCTATTGGAGTGTTCCCAGCCTATTCCATCATCGTCAACAGCGCAGTAAAGCAGGTCGTCCACCATTTCCAGCCTGATCTCCAGGTGACCGGCGCTGTTCTTGGGCGCCAGGCCGTGCTTAATGGCATTTTCCACAATGGGCTGTATGATCATGGGCGGAATATATACCGTATAATCCTTTAATTCAGGCTCAATACCAAAGTGATAGGTAAAGCTATGGGCAAAACGGATCTTTTCCAGCTCCAGGTAGCGGGTAAGGAAGGCTATTTCCTCCTCCATGGAGATGTAGGACTTCCGGGAGTTGTTCAGCATTTGCCGCATGAGGGTGGCAAAATCGGCCAGGAAGTTCAGCGCCTGCTTTTCCTCCTTTTCCAGGATCAGATGTTGTACCGAGTTCAGGGAGTTAAAAATAAAGTGCGGGTTCATCTGGTTGGTGAGCGCTTTGGCTTCCAGCTCCGCGATGCGCCGGTTATATTCTGTTTTCCGTTTTTCCGCGAGCTTAATGCGCCTTACAATGTAGCGCAGGATGGCCAGTACGCCCAGCATACCTATTAAAATAAGGATGCCCCTGGCCCACCACTGCTGGTACCATTGCGGCAGTATGCTTACGGAGATGGTTACCGGCTGGCTCCAGTCGCTTTTATATTTGCGGGCCCTTAGCAGCAGCTTGTAATCGCCGGGCTGCAGATCGGGGAAGGGAATAATGTTACTCATGGTGGTCGTCCAGCCACTGGCGGTATCACTGGAAAAGTTGTACTGGTACACCACCAGGTCCGGCAGGTCAAAGGCTATGGCGCCAAACTCCACCTCAAAAGAGGTTTTGCGTTTGTACAGGTGCACAAAATTATTGTTGGGCAGGTAGGTGGTATCGCTGTAGCGGATGGCGCTCAGGTACACGGTGGGCGGTATAGTATCTACCGGCATGTTATGGTCATTGAAATAACAAAGGCCGCTGGAGGTAGCTATGTATAACATGCCCTGCTGGTAGTATACGCCCCGGGTATCGTCCGACATTAACCCATCATTAGAGGTAATATTGCGGGTAATGGTGAGGTTCTTTACATCTATAACGGATACTCCCCGGTTGGTGGATACGTATAGCCGTCCAATACCATCATAATACAGCTGCTGGCAAATATCGCTGACCAGGTTATCAGTGGTGGCAATGTGTTTTACCACTTTATTATTACGTACTACATAAATACCCTGGTCACTGGTGCCTACCCATAAATAGCCATCCACCCATTTCAGGTCTTTAATGCTTTGCTTCTGCAGGTCGCCGTCTACAGGGGCCAGGTGCGGGTTACGGCGGGTATCGGTGGCATAGTACAAACCGTTGCTGGTGCCCAGGTAATAGGCTGTATCGCTGCTGCAGGCTATTGAAGTGATGAGGGGCAGCGGCTCCTGCCAGGGAATGGTATAACCATCCATGAGCGTGATCTGGTCTTTGGCAGCTACCCTTACTTTTCCGGAGGGGGAAATATCCACGTCCTTCAGGTTCTTGAATGGCATTAACGGAGAAGTCTTCTGCCGGGTGGTATTAAAGGTGTACAGTCCGTTATCGGCCCCTATTAATATTTCGTCCTCGCGGTAAGGTAAAATACTGAGGATGCTGTTACGGCCACTGGAGGTAGTATCCAGCGTGTACTGACGGAAGCGGCGGCTGGCATCCCTGGTATTTAGCACGCCTGCGCTTAGCACACCTGCGTTTTGCCCTACCAGCAGCATACCTGTTTTTTTATCGCGCAGGATGCTGAAGATAGAATGGGAATAGAGGCCGTTGGTATTATCCAGGTAATTGAAGTAGAAGTTCTTGTAGGGAATGTTATACACCCCATCTCCAAACGTGGTGATCCAGATATTACCATCCCGGTCTTTGAGCAGCGAGGTAATGTAATGGTTGTCGAGCAGCTTCGTTATATTCCGGGCACCCAGGAAGAAATCCTTCAGGTAAAATAGTGCCCGTTGTGTGCCTACCCACAGATTATCATTATCTACGCAAAGGCTGGTAATTTCATCTGTTATGCCCCAGTCGTGGCCGTTGAAGAAGCAGATCACATCATTGGGAGTGTAGCTGTATACGGTATTCCTGATAATTATCACAGGATTTCCATGGATGCGGGCTACAAAGGTTTCATCATCCAGCGGGTAAGGGGATACCGGGAAGCTCTTCTGGCCACCATTATACGGATCCTTAAGGGTGCTCGCATGAAAATATCCCTGCAGGGGCTTAAAGGTGGAATTTTTCCGCAGAAAGTAATAGAAAGGTGTGGGTGCGTCACCTAATTTGTACTTCGTTTCTTTACCATCATACCCGACAACACGGTTATTTGTGTTCAGGAACCAGATGTTGCGGGATTCATCCTCAAAGGCAAGCTGCATGTAATGCCCGCGGTTGTCGAACTTCAGGGTAGAGTCGTTGTCCGGAGAGTGAATAGTATAGTTGCCATAATAAGAGGGCTTACCGTTTAATGTGAAGAACCAGATACGGCCCCGGCTATCGGGTACCAGTTTAATTACGTCATTATCGGTAAGCCCGTCTTTTTTGGAATAATTACGGAAACGCTTGCCATCAAACTTACTAACGCCGGTGGGGGTTGAGAACCAGATAAACCCGTCCTTATCCTGCACGGCGGTATATACGGTGGCATTGGCCAGGCCATCTTTTACATTATAGTTATGGGTCATGAGCCCCTGCGCCAGGACAACCTTTCCCGTGCATAATACACTTAATAACAGTAAAAGTATCGTGCGGGCGCGGCGTGTTCCTTCCAGTGTTGTATGGTAACGCCGGCCCTCTGATTTCTGGCTATTCATTATACAGATGCCTTAATAAGCGCGTGCAAACAATACCCGTTGTGTTGATGGCTTGCCTGTAAGAATACAGGTGCCTGCTTCGGGTTTATTGTTTAGTGGAATGCAGCGTATGGTAGCTTTTGTGCGTTCCTTGATCTGCTCTTCTGTTTCGGTTGTACCGTCCCAATGTGCTGCAATAAACCCTCCTTTTTCGTCCAGCAGTTTTTCAAATTCCTCAAAGGTATCGGCAGGTGTAATGTGGTCGTCGCGGTAAGCTTTTGCTTTGTTGTAAATGTTCTGCTGGATCTCTTCCAGCAGATCTTTAATACGCTGGGCAAGACCGTCCAGCGAAAGACTCATTTTCTCTTTGGTATCGCGGCGGGCTACTTCGGCTACATTATTTTCCAGGTCCCTGGCCCCCATGGCTATACGTACGGGCACACCCTTCATTTCATACTCCGCAAATTTCCAGCCAGGTCTGTTGTTATCGTTATCATCATATTTAACGCTGATGCCTGCACGTTTTAATTCCTGCATAAGGCTGTCCACTTTCTCATCAATCTTAGCCTTTTGCTCATCATTTTTGTAGATAGGTACGATCACTACCTGCAGGGGGGCTATTCGGGGAGGCAGCACCAGACCTTCATCATCGCTGTGCGCCATTACCAGCGCACCTATGAGACGGGTAGAAACTCCCCAGGAGGTAGCCCATACATATTCCAGCTTGTTCTCTTTATTGGAGAACTGTACTTCAAATGCTTTGGCAAAGTTCTGTCCCAGGAAGTGGGAAGTACCGGCCTGCAGTGCTTTACCATCCTGCATTAATGCTTCAATACAATAGGTATCAACAGCGCCGGCAAACCTTTCGGCGGGTGATTTTACGCCTTTGATCACGGGCATGGCCATATAGTTCTCTGCAAAATCGGCATATACATCCAACATGCGCCGGGTTTCTTCTATGGCCTCATCTGCAGTGGCATGGGCGGTATGCCCCTCCTGCCACAGGAACTCTGCGGTGCGCAGGAACAGGCGGGTACGCATTTCCCAGCGCACTACGTTGGCCCATTGGTTAATGAGCAGCGGCAGGTCGCGGTAAGAGCGGATCCAGTCTTTATATGTGTTCCAGATAATCGTTTCGGAGGTAGGGCGGATGATCAGCTCTTCTTCCAGCTTTGCTTCGGGATCTACCACTACGCCACCGCCATTTGGATCATTCTTTAAACGGTAGTGTGTTACTACGGCGCATTCCTTTGCAAAACCTTCAACGTGGTCTGCTTCGCGGCTTAAAAAGCTCTTGGGAATGAATAAGGGGAAATAGGCGTTCTGGTGGCCGGTGTCCTTGAACTTTTTGTCGAGCACATCGCGCATGCCTTCCCATAACGCAAAACCATATGGCTTTATCACCATACAGCCTCTTACAGGTGAATAATCTGCTAAACCGCCTTTTAAAACCAGGTCGTTATACCATTGGGAATAATCTGCTGAACGGGACGTAATTTCTTTACTCATAAAACGTTAGATACGCTGACGGGCCGCTGATCACCTGCTAATGTAATCACAGGCCTTTGGCTTAGTTTTTGCTATAATATTAAAAGGAAAAATCTTACAAACCTACATGAAAATCAGAAAGCCGCAAACAGTTCGCTAAAAATAATGGATGTATGTAAGCAGGGACACAGGATTGTAACATTTTATAGCCAATTACCGTTTATACTTTTATATTGTTTTGTTTCCGTTAAAATAGAGTAAATTTACTATATAATTTGTTGATTAAATCAGTTTCAAAATGAAATCCACACTATATGCAGCAGGAGCCGCTTTGCTTATTTTGAGCAGCTGTTCTACCGCGTATAAGTCCGCCCGTACCCCGGATGATGTATATTACTCACCCAAGTCCGAAAAGACCTATGCGTCCAACAGCAACAACAGGCAGAACCAGGGACAAACGAGCGTAGCGGCTGCCGATGACCAGGACGGTACCTATGTTACCTACGATGATGAAGACCAGGGAGATTATGCACGCAGGTTAGACCGTTTCAACAATCCATCTTACAGTGGTTCCTACTATAACGATGGTACTCCCAATATTTACATGAACAATTATTACGGCAGCGGTTTTGGCTATAGCCCTTACAGCTACTGGGGCGGTGGCTTTGGCTCCCCCTATTATGGCAGCTACTGGGGCCCTTCCATCAGCATAGGCTTAGGCTTTGGCTGGGGCAGCGGTTATTATGGCTACAGCCCGTTCTACAGCCCCTGGGCTTACAACCCCTGGTACACTCCGTATCCGTACTATGGCGGTTATTATGGCGGCGGCTACTATGGCCACTACCCGGGCGCTTATGGCGGCGGTTATTATTCTGCTCCCAGCCGCGGGTACCGTACCCGTAACAGCTTTGGCGGCAGCGGCTATACCGGCAACCGTGTAATTGGCAGCAATGGCAATACCAGCGGCGATTACCGCCCGCGCAGGATCTTCTCCAGCCCGAGCAATAACGGCGGCTTTAACAATGGCGGCAGAACCAGTGGCAATAATGGCAGTGGCTATCAGCCCCGCCGGATCTTCCGCGCCTCCCCCAGCGAAAGCCCGACCATAAACCCGGGTAACAATGGCGGTGGCGGCAGAAGGATCTTCTCTGCTCCTGAAAACAACTCTCCTGCTCCGCAGCGTACCTTTAGTGCACCCAGCCGTACCTTCAGTGCACCTTCAGCACCCTCTGGCGGTGGCGGCGGAGGTGGTGGCGGCCGCACTTTCCGTACCAGAAACTAAATACTACCTTCTTTCCTATAGAGAAAACAAATACCCTGGCATCAAACACCAGGGTATTTTTTAATTCAGCGATAGTATCTCAAAAAAGTTAAAAGAATGATCAAAAAAGTTGCGTTGACCTTTGCAATGACCGGGATCTGTTATGCCGTGAGCGCTCAAACCATTACCGATGCATTGCGTTACAGCACCACCAATCCAACCGGCTCATCCCGCATACTGGCTACCGGCGGCGCTGCCGGCTCTTTAGGCGGCGACTATAGCTCCATGTTCATTAACCCCGCAGGTGTGGCTTTCTTTAAGACCAGCGAAGCTGGTTTTTCACTGGGTTTCCAGAACTCATCCAACACCGGCACTTACCTGGGTACCAAGGGAAGCGATAACCGGGGTAACCTGTATGTGAACAGTGCAGCGTTTATATTTGGCGGCAGTAAGAAGAACCCCAGCAGCAAATGGGAGAACTTTTCCATTGGCCTGGGCATTACCCGTATCAATAACTATAACGACCAGGTATATTACCGGGGCGTAAACAAAGAATCGTCTTTTTCAGATAACTATTTGATACAGCTGCGCGGCGTTACGGATGTGAACCAGCTAAGCAGCGACGGGCAATATGCGCATGGCGCCGACCTGGCGTATAAAACCGGCCTGATAGGCCCCCATCAGACCAACGGGCAGCCGGACGGTTCCTGGGAAAGTGTAGTACCAGTAACCAGCGGCATTACCCAGGAAAACACCTTCCTTTCCAAAGGCAGCGCCAATGAAATTAACCTCTCTGTGGGCGGTAACTACAGCGACCAGTTCTATATTGGCGGTAGCTTAAACATTCCGCAGTACCATTATGAAAGCACCCGCACTTTCCGGGAAACAAATACTTCCGACGCAACAAGCAAACTGAACTACTATGATGTAGTAGAAGACCTGACCACCGACGGGGTAGGCTTTAATACCAAGATCGGGGTTATTTACCGGCCGGTAGCGCCTTTACGGATAGGCCTTACCTACGTATCGCCTACCTGGGCCTCTTTTACGGATAATTATATTACCAGCATGGTAACAGATACCAAGGATTTTGGCGTGCAGGTGGCCAACTCAACGGAAACCAATAATGGTTATTCCGACGAGTCAAAGTATAACATTACCACGCCTATGAAGGGTATTGCCAGCTTAAGCTATGTATTTCGCCCGGCAGGCGGGGATATGACCAAACCTTCCGGTTTTATTACGGCGGATTATGAGTACATGAGCTATGCTTCCATGAAAATGAAAATGAAGAACGGCGGCCCTAATGACCAGGCGGATTCCCAGGCGCTGAACCAGGCTATTGATAATACTTACCAGGCAGCTTCCAACTTCCGGGTTGGCGGTGAGCTGAAGCTGAATATTTTCGCTATCCGCGCCGGTTTTGCCTATTATGGCAATCCCTATAAGATCAGCGGTATGGACGGTTCCCGTACCTTTTATACCGGTGGCGTAGGCTACCGTAACCATGGCCTGTACATTGACCTGGCGCTGGTTTACGGCAGCAATACCCGCCAGGATCAGCCTTACACCGTACTGCCTAACCAGGAGAATGTACCTTCTCCCAAACCGGCAGAGATCAAGAATAATATTGCGAATGTAACGGCTACCATAGGGTTTAAGTTTTAATTACGAATTATCAATTACGAAACGCGAAGCGTTCATGAATGCCATTGAGAATAATTATGGTTATGAATAATTACGAATTGAGTAGTTCATATAAAAAAGTCCTGCATAAAATTAAGTGCAGGACTTTTTTATACGGATATTTTTTGCGTATACAGTGACCTTGCAGTATTGATGGCCGGTGTGGTTCAAATGGTGTGCTGTAAATGTTGCAGTACTGCGTGATGATCGCGGGCATCAAACCACTGGATCTCCTGATCGCGGCGGAACCAGGTGAGCTGGCGTTTGGCGTATTGGCGGGTATGGGTTTTAATAAGGTCTATGGCGGTATCCAGTGAGGTGGCGCCATCCAGGTGATCGAATATTTCCTGGTAACCTACGGTTTGTAAAGCGTTGTGATGCCGGTAAGGCAATACCTGCTGCACTTCTGCTACCAGGCCGGCAGCTATCATATGATCTACCCGGGTATGAATGTTCTGATGCAGCAGCTCTTTAGGTAAGGTGATGCCTATTTTAATAATACGGAAATCTCTTTGTACGCGGGGCGCTGTTCTGAAAGTGGTAATAGAGCGGCCGGTAGCCGTAAGCACTTCCAGGGCGCGCATTAAACGCATGGGGTTTTGTATTTCGGCATTGGCATAAAAACCGGGATCCTGCTCCTGTACCTGCTGCTGCAGCCAGGAAAGTCCCTGCTGCTCATATTGCGCAGTGATCTGCTGGCGGATGGCAGGTGGGATGGGCGGCATATCATCTATACCTTCGCAAAAGGCTTTTATGTACAGGCCTGTGCCGCCGCACATAACTGCTACCTCGTTCTTTGCAAAGATCTGCTGTGTGTATTGCAGGGCCAGTTTTTCAAACAGGCCTGCGCTTACTTCTTCCTTTATGGAATGGGAATCAATAAAGTAATGTGGAACGGTTTGTAGTTCCTGCGGGGAGGGCTTGGCAGTGCCAATGCTTAGCTCCCGGTAACACTGACGGCTATCCGCAGAAATAACAGCCGTTCCAAATGTTTGCGCCATCCGTATAGCCAGGGCGGTTTTGCCTGAAGCAGTAGGACCGGAAAGGATAATTACGGTTTTGCGCATGAGGAATTAAAAATTCTCTTCGTCTCCGGCTACTTCTTCTTCATCATCCTCCGCGTTTTCGTCGTCTTCGCCTTCTTCGCCGAAACCATCTTCACTCATGCCTTCTTTATTGAGATCGTATTTCTCTTCCATTTCCACCAGCTTGTCGCCTATGAGGCCTTTGGTGCCGTACTGGCTGGGGGCCAGGCCTTCTTTGCGTACACAGAAGGGGTACATCATTTTGGCATTTTCCTCTTTGGAAATGCCGATCAGCTCAACCAGGAAGGTCCAGTTCTTGGCAAAGTCATAAAGGTATATGAACTTCTGGTTCGGGGCCTTTACAGCGGCTGCAATAGGCGTATCTGCCATCAGCAGGGGTTCTGCCTTGCGGGGAGTATTATCTGCTTCCAGTATGATCTCACGGCCACGCTGCCAGTTATCGTTGCTACGGTAAAAGGTGGCTTTATGTTTAGTGTCAAACTCAAACGATTGTAAAATGCTCTGATGAAATTGTAGAAAGGTTTGATTTGGCTTTATGGCTATATCCCTGTAAACGCTTTCATCTTCTTCCCAGTAAACTCTGAATTTCAAAACCGGCATGACAAGTATATGTTATAGGTTTTAGTAATGTTTTAGTAACAATGCTGGCATTTAGTGCCGCAAAAATGATGCTTGATTCAAGATCTGTCCTTTAACCCTGTAAATTTACCATTTTTATTTAACCGGGTGCAAATCCATGGCGCCGGCTTTTTCAAGCATAAAGGCGTAAGCCGCTTCGTAGGTATTAGGGATCTCCCCATCCAGGATAGCTTCGCGGATAGCGTTCTTAAGGTCGCCCACCTGCTTACAGGGCTGCAGCCCGAATGTTTCCATTATTACCTCGCCGGTTACCGGTGGCTGCCAGTTGCGGATACGGTCACTTTCCTCCACTTCCTTTAGCCGTTGCCGTACCAGCTCAAAATTCTCCAGGTAGCGCTTCACTTTTGCGCGGTTCTTTGAGGTGATGTCTGCATCGCACAACATCATCAATGCATCAATATCATCGCCGGCATCAAACAGCAAGCGCCGTATAGCTGAATCCGTAATATTCTCCTTTGTGAGGCTGATGGGCCGTAAATGCAGCTCTACCAGCTTTTTTACCAGGCGCATTTTTTCATGCTGCGGCAGCTTCAGGCGTGCAAAGATACGGGGCACCATCTTCCCTCCCACCGCATCGTGCCCGTGAAAGGTCCAGCCATGGGCGGGCTCAAAGCGTTTGGTGGCGGGCTTGCCAATGTCGTGCAAAAGCGCGGCCCAGCGCAGCCACAGGTCTTTGGTGTGGCGGGAAATATTATCCACCACCTGCAAAGTATGATAAAAATTATCTTTATGCCCTTTGCCTTCCACCATTTCCACGCCTACCAGGTCTATCATCTGCGGAAAAATGATCTTCATTAAACCGCCGCGGTATAACAGGTCAAGCCCTACAGAGGGTTTGGTGGATAACATGATCTTGTTAAACTCGTCGGTTATACGTTCCTGTGATACGATCTTAATACGGTGCGCATTTTCCTGGATAGCTGTAAACGCTTCAGGATGAATGGTGAATTGCAGCTGGGAGGCGAAGCGGATGGCCCGCATCATGCGCAGGGGATCATCACTAAAGGTTTGCGAAGGTTCCAGCGGCGTGCGGATCAACTTCTGATCCAGGTCGGCCAGGCCATTGAAGGGATCCAGCAGGCTGCCATAATCATCTTCTTTGAGGCTTACGGCCATGGCGTTAATGGTGAAATCGCGGCGCAGCTGATCATCCTGCAGGGTACCGGCTTCTACTTCCGGGTTGCGGGAATGATCGCGGTAACTTTCTTTACGGGCGCCTACAAACTCTATTTCCAGCTCGTTCCATTTTATTTGTGCGGTGCCATAGGTTTTAAAAAAGTTCACCGGCACATTCTCCCCTATGATGGACGCTACTTTATGGGCCAGGGCAATGCCATCGCCCACGCATACCACGTCCATATCTTTGGTATTGCGGTTCAATAATTTATCACGCACAAAGCCGCCGATCAGGTAGCAGGGCACGCCCAGCTCCCGGGCAGCAACCGCTATCTGCTCTAACACTTTACGTTCCTGCAAGGTACAGGGAATGTCTATAGGCTTCCTGCTGATCATACTAGAAAAAGATATAAAAACCGCAAAAGTATTCCTTTAATTAATAATTCAGAATTAATAATGAACAATAACACGTAACCCTGTTCAGAATGAGTTACTTGTAATTATCAGCCCCACTTATTCGCGTATCACATCCATACTGCCGTTATTATGCAGGCGGATAATGCGGGAGGGCGGTTTTACTTCCGTATCATTCTGCCGGTATTGCACCACATAATTTACGCCATCCTTTATAAGCGGGTCGATAGCTGCAAAAGTGGCCGGGGCAGGCTGTCCGCTGAGGTTGGCCGATGTGGACACCAGGGGTTTACGCAGGCGTTTAATAAGGTGGCGGCAAAACTCATCCTGTACAATACGTATAGCCACGCTGCCATCTTTATGCACCACATTCGGGGCCAGGCCCAATGCGCCATCGTAGATAACGGTGGTGGGGCGGTCAAAACCTTCCAGGATATTGGCAAGGTCCGGATGCGGGTGAGCAATGTACTGCATAAGGTCGCGCAGATCTGCCAGCAGTATAACCATGCTTTTAGCTTCATCCCGTTGTTTGAGGGTAAAAATATCCTGCACAGCGGTTTCATTGGTGGCATCGCAGCCAATGCCCCATACGGTATCTGTCGGGTATAGAATAAGGCCGCCTTCGCGGAGTACCCTTAACGAGGGTGTAATATCATTTTCGAACGGCATTTTTAATTATTATTAATTATAAACTTTTATAAACAGCCATCATGGCGGCGGCGCATTTATCTGCGGTAAAACGTTGTGCGTGGATCCAGCCTTTTTCACGCATGGCCTGCGCCAGCGCAGCGTCTTCCAGTACCTGCGTAATGGCGTGGGCAATGGTTTGCGGCTGCAGCGGATCTACATACAAAGCTGCATCCCCGGCGGTTTCTGCAAAGCAGGAGCCCTGCGAGGTAATCACCGGCGTACGGCTCCACAAAGCTTCCAGGATGGGAATACCAAAACCTTCAAAGATAGAAGGGTACACTAATGCCTGTGCGCCCTGGTATAACAAGGGCAGATCCGTGTACGCGGGGCGGCGCTGCTCATTCAGCCATATCACCTGCTGCTGCAGGCCGTTTGCGGCTATAAAGCTTTTTACTTTCTTTTTATAGGAGCCGCCATCGCCCAATACCACTAAAGGTATTTTTAACTGCTGCTGCTGTAATGCCTGTACGATGCCTAAGAGGTTCTTACGCTCAATCACCGATCCTACATACAATAAATAAACCGGCGGCAAGCCGTACTGCCGGCGCATATCCTGCACTTCCGTCCCTGTGTGCGCTATAGCAAACATGGGATCACAGCTTTGATATACCACGGCTATTTTCTCCGGCGGTGTATGGTAGTAAGTGATAAGGTCGGCCCGGGTTTGCTCACTGATGGCCACTACCCTATTTGCCTGCTCACAGGCATACTTTGCCTTGCGGCGATAGGTTTGTACATCAATGGGATTATACTGGCCGGGATAACGTTCAAAGATCAGATCGTGTATAGTAACCACACTTTTTATGCCACTGCGGTGAATGCCAAAAGGTATTTCATGGCTCAGGCCGTGGTAAAGATCTATCTTGTGCGCCAGCAGATCGCTTACCACATACCTGCTGCGCCAGGCAGCGCGGAACCAGCGGTGCAAGGGCTTTTGCGGGAGCACTGCAGGCAGCGTGGTGTTGAACATACCGGTTTGCTTTGGCGCAAAAAGGTAATAGTGATGTTCCGGGAAATACGTGGCCAGGGCACTGATCAGGGACCGGCTGTAATTGCCCAGTCCTGTATTATTCTGAAAAGCCCGTTTGGCATCGAAGGCGATGTTCAACTTTAGTGGTTTTGGTTTGATGGGTACCTTTTTAAGAAGGACCAGGGGCCAAAATAAGGAAAATTTTGTTGGGGCCGGGAAGTGGAGAGTAAGAGATCGCATTAATTCCGGGTGTTTTGCAACTTTATACTGCAGTAACCGTCATATCAGCTATTAGTGAGCTACAACGAACTACAACATCAAACAGACCGGCAACTGGTAGAAAGGGTGCTGCAAGGCGACAGACACGCCTTTGGCGCCATTATAACCGGTACTGAAAGGCTTGTTGCACAAATTGTACAGCGCATGGTATTCCGGGCCGAAGACCGCAAAGACCTGGTGCAGGATATTTACCTCAAGGCATTCCGTCACCTGGGTGGCTTCAGGTTTGATGCAAAACTATCTACATGGATAGCCAATATTGCCTATCATACCTGTATTAATTTTCTTGAGAAAAAGAAAATACTGCTTACCGGTGAGAATTATGAGCATCTGCCTGAAACCGGGGCGGCTGAACAAAGCCTGCAGGGAAAAGAGCTGTCGGGTATTATAAATGCCGCCATAGATGAGCTGCCGCCGGTATACAAAACTATCTTTGTATTGTTCCATAAGGAGGAGCTGAGCATCAGCGAGATATGCAATATCACCTCCATGCCTGAAGGCACGGTGAAAAGCCATCTTTTCCGGGCCAGAAAGCAGCTGAAACAGATCATATTATCGCGCCATAAAAAAGACAGCTTATGAATACAGAACATGTGAACGAAGAAGCGCTACAGGCGTATGCGATGGACCGGCGTAGCTGCGATGCCGTTGTTGCTGATCATATTGAGCATTGCCCGGCGTGTAAAACCGCTGCGGACAATTACAGGCTGTTATTTAGCCTTGCGGCGGACCTGCCCGATGCGGCGCCGGAGTTTGACACGGTGCAGCTTGTAATGCCAAAGCTGAAGGAACGCAAGTGGTTTGACTGGGTGCTGGCGGCTATTGTTGCAGTAACCGTTGCGGTTACCTTTTTCCTGTTCGGGGCCTATGGCAAATACCTACTGGGCAATGTGAGCGGCCTTCCATTATACCTGGCGCTGGCGGTAACCGCTGTTGTTATATTGCTGCAGATAATAAAAATGATGAAAAATTTCAGGCGGTCGTGCAACCTTATTACGGGCGGGCTGTCTGCTTAAATGAAAACAATAATGATGAAAAAGAAGATCATATTATGGGGCGCTGCATTGCTGGCTGCTATACCGGCCAGCGCCCAACCCAATAATGAACCGATCATAGACCGGTCGCTGGTATTTGATGTGGTGAACATTTGCGGGATCATCCTGGCCCTTTATGTAGTGTCCAGGTTTATAGTAACGCTGGTGCAGCTGTACCTGGATAACCGGCTAAAAAGCCGGATGCTGGCTGCAGGCACGCCTGAAACGGTGATAACGCAGCTGCTGCGACAAAAGCAAGGCAATGGCCTGAAAGCTGCGCTGCAATGGGGCTGTGTACTGGCTTCGCTGGCTGCAGGCCTGACTATTATTTATTTCATGGGGCCTGTTACCTTATTATCTGTAGCTGTGCTGGCCGGCAGCATTGCCGTGGGCTTGCTGGCATATTACTTACTTTCAAAAAGGGATCTATGAAACTGGCTTTTTTCCTGGCAGCCTTTAGCCTGATCTTTTTCCGGGTGTATTTTAAGAACTGGTGGCACGGGCCTCATGTTCCGGGGAAAGTGAGTATTACGGTAAAGACCGATGATGATTATGAACGGGTACAGTACGCGGGCAGGATCAGCTTCTCACCTGATGAAAAGCGCATTGAGCATATGGCGCCCGGCGCTTATATACGTTACCGGCATAACAGCACGCGCTTCTCGGCAGAAAGTGATCTACAAGGAGCGATCACATACGGCACTTCCGGCAAGGATAATATGGCGGAAGCTATTCATGAAATGATCGCCTTCGGATATGATGCAAAAGCAAGAATGGAAAGGGTATTTGAACGCGGCGGAGACAGCGCCCTTTTGCAGGCCATACCCCAACTCAGATCTTCAGCGGCATCCGAACTATACCTGCAGCAGCTGTTACGTAACGAGGTTTTAACAGACCAGGTACTCAACGGCATCCTATCCTATATTAACCGGCAGGGGGATAATGAAAAAAGAAAATTGCTGGAGCTGCTGATGAACAAAACCTGTTTAAATACCGGCCAGTGGCCGGCCGTTGAGCAAACCATCTCCCTGATCCACTCCACACCTGACCGCTCAGCCATGGAAGCCATGGCTAAAGAAAAGCAACAACTGAAATAAATACGGATGAAAAAACTGCTCCTGGCCTTATGTCTTACCATAACGGCCCTGCAAACTATTGCCCAGCAAGTAAAAAAACATTCGCTGATACATACCAAACTGGATGTAAGCTTCGACTATAAAAAATGTTACCTGTATGGCAGGGAATGGGTAAAGCTCAGGCCTTATGCCTATACGGCTGATTCCGTGCAGCTGGACGCTAAAGGCATGATCATCCGGGAAGTGAGCCTTGTAACCGGTAAAGGTAGGCAGGCATTGCATTATTCTTACGATGGCATGGTGCTGGCAATAAGCCTGGGCAAACCATACACCCCTGCAGATACCTATACCCTGTACATTGATTATACGGCCAGGCCCAATGAGCTCAAAGGACGGCGCAGGGAAGAAAAGGGATTATATTTTATTAATCCGGACAGCAGCGAGGACAAACCGGTGCAGATATGGACGGAGGGAGAACCGGAGAATGCTTCTGTTTGGTTCCCTACGATCGATAACCCCAACCAGCGCACAACATCGGAGATCAGCATGACCATACCTGCAAAATATACCACCCTTTCCAATGGCTATCTTGCCGCGCAAAAGAACAACGCTGACGGCACCCGCACCGATACCTGGAAAATGGATAAGCCGCATGCGCCCTACCTGTTTATGATGGCGGTGGGCGACTTCCGGATACACAAAGACTATTGGCATGGGAAAGAGATCAGCTATTACCTGGAGCCTGACTATGCCCCTTATGCCAGGGATATTTTTGGGCAAACGCCGGAATCCGTTGATTTTTTTTCAAGGCTGCTGGGTGTTGATTTTCCCTGGAACAAGTATGCACAAATTGTGGTGCGCGATTATGTTAGCGGCGCAATGGAAAATACTACTGCTACCATGACCGGTGAAGCTGCACAGGGCACCACCCGGCAGCTGGCGGACCGGTATTATGACACCGGGATACAGCATGAGCTGTTCCATCAATGGTTCGGCGATTATGTGACGGCAAAGAACTGGGCGAACCTTTGCATGAACGAATCTTTTGCAGACCTGGGTGAGCTGTTATGGCTGGAATACAAATACGGGGCAGATGCAGCCGGCGAGCATTGGTACCAGGGCCTGAAGGGATACCTGGACGATACTGCCAATGCCGCCAAACCGCTGGTGAATTATGCTATTGAGCACCCGCGTGAGATCTTTAACGGGGTTACCTACCAGAAAGGAGGACGCATCCTGTACATGCTGCGCAACTATCTCGGGAACGATGTGTTCTACAAAGGACTGCACCTATACCTTGTTCAAAACGCCTATAAGAACGCTGAAGCCGCACAATTACGTTTAGCCATGGAAGAGGCCAGCGGCATCGACCTTCACTGGTTCTTTAACCAGTGGTTTTACGGCGCGGGCCATCCTGTGCTGGATATACGTTATGAATGGGATGCCGCTTCACGTACAGCGACCGTATTCATTGAGCAGCTGCAGCCGGGGCATACATTCCGTTTACCCCTGGCTGTGGATATTTATGCAGCGGACGGAAAACAGCGTGAACAGCTTTGGCTGTACAACCGGAAAGATACTTTTCATTTTAAAGCAAACCAGGAACCGCTGCTGGTGAATGTAGATGCGGACAAGGTACTGGTATTGCAGAAACAGGATCATAAAACCATGCGGGCATTCGCTTACCAGTTCTTTCACGCGCCGCTGTTCATGGACCGCTGCGAAGCGCTGGAAGCGGCGGCCGCAGCCCCGGGCAACGACACAGCACAACAGATCATTGCAGCTGCGCTGAAAGACCGCTTTCCCGGTATCCGCAAAAAGGCATTGGCTATCCTTACCCAAAAGCAGGAGGACATCCGTAATATGGATCCGCCCTTACAGCACATGCCCCTGCCCTTAATAGCCGGTATTGCAGCATCTGACAGCAACACGCTGGTGCAGGCCAGGGCAATCACAACGCTGGCTGTGTTGAAAGACAGCGCTTACCTGCCGGCATTTATAAAAGCATTATCCAGCATCTCTTACCAGGTGCAGGCCGCGGCATTGACTGCCATCGCCCAAATAAACCCGCTTATGGCCATACAGTACGCTAAAAGCCTGGAGAAAGATAGCCCCGGTGTGCTGAGCAAGGCTATTGCCGGGGTTTACAGCTCATTTGGCGATGAAAGCCAATGGCCTTTTATATATAACCGGCTCCTAAATGGTTCGTTGCGGGATAAGGCACAACTCACTCAAAGCTTTGCTGTTTTTGTCGGGCGCATCCATGATCCCGCGCTGGCACAACAGGGCATTGAGCTGATGAAGCAGATTGCCATCCGGTATAAGCAGAAAGGCGCCGGCACCTTTATATCCGGCTTGCTTGTAAAAGTGAAAGAGCAGCGTAGCGGCGCGCACGATGAAGCTTCCGCCGCTGCGGCAGAAAATGCGATACAGGCAATTGCTGCTGCGCCCTAATGAGTAACTATGCCTGCTCTTTTTCCGAAACCGGCCGCATCGGGAACAAAGCCCTACCCTATTAACCAAATGGCGTTTATATTTGTGGAAAATTTCAACAATGGAACTAAAAGAACAAATACTGACCGTTTGGAACGACCGTAACCTGCTGGAAGAAATGCAATATAAAGACGCTATCAGGGCTGTAATAGAGGCAGTAGATAAAGGCAAATTACGTGTAGCGGAACCTACGGCAGACGGATGGCAGGTAAATGAATGGGTGAAACAGGCTATACTCCTGTATTTCTGCATTCAGCCTATGCAAACCATTAGCCTGGCGCCTTTTGAGTTCTATGATAAAATGAAGCTGAAAACTAACTTTAAAGACCTGGGTGTGCGCGTGGTACCACATGCTATTGCCCGTTACGGCGCTTTTATAGCTAAAGGCGCTATCCTGATGCCTTCTTACGTGAACATTGGCGCGTATGTAGATGAAGGCACCATGGTAGATACCTGGGCTACGGTTGGCTCCTGCGCGCAGATCGGCAAGCATGTGCACCTGAGCGGCGGCGTAGGTATTGGCGGCGTACTGGAACCCTTACAGGCCAGTCCCGTGATCATTGAAGACGGCTGCTTTATAGGTTCCCGCTGTATTGTAGTGGAAGGCGTACGTGTTGAAAAAGAAGCGGTATTAGGCGCTAACGTGGTGCTAACCCAATCGACCAAGATCATTGACGTAACCGGCAGCGAGCCAGTGGAGCTGAAAGGCCGTGTACCGGCACGCAGTGTAGTGATACCCGGCAGCTATACCAAAAAATTCCCTGCGGGCGAATACCAGGTGCCTTGTGCGCTGATCATTGGACAGCGTAAAGAATCAACTGATCTGAAGACGAGCCTGAATGATACGCTGCGGGCATTTAATGTAGCTGTATAGTTGTTGATTGAAAGATCTTTTTAATGATAGCGTGAAATTTTCTGCTGGTGAATGTGACGTGATAGATCATGAAGCGGGAAAGAAAAAAATTGTGCAGGGATGAAATTTAAGCGGGATGGGCACTTCAATATTTTTGTAGATTTTTTGTTTCAAAAAATTTGGAAGTTTTAAAAAAGTGCCTACCTTTGCCATCCCTTAACACGGTTGCCCAGGTGGCGAAATTGGTAGACGCACTGTGTTCAGGTCGCAGCGTTCGCAAGGATGTGCTGGTTCGAATCCAGTCCTGGGCACAAAACCCTCAACATAAGTTGAGGGTTTTTGCATTTAGGGATACGGCTGAAAGAAATCATCGAGGTGGAAGATTACGGATCAAGTTGAATTCTTGGGGGATTATAAGTTTAAGCATACAATTTAGCTAACCTGAACAAGAAGAATTCTACATCTCTGACCCCTCTCATAGTATTTCTAAAAGCTTTTATCTTAGAATTGAATG